>FWWL01001682.1_pt1 | contig 21156 bp, 16 predicted proteins | sample 2228331 | NCBI WGS metagenome assembly FWWL01 (sample SAMEA103939775, study PRJEB20133) | metagenome | reverse complement strand
CTCGGCGCTTCGGCTTGGCTTTTTGGCGCACCAGCACCTGTGGATCTCCGGCTTGGGCCTGAGCATGTGCCCATCTCGCCCAAAAGCGGGACGAAAACACGCCCTAGGCCAAACAGGAGCCGCGTGCCCAACTACTACGCCCACAGCAGCGGCTCCGAAGCTGGCAGCCGTTTTTTCACCCAAAAAACGGAGGTGAGAAAGGCGGCGGGAAAGTGGCCGGTTCCACTTTTCACTTATCACTTTTCACTTCAAAATGGCAGGCACTGCGGCGAGGGCTTTGGAAAATGTACCCTTTGCAAAAAAGTTACTGCACTTGTTTAGACTTGTGCAGCTTTTTTGCATAATTGCCGATAAGTCTGTATCTGCTCCTGACACAGGGCCAGCACGGGTTCAGTGCGGTAGCGGGCGTACCAGTGGGCTGTGAGGGCTACCGTCTCTTCGAAGGAAAGGACGGGCTGCCAATGGAGGCGATGGATGGCCTTGCTGATGTCGAGCATGAGCAAGCCGGCCTCATGAGGTTGGTCAGGTGTAGAGACGTCGCGCCAGCCTGGGTGTTTTTCGGCGGAGAGTAGGTGTTGGCGAAAGTACTGGAAGAAGGCATCGCACACTACCCGGACGGGGCGAATGCTGTGGGGCAAGGGGCCGAAGTTCCAGGCTTCCGCGTAGCGCTCTGGCGCTTCTAAGAGACGTTGGGCCAGCAGCAGGTAGCCCCCCAAGGGTTCGAGGACGTGCTGCCAGGGCCGCACAGCGCGAGGGCTTCGGATGTCGAGCCATTGGCCGCTCTCTACGGCGCGCACGATGTCGGGCACCAGGCGATACTCTGCCCAGTCGCCGCCGCCAATGACATTGCCCGCGCGCGCAGAGGCGATGGCCGGACTGCCCGGCTTGCTGAAAAACGAGCGGCGATAGGCAGCAATAACCAACTCGGCAGCTCCTTTGCTAGCGCTATAGGGGTCGTGGCCGCCCATGGGGTCTGTTTCTCGGTAGCCATAAACCCACTCCCGGTTTTCGTAACACTTGTCGGTGGTGATGAGCACCGCTGCCCGCACGGATGGCGTGTGGCGTATGGCTTCCAAGATGTGTGCCGTGCCCTGGGTGTTGGTGGCAAAAGTGCCTACGGGGTCTTCGTAACTAGGAAGCACTAAGGGTTGGGCGGCCAAATGAAACACTATCTCGGGCTTCTCCTGCCGAAAGATGTGCAGCACGGCGTCTAAGTCGCGGATGTCGGCGCGGTGATCGTTCATGCGCTGACCGATGCCACTCAGCACGAACACGTCGCGCTCCGTGCGCGGATCCAAGGCAATGCCCGAAAGCAAAGCGCCGCATTGCTCGAGCCAAAGGCTCAACCAGGCGCCCTTAAAGCCAGTGTGGCCTGTAATGAGTACTCGCTTGCCGCGGAAAGTAGCGTCCATAAGCTGCCAGGGTAGTCGCGTGTTATCAGGTGAGGGCCGCATGGTGCGGCTGCCTCTTTGCTTCCGCCAAAGGTAGGCCCTGTCTCTGCGCTTCGGGGGCTACTTTTTGTCATTTAGACCGCTGCCAGACGCTCCGCAGCGGGCACCTTAAGTGGCCGAAAATTTTCCACATCGATTTATCCACACTGTGGACATTTTTAGCCTCTATCCTAAGCAATTGATAATAATTGATTTGAGAAAATTATCCACAATCTGTGGAAAAATAATCCTTCAGCAGCCGTTCCAACGACTACTTTTGTGCCCAACATTTTTACTCTCTGCCCTCGCCCCAAGCAAGCCCCCTGCTTCTTCTGGCATTTGAAGGGCATTTCATCTCCAGCGCGCTTCATGGTCTTCGGTAATCACTGTCGCTACCGCAGAAAGTGAAGCCATGCCTATCTAGGAAAATCACGGTTTAACACTACACACACAGTTATGACGAAAGAAGATATCTCCAACGTAGAGCCGATCCTGGCGGACAACCCAAATCGTTTTGTGTTGCTGCCCATACAGTACCCCGACATCTGGGAGTGGTACAAGAAAGCCGAAGCCTCTTTCTGGACAGCCGAGGAGATTGACCTGCAGCAGGATTTGTTTGATTGGGAGCGCAAGCTGAACGACGACGAGCGCCACTTCATCAAGCACGTGTTGGCCTTCTTTGCGGCCTCCGATGGCATCGTGAACGAGAATCTGGTGCTCAACTTCATGCGCGAGGTACAGATTCCGGAGGCGCGTTGCTTTTACGGTTTCCAGATAGCCATCGAAAACATTCACTCGGAGGTGTATTCGCTGCTCATTGACACCTACATCAAGGACCCCAAGGAGAAGCACTTCTTGTTTAATGCCCTGCAAAACCTGCCTTGCGTGGCCAAGAAAGGCCAGTGGGCCTTGCGTTGGATAGAAAACGCCCCCTCGTTTGCGCACCGACTCATCGCTTTCGCGGCGGTGGAGGGTATTTTCTTTTCAGGCTCCTTTTGCTCCATCTTTTGGCTCAAGAAGCGTGGCCTGATGCCCGGCCTCACCTTCTCCAATGAGCTCATTAGCCGCGACGAGGGCATGCACTGCGACTTCGCCTGCCTGCTGTACTCGATGCTTCGCCATAAATTGGCGCCCGAAGAGGTGCAGGCCATCATCACAGAAGCCGTGGAGTTTGAGAAAGAATTCGTGGTGGACGCGCTGCCGGTGTCGCTCATCGGTATGAACGCCGACCTGATGAGCCAATACATCGAGTTTGTGGCCGACCGCCTGCTGGTCGCACTGGGTGTAGATAAGGTGTTCAGCACCCCTAACCCATTCCCCTGGATGGACATGATCTCGATACAGGGCAAGGCTAACTTCTTTGAAAAGCGCGTGGGCGATTACCAGAAGGCCGGCGTACTAGCCAAGCGCGAGGAGCAGACTTTCACCACAGACGCAGACTTCTAATCTTTCATTATTTAAATCTATATTCCTGCTATGGGTAAATTTGTCATTAGCAAGCGAAAAAACGGCGAGTTTCAGTTTAACCTGCTCGCAACGAATGGCCAAGTCATCCTGACCAGCGAAGGCTACACCACCAAATCAGCCTGCCTCAACGGCGTGGAATCTGTGAAAAAAAACGCCCAGGACGACAGCCGCTTTGAGAAAAAAGAGGCATCGAACGGCCAGTTTTACTTCGTGCTGAAAGCCAGCAACGGGCAAGTCATCGGCCAGAGCCAGATGTACGCTTCCGAAGCCACGCGCGACAACGGTGTCGAGTCGGTCAAAAGAAACGCACCCGACGCCGAAGTGGTGGATGAAACGACAGAGGCCTGAGTGGCCCGCCTCCTGCACCCGGCATCCGTTGCTCGAGTGCAGGAGGCCACCTACTAAACTCATCGCTTACCCCTAATATCTCTTCCCGCCATCTGCACTCTCATGCAGGCACTCTTTTCTTTGCTCAAAACCATAAAATACAGTTAGATATGCAAGTTGTAAAACGCTCTGGGCGCAGGGAAGACGTCTCTTTCGATAAGATCACGGCGCGCCTGCGCAAGCTCTGCTATGGTCTGGATGCCCGCTATGTAAACATCATTGAGGTAGCCAAGAAGGTCATCCTCGGCCTGTACGATGGGGTAACCACTGTCGAACTCGATAACTTAGCCGCTGAGACGGCCGCTACCATGGCCACCATCCACCCCGATTATGCCTTGTTGGCGGCGCGCATTGCTGTCAGCAACCTCCACAAAGAGACAGAGAAATCATTTCACAAGGTCATTAGCGCCCTCTACCACTACATAGACCCCAAAACCGGAGAGCGCGCCGGCCTCATCGGTGATGAAACTTACCGCATTGTTATGCGGCACAAAGACCGACTCGACTCGGCCATCATCCATGACCGCGATTTTGACTTTGACTACTTCGGCTTCAAGACGCTGGAGCGCTCCTACCTGATGCGCATGAACGGCAAAGTTGTTGAGCGCCCCCAGCACCTATTCATGCGCGTGGCTGTAGGCATTCACGGCGAAGACATCGAGGCGGCCATCGAGACGTATAACCTCATGAGCGAGCGCTGGTTTATTCACGCCACGCCCACGCTTTTCAATGCCGGCACCCCCAAACCACAGCTGTCGTCCTGCTTCTTGCTGTCTATGACGGAAGACAGCATCGAGGGCATTTTTGAGACGCTCAAGCGCTGCGCTCTCATCTCGCAGAGTGCGGGTGGCATTGGGCTGAGCATACACAACATCCGCGCCACCGGCTCCTACATCAAGGGAACGGGGGGGACTTCCAATGGCATCATCCCCATGCTGCGCGTGTATAACGATACGGCCCGCTATGTGGACCAAGGTGGTGGCAAGCGAAAGGGCGCCTTTGCCGTGTACTTGGAGCCTTGGCATGCCGACATCTTCGAATTCCTCGACCTGAAGAAAAACCACGGCAAGGAAGAAATGCGCGCCCGCGACCTCTTCTACGCCCTGTGGGTGCCCGACCTCTTCATGGAGCGGGTGAAAAACGACGAGGATTGGTCGCTGTTCTGCCCCAATGAGGCGCCGGGTCTTTTCGATGTTTACGGGGCAAAGTTTGAGGCGCTCTATTGCCAATATGAGCGCGAGGGCCGCCAGCGCCGCACCGTGCGCGCCCGAGAGCTGTGGAATGCTATCTTGGAGAGCCAGATAGAGACGGGCACGCCTTACATGCTCTACAAAGACGCCGCCAACGAGAAGAGCAACCAGAAAAACCTGGGCACTATTCGCTGCTCGAACCTCTGTACCGAAATCATCGAGTACACCTCGCCCGACGAAGTGGCGGTGTGCAACTTAGCCTCTATCGCCCTGCCCAAATTCGTGCATGACGGGCGCTTCGACTTCGACCGCCTGTGCGAGATTACCCGCGTCGTTACGCGCAACCTCAACAAGGTCATTGACATCAACTACTACCCCATTCCGCAGGCAGAGTACTCCAACCGACGCCACCGCCCCATCGGCATCGGCGTGCAGGGGCTGGCCGATGTCTTCATCTTGCTGGGTCTGCCCTTCGACAGCGAGGAGGCGCGCCGCCTCAACCGCGATATCTTCGAAGCCATCTACTTCGCTGCCGTCAGTGAAAGCTGCGCGCTGGCGGAGAAATACGGCCCTTACGAGACCTTTGCCGGCTCGCCCATGAGCCAGGGCCTCTTCCAGTTCGACCTCTGGGGAGTAAAGCCCTCCGACCGCTGGGACTGGGAAGGGCTGCGCCAGCGCGTCGTGAAATACGGCGTGCGCAACTCGCTCCTGCTGGCGCCCATGCCTACGGCCTCGACCAGCCAGATACTGGGCAACAACGAATGCTTCGAGCCTTACACCAGCAACCTCTACACGCGCCGCACCTTAGCCGGAGAGCACATCGTCGTCAATAAACACCTTATGCGCGACTTAGTGCGCCTCGGGCTGTGGGACGAGGAAATGCGCCAAGCCATCATGGCCTCCAACGGCTCTGTGCAAGGCATCGAGGCCATACCCAAGGAAGTGCGCGACATCTACAAGACGGCCTACGAAATTAGCCAAAAAGTCATCATTGACATGGCCGCAGACCGCGGAGCCTTCATTTGCCAAAGCCAGAGCCTCAATGTGTTCATGGAGTCTCCCTCATTTGCCAAACTCTCCTCAATGCACTTCTACGCTTGGCAAAAGGGCCTGAAAACAGGTATGTACTACCTGCGCTCCAAGGCGGCCACTGACCCTATCAAGTTCACGCTTGGCGACAAGCACCAGCAAAAGTTCATCCGCCCCAACGCTCAGGCTGAGCGAAACCCTGAGAACCACGACGGCGGCAAAGAGCTCCCTTCTATGGAGGCGCTCCGCATAGAAGATGTGCAAGGCAAGGTCTGCAGTCTGGATGACCCCACTTGCACAGCATGCTCTGCCTGAGTTAAGCGATCCAAAGTTTCTCAAGTGTGCGGCCCCGTGGCCTGTGCCAGTGGCGACGTCCCTCCGCGAAGAGGCATAACCGTCCTGATGTGCCCTTCCTGATTTCCCAACCTTATGCCACTGTCTGGGTTCCGGGTGCCGCTTTTTTTTGATGATGACGGGTACGCCCTTCAGGGCCACGGAGGCGGCACTTAGTATGGAGGCCAGAACGGCCGAGCCCAGTGCAACGACGGTAGTGCTCATGCGCTCTGCCCGGCGGCGCAGACGGCGTACTCTTCGCCTTCACAAGCGGCTATGGTGTTGGGGAAGATTTCCTGAGCTTCGCGCAGGTGCTGTTCGATGTCGGAGTATCGGCCCGAGAAGTGCCCGAGGAGAAGTTGGTGGGCCTGTGCGGCTTTTGCGATGGCTGCGGCTTGGCGGGCAGTGGCGTGTTTGGCGAAGGCGGCTTCTTCGCTGTGCTCATCGGTGAAGGTGGCCTCGTGGTAGAGCAGGCTGACACCGTGTACGGCTTCGGCGACGGCATCGGAGGGGGCTGTGTCGCTGCAGTAGGCGTAGGAGAGCAGTGGTTTGGGCGGTAAGGTGAGTTTGGCGTTGGGTACGAGAGTGCCATTGTTCAGGAGCAGGTCTTGACCGCTCTTGATGGCGCGTATTTGGTCGTAGGAGAGGTGGTAGTGGGCGATGGCTTCGGGGCGTATGTTGAGGGGGCGCGGCTTTTCGCGGAAGAGCCAGCCGGTGCAGGGGGTACCGTGGTGGAGGGGTACGGTCCAGACTTCGAGGGCGCTATTCTCGAAAACTTTGTCCGACTTGTCGGGGTTTACCTCTACGAAATTGAGGGGATAAGGGAAGCGCAAGCTGCAGTAGCGCGCTACTTCGCAAATGAGGGCTTTTAGCCCAGGTGGAGAGAATAGTTGGATGGGGCGCTCGCGGTTTTTGAGGGCATAGGAGGTGAGGAGGCCAAAGAGGCCGAAGACGTGGTCGCCGTGGAGGTGGGTGATGAAGATTTGGTTGATCTTGTCTACGGGCACTCGGTAGCGGTGCAGTTGCTCCTGTGTGCCTTCGCCGCAGTCAATGAGAAAGTAGTGGCGCCGGTTGTGCAACACGTGCGCGCTGTAGTGGCGGCCTTGAAAGGGGCCGCCCGAGCCATTGCCCAGAACGCGTACCCACATAGTGAAGTGGTGGCAAAGGTAGGCGGCGTCAGGCGGAGGGGTGGTTATTTCTTAGGCAAGATGACGATGCCGAAGCGCTTGGCCAAGCGGTTGCGCGTCTCTTCTATTTTTCGATTTATCTGGAGGTATTTCATCTCTGCCTGTGTGTCGCCGTTGGCGGAGGCGATTTTGAGGCGTTCTTTATTGGTTTCCAGCAGGCGATTGAGTTTTCGGATTTTGAAGAGGGCCAAGGCGTGTTGTACATCGGCCTCTGCATTTTCCTCAGGCATGGGCTGGTTTTGGAGCGGTAGGTGCCACATTTGTTCCCAATTGGGAGAATACTCCCAGGGTTGGGAAAGCATCTCCAGGGCCAGCTGGGCTACCTCTGGGGTGGGGTGATGGGTGAAGAAGTGCTGTTCTATGGGCAGGCCTTGTGCCAGGCGTGCGTGGCACTCGCGCACAATGCGGCCATAGAGGGGGGTGTCGAATTCGGGCAGGAGATCTTCGATGTCGCTCAGTACCCATTCGGCCACGGTGATACTCTCGCCCGGTAGTTCGCGGTTGCCAAACTGTACCAGCAGGCGGACGATGTCGCGCTCCTGGAATTCATCGGTAGGCAGGGCGATGGCAGTTGGGCGCTCTTGAAGGTGGGGTGGCGCCGCCTCGGGCCATGGGTCGCTGGGTGGTGGGGCTTCTCGTTCGTAGTCGGAGGCGCTGCCGGGTTGGCGGGCCGTTTTTTCGGCTTTCTTTCGGAGGTCGGTGCTGATGTGCTTGTTTACCTCTTGCATGAGGGCTTGCTCGCTTACGCCCATAAGGGTGGAGCATTCGCGCACATAGGTGCTGCGCCGGATAGGATCGGGGATTTTGGCGATGCTGGCGACCATGTCCTTGACCACTTTGGCGCGATGGGTGGGATCGCGGCGGGCTTCGTTGAGCAGGAGGTCCATTTTGAGGAGGATGACATCGCGCGCGTGTTCGGCCATGTACTGCTCGAAGGTCTGTGCGCCTATGCGCTGGACGTAGCTGTCGGGGTCTTCGCCATCGGGCAAGATGACGACGCGCACGTTGAGGTCTTGCTCCAAGGCCAGGTCGAGGCCTCGGAGCGCTGCCTGAATGCCTGCGGGGTCGCCGTCGTAGAGGATGGTGAGGTTGTTGGTGTTGCGGCGTATAAGCTGCAGCTGGCCTTCGGTGAGGGAGGTGCCGCTGCTGGCTACAACGTTCTCGATACCCGCCTGAAAGAGGGAGATGACGTCCATGTAGCCCTCCACGAGGATGCACTCATCCTTTTTTCGGATGGCCCTTTTAGCCTGGAACATGCCGTAGAGGGTTTTGCTTTTGTTGTAAATGTCGCTTTCGGGGCTGTTGATGTACTTGGGCACGCTCTTGTCGGTGGACAGGGTGCGGCCAGCGAAAGCAGCGACTTTGCCCGACATGCTGTGGATAGGAAAGATGACACGAGCGCGGAAGAAGTCGCGCGTGCCGTCGGGGCTAATGAGGCCGACTTTTTGGAGTAGCCCGATGTCGTGGCCGGCCTGTCGGGCTTTTTGCAACAGCAGGTTGCGTTGGTCGGGGGCGTAGCCCAGCCCGAAGGTCTGGAGGGTTTCGTCGCTGAGGCCACGCTGGCGGAAATAGGCGAGGGCTACGGATTTGCCCTCGTCGGTGTCCATCATTTGTTCTTGGAAGTGCCGCGCGGCAAAGTCGTTGACAATGAAGAGCGACTCAGCCTCCTGTTGTTCGGCACGTTGTTCGGGAGTGAGCTCTACTTCCTGTATCTCAATGCGGTACTTGCGGGCCAGCCATCGGAGGGCCTCCGGATAGGTAAAACCTTCGTGTTCCATGAGGAAGGTAACGGCATCGCCGCCTTTGCCACAGCCGAAGCACTTGAAGATGTTGCGCGCCGGGCTGACGTTGAACGACGGCGTCCGCTCCGAGTGGAAAGGGCACAAGCCCACGAGGTTGGCGCCGCGCCGGCGCAAGGTGAGAAATTCTTCGACCACTTCCTCAATGCGCGCGGCATCTAAAATTTCCCTCACCGTGCGGCGGTATCATATCTGAAAGCCCCCTCCTTTGCTCGCCCACAGAGGGCGGCCATTTAGCCCTCAAAGTAAAGGGTAATGGTGAAGGTGCGGGAAAGGATTTTTTCCAGCACGGTGCTCTGCTGCAGGCGGTCGTTGTACAGTAGGATGTTGTTTAGCCCGTGCGACATCTTGAACTCAGGCGAGAAGATGAAGTAAGGGAAGAAGAACTGCACACCCGCCCCGTATTCAAATTGGAAATCAGTGGGCGAGATCTTGATGAGGTCGGCCGCCTGTCGGGTGCGCGAGTCGCTGGCGACGTCGAAGACGTACTTCACGCCTGCCACAAGGAAGACCCGAAAGTCGTGGTAAGCCACGGACTTGTAGCGCACCTGGAAGGGCATCTCTACCAGCACCGACTCAATGCGGCGGTTGATGCTTTGCGCTCCATCGCTAGGTGGCGTGTATTTGATATTGCGCTCTACGAAAGAGAGGGTGGGCAGGAAGCGCACATCGAAGTATTCGCCGATTTTGAGGTTCGACACAATACCCAGGTTAAAGCCTGGGCCGGTGATGGCTTCTACGCGCCCAAAAGAGTCGTTGCGGATGAACTCGCGCGAGTGATAGATTTTGAAATCGCTCGAGTTCATGCCCAAGCTAATGCCGAAATAGTATGGCTTAGCCTGGAAGTCTTTGTAGTTAAAGTTATGGCCTTGTGCGCGTTGTGCCCAGGCGTTGATGTTGCTTAGGGTGAGCAGGCCGCTGAGGAGCAGCGCCGTGGTCAGGGCCTTGTGGCCGTGTAGATGGAGCATATCCCAAAAGTAAGTCGTTCGCATTGAGGGTGTTGATAACCGGTTTTAGCGAGTATTTGAAGAAAATCGTCTCCTTGCGGGAAAGCCTGCACGCTTTCGAACAGGTAGGTGTAAGCACGCTCGTCGCGCGAGGTCAAACGCCCAATGAGCGGTAAAACGTATTTGAAATAGGCGTGGTAAATCTGTTTGAATGGGAACAGGGTGGGATGGGAAAACTCCAGGATAACGGCCCGCCCTCCTGGGCGCAGTACGCGTCGGATTTCAGAGAGGCCGGCTTCTAAGTTTTCGAAGTTGCGCACGCCAAAAGCCACCGTTACGGCGTCGAAAGTGTTGTCTGCGAAGGCCAGCTGTTCGGCATCGCCGCCCTGCAAGGTGATGATGTCCTGCAGGCCCTTTCGGCGGATTTTGTCGCGCCCCAAGTCGAGCATTTGATGGGCGATGTCTATGCCCACTATGCGGCGTGGTCGAAGCATTTGGGCAGCCAAAATGGCCACATCTGCCGTACCTGTAGCGACGTCCAATATCTCCAAAGGTTGGCTCATGCTCTTGAGGTAGCGCAGGGCGCGTCGGCGCCAATACACGTCAATGCCCAAGGAGAGCAGGCGGTTGAGGAAATCGTAGCGCGGCGCAATGCGGTCAAACATGCGCCCCACTTGCGCTTTCTTGCTCTCTTCTTCGCTTTGGTACGGCGTTACGACGGTTTTTTCGCTCATGACAAGGTGAGGCAAAAGTATAGTGTGTGATGCGAAAGGGTGTAAGGCGCAGCCACTCACAGGAGTGTTGCTCGCCAGGCTGTTGAAAGGGCTATTTGAGCTGAATGTTCTCCACAATTTCCAGCCCATAACCGACAAAGCCCGTGCGCGGGCGTGGGTGATTGGTCAATAGGCGGATTTTGGTGATGCCCAAATCGCGCAGGATTTGCGCTCCAATGCCAAAGTCCTTCTTGCCTATGCTGGAGTGCAGTTCGAATTTTTCCGGCTCGCCGGCTTCCATGTACTGCTGGTAAACCTTCAGGCGCGATAGGAAATCGGCTTTGTCGCCTTGACGCAAATAGACGAAGGCGCCCTTGCCTTCTTGAGCTATTCGGCGCAGGGCTTCGTGGATTTGTTGCCCGTAATCCGCTAAGATATTGCCCAGAATACCGCCCGTTTCTGACCAGGAATGCACGCGCACCAACACAGGCTCATCCTCGTTCCAGTCGCCTTTTTTGAGCACCAAGTGACAATCGCCGCAAGTGATATCAGTGTAGACGATGGCCTGAAAGTCGCTGTACAGCGTCCGCATGGGAGTTTCGAGGGTGCGGCGTATGAGGCGCTCGGTGCGCATGCGATAAGCGACGAGGTCGTCAATAGAGATAATTTTGAGGTTGAAACGCTTGGCCACCTCCATTAGCTGCGGCAGGCGGGCCATAGTGCCGTCGGGGTTGAGGATCTCGACCAGCACGCCGGCCGGATAGAGGCCAGCCAAGCGGGCCAAGTCCACGGCAGCCTCCGTGTGGCCAGTGCGACGCAATACGCCGCCGCTTTTGGCGCGCAAGGGGAAGATGTGGCCGGGCCGGGCAAAGTCGCTGGGTTTAGCAGCCGGATTGGTCAAGTGCCGAATGCCTGCAGCGCGGTCGTAGGCGCTGATGCCGGTAGTGCAGCCATGACCAATGAGGTCAATAGAAACTGTAAAGGCCGTTTCGTGCAGGGCGGTGTTGGCGTTGACCATGAGCGGCAGGTCGAGCTCATCAGCGCGCTTCTCTTCTATGGGCGCACAGATGAGGCCGCGGCCGTGCTGGGCCATGAAATTGATGATTTCAGGCGTTACCAATTCGGCAGCGCAGATGAAATCACCTTCGTTTTCGCGGTCTTCGTCGTCCACGACGATAATGACGCGCCCGGCGCGCAACTCCAATAAGGCTTCTTCGATGGTGTTAAGTTGAATGTCGCTCATGTAGCGAAAAAGAGGTGAGGATGCAAAAAGTGGTGCTAAAACAGCGCTTTATCACTCGCGGTTTGTTCGTTGCCAGGCGTTGCCCCGAATGCCGCGCGCCCATTGCACAAAGCCGTGCACCAACGCGACATTCATAGCCAAGAAATAGGCAATATTCTGCAACAGCGGGCTGGGTGGCAGCGAAAGGCGGTTTTGCAGAAAATACCAGCCCAACGATAGCCCTGCTCCGGCCAACATAAAGCCCGCTATCCATCGGAAAAGTGGCTCATAAAACGCCAGATAGCCCGCCGACACGAACATCAGGGCCAGAAAGAAGCCGCCAAACCAGCGGAGCACCTTGTGAGAGAAAAAGCCAAAGCCTAAGCGCGTAACGGGCGGCACCACCCAACGCCAGAAGCGCGTCAAGTTCTGAAAACTACCGGCGGCGATGCGCTTCTTGCGGCGGTATTCATCGGCCATGCGGTGGGTAGCTACCTCGTGGCAGAGCGCTTCTAAGTCGTTGATGGCCTTGTAGCCGCGCGCCAAAGCGCGGAAGACCAGCCAGAAATCATCCACCAATGAGTGCGGTGGAATGGGTTCGAACAGGTCGGCGCGCAAGGCATAACAGCCGCCAAATGGCCCCATCATTTGGCCCCAGGCGAGGCTTTCCCAGTGCTTGAGGCGCACCTCGGCGTTCAGGTACTGATGCTCGCTGCGGCTGATGCCTTTGGGGCGCAACCCACGGCTGCGCAGGTGTGCATCCACGGCGCCGATGCCTTCATCCTTGAAATGGCGCGCCAGACGATAGAGCACCTGCGGCTCCAGCATAACGCTGGCATCCGTGATGACCAGCACATGGCTTAGGGCCGGTTGGTCTGTAAAAAGGCGCTCAAAATCAGCCTTTGCACGCGCCGCTAAGTCATTGATGATGGGCGGCTTACCGCGTCGTTGCGGGTAGATATTGAAATAGGCGTGTGGCAGCGGAAAATGAATGTCAAAAGTGTGGGCCACCAAGTCGTTGGTACGGTCATCAGAGGCATCGGAGCCTACGTAGATGCGCAGCTTTTCGGGCGGATATTGCTGCTGTGTGAGGCTATACAGTTTTTCTCCGATGACGCGCTCCTCATTGTGTGCGGCCATAAGCACCGAGATGACGGGCAGTTCAGGATCATTATCAGCATACATGGCGTGCTCGAAACGCCGCCCGCGCGATAGCAGCCACATCAGCAGCGGATAGACCACGTAGGTGTAGGCCAGTGCTGTGGTGCTCACCCAAAAGACGACCTGCGCAAATTGTTGCATGGCAGCAAAGGTAGGAAGGAACCCGTCGCCTCAAGGCCTACTCCTTAGGGTGGAGGCATTTGGCGTATCCATTGGCGAATGAGATCGACACCCTCCCGATGAGCCAACTGGCGGCCCAGTTCGGGCATGCGTATGCCCGGGTCATCTTCCTCCATCCGGTAGAGCAGGATGCTTTCCTCGGGCTTTCCCGGCACAATGCTGTACTTGCGCTTGCCACTGCCGCGCCCGGCTGCTACCGGCGGCTTGAATATGCCCAGGCGCACGGGGTCTGTTTGTGTAGCCTCGAGGAAAAGACCACTGGTGTTGGCCGGCCCTTGAGGCGTGTGGCAGTGTGCGCAATTAGCGTGTAGGTAGGCGCGGGCGCGCGCCTCTATCGGCAACGCTGAGTCTTCGTAGTTAGCCAGTGGTTCCACAGCAGCGAGCGCCTCCGCATCCTCGACCAAGAGCCAGCCCTTCTTTTGCCAATACTCTAACATATTGGCTTGACTCTGAGGAGGCTTCAGTTGGTTGGCGCTCACGCCTATGGGCACCATACGACCTTCACTAACGTGGCAGCCCTTGCACTGGTTCAGGTTAGGGACCTGGTAGCGCAGTGTTTGCCGCTTGCCAGCAGCGTCAGCCCATTCCACAGGCACCTCCGTTCCAGCTACTTCTAGAAAAGCATCGGTTTGTTCGGCATTCCACACATACGTGAGCGCCTTCCAGCCCTCTGCCTCGCGTAGCAATAGCCGCGTCTCCACCAGGCGCCTGCCCTGTTCAGGGTGTTGTTTTTGGTTGAAATAGAAAAAGTTTTTGATTAAAACACTCCCCGCCGGAAAATCAAATGGGCCTTCTGCCCTGAAGACCATGCGCGCACCCAGAGGCAGGGCAATGAAACGCGCCTTCTCAGCATAATCGCTGAACAGCGGCGCATTCACATCGTAAGGCAGTACCCCAGCTGCAGGGCGTAACTCGGCCAGCGGACCTTCAAAGAAGCCGTACTCTGATAGCCGTTGTGTAGGCCTAGATGGGGAAAATGGGCGGCTAAATGCCGCTAACACCCATATGACAGCGGCCAATACAGCGGCCAAAGTAAAGGCCCTATTGCGGGCGAGGCAGCAGCGGAAGCGAGCAATCGTGCGGCGTAGCATTGCGGCTGATGTTTTTGAAACCCTCGGCAGCCTTCAGGTTAGCGAAGGTGCCGTTCTCGTTGTTTTGCAGGCAGATACGGGCTTCAGGCGCGTTTGGGTCACTCATGCCGTCGTAGAGGATGTGCGGCGGGCGGCAGCCAAATTTCCACCACAACAGGAAACCCAGGCGATGCTTCCAGGTTGGCTTGCGTTTACCTGTGCAATAGGTGTTGTGGTGCACGTACACATCAGCAGGGTAAGGCACATAGGTCGTGTCCTGAATGGGCAATTGGGCAATGTAATAGCTCACAATGGCCGTTGAGGCGGTTTTATTGTCGCATACGACGTTGTCGGCCACCTCCACCTCGCGCGTAGCCAACACCATGATGCCAGTACCGGGTGGCACATTGGCCACTATGTTGCCTTTGGGGGCGAAGTTTCGATAGTTGTTGTGCAAGACCTGGTTTTTCCACACCAATACCCGCCCTCCCTGTTTTTTCGGCAAGTCGGGCAGGTCGAAGACGAGAATGCCTCCTGCGTTGTCGCGCGCCGTGTTGTTCCACACCCAGGCATTGGTGGTGTTCTCTATCTCGATGCCCGCCACATTGTGATAGGCCAAGCACTCCGTTACCCAAACACTGTCAGATTGGCCCACGTAGATGCCAGCATCAGAAGCGCCAATGGCCGTACATCGCTCGATGCGCACGCGCCGACACTGTACCGGGTAGAGGGCGTAGGAGCCGTTGGTCTTGCGCGGTTTGCCCGTCCATTGGGCTTTGATGTCGCGCATGACGAGACCCTCCACTTCCTGGGCTTTGATGAGGTCGCCGCGGCTGTCTTCAATGGTGAACGCTTCCAGCGTAATGTCGGCAGCGTGTGTGATTTTAAGCCCTTCGGCGCCCTGTTGCTGCCCTCGAAACGACAGCACTGTGCGCTCAGCCCGCGCCCCGCGGAGGGTGATGTTGCGCTTGCCGTCGAGCCAAAGCGTGTTTTTCAGTGCAATGCGTCCGGCGGGCAGCTCTACAATATCTCCGTCTTCGGCCAGGATGAGCCGCGTCTGCAACTGCTTTTCTACCTCAGGTTGGGCGAGCAACGGCAACGATACTCCCAAGAGTATCAGCAGCATTGTCATTCCTTTAGCGCAGATGTAATCCATAGTAGATGGTTGTGCAACGATCTTAGTACTCCCGTGCAGGGGCATAGATAATGACACCACACCCAAAGACTAACGGCTAAAGTATGGCAACCTTCTGAGAATAGTCTCAGCACAAAGCCCCAAAGTGTTTTACGATATTTGGGCCATGCGTTTTTTGTGTTGGATTGCCCTCGCCTACAGTGCTCTGCTTTTTTCTTCAGGGCACCGGCGCACCCCTCCAACTGGCGGCGGATGCTGTCAAGAGGAAAGTGTTGCCAGCAGCTGTGCTCCAATGATCTGGGGCTTCTTCGCTCATCGCCGCATCAACCGCTTAGCAGTGATGACCTTACCGCCCGAGATGATGGTCTTTTTCAAACGGCATGTGGACTGGATAGCCGACCACGCCACCGATGCCGACATGCGGCGCTATGCTGTGCCCGGAGAAGGCCCCAGGCACTATATTGACTTAGACGAGTACGGCGAACCGCCATTCGAAAACCTGCCGCGTACTTTCACCGAAGCCCTCTTGCGCTACAGCGACCTCTTCGGCATCGGCACTACTGGAGACACCCTGCTGCTGTACAGCGGCAAACTCGATGGCTCCTCTGAGACGACTGCGCTTTGGCGCCCTTACTTTGCCAAGCATGTGGCGCCGGCCTTTAGCGAGCCAGGGCACCCGCTCGACCCCGATACCTTAACCCACTTCCTGAAGCAACACAATTTGTACTCACCACCCTTGCGGGCGGCCTTCTTCGATGAGCCATTCTCCACCCACGGCGTGTTGCCCTGGCACCTCCAAAAAATGCAGCGCGACCTGACGGCAGCTTTCCTACGCCGCGATGCTAAACGCATCCTACGCCTGTGCGCCGACATCGGCCACTACATCGGCGATGCCCACGTGCCACTACACACCACCAGCAACTACAACGGCCAGAAAACGGGCCAGATAGGTATCCATGCCTTCTGGGAAAGCCGCATCCCAGAACTGTTCGCCGACGAAACCTACGACTACTTCGTGGGCAAACCTCGGCGCATCGAGAACCCTACGGCGCACTACTGGAGCATCGTGTTGCGCAGCCATTCCATGGTGGACAGCGTCCTGACCATCGAGCGCCACCTGCGCCACCACTACCCGGCCGACCGCCAACAATGCGCTGAAAATCGCGGTAGGGCGGTCGTCATCGTCCCCTGCTCCGAATACGCCGCCGCCTATCAGCAAGCGCTGGACGGCATGGTCGAGCGCCAAATGCGCGCCGCCATTCACGCCGTTGCCTCCGCCTGGTTCTCGGCCTGGATAGAGGCAGGCCGGCCCGACCTCTCGCGCATGGGCGAGCCTGAGTTCACCGACGAAGACCGGCGCGAAGAGGCGCTGCTACAACAGCAATATGAAAAAGGCCGCATCATAGGGCGCCCTGAAGAGCATTGAAAAGCGGTCCCCTTTGCCCGTTTACGGAGGCAGAATATGTCATTTTAAAGTAAATAGACAACTGCCAATTTGTTTAGTAAAAATTGAAAAGATAAAGATATTTGCACAAGCTTATACCATGGTCAAGTAACTCTAAAATTTTTTCAGATGGCTTCAGATAAATATAAGTACGAGAAGGTCCCATTGTCTCCTTTGATTGCGCGTGATCTAATACTTGAACTCTTCAGTGACCAGACTAAGAGTAGGCAAGAGATAACAAAGGGTGTTTTAACCTACCATAAATCCAAAGGCGGAAGCGACGCTAAAGCCATAGACGTTACTCGGAGCTGCATAAAGAAAGCATTGAATAAATTAAAAGAGGAAGGTATGGCCGAAAACCCCTCATACGGCTCCTGGAGAATTCGAGGGCGTGTGGATGTGGAGCAGCCTGAGCAAAAAAAAGAAATAAATGGCCAACTTCAGATAGACTCTGCTCCTGAACCACAAGCTAATTTTGAGTTAGTTATAGGAGAAGGCAAGAGGACTGTTTACTTGTACTATCTACCACAATATAAAAAAGAGGCTCAAGAGAATGGTCGAGCTCACTGGAGATGTAAGATTGGGAAAAGCGAGCGAGAGCCCACGGAAAGAATACTTGAGCAAGTAGCCACTGCACTGCCTGAACAACCACATTTCGCGCTAGCTGTCAAAACAGACCTTGCATCTGAACTCGAGAAAGCTATTCATAATATCCTAACGCTTCGGGGAAGACAGGCCCCATCGGCGCTCGGCAAGGAGTGGTTTTTAACCTCACCTAATGAAGTATTAGAAATTGTAGAATTTATTTTTCAGATAGATATTCCGCGATAGCTGTTTCTTATTTACTAGTCAAGGTTTCTTCTCGGCTAAAACACTTAATCGAGTTGGATTAACTCTTCCAAGGTTATGAGTCCACCTTGAAGATAAACTATTTGCTTACTTATAGTTTTATGAAAAGTATCTTGCACAAAAATCATTGGAAAACGAGGATTAAAACGGAATATCTACAAATAGACCTTTTCGAAGAGCATTGAAAAGCAGATGCCCCTGCCCGCGCACCAAGGCAACAGACAGGAGCGCCTGCAGCAGGCCTTTGGCTTGGCCTTTATTTAATGCCGTGCATCCAGCGGCTGATGATCGGCCCCAACAGGAAGAGCAGCACCGCACAGCCAATTGCTACAAAGCCCAGGCTGCGGAAGATGCGGAGGCTGACGCCCAGCGATTGCTGACGCAAGCACACTACAGCCTGGCCCGTCAGGCTTTTGTCCACTATCTGCTTGGCTTCTTCTATACTCGCTACCTGTATTGGGATGGCGTATTTGTCATCGTCAGTCAGGAATGGAATGCTATCCTTGCCTGCCTTGATTTGCCCCACGAAATACCTTTTTTCTCCTGCCAACTCATTAGCCTTGTGCACAAATGCCTCGCTTATCATGGCTTTTTCCAGCGGAATGGCCTTGCCCTTGCTATCTTTGAGCGCTTCGCCGCCTTCAAAGGCCTGCAGGAGGGTCTTTTCTGGGAAGCACTCTTGGAATTGGGCGCTGGCCACAATATCGGCCTCATTCACAGCTGTCAACTTGGCGATGTGCTTACCGCCCTGGTGGGCGATGGAGGAGGACAGGAACCAGATGCCCATGACAAAGCCGACGATTTGGGCGGGCGCCAGTTTGGTTACCAACGACAGGCCCACTGGCGAGAGCGTTAGTTCGCCCAAGGTGTGGAGCAGGTAAAGAGTGATGAGGAAAATAGCAGGCACCAAGCCCAATGCAGCACTGCCGTTGCCCGCCTCGAGCGCCAAGAAGCCTAGACCTAATAACAACAGGCCTGCGCTGAACTTGTAAGGCGCTGCCGGTTCGCGGTTGGCACGCGCCAGTTGGATCCACATCCACGAATAGATGGGCGCGAAGATCATGATAAACAGCGGGTTGACCGCCTGGAAGAAGGTCGTTGTCAGCTCCATGCCCAGCATGGTTTTGTTCACATTGCGGGCGGTGAAGAGGTTGAGGGCAGAGCCAGCCAACTCGAAGAAGGTCCAGAACACGGTGGTGAACAGCAGCAAGATCAGTATCACCCAGATGCGCTGCCGCTGCACGGTGTTGTACTTGCTCGCCTGATAGATCATGTAGCCGATGACCCCCACGCCCACGACGGCGAGCAGGACATCCACGACGTCGTCGTGATTGACCAACCACCAAGAGAGCAGCACCATCGGGATAGTGGCCACGTAAGGGAACGCACTGCCCTGAATACCGAGCATGGCTGGCGCATCGGCGCGAGGAAGACCTACTGGCCGCGGCTGCTGGAGCGGCTGACCTTCTTCACTGAACTCACTGGTAATCCAGCCCTTGGCTTGCGTCCACTGGAAAATGAGCCACCCCAATACCATGCCGATGCCAGCCGTGAGAAAGCCATAGCGCCAACCCTCTATCTCGCCAATAGCCCCGCAGGTCAACGGCGTGAGGAAGGCGCCGATGTTGATGCCCATGTAAAAGATGGTAAAGGCCCCGTCGCGTCGAGCATCGCCCGCTCCGTAAAACTTGCCTATCATGGAAGAAATGTTAGGCTTGAAAAAGCCATTACCCACCACCAATAGCGCCAAGCCGATAAAGAAAGTGGTCGGATTATCCATAAACAGGGTGAACTGCCCGGCTGCCATCAGCAGGGCGCCCCAGATAATGGCGCGTCGGTAACCCATCATTTGGTCGGCGAAATAGCCACCCAAAATGGGTGTAAGGTAAACTAAGGCGCCATAGGCAGCGTAAATACCGTAAGCCTTAGCATCATCAAAGCCAAGTCCCCGATTAGGCACCCCCTTAACCGCAGAAGTCACCATGTACAACACCAAAATGGCCCGCATGCCGTAGTAGCTAAAGCGCTCCCACAGCTCTACCATGAAAAGCGCAAAAAGGACTTTGGGGTGCGTCTTGCGGTTAGAGAAAATGACAAAGGCCACCCAGACAATTACGCCGAGCCAGGCCAGCAGCGTGAGTTTGTAAACAGGATGCATAAAGAGCAGCTGGTTGAAAAGTTTGATAATGATGGTTCCGTTTGGCGGCAAATGTGCGCATTTTTTGGTGAAATGCTCCAGATTTGAGGTTGTGCAAAAAATAAAACAACCACCTTCCACAAGCACTGTGTTTCCTTCCTCCATTTTTTAGGCTGAAAAAAACGGCCTACGGCTTTGGATGTGCTATTGTAGGCATCTGGGATTTAAGCAGAGGACAAAGACCTGCACCTAAAAGTCCTTTGGATGTGCTATTGTAGGCATCTGGGGCGGTCGAGGCTCCTGTTTGACCTCGAGCATGTTTGCGTCTCGCCTTCCGCCCTTAATAGTGGCGCGGCGGCGGCCCCGTGTCTTCGCGCATGCTGTGGCGGCGACGATAAAGTGCAGCTACCCCATCATTAAGGCCCAAGAGCGGGACGAGCACACGCCAGGGCCAAGCCCAGGGCACACCAGGGCTGCCTATGCGCAAAAGAGCCAAACAAAGGCTAAAGGGCCGCTTTTCCCAAAAACAATTCTTCGGTATAGCCGTATAGGGCCTATTTCGTGGGAGGGGGGCTTCTACGGAATGGTGTGGTAACTACAGCGCTAAAAGCTCCGCCCATTTCAACCTTTTACATGACGTTGGGCACCAGGCGTGTCCATGCTTTAGTGTGGCTGTGTGTTAAGGTTCGCAGGGTTTTTTCCCAAAAAAGTTGCTGCGAACGAAGCGCCCCTATCTTTGCTGGCCTTTTCTTGGGTCTTTTTAATCGCAACAGCTACATGTTTCGCCCAAAATCGGCCTGGATGGTCTGTTCTTTTTTCAGTGCCCTGTGGTGCGCCCTTGCTTGTGGTTCCTGTGGTCATGACTCGCCGGCTCCGCCGCCGTTAGCCATGACCATTGATACTTTGACGGGCGATGTGGCTCCTTTACCCAACCCCTGGAAAGAGAACGGCTGTGCATTGGTTACGGACGAAGAGGTCATCGCCCTGTTCCGAATAGAACCTCAACGCGACTTGTTTAACTCGCGCAGCTTGCCCGGCCAAGCCTTCTGCCTGCGCTATTGGATGAAGCCCGACTGGCGCGAAATAGAGCGCGCCAATGAGCTGCCGGGGGCAAAGTATCGCGAGTTCAAGAACACCTTAGTTATCCAGGTCATTGACTATGGCCGTCCGCTTGTGGCCCGCCAGCAATTTGACCTGCTGCGCAACCGGCAGCGCCACATCTACGAAGAAGACGTGCTCCAGCTGGGCGACGATGCGCTCTGGAGCACGTCCACCACCTCTCTAATGGTCAAGAAGGGCCATCTTTTGGTCAAAATCACGCTGGAATACACCGAAGCCCCCCACGACAACCTCACCTACGCCAGACGAGTTGCTGAACTGGCGCTGCGGAAAATGCGTTGAATGCCCAACGTTTTAGCCAACTGCTTACACCATGTACACACCTGAGGCCCAACGCGCTCTGTACGAGCTGTCTAA
>FWWL01004872.1_pt1 | contig 21160 bp, 20 predicted proteins | sample 2228331 | NCBI WGS metagenome assembly FWWL01 (sample SAMEA103939775, study PRJEB20133) | metagenome | reverse complement strand
GTCGCGGCTTTCCCGCCTGTTATCTTCCGAACTCCTTGCCCCGATCAACAAGGGCGGTGGAGGTGGGGAGAATCGACCCGACGCTCACACGGCGCACACCGGGATGGCCTGCCACCTCGGGTTGCTATAGAGAATATAAGCACGAACCGGCCCATGCACAGCCGGCGGACCTCAGCCGTAGGCCTTGCTCCTGCCTCCCGTGGGGAGGTGGAACGGGTACCCACGTGGTTCCTGCGGCGGACGCCTCAGCTCCTCGGACCGATTGCTCCTCTCCTCGCGATGGCTGCGGCTTGGGAGGCCCTAGTAGTTTCTCTGAACCTCAACCCCCAGATCTTCCCGCACGTGACCACGGTGGCGGAGACCTGGTGGTCGCTGGCCCTTTCGGGCCTGCTGTGGAAGCACGTCTCGTTGACCCTCTACCGGCTGCTGGCTGGTCTAGCCATCGCCACCGTGGCGGGCATCGTCCTGGGAGCCCTCATGGCCACCTCCCGGCCCGTGGAGCGGTTCTTCCTGCCGCTTGCGGGGCTCCTGCTCCCGGTCCCGGCCCTTGCGTGGCTTCCCATCCTCATCCTGTGGCTGGGCCTCGGGAACCGGTCCACCATCGCGCTGGCCGCCTTCACCTCCGCCCTCCCCATGATGCTGAACACCTGGTCCGGCATCCGGCAGTGCCCCGAGGCCCTGGTCCGGGCCGCCGTGGTGATGGGATGTCAGGGGGTGGATCGGTTCCTGCATGTGCTCTTGCCCGCCGCCCTGCCCTCGGTGATTACGGGATTCCGGCTGGCGGTGGGGCAGGCATGGCGGGCGGTGGTAGCGGGCGAGATGATCGGCACCACGGACTTTGGGCTGGGCTTTGCCATCTTATCTGCCCGGGAGTTCCTGCGAGCGGACGTGATGCTGGCAAGCCTCGGGACCATCGCGGTGCTGGGCCTGGGGATGGAGTGGCTCACCCGGGCGGTGGAGGAGCGGACGGTCCGGAAGTGGCGGATCGGGTAGCAACGGGGTGCCTTGCGGAGCTCGTGGAGGCCACGGTGGTCTTCCCCACGGGCCAGGATAGGGAGGGGCTGTTGGTCCTGGACCGGGTCTCTCTGGGTGTGGAGCGGGGGAAGGTGACATGCCTGGTGGGGCCCTCGGGTTGCGGGAAGACCACGATCCTCAACGTCTTTGCGGGGTTTGTGTCCCTCACCGCCGGACAGGTACGCTTCGCGCTACCCCGGTCGAGGCTGAAGCTCGGGTACGTGTTCCAGGAGTACGCCTTGTTCCCGTGGCTCACGGTCCGACAGAACGTGGCCTTCGGCCTCCGGCGCCTCCTCCGCCTGAGCCGGGAGGAGGAGCGGGCCCGGGTGGAGGAGTGGCTGCGGATCGTGGGGCTTACGGGGTTCGGAGACTACTACCCCTACCAGCTTTCGGGCGGGATGCGCCAGCGGGTGGCCGTAGCCCGGGCCCTGGTGTACGACCCGGACCTTGTGCTCATGGATGAGCCCTTTGGAGCCTTGGACGAGCTCACCCGGCAGCGGCTGGTGGGGTTTTTGGACCGCCTGCTGGGCGAGCGGCCCTTCACCGCGATCTACGTCACCCACAACGTGCGCGAGGCGGCGGTCCTGAGCGACGTAGTGTACGTGATGGCGGCCAACCCCGGCCGGATTGTGCATCGGGTGGAGATCCCGCTGCCCCGGCCCCGAGGGCTGTACAGTGGGGAGATCGCGGCGCTGGAGGGGCATCTGTACGGCCTGGTCACGGGGGAGTCCCGGCCGCGGGAGGTTGAAGAGGGAGGGCGGGTCTAGCGCCATTTGCGGAGGAGGTGGCAGGATGCGGATCCGGCTCTATGCGGTGGTGCTCGTGATCCTCGGACTTGTGGCGGGGGCGGTGCAGGCCCAGCCCGCCCGGGTGCGCATGGCCTACCAGATCAACATCTTTGGGGGCCTCGCCATCGTGGGACTGGAGAAGGGGCTGTTCCAGCGGCGGGGCATCGAGGTGCAGGGCGTGGCCGTGGCGGGCGGGATCGAGGCCCGTACGGGACTGTTTACCGGTGACTTCCACGCGGTCACCATGGCGAAGACGCCGTTTCTCACCACCGTGGCTGCGGGGCCTGTGACGGGCATCGCCCTCACCATCTACGGCGGGAACATGAACGCGGTGGTAGTGGCCCGCACCTCCCCCATCCGCCAGCTCGCGGACCTGCGGGGGAAGAAGGTAGCCAGCCAGGTGGGGACCGGCAGCGACCTGGCCTTTAAGGACTTCGTCCTCCCCTCCGCAGGACTGCGGGAAACGGACGTGCAGGTGGTGAATGCCCGGTACACGGACCATGTGGGGATGCTGCAGGCGGGGCTGGTGGACGCCTTCGTGGGCGTGGAGCCCTTTATCACCCTGGCGGTCCAGCTCGGGATCGGCCGCGTCCTCGTGGAGCACACCCGGTTCGACCCCAACCCGAGTTTCCTGGTGGTGAGCCTGCCGTGGATGGAGGCCAACCGGCCCGTCGTGCGGAGGCTCCTGGAGGCGTGGGTGGACGCCTACGAGCTGTGGCTGCGGGACCGGCGGGAGTTCGCCCGGGCCTTGGCCCAGTTCTACACCAGCCGGGGGACCGCGCTCTCAGAAGAAGTGGCCCGGGCGCTGGCGGACAAGATGGACGTCTACCCCGGGGTGCTGGGCGGGCTCCGGGACTACTTGGCTCAGGAGGGCGAGGCCCTCTACCGGCGCGGGGTGATTCGGCAGAGGATCGACTGGATGCGGGCCCTCCAGACGGAGATGGTGACGGAGATCCTGCGGGAGCGTAAGCTGCTCCAGGCCCGCCGCATCACGTACACGCGGCGACCCTTGAGGCCATGAGACTGGGCCTCCACCTCATCCCCGACGACTGGGAACACGTGCGCCGGCGGGCCGAGCTTGCGGACCGCCTGGGGTTTGCGTGTCTGTGGATGGCGGAAAGCCCCTTTACCGTGTACGAGGTGTACGTGGCCCTGACCGTCGCCGCTCACCATACCCAGCGGATCCGGTTAGGTCCCGGATGTACCAATGTGGTCCTGCACCGGGATGTGCTGATCGCCAGTGCAATGGCCTCCCTGGATGCGCTCACGGGAGGCCGGGCCGTGTGTGCGATCGGGTCGGGAGATACACCGGTGCACATGGTGGGCGAGCGGCCCGCGCGGCTTCTGGACCTGCGGGAGGCCGTACGGCGCATTCAGGCCCTCACGGAGGGCCGGGCCATCTCCTACCGCGGCCGTGAGCTCCGGCTCGCGTGGGCCAAGCGCCGGGTCCCCGTCTACCTCACCGCGGAGGGTCCTAAGACTCTGGAGCTGGGGGGCGAGGTGGCGGACGGGGTGCTTTGCGGGAGTGGGATTCTGCCTGAGGTGATCGCGTGGGCCCGGGATCGCGTGCGGACGGGGTTGCTGCGTGCCGGACGGAGCGAGGAGGAGGTAGACGTGTGGTTCGCCTGCATGGTGAGCATTGCCCCTTCCCGTGAGGAGGCACAAGGGCGGATTCGAGCCCGGGTGGCGAACCGGGCCCGGCATGCTCTGCTAAGCGCTCCAGAAACCGTGCCGGAGGTGACGGACCGTCTGCTCCAACTCCGGGAGATGGGCATTCAATCCCTCATGGTGGACCTCCCGATGGAGACGTTCGATGCGGACTTACGGATTCTGGGAGAGCAGATCCTGCCGCGACTGAATCCCTAAGAGGAGGTGACGGGCGTGCGCAGACGGGTGGTTCTCGCCGTGTGGCTTGTCGCCCTGCTGGGTGCGGGGGCGGGTGCAGCCGTTCCTTACTATGCGGGGAAGGTGATCGAGATCATCGTTCCCACCTCGCCCGGTGGCCCCTCGGACATCCTCGTGCGGGCCATGGCTCCCTATCTCGAGAAACACATCGCGGGGAACCCCGCCATCCGGGTGCGGAACCTGCCGGGCGGCGGCACCATTCTCGGCAGCAACTGGTTTGCGGCCAACGCGAAGCCGGACGGCCTCACCTTACTGGCAGCGCCGGTGGGATCCACCATCGCCTACATCATCAAGAACCCCGCGGTCCGCTATGACTTCCGGACGTTCAAGCTGGTGGCGGTGAGCGGGAGCGGAGCCGTCTTCTATGTCTCCCCGCGGGTGGGCATCCGCCGGGCCGCGGACCTCCCCCGGGCCCGGGATCTCGTCATGGGCTCGCCCTCCCCGCCGGGCAACGTGCTCACCGCCCTCGTGGCCCTGGAACTGCTGGGCGTCAGCCCACGGGTGGTGTTTGGGTTCGAGGGAGTTGGGCCTGCGCGGCTTGCTTTCGAGCGGGGAGAACTCACCTTGGACTTCCAGTCCACCATCGTGTACATCACCCAGGTTCAGCCGCTGGTGGTCGCGGGCCGGGCGATTCCCCTCATGACCCTGGGGTACATCGACGAGCGGGGCCGGGTGGTGCGGGATCCGGCCCTTCCGGACCTGCCCACGGTGTACGAGGTGTACCAGCAGATCCACGGCCGCAAGCCCGACGGACTGCTCCGGTGGAAGGCCTTCCGGGCCCTGTTCGCCGCGGGGTGGGTCTACGGCCGGGGCCTGTGGGCACCGGGCGGCACGCCTCCTGAGATCCTGCGGGAGCTGCATGAGGCGATCGACCGCATGAACCGGGACCCCGCCTTCCAGCGGGATGTGGCCCAGCGGCTCCTGGAAGGGTACGCCCTGCACCGGGGCGACCGGGTGGAGATAGTAGTCCACCGGAACCTCCAGGTGACCCTGGACGTGGTGAAGTTCATCCGCGACCTCATGCGCCAGAAGTACGGCCAGGAGATCTAGCATGGCGGAAGCGGCCCTACGCGCCCTGGAGATCTTCGCGGACCCCAGCCGGATGGCCCTCTTGATGACGGGGATCCTGGTGGGCATCCTCATCGGGATCCTCCCCGGGATGGGCGGGATCGTGGCGGTCTCTATCCTGCTCCCCTACATCTTTCGGATGGACGCGGTGGCGGCGGCGGCGGTGCTCACAGGAGCCCTCGCGGTGGTGCACACCTCGGACACCATCACCTCCGTCCTCATCGGAGCTCCGGGCTCCGCAGCCAGCGCTACCTCCGCGGTTGAGGGGTATCCCCTCGCGCGGCAGGGGCAGGCAGCGCGGGCACTCTCCGCGGCCTTCCTCTCCTCCATGATCGGTGGCCTGTTGGGGGCTTTGGGCCTCACCCTCTCCATCCCCATCGCGCGGCCCCTCGTGCTCTCCATGGGCGCTCCGGAGCTCTTCATGCTGACCGCCCTGGGTGTGAGCTATGCGGGAAGCCTCCTGGGCCGGGAGGCGCGCAAGGGAATTCTTGCGGGGCTGTTGGGCATGCTCTTCGGGCTCGTGGGTCCTTCTCCCGCCGCGGCCCAGGTGCGGTTCGACTTCGGCTCCCTCTACCTCATGGACGGAGTCCCGCTTCCCGTGGTGGCTCTGGGCATTTTCGGGGTGGCGGAGGTGGTCTCTTTACTCGCACAGGGCGGGAGCATCGCGCAGGGGGTCGTCCTCGGCCGGGGGTGGCTGGAAGGCGTCCGGGATGTCCTGCGGCACCGGTGGCTCGTGCTGCGCGGGGCTCTGATCGGGATGTGGGCCGGAATCCTCCCGGCCCTGGGTGCCACCGCGGGCACGTGGATGGCCTACGGCCACGTGGTGGCCACGAGCCGCGACCGGGAGCGGTTCGGCAAGGGCGACATCCGGGGCATCATCGCGCCGGAAGCCGCCAACAACGCGGTGGCCGCGGGCGACCTCATCCCGACCCTGCTCTTCATGGTACCCGGGAGTGCCTCCGCGGCCATCCTGGTGGGCGCCCTCCTCCGGTACGGGATCCTGCCTGGACCGCGGATCATCACCGAGCACCTCGACCTCATCTACGTGATCATCTGGAGCTACGCCCTCGCGAACGTCATGGGTGCGGGCATCTGCTTTGCGGCAAGCCCCGGCCTTGCCCGACTTACCCAAATTCCCTTCCCGCGGCTTGCGGGCCCCGTGCTGGTCACCATGATGCTGGGCGCCTACCAGGCCTCCCAGGAGTTCGGGGATCTCGTGACCCTGCTGGTCCTAGGGCTTCTGGGGTGGGCCATGGGTTCTGCGGGCTGGCCGCGGGCGCCCTTCCTCATCGGGTTCGTCCTCGTGGGTCCCATGGAGCGCTACTTCGTGATCACCAAGAACCTGTACGGGTGGAGCTGGCTGAGTCGGCCGGGCGTGTGGATCATCGGCGCGGCCTTACTGGCGCCCTTCGTGTGGGGGTTCGTGCAGTGGCTGCGCGGCCGCCAAGACCGCGATGCCTCCCGGCGACCCGAGGAGAGGGCCGGGCGACTCCCCATGGAGGTGGCGGTGAGCGTGGGGATTCTGGGGTTCTTTCTGCTGGCGGTACTGCTCTCCTGGCGGCTCGTGCCGGGGGCACGGGAGCTGCCGCTCCTCGTGGGTCTGGTGGGTTGCGGGCTCGCCACGATCCAGGTAGGGTATGCGGTCCTGGGCCGCTCCTTCGTGGGCGAGGAGCCGCCGGATTCCGTCCAGGTACGCCGGGGGCTATGGATCCTGGCAGCGCTTGCCGGGTGCGTCCTCCTCATCCACCTCGTGGGGTTCGTCCCCGCCACCGCCGCCCTACTGCTGTGGGTGACTTTAGGGCTTGCCCGCATGCATCCCGTGACAGCCCTCGCCTATAGCGCGGCGGTGGTGGTAGGTGTCCACGGGCTTGCAGACTTCCTCGCCCTCCACCTGCCGACTGGCCGGCTTTCCTCCCTGGGTCCGTAGGGCTCAACCGTCCTTCTGCTCCAGGACCTCCCGCACCTTGGCGGTCAGATCCGTGATCAGGTAAGGCTTCTGCAAGAACCCTTTGGCTCCCTTCCGCAGGGCCTCCCCCGCCGCGCCCTCTTGGGTGTAGCCGCTCGTGAGGAGCACGCGGGCCTTGGGGTTGAGGCTGAGGATGGCCTCGAGGGTCTCCTGGCCGCTCATCCCGGGCATGATCATGTCCAGGATGACGAGGTCGACCTCGTCCCGCCACTGCTGGTAGAGCTCCACGGCCTCCTCGCCGCTGCGGGCTACCAGGACACGGTAGCCCCGGCGGGTGAGGACGTCACGCAGCAGGTTGCACAGGGGTTCTTCGTCGTCCACCACGAGGATGAGTTCACCCGCTCCTTCCGCCACGCCCGCCGCCTCCTCCTGGGGTTGAGATGGGGATTCCGTAGGTACGGGCAGGTACACCTGGACTGTGGTGCCCTTGCCGACCTCGCTCTGGATGTCGATGAATCCCCCGTGGTTGCGGACGATTCCATACACCATCGCCATTCCGAGGCCCGTGCCCTTTCCTGGCTCCTTGGTGGTGAAGAAGGGTTCGAAGATGCGGCTTTTCACGTACTCGTCCATCCCCACCCCGGTGTCCCGGACGGTGAGCACCACGTACCGCCGCAGGTGCGGCGGTCCTTCGGACGTCGGGTCGTCCGCGAGGGCCTCGGAGAGGGAAAGCTCCAGGATCCCGCCCTGAGGCATGGCGTCCTTAGCATTCATGCACAGGTTCAGGACCACCTGCTGCAGCTGTCCAGGGTCTCCCTCCACCTCCGGTAGATCCTCCGGGAAGTGGGTCCGCACCGTGATGCGCTCGTGGAGGGTGCTCCGGAACAAGCTCAGGACCTCCTCGCACAAGGTCCGAAGCTGCACCCGCTGGACCGTGAACTTTCCCCTCCGGGCGAAGCCCAGAAGCTGCCGGGTGAGCTCGCTCGCGCGGAGCGCGCTGCGCTCCACCACCTCGAAGTACTGGCGGAGGGTGGCATCCGGAGGGAGATCCTCCTTGATGAGACCGAGGTACCCGATGATGGACCCCAGGATGTTGTTGAAGTCGTGGGCGATCCCGCCTGCGAGGGTCCCCAGGCTCTCCATCTTCTGGGCCTGGATGAGCTGCTCTTCCAGGCGTTTCTGCTCCGTCACGTCCCGGTACACCCCCACGATCCCCACCGCCTCCCCGGCCTCGTTGCGGTTCACGGACAGGGTGACCGAAAGCCATATGAGCTGTCCGTCGTCCCGTCGGTGCTGCAGCTCTCCCCGCCACCGGCCCGTCCTCCGCAGGATAGTCCGGATCCGGTCGAACTCAAACGACCGACCCTCCGGCTGGAGGAGGTCCTGGAGCCGCTTCCCCCGCATCTCCTCGACCCGTAAGCCGGAGAGGGCCTCGCTGGCTCGGTTGCAGTACAGGATGCGTCCCTCCCAGTCCGTGGCGATGATGGCATCATGCACGCACTCCAAGAGCTCCGCTTGGAACCGCAGGGTCTGTGCCATGTGGCGCTCGTGGGTGACGTCCCGGAGGACGCCCATCAGAATCGGCTTCCCCTCCAATAGCACCCGGTTTGCCCGGAGCTCGCACGTGATCACGCCGCCGTCCGAGCGCCTCCCCCGGAACACCACCGTCTCCTCTCCCTGCTGCGCGAGCCGATCCGCGAGGTACCGGGCCAGGCGCGGCCGATCCTCCTCCACGCACAGGCTCAGAAGACCCACCTGGTGGACCACCTCTACGGAGGAAACGCCGAACAGGTGGGCGAAGGAGCGGTTCACGAACCGGAAGACCCCATCCTCCAGCAGGAACATGGCGTCCGGAGATCCCTCGATGAGGACCCGGTAGCGGGCCTCCGACTCCCGCAGGCTCTCCTCCACCCGCCACCGGCCGGTGACGTCGAGCGCAAAGGCGGCGAGATATTGGGGCCTTCCCTTCGGATCCCGAATCGGGGCCAGGACCAGCTCCACGATTCGCGGCGGACCGCCTTTAGGCGGCGTCCACTCCCGGGCCGGCAGCTGCACCACGTGCCCCCGCAGGGCCGCATCAAGAGAAGGGCGGTCTGGGGGACGGAACACCGGCGCCTCCTGGAGGCGATGCGTCGGGTCCCCTCCCCGGGGAAAGCCGAACAGACGGCGCCAAGCGGGGTTGGCGGCCACCGCGGTCCCCTCCAGGTCGTAGATCTCCACCGCCACCGGGAGGTCCGCGATGGCGCTGCGGATCCACGCGATTACCGGATGTACCTCGGTGTCTGGGCGCTCCCTGAGGGTAAGGTAGACGGAGCCGTCGGGGAGCCGGACAGCCCGCGCTTCCACCTCCACCCTCTCCCCGTCCGCCCGCCGTACCTGCAGGCGCCCTGCATACGTGCGCCGGCTCAGGAGCGGCTGGAGGATCCGGGGGGAGGGCCCGCTCAAGAGATCCCGCAGGGACAGGCCCACTAGGGAGGTAGGGCGGAGGTCGAAGAGGCGCCCCGTCGCCTCGTTGACCCGTAGGATCCGTCCATCCGCCGCCAGGTGCAGGAGGGGGGTAGGCACGAGCTCCCACAGGAGGTCCAGCGGATCGCGGAGCTCCTCTGCACGCTGCGAACCCGATCGCCTCCAGAGCATGCCCACGGGGCCTTCCAAAAATTGAGCAATTTTCGTGCCGTTCTGCTAGGTATGGAGCTCGAGGATGTCCCCGTCCTGTAAGAGGTGATCCCGGCCCACCATCTGGCCGTGGGCGTGCCGGCCCCACAGTCGGGCGAACTTCAGCTGCTCTGCGAGCTCCTGGTGGATCGCCTCCGCGGCATCGAGGACCGTGGCACCCCGGGGCAGGACGAAAGGTGCGGAGAGGTCGGGCTTTCGGCCCGGAGGCTTGCTGTAGACCCGGATCACATCCAGCATCCGGAAGACACGTCCGGGAAGCTGCTCCAGGCCGTACCCCGTGACCGCGGAGACGGGGATCGGGCGTGAGGGAAGGCGGTCGCCCACGAGTTCCAGCAGCACCCGGAGGTTCTCCTCCGCGTTGGGGAGGTCCCACTTGTTGGCCACCACCAGGGTCCGCTTGCGGGCCCCGCGGGGGAGGGAGGGATCGTCCTGGATACGGGCATCCTCCGGCTCCAGGAACACCCGGCCTTGCGGAAGCAGGGTGAGGCTCTCCTCCAGATACAGGATCCCGTCGTCGCTACAGTCCAGCACGAAGATGGCGGCATCCGCGGCCCGGATGAGGGCATACAGCCACCCCTCGTCCATCTCCGGGCAGACGGGTGGGGTATCCACCAGCTGGATCTGGATATCCTCGAACCGCATCATGCCGGGGACCGGCACCCGCGTGGAGATGGGGTAGGGGGCGATCTCGGGCTGGGCGTTGGTGAGGGCGGCCACCAGGCTCGACTTGCCCGCGTTCGGAGGGCCGATCACCACCACCTGCCCTGCGCCCTCCCGGTCCACGTGGTAGAAGGGCTGTGTCCGGGATCCGCCCCGGCGGGTCTGCATCTCCTGGCGCAGTCGGGCGATTCGGCGCTTGATGTCCGCCTGCAGCTTCTCCGTCCCCTTGTGTTTGGGGACGGTCCGCAGCATCTCCTCCAAGGCCTCCAGCTTCTCCTGGAGGCTTGTGGCCTCCCGGAACCGCTGCTCCGCGGCCAGGTACTCCGGAGTGAGGTTCGCCGGCATCCCGCCTTTATTATGAAGGCGATGCGTTCCAAAGCACGGAAGTCCGGAATCCACCCCTCCCTCCAGCCGATCCTCCGACGGGTCGGAAGCCCCCCGCCGCAACCATTTACCCCTTCGGAGTTCCAGTTGCGGGCCCTGGAAGCCTTAGGGCAGGGGGACGTGCTGGTGGAGGCCCCGACAGGAAGCGGAAAGACTTGGATCGCGGAGGAGGCCATCCGGGAAGGACTCCGCGAAGGCCGGACTGCCTGGTACACCACGCCGCTCAAAGCCCTCTCCAACCAGAAGTACCGGCGGTTCTGCACCCTGTACGGCACTGACCGGGTGGGCCTGCTGACCGGGGAGCGCCGGATTCAGCCGCAGGCCCCGGTGATCGTGGCCACCACGGAGATCCTCCGCAATGCCCTGTACGAGGGCACGATCGCGCCGGACCTCGTGGTGCTGGACGAGGCCCACTACCTCAGCGACCCGGAGCGGGGCACCGCGTGGGAAGAGGTCATCCTGTACGCCCCGCCCACGACCCGCCTCCTCCTCCTCTCCGCCACCCTCCCCAACATCGAGGAGCTGGCGGACTGGATGGAGGAGGTGCGGGGGCGAAGGCCCGTCATCGTGGAGGAGCACCACCGGCCTGTCCCCCTCGTGGCCATCGCCGCGGACGGCCTGGGCCGGCTGCTCCCCTTGGAGCTCGCGCACCGCATGGCCCGGGAGGAGCGGGCTCCGGACTGGATCCGACGCGTGGTTCGCTCCCTGGAGGAAGCCGGGCTACTGCCCGCCATTCTCTTTTTCCCCACCCGCAGGGAGTGCGACGAGGCGGTTCGCCAGCTCAGCGCCCGGCCAGCCCCGCAGGAGGAGGAGCGGGTCCGGGCGTGGGCGATGTGGGAGGCGGAGCTCCCGTACCTGCGGAACCACCCGCAGCGCCGGAGCCTCCTGCGGGCCGGGGTGGCTGCCCACCACGCAGGCCACCTCACTGCTTGGCGCATGGTGGTGGAGGACTTCCTGGAGCGGGGGCTCGTGCGGGCCGTGTGCGCAACCACCACCCTCGCCGCGGGCCTGGATGTGCCCGCCCGTACGGTACTCCTCACCACCCTGGTCCGCAATAGCCCCGAAGGACCCGTCGTACTCTCCGCCACGGAGTTTCACCAGATGGCGGGTCGGGCGGGCCGCCGGGGTCGGGACACCCTGGGGTTCGTGGTGCTGCCCGCCACCCGGCCCGGGGAGCTCTCAGACGGAGAAGCCTTGCTCTCCGCGGCGCCGGAGCCCATTCGGTCCGCCTTCACGCCCAGCTACGCCGCCATCCTCAACCTCCTCCGGTGGCGTACGCTCGACCAGGCCCTCGCGGAGCTTGACCGGTCCTTAGCGGCCTTCCAGCGCCGCAAAGAGCTTGTCCGCCTCCGCCGGGTGCTCGCCCAGATCCCCACCGGACCTGCCCGGTCCTTGGGACAACTCCGCCGGCGGGAGCGCCGGCGCAAGAAGCTCGAGCTTACCATTCGGGAGCTAGAGGAGGGGCTGCGGGAGGAGTTCCTGCGCCGTGCCCGCGTGCTGCAGTCCTTCGGGTACCTCGACGCCGACCTCCGGCCGACCCCAGACGGCGCGTGGGCAGCCCTCATCCGGCACCCCAAAAGCCTCATCCTCGCGGAGCTAGTCCGCAGAGGGCTTCTGCCCCTTGCGGAGGAGCGGCTTGCCGCCTACGCCGCGGCCATCAGCAGTGAGCAGGCGCCCCGGCGGGGTGAGGAGGCGGACTTAGGCCCGCTGCGGGCCTTGGTCCGGGAGATCGCGGGGCGGGAGGCGGAGGAGGGCCTCCCACCGGATCCGATCCTCGAGGAGTTCCGGCCGGAGTGGGACCGGATCCGGCGGCGCCCTCTCCCTCCACCTGCGGACCGGCGAGCCACGGCCGCGGTGCTCTGGGTACAGGGCGTGGCATTCGGCGCGCTTGCGGCGCAGCTCGATGCCCAGGAAGGGGATCTGCAGCGCATCCTGCTCCAGGCCGCGGAGGTCGCAAACCAGCTCACAGACCTTCCGCAGCCTGAAATCCAGCAGGTCGCCCGGCGGACCCGGGACCTCCTACTTCGGCCACCTCTCGTGTGAGGCGTCGGAGAGCCGCAGCCTCCAGATCTGCTCCCACTGGTCTCCCTCGACCTTTTCGAACCCGACCTTCCGGTACAGCCGGATGGCCCGATGGTTCCACGCCTCCACACTGAGCCAGATCTCCTCGACTCCCTGATCGCGGGCGTGGGCGACCAGGGCCGCAAGGAGGCGGCTGCCGATCCCCGCGTTCTGGAAGTCCTGGTGGACGAAGATGGCAAGCTCGTATGCGCCCGGCTGATCCGGCATCAGCACCGCGTGGGCCGCCACCCGGTCTCCGCAGGTGGCGAGGAGGTTGATGCCCTCCCGCAGCAGCATCCCCAGCCACTCCCGGAGCCGTACGGGATGGAGCGGCGGGATCCCCTGGGCCTGCTGGGTGGGGTCGTACGTCCGGTACATCTCGTAGAGGGCCTCCTCCCAGCAGGGGTCGTAGAGGCGCAGGACGATCTCCCGTCCCTTCCGGTCCGTAAACCGCCCGAGAACGACATCCTCGCAGACGCCCACAGCGCTACGTCTTCCGGGGCGGCTTGAAGACCACCACGGGTCCAGGCGCGTTGAGCAGGACCGTGGTGACCTGGTCTCCCAGCACCACCTTGCCCGTGGGCGTGCGCCGTGCCGCCACCACGATCTCCCCGCCTTCCTCCTCCGCGGCTCGGAGGAGCCGCACCACGACCTCCGACGCCGGAGAGACCCGTACCTCCACCGCCACGCCCGTGGCCTCTGCCTGAGTCCGCACGCGGTCCGCGAGCTCCTCCGCGCACACCACCACGAGCCCCGCCCCTCGGAGGGTGGCCAGTTCCCACGCGTACCGGAAGGCCTGCCAGCCCGCCTCCGTGTCCTCCAACCACACGACGGGCCGCACCTCACCCTCCCAATGCCGCTAGCGCTTGATCCCGGGCCCGCTGGGCCGTCTCCCGGTTTTTGCGCCTGAGGCCCTCTGGGGCATCCCGGGAGGGTTCGTCCCGCATGCGCCGGGGAAGCGCCGTCGGAGCCTCCGGCTGCCACCGGGCGATCCACGACGGTGGGATCTCCTCCGGGACCTGCTGGTGGGAGACCACGGCGTACACCAAGGTCCACGCCCGGGGCACCACCCGCCAGATGTCGTACCCGCCTCCTCCCGTGGCAAGCCACCGGCCCTTGCAGAGCTCGTGGGCCAGCTCGTGTAGGCGGAGGGCGAAGTGCTCTGTGGCGCGGGTGGTGCACAGGAGGTCTGTAAGAGGATCCCACCGGTGGATGTCGCACCCGTGCTGGCTGATGATCACGTCGGGCCGGAAGGCCCGCGCCACCTCCGGAACCACGAGCTCGAAGCACTCGATCCAGGAGACGTCGTCCGTTCCCGGCAAGAGCGGCACGTTTACCGCATATCCCGCACCGCGACCCCGTCCCGTCTCCCCCACGAACCCGGTCCCGGGGAACAGGTACTCCCCGCTCTCATGTAGGGAGATCGTGAGGACCTCGGGGGTCTCGTAGAAGATGGCCTGGACCCCGTCCCCATGGTGGGCGTCCCCGTCCACGTACAGCACCCGCCAGCCCCGCCGCCGGAAGAACTCGCAGGCCACCGCCACGTCGTTGTACACGCAGAACCCGCTCGCCAGCCCCCGCATGGCGTGGTGGAGCCCCCCGGAGGGGTGGAAGGCGTGGAGGAACCGGCCGGAGAAAATGCCTTCTGCAGCCACGAGGGCTCCGCCCACGATGGTGGCCGCCGCCGCGTGCATGCCGGCAAACGGCGGGTTGTCCCCCGGTCCGAAACCGAACCGTCGGCTGAGGAGAGGATGCGTGGGGTCCTCGCTCAGGGCCCGAACCGCGGCGAGGTAGTCGGGGTCGTGGACGGCCATCAATTCCTCCTCCGTCGCCTCCCGGGGCGGAAGAAGGCCGGTCTTTGGGCCATCGAGCAACCCCAGGGTGCGGATGAGGTCTACGGTGAGCACCAGCCGCCGGCTGTTCAGGGGGTGGCTGCCGCCGAAGTCGTAGCGCAGGCAGGCCTCGCCGTAGATGAGCGGAAACTCTAGCCTTTCACCACACACGGATCCTCCATCATCTTCCTCTGAAGTCCTGTCCTGTGTCCACGCCCCTATCCTAAGGGTATGGACCTCCTGCTCGTGGTTCCGGACCGGAGGGTGCGGTCCTTCCTGCTCGCCCAGCTTCAGGAGGAAGGGTACACGGTGGCGGCCGTGCCCACGGTCCGGCATGGCCGCCACCTCCTTTGGGAGGGCGTCCGGCCGCGGCTCCTGGTGATCGATCTCGTGGGGCTGGGAGAACCCGACGAAGACCTTCTGCAGCTGCGGGAGGACGCAGGCGTATCGGTCCTGGCCCTGGGTGGAGCCGTGGAGCGAACGCGGGCGCAGCAGTTGGGGTTCGAGGTGCTCTCGCGCCCCTTCACCGTCGCGCAGCTCGTGGCCCACATCCGCACGCGGATCGGGCCTGCGCGTCCTCAGTAGGGCCACTGACGGCCGATTCCGATGTGGGCCAGAGCCCACCGGAAGAACACCACGAGGACCCCCAGCCGTAGGGGCAGGGCCCGCAGCCGGCGCGGGGAGGTATAGATCTGCCCTTCCACCACGTGCCCCACCGGGATCCCACCCCGTTGCAGCCGACGCAGGAAGTCCAGGTCCTCCGCGATCTGCAGCCGCTCGTCTAGTGGCCCGAAGTGGTTGAACAGTGCCCGCTCGCAGTAGAACATCTGGGCCCGGATTCCAAAGAGACGCTTCCCGAACTCCAGGAGGGCGAAGAACCCGCGGTCGATGGGGTCCTCGGAGTCCGCGAGGACCGCGATGCTTCCGGCCCGCTCCCCGGCCGCGGCCCGGTGGGCGAGGGTGGCGAGGAGCTGCGTGCTCATGCGGGAGTCCGCATCGAGGAATACCACCCAACGGCCCCGGGCCACGGCCACGCCCAGGTTCTTGGCCCGAGCTCGACCGGGCGTCGGCTCACGGAGGAGCCGCACGCGGAGCTGCGGGTGCTCTTGGGCGAAGGCCCTGACCATCTCCGCGGTGCGATCCCACGACCCGTTGTCCACCACCACGACCTCCACCCGGTCGAGAGGGTATGTCTGTTCGGCCACGGACCGGAGGGCTCCCCAGATGTAGGCCTCCTCGTTCCGGGCGGGGATCACGACGGAGAAGTCGGGATCAGGCACGGAGAAGGTCATGGTAAGTCGTGGGGCGGCGTCTGCGGAGCAGGCGACTGAGCTGCATCAGCCGAGCGCGGGCCACGGAGGAATGGAAGACCCGCTGAGGGTGGAAGAAGACCGTGACCGCGGGCAAGGGGAGGTGGGCGAGTGCGAGCCCGGCCAAGCTGCCCAGCCCGAGGAGGACCTCATGCACGCCCCCGACCCCGCCGTCCCCGAGCCAGGGGATCCGCTGCTTCCGGCCTGCCCGAAGGTCCAAAAGGGTGCCCATGCCCAGGAGGTAGCGAAAGCCCAGACGTCGGAGCACTCCCGGAAGCTCCGGGGCCCAAAGCCAGCCCGGCGGACAGAACCCGTGGACGTGAACTCCCAGGGCCTCCAGCATGCGCCGGCCTGCCCGGATCCGGGCCTCCATCTCGGTTTCCGAGAGGCTCGCGAACTCCGCATCGTGAGGGGCAAACCACCGAGCCCGCCAGCGGGTGAGGACACTTCCCCGCAGCGCCCCCGCCGTCCGGTGGGTATAGCCGTGCAGCACCACCTCAGATCCCCGCTTGTGTTCCTCCCACAGCCACCGCACCACATCGGGATCCTCCGCGATCGAGGCGCTGCCTCCTTCCTCCGGTACCACCAGCAGCACCCGCGGCACGGCCCCGAGCCCATCCAGGGCCTCCAGCAGCCAGCGTACGCCCTCCCGCTGGGAGGGGCACACGTCGTGGACGCAGACCACCACCCATGCCATAGGAATGTTATGGTACACTGCTCGCGGCTCGCGGAGCAAAGTCCCACGGAAGGCCGAGCCAGGGTTGAGGAGACAGGTGGTGGTCCGGATCGCGCCCTCCATCATCGCCGCGGATTTCTGGTGCCTGGGGGAAGCGGTACGCCGCGCGGAGGCAGGCGGGGCGGACCTGCTCCACGTGGATGTGATGGACGGCCACTTCGTTCCCAACCTCACCGTGGGGCCGTTGGTGGTAGAGTCCCTCCGCCGCCACACCACCCTTCCCCTCGACGTCCACCTCATGATCGCGGATCCCGACCGGTTCGTGGAGGCGTTCCAGAGGGCCGGCGCCTGGGGCCTCACGGTGCACGTGGAGGCTTGCCCGCACCTGCACCGGACGGTGGCCCGGATCCGGGCACTGGGATTGCGGGTCGGAGTAGCCCTCAACCCCGCTACGCCGCTTGTGGCCCTCGAGGAGATCCTTCCCGAGGTGGACCTGGTGCTGGTGATGAGCGTGAACCCGGGGTTTGCGGGGCAGGCCTTCATCCCCGCGAGCCTGGAGAAGGTGCGGCGGCTGCGGGCCTTATTAGCGGCACGGGGACTGCGGGCGGACATCGCCGTGGACGGGGGGGTCCATCCGGGCAACGCCCGGGCCCTGGTGGAGGCGGGCGCGACGGTCCTCGTGGCGGCCTCCGCGGTGTTCGGGTCGGGAAAGGACCCGGCCGAGGCGATCCAGGCCCTGCGGGAGGCAGCCGTAGGACCCTCACCCACTGATCGGAAGATGTAAAGGCAGTACGAGCGGCCTTCCTCTGCTGGCAGATCTCCAGGCGTTCTTCCTGGATCGGAAATCCTTATTGACAAACCGCATGGGGTGCGGGATGATGGGCCAGGTCCCAATTCCACAACGGGGACCGGAAACGGCAAGGAATGGAGGTACCTGCACATGCCAGTCGGAACGGTCAAGTGGTTCAGCCCGGAGAAGGGGTACGGTTTCATCACCCCGGACGACGGCGGCAAGGACGTGTTCGTGCACTACACTGCCATCGTCGGCACCGGCTACCGTAACCTTCAGGAAGGACAGCGGGTTGAGTACGAAGTGACGCAGGGCCAGAAGGGACCGCAGGCCGCGAACGTCCGCGTCATCGGCTAACCCACCGACTCCGTCACAGCCACTGCACGTCGAAGGGGCGCTCTTCACTCGGGGTGGAACTGTGCCTGCCTCCGCCCCGGGTGGATCCTACCCGCGTCGCGCGATCACCTGGAGCCAGTTTCGAGGGACGGAGGTCAGTCCGAGATCCTGGAAGGTCTGTCGCACGCCTTCCTGGAGGGCCTGGGATCCCTGGGGAAGGGGGACACCGGGAAGCGCGCCCTGGATGAACAGGTCGTACTCGCTGATGTCCAGCAGGGCCGAAAGCGGGAGGTGCTGGGTCACCTGCTCCATATGGATCTCCTGGAACCCCGTGGCCTTCAGGAGCTCCGCGTACTGCTCCGGGGAAAGCCACTGCATGGCCGTGGCCTTCACGCCCCGGACCACGGCGATCCCCTGCTGTTTGAGGAGGCGGATGGCCCGCAGGATCCAGAGGGTGTAGAACCGCACGGTCTCGGGAGGGTAGGCTCCCTCGAAGAAGGTGGTGTTGAAGGCGAACACGCCGCCCTCCCGCAGGACGGAGAGGATCTCCCGGCACACCGCGGCCTTCTGCTCGATCAGGTGGATGGCGTTACAGAACAGGACCACATCCACCCGGGGCACCAGCTGACTGAGTCGCTCCGCGGTGCCCTCGAGGAACCGGACCATCCGGGAGCGGATCCGGGCCCGGGCGATCTCCAGGGCGGAAGGCGAGGGGTCCACGGCGTACACCACCGCGCCGGAAGCGGGGTTGAGGTAGGGGAGGACCATCTCCGTCACCGTGCCCACCCCACACCCGAGGTCCACCACCACCGCGTCTGGCCGGATGCCCGCATGCTCCACCAGCCATGCGTTCACCTGCCGGAAGAACGGCTGCGCGCTGAACTTCTCGAAGGAGAACTGCCAACCCGGCTTCCCCACGGTGCAGAAGAGGTTCGCCCTCGGATCCGGATTTCCTGCGTTTCGGGACGCCCGCAAAGGCTGCAACGGTCAGTAAGGCGGGGCTGGGGCCCGGCGCCTCCGCGTGATACACTATTCTCGGCTGGAGGGGTGCACCGAACTGGCTAAGGGGCCGGTCTCGAAAACCGGTGGCCCTCGCGGGCCGTGTGGGTTCGAGTCCCACCCCCTCCGCCACAAGCGCACTGGAACCTCGGTGGTGGCCCGACGGGAAAACGACACAGGGGGTGGAACCGTGTTCCGAACGGGATGGATCCTCGGAGGTCTGGCGGTCCTCCTGTCACTCCTGTTGGCCCCTTCGCCGACGCTCCCCCAAGCACCGTACTACGCTGGGAAGACCATTGAACTCCTGATCCCGACTGCGGTGGGTGGGGCCACGGATATCCTCTTCCGGTTCTTCACACCCTTTCTGGAAAAGCACATTCCCGGAACTCCGTCCATCCGCATCCGCAACATGCCGGGGGGAGGCACGCTCTTGGGGATGAACTGGTTCGCGGCCAATGCGAAGCCGGACGGGACCATGCTCCTCGCCAGCACCGTGGCCTCCCAGGTGGCCTACATCCTCCGAAACCCCGCGGTCCGGTACGACTTCCGCAGGATGCGCCCGGTGTTGGTGAACGGGAGCGGGGCGGTGTTCTACGCGGCGCCTCTCCCAGGCCTGCGCCAGGCCTCGGACCTCGTGCGGGTCTCCGGACTCACCTTCGGGAGCAACACCCCGCCGGGCGTGGAGTTGCCGGCCCTCGTGGCCTTCGACCTCCTCGGCATCAACCCAAAGGTGGTGTTCGGGTTTGAGTCACGGGGACCCATCCGCCTCGCCTTCGAGCGGGGAGAGCTGAATCTGGACTTCCAGGCCACCTTCGTATACACCTCCCAGGTCCAGCCGCTGGTGCGCCAGGGGAAGGTGATCCCCTTCATGACCCTCGGGCTCATCAACGAGCGGGGCCAGCTGGTACGGGATCCCGCGGTCCCAAACCTGCCCACGGTGTACGAGGTGTACCAGCAGATCCACGGCCGCAAGCCCGACGGACTGCTCCGGTGGAAGGCCTATGTCGGGCTTGTGGCGGCCAGCTGGACGTACGGCCGAGCCCTCTGGGTGCCGGAGGGGACGCCCGCGGAGGCCCTGCGGGACCTGTGGACGGCGGTGGACCGCATGGTGGCGGACCCGGAGTTCCGCCGGCAGGCAGAGCAGGTCCTCGGCCCCTACCCGGTGCTACGGGGTGACCGGGTGGAGCGGACCCTGTACCGCAACATGACCCTTACCCTGGACGTGATCCACTACATCCGGGAGATGGTACGGACCAAGTACGGACAGCACATCTAACGGGAGGAACGGACGATGGCCCAGCCACCACGGATCCACAACCTCCGCCTCATCAGCCGCGTGACGTACGGCCCCGTGGGGGCCGGACAGGTGGTGGTCCACGAGGGGTTCGCCTACCTCGCGCCCATGAAGGACATAGGAACCACCATCGTGGACGTGCGGGACCCGAAGTCCCCCCGAGTCGTCGCGCAGCTTCCCTGCCCGCCCAACACCCACATGCACAAGGTGCAGGTGAGCGGGGACCTGATGGTGGTGAACTACGAGCGGCTACCGGGGTACACGGGCACGGACTTCAAGGCAGGGATCGGAGTCTTCCGCATCGAGGACCCCGCGAACCCCCGGGAGTTGGCGTTCTTTGAGACGGGCGGCCCGGGTGTGCACCGCATGTGGTTCGTGGACGGCCGGTACGCGCATCTCCCCGCGGGCGCACCCGGATACACGGACCAAATCTACCGCATCGTCGACCTCCAGCGGCCGGACCGGCCCGAGGAGGTGGGGCGGTGGTGGATCCCTGGCCAGTGGGCGCAAGGCGGCGAGCAGCCGGACTGGCCGCCCGAGTGGCGGGTGCGGGTGCACGGCGCGCCCTTCGTGGTGGGCGACCGATGCTACGTGGGGTGCGTGGACTGGGGCTGGGCCATCCTGGACATGCGGACGTGGAGCCAGCCCAAGCTCATCACCCGCCACACCTTCTTCCCGCCCTTCGGGGACATGCTCCACACGGCCCTCCCGCTTCCCGGCCGGAAGCTGGTCGTGTGCACCCAGGAGGCGCTGCGGAGGTGGCGGGAGGGGAAGGACCAGGAGAAGTACATGTGGATCGTGGACGTACGGGAGGAGCGCAACCCCATCCCCATCTCCGCCTTCCGGGTGGACCCCGACGGCCTGGCTCACCCGGACTACCGGTTCGGCCCCCACAACGTCCACGAGAACCGGCCCGGCGGGTTCCAGAGCGAGGAGGTGATCTTCCTCACATACTTCGCGGGCGGGCTGCGGGTGGTGGACATCCGCGACCCCTTCCGGCCGCGGGAGATCGCCTGGTACGTCCCCGAGGTTCGTTCCGGGGTCCCTCAGTCGAACGACGTGTACGTGGATAGAAACGGCCTCATCTACCTGGTGGACCGGCTGGAGGGCGTGCTGGACATCCTGGAGCTGACCGCATAGCGCCGTCTCTTAAATCGTATCGTTTATTGCACGACTACGCCGCCGGGCGAACGGCGCGCTTGAACTGCGCCGGGGAGCCTCATCCCGGGGCCCGAGCCTCCATCCTCGAGCGGGCCTTCCGGTACCGCCACGGATAGGGGTCTCCTCCTGCCCGGGCCTCCCTCGGAGGGACACCGACCGAGAAGCAGGCGTAATCCGCCTTGCTTCACCAGCCACCGGTAGACGTGCCTCCCTCGATTCCTCGCGGGTAGAGGGAGGGCGGACCTCAAGCGCGCACGGAGCCGCTCCCCGAATCCTAACGCACGTCGGGCTATCGCCACC
>FWWL01005080.1_pt1 | contig 21163 bp, 24 predicted proteins | sample 2228331 | NCBI WGS metagenome assembly FWWL01 (sample SAMEA103939775, study PRJEB20133) | metagenome | reverse complement strand
GGTCTTCGGCTCCCTTGCGACCGGCGAGGTCCACGCGTGGAGCGACCTGGACGTGGTGGTCATGGACGCCCAGGACCGGTTTGTGGAGCGGATCTCGGAGGTCCGACGCCGCTTCTAGCCCCAGGTCGGCTTAGACCTCCTGGTCTATACCCCGGAAGAGCTCCGCCGACTGCGGCACCGTCTGTTCATGCGCGAGGAGAACCTCGCAGAGCTCGATGGGTACGACACGGCCACGCGATACCTTGATGCCCTCGCAGGTATCCGTCCGGAGGGGCTTCCAGACCGGGCGGAGGCAGAGCGGGCGTTACAGGCCGCGGAACGCTCCTGGCAGACCGTCCGGACCTTGATCGGCGGAGTGGGTTAAGGGGTAGGCGGGGTTACTCCCCCCTTCCCGGTATGTGCCTAAGGATGGGGGTCCATCACACCCCTGGGTGTCCCCGCTGCGGCGCCGTCCTGGTCTGGCCTATCCCCCTTGGCGGAGCGGTAGAGTCCGCACGCGGATCCGAGCCTCCTCGAAGACCACGATACTGCCATGTTCAAGCACCTCGTAGATTTGGGGAAGGTTCGCGAGGAGCAGACGCACCTGGGCGTCCGGCCTGCGGTCTGCTCCCCGACGAAATAAGATCACAGAAGGTTTGACCGCTGCGCGTTGCATAAGCAAGAGGCTGAAGTCCGTATCTGCGGATATCAAAACCCGCCCTTCTCTGAAGGCACGGTCGAAGACCGTTGCGTCGTCGGCCGCTTGGATTCCGTAGTCACGGACATGTACAGCGTCATAGCCAGCTTTCCGCAGGCCGTCTGCAACGCGAGGAGAGAGGGCATTGTCCACAAGGAACTTCAAGGGACGATGAGTGGGAGTTCACGCTCCTGAACCGCCTCGGCCGCATAGCGAAGAGCCTCCCGGATATCCTCCCGCTCCAGGTCCGGGTAGGCTTCGAGGATCTCATCCTCCGTCATTCCGTCGGCCACCATGGCTACGATGGTGGCAACTGGAATCCGAAGTCCTCGAATGCAGGCGACACCCCCCATTTGATTCGGGTCCACGGTGATGCGCCTGAACTTCATGGAAAACCTCCCGCAGGCCTTAGGCCTTCTGGCGCTCTCTACCTCACCAACAGAATTCTAGATCTTCCCGTAGCAGCGGGGCCAGACGCACAGGGGCCAGACACCGGGGCCGGACTCCGGGGCAACCACTGGGGTCCAGCGGCGGGGTGAGAAGACAGGGTCAGAGTTCGCCCGGCGGCATCGAGGTCGAGCTCCCCTAGGTGCTACCATGGGCGCGAGGGGAACCCATGCAGCGCAGGCCCGAGAGGGGTGCACAGGCCGAGGCCCGCTACCGGCGCCTGATGGAGGAGCTTGAACGTTTCCGCCGGCTCCTGGCCGAGGACCCGGACGTCCTGCACCTGACCCTCTTCGGCTCCCTGGCGAACGGACGGGTCCACGAGTGGAGTGACCTGGACCTCGCGGTGGTCATGCGGACGGAGGAGCGTTTTAGCCAGCGGGCCGTGACCCTTGCCCGCCGCCTCCGGCCCGCGGTGGGGACCCAGTTCCTCGTCTATACGCCGTCGGAGTGGCTTGAGCTCATCACCACACGGCGGTTCGTGCGCGAGGAGATCCTGAAAAAAGGGAGGATGGTCCCATTGCGCCCGTTAGAGGAGGCCCGGCGGTGGCTGGCGTACGCGCGGGACGACGTACGCGCCGCGGAGGTGACGTTGCGGGAGGGACTCCTCGGCCCCAGCTGCTTCCACGCGCAGCAGGCCGTGGAGAAGTGCCTCAAGGCACTGTTGGTGGCTCAAGGGGAGCTCGTCCCGCGGACCCATGAGATCCGGGACCTCTGGGGATGGCTTGACCCAGTAGCCCGGACGAGGCTAGAGCCCCTGGCGGAGGAGATCCATACCCTGGACTCCTACTACCAGAGCACGCGCTACCCGGACGCGGCACCCGGCACGGGGCCGGAGGGCCTTCCGTCGCAGGAGGCGGCGCAGGAGGCCGTCAAGGTGGCCGCGGCGGTGTGGCAGGCGACGGAGGCAATCCTGAGGGAGCGGGATGCGGGCGCAGGGCCTTCACCCGTACCCTAGCTCTTCCAGCCGGTCCTCGTCGATCCCGAAGTAGTGGGCGAGCTCGTGGAGGACGGTGCGCCGGATCTCCTCCCGCAGCTTCTCCTCCGTCTCGCAGGCCTCCAGAAGCGGCCGCATGAACACCGTAATGCGGTCCGGCAGTAGCGGTGGCTCTAGACCCCGCTCGGGAAGCGGGGTCCCCTCGTACAGCCCGAATAGTGCATCTCCGGGACCCAGCCCCACGGAGGCCAGTTGCTCCGGGGTGGGCTCGTCCTCCACTACGATGTGCACGTTCTGTAGCGCCCGCCGGAACTCCGGCGGAAGGGTCTGTAAGACCTCCTCCACGATCCGCACAAATCGGCGGCGGGTCACCGGGTCTTTGCGGGCTCCAGCACAGGTGGGTACGTCAGTTGAGGGAGGGCCGCCTCGATCTCCGCCCGCCGCGGTTCGAGCCAAGGCGGCAGCACGAGCCGTTCCCCGAGGTGCGCGGGATCTTCGTCCACGGCGAACCCGGGACCGTCCGTGGCGAGCTCGAACAGCACCCCACCGGGCTCCTGGAAGTACACGGACCGAAACCAGAACCGGTCGATCACCGGGGTGGGTCGAAGACCCACGAGGAGCACGCGGTGGCGAACCGCCTGCTGGTGGTCCTCGTCCGCCACCCGCCAAGCCAGGTGGTGGACCGTGCCGACACCCCACCGGCCGCGGCCCTCCCAGGGCCGCTCCTGGACGTCTAGGAGGGCTCCGGAACCCCCGCTCCCTACCCCATACCGGTGCCAGCCGTCCTCCTCCGCGAGGAGCACAAAGCCCAGGATGTCCGCGAGGAACCGTTCGGTGGGTTGTAGTCGCTGGACCCACACCCGGGCCGCATGCAGCCCCCGGATCTGGTGCTCGGGCGGGATCGGGCTTGATTCCCACGGTGTAAAGGGTCGGTCCTCTACCCCCACGAGCGCAAGCCGCAGCCCGTGCGGGTCCTCGAAGGGAAGCACCGTCTCGCCGAACCGGACTTCAACGGGCCTCACCCGCACGCCGTACCGCTCGAGCCGCTCCCCCCAGTATCCCAGGCTCCCGTGCGGGACGGCCAACGCCACCTCCATCGCGAGCCCGTTGCCGAGCCATCCCGGCGGCATGTGGGCCCACGGGAAGAAGGTGAGGTCTGTTCCTGGGCGGCCCTCTCCGTCCGCATAGAAGAGGTGGTAGGTGCCGGGGTCGTCCTGGTTCACGCTCCGCTTCACGAGCCGCATCCCCAGCACGCCCGCGTAGAAGTCCACGTTCTCCTGGGCAGGGCCGCAGATGCAGGTGATGTGGTGCAGGCCCAATACGGGTCTCATGATCCACCTCGTCGCCCCGGTCTTTGCTACCCAACGCCTTTCTTCACGCGGCCATTCCCATGGCGGACTGCACCTCGTCCGCGAGCCCCTCGATGAAGGTTTCGTCCGTGTTGAGGGACTCCGTCCGCCGGAAGGTGAGGCCCAACGCCCGGGCGCGTTCAGCGGCCTCGATGTCGAGGTCGTAGAGGATCTCCAGGTTGTCGGCCACAAACCCGATGGGGACGACGAGCACCTCGGTGGCACCTGCCGCACGGACCTCGGGCAGGACCTCCAGGATGTCGGGGCCGAGCCACGGGATGGGTCCGTGGCCCGCGCTTTGATACGCGAAATGCCACCGCGCAAGCCCGAGCCGTCCGGCCAGGGCCTCACAGGTCTCACGCAGCCGCCGCGGGTACGGGTCGTCCCAGGAGAGGATGCGCTCGGGCAGGCTGTGGGCGGTGAAGACCACCACCGGCCGGTCTTGGGCCTCCGCGAGGGCCGCCCGGATGCGCCGCTCCAGGGCCTCGAGGTAGCGGGGGTTGCGGTGCCAGGTGCGCACGGGGTGCACCTGGACCTCCGGGTGGGCTTCGAGCACGGGCTGGGCGTACTCGAGATACTCGTCGATGATCATGCGGGACTCGTGTGGGGCCAGCACGAGGGCCACGAGGTCTTGTACCCCGTCGGCCACCACGCGGCGCACCACATCCGGGATGAAGGGATCCGTGTGCTTCATGGCGAGGTACACCCGGAACCGGCCAGGGGAGCGGCGATCAAGAGCGGCCTGCAGGAGCGCAGCCTGGGCCTCCGTGATGGCCCGCAGCGGGGAGGTGCCACCGATCCTGCGGTACCGCTCCTTGAGGTCTTCCAGCTCCTCCTCGGAGGGGCGCCTGCCCCTGCGGATGTGGGTGAAGTAGGCCTCCACCTCCTCCAAGTTTCGGGGCGTGCCGTACGCCATGAGCAGCACGCCCACGGGGTCACCCTGTCGCATCCGATCCCTCCCGTCTTCCGCGCTCGTGGACGAACTCCACGAGGGCCGCCACCCGGTCCGGATCCGCCTCCGGCGGGACTCCGTGCCCGAGGTTGAAGATGTGCCCCCGGAGCCGCCTCCCTTCTTCAATGATGGCACCCGCCCGGGACCACAGCCGCCCCTCCTCCCCGAGCAGAAGGGCCGGGTCCAGGTTGCCCTGGACCGCACGGCCTCGGGCCCCCGCGTCCTGCAGGCGCACGCGCCAGTCTATCCCGATCACCTCCGCGGGGAGCTCGAGGAGGTGCGGGAGCAAGTGGGCGCTTCCCGTGGAGAAGTAGATCCGGGGGACGGATGGGCCCACTGCCTCCAGCATGGCCACGAGGTGCGGCCGGACCGCCGCGACGAAGTCCTCCGCGGAAAGCACCCCTACCCACGAATCGAAGACCTGCACCATCTGCGCTCCGGCCTCCACCTGCGCCCGGAGATAGCGGGCGAGGTTACGGGCGAGGGAGGCGAGGAGATGGTGCCACCGGTCCGGGTGCCGGTGGAGGAAGGCCCGGGTACGGGGCCAGTCCCGGCTGGATTGCCCCTCCACGAGGTAGGCGGCCACGGTGAAGGGCGCTCCGGCAAACCCGATGAGGGGACGATCAAGGACCGTGCGGAGCAGCTCGAGGGCCTTAAAGGTGAACCCTACCCGGTCCAGGTCGAGTTCAGGCAGCTGTTCGAGCTGCTCGAGTTCTACCCGGACGACAGGTCCCTTCCCCTCCACGAGGTGGAACTCCAGTCCCATGCCCCACAGCGGCACCAGGAGGTCGCTGTACAGGATGGCGGCGTCCACGTCCAGCCTCCGGAGCGGCAGCAGGGTAACCTCCACGACGAGCTCGGGGATTCGCAGGAGCTCCCGCATGGGGTACCTCTGCCGGAGGGCCCGGTACTCCGGGAGGTAGCGGCCCGCCTGCCGCATGAACCACACGGGCGTGGTGTCCACGGGTTCTCCGCGGGCGGCCCGAAGGATCCGGTCCCTCATCGCACCAGCCGAGTAGAGAGGTAGAGGATCGCGAGCTGCAGGGCGAGGGTGAGGCGGGCGATCCCCATGGCGAGGAAGACGAAGACCCCACGTTGTCGGGCGGCTTGCGGCGCGATCCAGAAGTCGTGCGCGGCCTTCAGGAGGACGGCGGCTCCCACCAGCGCGAGCTTCCACGGGAGCACGCCGCGGCGAGGATCCCACCCCGCGGAGAGGAAGTGCAGGCCCGTGAGCACGAGCACCGCCACCGCCGCCCATGACACGGCCCGGAAGACCCGGCCGAGAACCCGAAAGGCGTGTGGAGCCTCCCGGCGCAGTAGGGGGGCGGCCGCCACGAAGAGCAGATTTCCGCCTACCCACGTGGCCGCGGCCAAGACGTGGAGGTAGACCGTCACCTCCACCGACCTATCGGACCCGTGCGGGAAGGCTGACTTCCTTCCGGACCCCCCACCCGAAGTGCTCCTCGGAGAGCACGAAGACCCGCTGCGGGGTGAGCCGGAAGAACCGGATATCGGAGCGTTCCGCCAGCACCGCCTCGGTGGGGAACCGGCCGCGGGCCGAGGGAAACCGCGCGAGGTAGAGGGCGATGGCGTGCTCCGCCTCAGGCCCGCGCAGCACCTGCACGGTGCCGCTCATCTGCACCCCCCGGAGCGGCCGGGTCTGCGGGGGGTAGATGGCCGCGGCCGCCTGAGCGGTGCGGAGGACGTCCTGGGCGTGGCGGGTTCCGAGGCGCGACATGAAGTACAGGAGGGGGTGGTCCGGCCGCTCCCACGCGTACAGGACGGGCGCAGCCCACGGTCCCTCAGGTCCTGACGTGGCCAGGGTCATCACCCGGTTGGCCTCCAAGAGATCGAGGAACACCCGATGGGGATCCCTCACGTCCCGAAGAGCTCGTCCAGGACCTCGTCCACGGAGCCGTGCCGGGCGGTGTAGATGGGCGTATCCCGGAGGGTGTAGGGCCGGGCCGCGGTACTGCGCATGGCCACCACGAGGTCGCTGAACCGCTCCAGGTCGTCCGTCTCGTAGGCTACCACGAACTCCCAGTCCGCGAGCCCAGTGGAGTAAAGCAGCAGTTGTTCGATGTCCTCGAAGGCATGTCCCACCCGGGCGTGCTCCGCCATCATGGCCCGCCGCACCTCCACGGGCAGCTGGTACCACTCATGGGTCTTGGTGAAGGGGTACACGATGAGGTACCGCTTGCGCGGGCCCGGAACCTGAACCGTGGTGCCGCTGCGGCCCGTGTACGGAGAAGTCCGGACGAACCCCCAGAGGGCGGCGTGGAGGGGAAGGTCTGTGTGGAGGAAGCACCGTGCCGCTCCCCGGTACGCCTCCGGGTCCGAAGCCGCGATCCACACCCCTAAGGCGGCATCCGCCCGGAACCCGACGAGGCTGTAGGCGTAGACGGCCACCACACCGTTCCGCCTTTCAGACAGCTGGAACGCCTCCCGTACCCGGCCCGGTCCCGGATGGGCCCTTGCCTCGGGGGGGACCTGAAAGAACAGGAACCCGTGGACCTTCGGGGTCATCACCGCGTCCTCCCCGCCGGTTCCTGCGCCTAGGCCTTCCGGCCCGCCCGGCGACGGCCGACCGCGGTCCGAGCAACACGCCGTCTCGGCCGGACCACCGCGACCCGGCGCGGCCCGCGCCGACCCGTGCGTCGCAGCTCCTTCCGGAGGGCCTGCAGATCCTCCATCCGGATCCGGTACGACCGGCCCACCCGTTGGGCCGGCAGCCGGCCCTGGTGGATGTACTTGTACACGGTGACGATGGTGCGGCCCAAGGACTTTGCCGCCTCCTCCACCGTGAGGAAGCGCTCAGCCGCGGCTTCTGCGGGGGCGGGCTGGGGGGCGGCCTCCGCGGGCGGGGCCGCTTCGGGGGCGCCGATGCTCCGCAGGGCGGCCGCGGTCCGGCGGATGTACTCCTCGATCTCCTCCGCGCGCATCTCGCGCTGGGCAGCCTGGGCCTTCACGATCTCTACCGTCAGCTGAAGGATGTCTGCCACGGAGCACCTCCGCAGAAAGAATGAATTCTGGGTTCAGCGTTCATATACGTCCTTATCGTAGCACTACGAAACGAAATTCACAATTTCGAAACCGGAGGGCCGGTCCGAGTCCGCGCGAAGCCCAAAGAGCGCGTTCTGCTCCTTCAGGCGCCATCGGACGCGGGCGCGCGGCCCGAACGGCGGAATTCCGTGCGCCTCCCCCTTTTGACAGGACTCCGTCCCCCTCCGTATACTGCGGGCAAGCCGCCGGCCAGGCGGCACGGGAGGGACCACCGCGGGGCACGCGGTGGTCGAAGCAACGAGGCGGGCCCAGCGGAGTCCTTCCCCTCCGTCTGGGCCCGCGTGGTTTTGGGAACAAAAGAAAAGGGGGGACCGTAAGAGCAAGGGCCATGGAGATCCGAACCGTGGGGGAGTACCTGCAGGCGGCGCGGGCGGACGAGCGGCTCACCCGGACCACCCACCACTACATCGCGGATATGATCGAGTACTTCGGGCCCGAGAAGGTCTTCGAGGGCATCTACGGGATGGCCAAGCAGCTCCAGGATATCGTCAACTACTTCCGCGGGTACGCCATGTCCATGGAGCGACGGCTGCTCCTCCTCGTCGGCCCCCAGGGGTCCGGCAAGAGCATGACCGTGGACAAGCTGAAGCGCAAGCTGGAGGAGTACTCCCGGACAGAGGCGGGGATCCTCTACGCGGTGGAGGGGTGTCCCTTCCATCAGCACCCCTTCGACCTGGTTCCCCACGAGGTGCTGGACCAGCACGGCCTGTACTGGCACGAGGAGGCGGTCCCGTGCCCCGTGTGCGAGCGGCTCATCCGTCGGCACGGGGGCTGGGAGCACGTCCCCGTTAAGCGCATCTACATCTCCGCCCGCCACAAGGTGGGCATCGCCAAGCACACCCCCACGGACCTGCGTCGGGAGGACATCACCAACTTCGTGGGCAACATCAACTTCGCCATGCTCAAGGAGCGGGGCTCCACTTACGACCCGGACGCCTATGACTTCGAGGGCAAGATCATCTGGGCGAACCGAGGGATCCTGGACTGGACGGAGGTCTTCAAGAGCCGGCGCCAGCTGCTGTCGCTGCTGTTGGAGCTCATCCAGTCCAAGCGCATCGACCTCGCGAACTTCCCCACGGTGCACGTGGACCTCGTGGTCATCGGGCACACCAACTACCCGGAGTACAACATCTTCCTCCAGGAAGACATCATGGAGCCCCTCCGGGGCCGGATCCACAAGATCGACTTCCCCTACAACATGGACCTCGCGGGCGAGATGCAGATCTACCGGACGCTCGTGGAGCGGGCCAACCGCCGTCGGGGGGAGCGCAAGCACGCCCCGCAGGACGTGTATGAGCTGGCGGCCCGCTACGCCATCAAGACCCGGGAGGACTCAGGGGGGATGCGGGGACTCAGCCCCCGCTTCTTCGAGGATGCCTTCTCGTACGCCTACGCCAAGGCAGAGGCGTGCCTGGACCTGGAGCTCATCTGTGAGGCCATCGAGCGCACCTTCGAGCACCAGTCCATGAAGGACCTCAATCTGAAGGAGCTGCTGCGCCAATTCGAGGAGACCAAGATGGAGTTCGTTCAGGAGAAGGTCTCCCTCATCGTGGAGCGGGTCGTGCCTACCCAGTTCTTCGACTACGGCCAGAACCTCTACCGGAACTACCTGGATGCGGTGAGCCGGCACGTGCTCGGCGAGCCCTTGCTGGATCGGGAGAAGGAGCTCATCGATGAGGTCGAGGGGATCCTCATCGCCAAGCGCCAGATCAGCCGGCAGGGCCGGCTGGCCTTCCAGAACGTGCTGGTGGAGCGAAAGGAGGAGCTCCTGAGCCTGCCCTATACGGAGAACGAGCACCTGCGAGGCGCGATCAACGAGGTGGTGTTCAACAAGATCAAGAACTGCCTGCGCCTCTACGACAAGACGGAGGAGATGGACCCGCAGAGCCGAGCCCTCCTCCAGACCCTGTACCGCACCGCCATCGAAGAGTACAGGTACTGTGAGGTGTGTGCCCGAAGCCTGCTCAAGATCATCGGGCGGAGCGTGTAGCCGTGCGCATCCACCGGGCTCGGATCGCGGAGCACAAGCACGACCAACTCCTGCGGGAGTACCTGAAGCAGAACCTCCACGAGCTCATCCAGCAGAAGGAGCTGGTGATCGACGGGAAGGTGAAGACGCAGATCACCACCCTGGACCTCCCCACCCTGCGGTACGGGGAGGAGGAGCGGTTCCTGGCCCAGGGGACAGGCCAGGTGGGAAGCGGGGGACAGGGTGGGGAAGAGGTGTACGCGGTCGGGGGGCTTGCGGGCGGGGATCACCACGGTAAGGAACTGCGGGTGGAGCTGGACTTCGACGAGTTCGTCCGTCTGGCCCAGGAGGTGCTCCTGGAGGAGCTGCAGCTACCGATCCTACACCACCTCGCCCGCGGCGGGGAGGTAGAGACGGAGGACCTGCCGGAGCTTAACGACCTGGACCGGTGGGGCTTGACCGCGGACCTCAACCTGGAGGAGACCATGGTCACCAGCCTCCTCCGGAACCTCCGGGAGCGGGGAGTGGCGGAGTACGACGTGGACCTGCGGCTGGACGGCTGGTACTTCGTGGAGGATCCCGCCGCGGACCGGAACCACCGGTCCTTGGAGGTGTACGTCCTGGACATCTCCGGGTCCATGCGGGGGGACTACTTGGCCCTGGTCCGGAAGATGATCTTCGTGCTGTGGTATGCCCTGGAACGCCGCTACCCCACCAACCTCCGCCGGTACGTGGTGTTCCAGGATGTGGCGGAGGAGAAGACCCGGGACGAGTTCTTCTCCGTGGAGAGCAGCGGGGGCACCCACATCAGTAGCGGCCTGGAGAAGGCCATGGAGCTGCTGGAGGGGGTGAACGAGTACGACAAGTACCTCTTCCTGTTCACGGACGGGGAGACGAGCAGCGCGGACTTCGACTTGGCCCGGCGGCGGTTCGAGGAGGCCCTGGACCGGTTCGACGTGGTGTGCTACGGGCACGTGAACCCCGGCGGCCGTGGGATCGGGGGGTTCAGCGAGTACGTGCAGGAGCTGAGCCGGCGCCGGCCCAACCTCTCGTTCGTGAACCTGGTGGACCTGGAGTCCATCCGACAGGCCGTGCGGGACTTCATCCCCCACCTCACGGGAGAGGGGGAGGCGAGGCGGTGCGGGAGTACGAGACGGTCATCGCGCGGGTGGAGGCGATCGCCCGGGACCTGGGCCTGAGCTTTGAGCCCGTGGTCTTCCGCTTCACGGACAGCGAGGAGATCGCCGAGGTGGCCAGCATGGGCCTGCCGAACCGGTTCGTCCACTGGTATTGGGGCGGGGCCTACAAGGAGATCCACGCCCAGCAGGCAAAGGCGGTCTTCAGCATCCTGGAGCTCGTGCTGAACACCCGGCCCTCCTACGCTTTCCTGCGCCGCACCAACACCTACCTCCAGAACCTTTCCGTCATCGCGCACGTATACGGGCACGCAGACTTCTTCGCCAACAACCACTGGTTCCAGAAGTCCAACAAGGACATCCTCAACCTGAGCGAGCAGCACGCTCGTACTTTCCGCTCCTTCGAGGCGAAGTACGGCCGGGAGACGGTGGAGCGGCTGCTCGATGCCTGCCTCACCGTGGCCACCAGCGTGAACGCCTTCGAGCGGGACCCGGCCCGACGGATGCGCCGGGTGATTTATTACCTGGAGGCCCGGGCGCCGCTCCAGGACTACGAGCGGTACATCCTGGAGGCGGTGCGGCAGGAGGCGGAGTACTTCGACCTCATCCAGCGCACCCACATCATCAACGAGGGGTGGGCCACCTTCGTGGAGCTGGAGATCCTGCGGGAGCTCACTAGCCCCCGGGTGTGGGCGGAGGTCAGCAGCTCCCTGAGCGGCCGCCCCGCCACCTACATGATCGGCTACACCCTCTTCCAGCACATCCGGCGGAACGGGGGGTGGCGACGGGCCCTGGAGGTGCGCCGGTTCTACGAAGATGTCCGCCTCATCGACGAGACCCTTACCCAGGACCTCGTCCACCGGCTGGATCTGTTCGTGTACGACCCCCGGGAGCGCACGAAGAACACGGAGGTGGGGGCCGTCAAGGAGATGCTCATCCACCAGAAGCTCTATAAAGGGGACCCGCCCATCGAGGTGGAGGACCCCACGGGCCCGCGGGACCTCACCTTGGTGCACCTGGAGGAGGGGAAGAAGCTGGATCCCAAGCGAATTGCCCTGTACCTCCGGTCGGTCTACACCTTGTGGCGGAACCCGGTCCGGCTGCGGGCCAACGGCAAGGTCTACACCTACGACCGCCGGGGGCTCTCGACATCCTAGGGATGCTATAATCAAGGAGCAGAGGAGGGGGAGCCGTGATCTGGATGAAGGTGAAGGGTGTTGCCATGGACCACCAGATGAACCCGGTGGTCCTGCTCACGGACGCGGAGGAGCGGATGGCCCTTCCCATCTGGGTGGGGCCGGCAGAGGCCCAGGCCATCGCCCTTCAGCTGCAGGGGATCACCCCGCCCCGCCCCATGACCCACGACCTCCTGCGGAACATCCTCCAGAGTATGAACGTCTCCGTGAAGCGGGTGGTGGTCACCGACGTCCGGGACCAGACCTACTACGCGGAGATCCATCTCGTGCGGGACGGGCAGGAGAACGCCATCGATTCCCGGCCCAGCGACGCCATCGCCCTGGCCCTACGGGTGGGGGCCCCCATCTTCGTGGACGAGAAGGTGGCCGCCCACGCCATCCCCCTCAAGAAGGAAGAGGACCAGGATCAGGAGATGGAGGAGTGGCGGCGGTTCATCGAGAACGTCAAACCCAGTGATTTCAAGCGCTCCCTGCACTAGCTACAGCATCGCCATCCCGCCCGCCACGACCAAGATCTGGCCGGTGATGGAGGCGGCTTGGTCGGAGGCGAGGAACACGACCGCAGCCGCCACCTCCTCCGGAGTTGCAAACCGGCCAAGCGGGATCTCCCGCGTAATCCGGGCACGCTCCTCCGCGGACCGGTGGGCGTGGATCCGGGTTTCCGTGTAGCCGGGCGCCACCGCGTTCACCCGGATCCGGGGCGCCAGGGCGTGCGCCAGACACTTGGTGAGCATGATCAGTGCGGCCTTGCTTACCGCGTAGTGGGGAGCAGCCGCCGCGGGAACGATCCCCCGCATGGAGGCGACGTTCACGATGGCGCCGCCTTCCGGCATGACCCGCGCCGCGGCCCGGCTCAGGAAGAAGGGTCCCTTGACGTGCACGGCCATCTGCTCATCCCACCCTTCCTCCGTGAGGTCCCACAGGTCCGTGCGGTCCACCACCCCCGCGTTGTTCACCAGCACGTCCAGCCGGCCGAAGGCTTCAAGGGTGCGCAAGACGAGGGCTTCGCAGGCCTCCGGCCGCCGCACGTCCCCTGCCAACGCCACCGCCCGCCCCCCGGCCCTCCGAATCTCCTCCACCACCGCCTCCGCACCCGCCGCGTTCGCCCGGTAGTTGACCGCCACCGCGGCTCCCTGCGCCGCGAAGACCCGGGCACACGCGGCACCGATCCCGCTACTCGCCCCGGTCACCAGGACCACCCGACCCGCAAACCCCATCCTCTCTCCCCTCCATCGTAGACCGTCCCCCTACCTCGCCGAGTTGCGCGAAATTTTTTGGCTTGCGCGCCGCATTGACGGAGGATTCCCGATTTCCACAGAGAACCCTAAGAAATGTCTATACCCCAATAGGAGCAGGGGACGATGCACCGGCCGGTGGTCTTGGCGGTGGGTGTGGTCCTGTATGTCCTCGGGGTCGGCCTTTCCGGAGGGTTCGCGCAAGAGCTGTCCTATCCCGTGCAGCCGGGGGATACCCTCACCCGGATCGCGGCCCGCTACGGGGTCAGCGTGCGGGCGCTGGTGGAGGCCAATGACCTCCGTGATCCCGATGTCCTCAAACCCGGGCAGGTGTTGCGGATCCCGGTCACGGAAGAACGGCCCGCGGAGCTGACCCACGAAGTTCAGCCCGGGGAGACCCTGTGGCGCATCGCCCGCCGGTATGGAATGACCCCGGAGCGGATCGCGGCCGCAAACGGGATTCCCGTAGAGGGAATCCTCCGCATCGGACAGCGGCTACGGATCCCGGCCGCGGCTTCGGAGGTCCGGCGGATGCCCGTGGCTCCCTCACGGGGTGCGGTGCTCGCCGCCTTCGCCCGCCGGTTCCTGGGGGTGCCGTACCGGTGGGGAGGGACGGGCGGCGGCGGGTTTGACTGCTCGGGGTTCATCTATGCCCTCTTCCGGCAGTTCGGGATCACCCTGCCCCGCACCTCCTTCGAGATGTTCCGTGTGGGCCGCCCCGTCTCGCTTTCGGAACTCGCGCCCGGAGACCTCGTCTTCTTCACCACCTACCGTCCCGGCCCCTCCCACGTGGGGATCTACCTGGGCGGAGGCGTATTCATCCACGCCTCCTCCGCAGGCGGCCGGGTGCGCATCGACTCCCTTGTCGACGGCTACTACCGAGCCCGGTTCGTCGGCGCCCGCCGGCACTTCTAGCCGTCCGCGGCCCCTGCTAGGATGGGGCTGCGATGTCGGTTCGCCTGCATGCGGCGGTCCTCTTGGCAAAAGGTGCAGCCCGCCTGAGTCGCGCCCTAGGGCTGGGAGGGGGAACTACCTTTCCCGGCCGGCTCGCGCGCCGCTTGCACCCGGGCATCGTGGAAGTTCTCGCTTCCCGCCTTCCCGCCGGCACCGTGGTGGTGAGCGGGACCAACGGGAAGACCACCACCGCGCGGCTTGTGGCGGAGATCCTCCGGAAGGCAGGCCATCGGCCCGTGCACAACCGGGCCGGGGCCAACCTGCCCGCGGGTGTGGCCTCCGCCTTGATCGAGGCCGCAGACGGCCGGGCCCAGCCGCGCGGGGACGTGGGCGTGTTCGAAGTGGATGAGGGGGCGCTCCCCGGACTCGTGCTCGCCCTGCGGCCTCGGGTGGTGGTCCTTCTTAACCTGTTCCGGGACCAGCTCGACCGGTACGGGGAGGTGGAGGCGGTGGCGCACCGGTGGCAGAACACCCTCCGGACGGTCCCGGAGGCCACGGTGTGCTTCAACGCGGACGACCCGCAGGTGGCAGAGGTGGCGCAGGCGCTGCCATCGCGGCTTGTGCCCTTCGGGATCGAGGACGGCGGCTGCGGGGAGGAAGCCCTGGAGGACGCCGCGGACGTCCGCTACTGCTACCGGTGCGGGACCCCGCTCACCTACCAGACGGTCTACCTGTCTCATGCGGGCCGGTACCGGTGCGGGCGGTGCGGGCTTCGGCGCCCGGATCCCGCGGTGTACGCGGAGGCGGTGCGGCTGTGGGGCACGCACGGCGCGGAGGTCGGTGTGGTGTGGCCCGGGGGTCGCATGCAGGTGCACATCACCCTTCCGGGACTATACAACGTGTACAACGTGCTCGCGGCCACCACCGCCGCCCTCTCCCTCGGCGTCCCCCCGGATGCCATCGCGCAGGCGCTCGAGGAATTCCGGCCTGCCTTCGGCCGGGCGGAGCGGCTGCGCTGGCGCGGGGTAGCCCTGGAGATCCTCCTGGCGAAGAACCCCGCGGCGTTCAACGCCCTCCTGCGGATGGTCCAGCGGCACCCGCCGGACGGGCTGGTGGTGGCCATCCATGACCGGACCGCGGACGGACGGGACGTCTCGTGGCTGTGGGACGTGGACTTCGAGCGGCTGCGGGAGCTTTCTACCCCGATCGTGGCGAGCGGCATCCGGGCCGCAGATCTGGCCTTGCGGCTTCGGTACGCGGGCGTTCCGGAGGAGCGCCTCGTTGTGCAGCCTGATCTCGGTCAGGCCCTGCGCGCGGCCGCGGACCGCGTCAGGCCGGGCGGTACCCTCCTCGTGCTCCCCACCTACACCGCTATGCTGGAGCTCCGCCACCTCCTCGCGCGGGGAGGGGTTGCGCCCCGCTTCTGGGAAGACTGATGGAGCTGCGGATCGCGCACCTCTACCCTGACCTCCTGAACCTCTACGGCGACCGCGGGAACGTTCTCTGTCTGCGGTGGCGGGCGGAGCGGCGGGGCATTGCCGTCCCCGTGACGCCTGTCCGGATGGGAGATCCTCTCGATCCGGAGGCGCACGACCTGATCTTCCTCGGCGGCGGGGAGGACCGCCAGCAGGCGCTCGTCGCCCAGGACCTCCAACAGAAGGCCGATGCCCTACGGGCCGCGGCGGCAAGCGGCGTCGTGATTCTTGGGGTGTGCGGCGGGTACCAGCTCCTGGGCCATGCGTACCGGCCTGCGGAGGGGCCTGCGCTCATGGGCGTCGGGCTTCTGGACGTGGTCACGGAACACCCCGGCCCCCGGGCTCCGCGTTTGGTGGGGGACGTGGTGGTCGCATGCACTCTTCCCGGGATCGGCACCCTCGTGGGGTACGAGAACCACGGGGGCCGCACACGGCTCGGCCCTACCGCCTCGCCCCTCGGACGGGTGGTGGTGGGGTTCGGAAACAACGGGCAGGACCGCACGGAGGGGGCGGTCTGCGGCACGGTCTTCGGCACCTACCTCCACGGCCCGGTGCTCCCGAAAAACCCGCGGTTTGCGGATTACCTCATCCGGCTGAGCCTACGCCGGCGCTACGGAGAGGTGACCCTCGCGCCGCTTGAGGACCGCTTTGAGGAGGCGGCCCACCGGGTGGCCCTGGCCCGGGCCCGGGTCCGGAACCGCTAGGCATCGGTAGCTTGTTCTCCGCGCACGAGGAACACCGCTGCGAGGACAAGGCTTCCCCCGAACACCTGTGGGAGCTCGAGGGGCTCTTGCAGCACCGCGTATCCGCTCAGGGCGGCCACCACGGGCTCCACGGTGGCCAGTAGGCTTGCCCGGCTCGCGGGCACGTACTGCAACCCCGTCACGTAGAGCCACTGCGGGAGCAGGGTGATCACGAGCCCGAGGTAGAGGATGGGACCTGCGGCGCGCAGGACGTGGCTAGGCGCAAACCGCGCCGCAGGGACTCCCGCGGCGAGGCCCAGGAGGAGAAGGAAGGCGGTGCCGAACCCAAGGGCGTAGGTGAGCACCACCACCGGGTCGTACCGCCTGAGGCCCAGCTTCCCGAAGATGCTATATAGCCCGTAGGTGAGTCCGGAGGCGAGGCCCGCGAGCACTCCGGGAAGGTTCAGGCGGAGAGCGGCAGGGTCGTAGGCACGCACCACAAGTGCGCACCCGCCGAAGGCCAGCAGGAGTGCGATGCCCCTCCGGGCGGTGAGCCGCTCCCCCAGCACCAGCCGCCCGACGAGCACCACCCAGGCCGGCGCGGTGTACAGCAGGATGGCCGCGGTGGCCACGGAGCTCAACCGGATGGCGGTGAAGTACGCGAGGAAGAACAGGGCGATGCTCACGAATCCGTAGGCAGAAAACAGGCCGAGGTCCTGCGTCCGCACCCGGAGGCGGTGCGGCCCCCGCGCGAGGGCAATTCCGAACATCCCCGCGAACGCGATGCCCGCCCGCCAGGCGGAGGCCTCGAACACACCGAGCCCCGCGGCGTCTGCGCGGCGCACCGCGATCCCCATCGTGCCCCACAGTACCGCGGCCGCGAGGATGAGCAGGTCACCGATCCGGATCGAAGGGCGCACGGAGGAGAGATTCGCCCATGGCTTTGGGGAATCCCTCGTGCTGCCGACGGCGTTATACTACCCTAGAAAGCTGCGGAGGTGCGGGCATGGAGCTCGTGGGCAAGCGGGTAGCGGTGTTGGTGGAGGATCTCTACGAGGACCTAGAGCTGTGGTATCCCGTGCTCCGGATCAGCAGCCGCATGCCCTTAGACTTGCCTGCCTTCTGTCGGGCCCTCATCGACCTTCTGGAGCGGGTGGCCGTGGCATGAGCGCGCGTGCAATCCCGCACCAGGAAGCGGTCCGGCGTCTGGTGGAGGCCGCCCGGGCCGCGGGGCTGGAGTTGGATCCGCGCACCGTCCAATTTCAGGAAAAGCCCTACCCCTGCTATGAGTACGTCCTCCGGCTGCGGCAGGCCCATAGCGTCCTCTGCATGCCCGCGGAGGTGGTGGAGCCGGAGGGCTGGCAGGAGAAGACGTACGAGTACATGCGCCGGGCCCGCCGCTACCTGGAGCGGTTCGTGGAGATCCAGGAGCGGGTGGACCGGGCGGCGCGGGGCACACCACGGTTCCAACAGGTACACAAGCCATGATCCTGGAGCAGATCCCCACCGGCCCCATCGGCACCAACTGCTACCTCCTCGGCGACCCAGAGACCAGGCGTGCGGCGGTGATCGATCCGGGGGGTGACGCCCCGGTGATCCTGGACCTGCTGCGGCATCACGACCTCACCATTGAGCTCCTCGTGGCCACCCACGGCCACTGGGACCACGTGGGCGCGGTCCACGCGCTGAAGCAGGCCACGGGTGCCCGGTTCTTGGCGCCGGAGGGGGACCTGGAGCTCATTCGGAACGCGAGCACCTCTGCACTCCTCTTTGGCGCGGTGATCGACCCACCGCCGGATCCGGACGGCTTCCTTGCGGAGGGGGATGTGCTCTCCGTGGGGAAGGTGCGGCTGCAGGTGCTCGCAGCTCCGGGCCACACCCCGGGGCACGTGATCCTGGTGGGGCCAGGGTTCGCATTCGTGGGCGACGTGATCTTCGCGGGGAGCGTGGGCCGCACGGACCTGCCCGGTGGAGACTGGGAGACCCTGATGGAGAGCATCCGCACCAAGATCCTCACCCTCCCCGATGATACGGTCCTCTATCCCGGCCACGGACCACCCACCACGGTCCGGCGGGAGCGGATCAGCAACCCGTTTCTCGTGGGCCTCGCCCCGATGCGGGACTGATCGGCATGCGCGGCTTCCGGATGCCCGCGGACGCCTCCTTGGTCTCCCTCACCCTCCGGGTCCAGAACCTCGACCGGATGCGGGCGTTCTACGGGGAGGTGTTGGGGCTCCAGGAGGTGGAGCGAACCGATGAGGGGGTGCGGTTCGCTCCGGAGGGAGACCGGTTCACGTTAACCCTCCTCCACAGCCCTTCTTCTCCGCTCCACCCTCTCGGAGCGATAGGGCTGTACCACTTCGCCCTGCTGCTTCCGGACCGCCCGTCCCTCGCCCGGGTGGTGCGCCGGTTGCTTTTGGCCAACTGGCCGCTTGAGGGCAGCAGCGACCACGGGGTCTCCGAGGCCTTCTACCTCACGGATCCGGAGGGGAACGGGATCGAGCTGTACCGGGACCGTCCGCCTGATTCCTGGCCGCGCCGGGACGGGGAGCTTGCCATGTTCACCCGTCCCCTGGACGTGCGTCGGCTCCTCCAGGAGTCGTCACAAGCCGGCCCCCTGGATCCCCAGACCCGGTTCGGCCACATCCACCTCCACGTGGACGACCTGGCGCGGGCGGAGGCCTTCTACGGAGAGATCCTCGGGCTTTCCGTGACCCAGCGCAGCTATCCCGGAGCCCTCTTTTTGGCCGCGGGAGACTACCACCACCACGTGGGCCTGAACGTCTGGGGCTCCCGCCGGTGGCCTCCGGAGGGCGCGACAGGACTCGTGTCCTACACCTGGCGAATTCCCGGCGAGGCGGTGGAGGCCCTAAAGGCGTGGCTGCGGGCCCGGGAGGTCCCGTATGCGGTGCGGGAGGGGGGCCTTGTGCTGCAGGACCCGATCCGGGTGGAGGTTATCCTGAGCCCGAAGCCACCGGGAGTTCGATGATAAACCGGGCGCCGCCCTCCGGTCGGTTCTCCGCGGAGATCTCGCCTCCGTGGTCCCGGATGATCGCGTAGGAGATCGAGAGCCCAAGTCCTGTGCCCTGCCCCACCTCCTTCGTGGTGAAGAAGGGGTCGAAGATCCGGTGGAGGTGCTCGGGGGGAATCCCGGGACCTGTGTCCGCTACCTCGATGCGCACCCGGTCTCCCGCTCGGGCGGTGCGGATCTCGATCCGCCCGCCGCTTCCGGCCATGGCCTGGGCCGCGTTGTTGATGAGGTTTAAGAACACCTGCTGCAGCTGAAAGAGGTCTCCCTCGATCGCGGGCAGATCCGCAGCCAGATCCAGCACGAAGGTAATCCCCGCCCGTTCCAGCTCGTACCGCCGCAGGGCCACGGTCTGCTCGATGGCGGCGTTGACGTCCACGGGTCCGCGCTCGTGGGCCCGCTGCCGGGCGAAGGTCAGGAGGTTCTGGACGATGCGCCGGGCCCGGTCTGCCTCCTGCAGGATGATCCCCAGGGCCCGCCGGGCGTCTTCTCCCTCAAGCTCTCCGGCCTCCAGCAGCTGTGCGTAGCCCAAGACGGAGGTGAGGGGGTTATTGAGCTCGTGGGCCACTCCCGCCACGAGCTCCCCCAAGGCCGCCAGCTTCTCGGACTGCACCAACCGCGCCTGCGCCCGCTCCAGCTGCTGGGTGCGCTCCGCCACCATGCGCTCCAGGTTCTCCTGGTAGGCCCGGAGCTCGCGGCGGGACTGGCGGAGCTCGGCCACCATGGCGTTGAACACCTCCACCATACGGCCCACCTCGTCACGGCGCCTGCCCACGTCTAGCCGCACCTCCAGGTCGTTCCGCCGTACCCGATCCATGGCCACGGCCAGGGCATCGAGGGGACGGGCAATGGTGCGGGTAAGGAAGGCACTCAAGAGCAACCCCACAAGCAGGGCGAGCACCGCCGTGTGGGTGAGGCTGCGGGTGAAGGCGAGGACCGAAGCGTTAACCCGCTCCAGCTCGGACTGGGCCCGGTTGCGCTCCACCTCCAGGAGGACCCGCAGAGAGGTGGTGGGGTCCAGGACGGCCTCGAAGAGGGCCGGAAGGCCCGCGCGGATCTGGGCGGTGTAGGCCTCCGGTCCCTCCCTTTGGTAGCGGAGGAGAGCCTCCCGGACGAAGGCCTCGAACCGCTCCATCGCCACGGTGCGTTCCGCCACCAGGGGCTCGAGCTCTGGGGTACGCAGGACGGCGGGAAGGGGCGGGTCGTGGAGGGCCGCGAGTGCGGAAAGCCGCGAGGGGTCAGGGTCGAGGGCGAGGCTGAGAAGGGCGTTTAAGCGCTTCCAGAGGGCCTGCTCCAGCCGGTACGAGGCCAGTAGGGCCTCCGTGTAGGCCGCCACACGCTGTGCTTGGTCGACGGGGTGGCGGAGGAACTCAGGAAGCCATAGCCGCTTGCTCCACGCGGGCAAGCCCTCCTCAGGGCGGTCGGGGAACCGGGCCGCGAGATCCTGGAGGAGGCTTCGGAGGACGGCGAACCGCTCTAGCACCTCCTTGACCGCCTCCCGACGGGGAGCCTGCCATAGCGCCTTGGCCGCCGCGGCAAAGGACCGGTGGGCGGCAAGGATGCGGGCCACCGGAGGTTGCGCTTCGGAGGGCAATGGCTGCGCGGCGAAGGTTTGGAGGGTGCGTTCGAGGAGGCGGCGGCTGAGCTCGGCCTGGGGCCGGAGCTCGGGCTTCGGCAGGAGATGCTCGGAGAGGGCGGAGAACAGCTCCTGCTCCGCGAGCACCTGCGCGGAGAGCAGGCTTGCGGCCCGCTGGGCCCTCTGGTTTGCGGCGCGGGCGGCCTGGGCGATCCGCTCCATGGCGAAGGTGGAGAGGCTGAAGGCGAGCCCCACCACCAAGGAGACCGCCAGGTACGCCGCGAGGATCTTCCAGCCGATGCCTGCCCGCATGCCGTTCCTTTCAACCGTAGTCGTTTATTGCACGACCACGCCGCCGGGCGAACGGCGCGCTTGAACTGCGCCGGGGAATCCCACCCCAGGACCCGAGCTTCCATCCTCGAGCGGGCCTTCCGGTACCGCCGCGGATAGGGGTCTCCCCCTGCCCGGGCCTCCCTCGGAGGGACACCGACCGAGAAGCAGGCGTAATCCACCCCGCTTCACCAGCCACCGGTAGACGTGCCTCCCTCGA
>FWWL01005079.1_pt1 | contig 21165 bp, 16 predicted proteins | sample 2228331 | NCBI WGS metagenome assembly FWWL01 (sample SAMEA103939775, study PRJEB20133) | metagenome | reverse complement strand
CTGTTGTTCATCCAGATGCACGACGTATTGCTTGGTTCTGGGCACGGTTTGGTTCCTCCCTCCATCCAGATAGTTGCTTGATGAAGAAAGGATACCATCACAGAACTCTGTGGTCAAGTACTAGATACTCGTAAAGTTCCTTTTTGGAATTACGTTTGCGTATCGGTTCAAAGGTCACTTGCTCAAAACCAGCTTCTCGCATGAAAGATGCGAGTATTTCATGGGTAGGCACGATGACGTCGTAGAACTTGGCATTGCCGACGACGTAGAAGATGCTCGCGCGTGGTTGTAGCACTGGCGTCAGATTCAGGATATGGGTCTTCATGTCCTCGAAATAGCGCAGGACGTAGTTGGCGAGAATCGTACTGCGTCTTGCAATGCGACTGGCAATTTCCACAAGTTGGGCGTATTGGCACAGGCTACTATCTGTCGGTTGCCATTGTAACAGACGACTCGTTGCGACACCCCACGTTCCTCCAATGGCGCGCCAGTCCAGCTCTCCAGCATCGCGCGACTCTTTGAGGTAGCCCAGCCAGTACATATATGGGCGTAGTTCGCGCACGTAGCTTATGCGGTTGGGGTAGGGAGGCGACGTAATCACAAGGTCATAGCCGCTCGGCAGGAACTCATGCAGACGACGTGCATCACCCTCTACCACGCGTACCGGCGCACCGACGCTCGCTCGGGCAGAATCGACGATTTGCTCAATCTCTTGGATAAAGTGCTCAAGGATGAGCTCCATCTCGTCGTTCTCGAATAGAGAAGGAATATTGGACTTGAACGACATTGACTGGTGATTGAACGCTGCTCCCGACCACTCGATCGCCACACGGCAGAACGCAATGAGGTTCAGATGCAGAGCAGGTTCTGGGCAGGAAAAGCCGGTTCTTAGTGCGGCATGGAGAGCCGCCAGCAATCGCCGACGAGAAGGTGACCACCAGCGTTCGATACGATGAATGGGTGGGAACCACAGGCTGTCACTGGTGATAAGATTGCGAGCAAAGCGCGTCGCATGATACGCCAGATCGCGTGCCGCACGTAAATCTGCTTCGGTGTACTCGCGAGTTTTCGCGCGTGATAGCCAGACAAGGAACGGGTTAACCTCCAGCAGGTCGCAAGGGATTCCGTGCGCTGCGCATACCAGCCCTGTTGTGCCTGTTCCTGCAAACGGGTCGAGCGCAAGGCTACTCTTGTCTGTACGCTCCAGAGCAATTTGCACCATCTGAGCAGAAAATGCTGGTGTCAGACGCAACCAACCGTGGCGCCCCTGCTGAAGGTTCGCCTTGAAGGTGAGTTCTGGACGTTGTGCCGTTGCCTGTCTCATGTTAGCAAATATCTGATAATATCTCTGATTTCGTTGCGTAAGGACTCGCTGTGGCGATGGAAAAACTCTGCGAGATCATATCCCAGCACTTCACGACAGAATGCATAGGTCGATTCCTGCGGTGTACCTGCCACCGACCCCTTCAGGATAATCCACAGAGCAGAGCGATAACGCGTAGCTACGTTCTCATCTATCTGGCTCGATAGCAGAAGCAGAACAGGTAGATAGTCCTGCGCATAAGCGTTAGAAGCCGTCTGAATGTCTGCCTGCTGTCTCTTCGAGTCCTTGCTCTTGTAGCCTTGCCTCACTTCGAAAATGACTCCTCTCATAGCAGAAGCAATCCCAAACGTGTTGCAGGTCTTCTGTATCCAATCCATCAACTTTTGCCTTCGTGAGCCGTCTGCCACGTCCGCTATTTCGACCTTCGCATCAAGATTGATCCTGCGTGTGACGTTACCGCTTTGCACCTCGTAAGACCACTGCAGCTGGCTACGGTTCAATCCAAGCTGGTGCATAAGAAGTTCCTGAAACAACCGTTCGCATCCTTCTCCGATCTGTCTGTAAAGAGAGGTAATAGCTCCTGCCATGCGGTGTGCCTGAAACACTTCCGGCGAGTCGAGACCAAACCATGCTAGAAATCGTCGGCTTGGTATAGCTGCTGGAACTCCTGCAGGGACAGCGGATGCTTGCCGCCAAAGCGCGGTTGGTAATCACGACACTTTCTGATTGCCTCGATCAGCAGATCGAAGGATCGTTTTTCGGCATCGTTGTCGACTATCATAGTATCATCCGAAGCCCTCATTGGACATGCGGGTTGCCAATTCCTGCTTTACAAGCGATGAAGCGCCGGTGGGGTGGACCGGCGCTCGTTGTGGACGAAGATAAATGCCGCTTTACAGGGTGGTCACGTTCGCGGCTTGCGGACCTTTCGCGCCCTGCACGATCTCGAACTGCACGCGCTGTCCCTCGGTGAGGGTCTTGTGCCCGCGCATCTGGATCGCCGTGTAGTGCACGAACACGTCCTTGTCGTCATCGTCTGGCTTAATGAAGCCGTAGCCCTTGGCGTCATTAAACCATTTCACCGTACCGGTTTGCATTGCAACTTCCTCCTGTCTCGTACCTCGCCCGGTGCTACGCTTCCCCAACCTGTTCGGCGCGGGCGGCGAACACGGGCACCCCAGATCTGTCACCTAATAATACTGCAAGAATCGTGCCAAACTCCTCTATTTTGCGCCTTTGCGCTCGAAAAAACCGTACATCGTGCGCTAATCCGCCTCCGGATACGAGCCGAGCACGGTCACAAACAGGCTCCGTTCGCGCAGGACAGCCAGCGCCTTGGCGACAGCGGCGTCTTTGATGTGCCCCTGCACGTCCACGTAGAAGATGTATTCGCCGGGAACCAGCTTGGTCGGTCGGCTCTCGATCATGGTCATATTCACGTTGTACATCTCGAAGGCAGCCATCGCGCGGAACAGTGCGCCGGGGCGGTTATGCACCGAGAACATTATCGAGGTCTTGTCTTTGCCGGTAGGCTCCGGCTCGTTGTAGCCGATCACCAGGAAGCGCGTGCGGTTGTGCGGGTTGTCTTCGATATGCTCGCACACGATGGGCACCTCATACATCTGCGCGGCAAGGGCATTGGTCACCGCGGCGGACTCGGCGTCCTGCTTCGCCATCTCCGCAGCGCGGGCAGTGGTAGAGACCTCCACGATCTCCACGCCGGGCAGGTGCTGACGCAGCCACTGCTTGCACTGCTCGCGCGGCTGTGCGCCCGTATATACCCGCCGGATGTGATCCAGCGAGGTCTGCGACACCAGATAGTAGGTGATAGGCACGTACAGCTCCGAGCAGATTTTCAGGTTGGTGTGCATGAACTGGTCGAGCGTCTCGGGAATGACCCCGGCGGTAGAGTTCTCCACCGGCACCACGCCATAGTCTGCGCTGGAACGCTCTACCTCATGGAAAACGTCTTGAATCGAGTCTACCGGCACAAACTCACTGCTGGAGCCGAACTTGGTCACGCCTGCTTGATGGCTGAAGGTGCCGGGCGGTCCCCAGTAGGCGATGACGAGTGGTTTTTCCAGCGCGCGTGCCGCCGAGATGATTTCGCGGAATATCGCACGCAGCTGGGCATTGGTCAGCGGCCCCGGGTTGATCTGCGTGAGGCGGCGGTAAATCTGCTGTTCGCGCTCCGGTGTGAAGAACTGTGTGCGCGAGCGCATCTTCATCTTACCGATCTGCTGTGCCAGCTCTGCCCGCCGGTTCAGCAGGTGCAGGATTTGTTCGTCTATCTGGTCAATCTCTTTACGGAGGTCGTGCAAAGTCACGGGCGCGTCACCCCCGGCGCAGATATTCTGTCGGCGCAGATTTCTGCCTGAGGCGGGTATAATCCTGCCGAACTGGAGGAGTAACACGGATGCAAAGGGGATGGTTCGCACGCCGAAGCCGCGCTGAAGACTTGGCGCTGGAAGAAATGAACGACGCATGGGTCAAATGTAATGGCTGCCAGCAGATTCTTTTCGCTCGCGATTTCGAAAGGAATCTGAAGGTCTGTCCGCGCTGTGGACACCACCACCGACTGCCCGCACGCGAACGTATCGCTTTGCTGGCGGACCCGGATACCTTCGTGGAGCGCGATAGCGAGGTGGTCTCCGCCGACCCGCTGGGCTTTCCCGAATACGCGGACAAACTGAGCAAGGGGCGAGCCAACTCGGGACTGCCGGAAGCGATGGTCAGCGGAACCTGCACGTTGTCCGGCATCCCCATCGTGCTGGCAGTGGCGGACTTCGCCTTCATGGGGGGCAGTATGGGTAGTGCAGTGGGCGAGAAGGTGGCGCGGGCGATGGAGCACGCGCTGGAGACGAACGTGCCCGTCGTCATCTGCTCGACGTCGGGTGGAGCGCGGATGCAGGAGGGCTTGCTCTCGCTGATGCAGATGGCGAAAACCTGTGCCGCCGCCGCCAAACTGCACGAAGCGGGTATTCCCTACATCAGCGTGCTGACCGATCCCACTATGGCGGGAGTGTTAGCGAGCTATGCGTCGGTGGGCGATGTGGTGATTGCGGAGCCGGGCGCGCTCATCGGGTTTGCCGGACAGCGCGTGGCAGCGCAGGCGCAGGTGGTGAAACCGCCACCCAATTTCCAGACCGCCGAGTTCCAGCTGGAGCACGGCATGGTGGACATCATTGTGCCGCGCAAGGAGCTGAAGCACACCATCCACAGGGTACTCCGTTTTTTCACGGGGGGTTAGACGAAGTGCGAACGGTTCTGGACTTCGAAAAGCCAATTGCCGAGCTGGACGCCAATATCGAGGCGTTGAAGCGCATTACGGCAGAGCAGGGCATCGATAAAAGCGAGGAGATTGCCGCGCTGGAGCGGGATCGCGAAAGACTGTTGCGCGAGATTTTCCGCAACCTGACGCCCTGGGACCGCACTCTGCTGGCGCGACACCCCCAGCGTCCCTACACGCTGGACTATATCCGCGCCATCTTCGATGATTTCGTGGAACTGCACGGCGACCGGCAGTTCGGCGACGATGGCGCGATCATCGGCGGAATGGCATGGCTGAACGATAAGCCGGTGATGGTGATCGGTCAGCAGAAGGGACGCGACCTGAAAGAGCGACAGCGACGCAACTTCGGTATGGCGAAGCCAGAGGGCTACCGCAAGGCGCTCCGGCTGATGCATCTGGCAGAGAAGTTCGGCAGACCGGTCATCACCTTCGTGGATACCCCGGCGGCAGACCCGGGGGTGGAGTCGGAAAGTCGGGGAATCAGCGAGGCGATCGCCCGCAACCTGCGCGAGATGATTTTGCTGAAAGTGCCCATCGTGTCGGTGGTGATCGGCGAGGGCGGCAGTGGCGGCGCGCTGGGCATTGCCGTCGCCGACCGTGTGCTGATGCAGGAATACGCTATTTACTCCGTTATCCCGCCGGAGGGTTGCGCCGCCATTCTCTGGCGTGACCCGAAACGCGCCCCCGAAGCCGCCGAGGCGCTGAAGCTGACCGCGCACGATGCCCTGCGCTTCGGTGTGGTGGATGAGGTGATCGAAGAGCCGCTGGGTGGGGCGCATCGCGACCCGCTGACGGCAGCGCAAATGGTGAAGGAGGCGTTGCAGAGGCACCTGCCGCCTCTGCAGAAGGTGTCGGTGAGCAAGCTGCGCGAGAGCCGCTACGAGCGCTATCGTCAGCTGGGAGTGTGGACGATAGCGACCACATAGCAAAAGAGCCGACGGTGGCTGCCGTCGGCTCCCGTTCAGGGTGTTACCTTTCTACATCTGCATCGCCTGAATCTGCGACCACAAGTTCTGGATACGCACATAGCAAGCGACGTGTCCATCGCAGCTCGCAGGCAGAACGTCCTCTTTGTCTAACCTAATCACCCTGTCGCTACCCACCTGCCGATACACGCCTGGAGCTACTCGCTCTCCCGCCAGGAAGAGCTCCTCTGCAAACTGATCGTTCTCCGGTCGCTGCCACATTGCTGGTGTCCCCCCTCGATAGCCATCACGTTGCAGCATGACCAGCACCTGGGAACGCGCTGCATGACTGTTCCCATGTTCCGTCCTGCAGTCCTGCCCCTTTGTCTGTAGCGAACCGGAACCGAAAAACAGAAATCAGAACGCCGGAGCGTTCCTCTTGATTGGTATCTATTGTAACAGACTTTTGCGTGAAAATCAACGGTTTTTGCACACAATTCAAAGGAATCTTACGAATCTCGTATCAGCAAAGGCATGTTGGCGGTAGCGGCATTGCGTTGGGGGTCGCAGACATACACGAACAGGCGGTATTTGCCGGGCTGAGACGGCATTTGCACCATCGCCCGGTTCTCCACGCTCTCCAGCACCGCCCCGGCGATCGGCTGAACGGGCTCTTCGCGGTCTCCTCCGACGTTGGGGTTATCCGCCACATCAGGGCGCAACTCCCATCTGACACTCAACGCGTCGCCATCGGGGTCGGAGGCTTTCACGTGCGCCTCTACTCGCTCCCCGGCAGGCAGAACAGCATATACCCGATGCACCGTGCTGTTTTCCTGCTGAAGCCACATATCCTCGATACGCGGGCAACGGTTGCCTGGGTACCTGCCCGTCCACAGAAACTGCATCAGCTCTACCGGCTCGGTAGGGCTGCCGTCCTCCAGAAACATGCCGTACCAGGTGTGCGTCTTCTCGTGGTGGAAGCTCCAGTGGAACACGTACGCGCCGAGGCACTGTGGACGGTTTTGCACGGCGTGTTCGTAAGCACGTCGGTAGAACTCCGCCTTGTGGGTGCTGGAATCTTCAATGGGCATGCCCCACGGCGTCTTGATCACCTGCCAGTGCCCCCTTGGACCGAACTCGGTGACCACATACGGGCGCGTCCAGCGCAGTTGCCTCAGGTCTTCGGGGAGAGTGAGCATGTCCTGGTAGGCGTTGATGCCGATGGCATCAAGTGCAGGGCACTGTTCATCGATTTCCCACAGCAGATGCCGGTAATCACAGCCTACAGGGGTCAGCACAGGATGGTTGCCATCTACCTCGTGTATCATCTGCGCTGTCTCGTTCACTGCCCGCCACAGGGGTTCGCGCTGTTCGGGGGTAGTCCATATCTCCAGTTCGTTGCCGATTGCCCACATCAGCAGGGCTGGATGGTCTTTAACCGCCTGTACCATCTCGCGCAGTTCGTCCAGTTGCCGGGCGACGGCGGTTCGGTCGGTGTAGTCGAAACCCCAGCGTGGTTTGCCGAAGGGCAGGTTCACCAGAACGGTCAGCCCCAGCGCGTGCGCGGTGTCGAGGTCTCTGACACCTGCCCGGATGGAGTTGCCTCCCGCGCTTACGAGCCGATCGAGGAACCGATTGCCGACGGCGCCTTTGATGAAGAACGGTTCACCATGGCGCAACAGACGCCAGCCTTCGCTTGTCTGAATGATGGTCACCATGCTCTTCTCCGTTTCTCATTTTCCCTGCGCCCATTCCATTTCGGCACACGTCGGGTCACACCTTCCAGAAACGGAGAAGTTCCCCTGTTGCGAGCATAGCAAGTAGTAGGCTATAATCACGCTGGAGGGAGCGCAATGGCTATCGTGATGGCACCGTATATCGAGAAGTCGCCAGAGATTTGCGGCGGTCAGGCGCGTATTGCTGGTCATCGCATTCGAGTCATGGACGTGGTCATCTGGCATGAGCGCTGCGGATGGAGTCCTGATGACATTGTGGCGCAGTTCCCGCAGCTAACGCTGGCGCAGGTTTATGCTGCACTTGCCTATTATTGGGACCACGTTGACGAGATCCGTCAGGCGATTGCTGAGGAAGAGGCGCTGGTAAACAGCCTGCGTCAACAAATCAACTCGAAACTATCTGCGAAGGTGCACCGTGCCCGGGAGGATTCGCTTCCACCTAGATGAGAACATGCCCCAAGCAGTAGCGGATGGGTTGCGTCGACGCGGCATTGAGGTGAGTACCACCGCGGAGTGCGCTCTGCTATCTGCTTCAGACAGCGAGCAGCTTCAGTTCGCAGCTATGACCGGAAGCGTGCTCGTAACGCGCGATAGTGATTATCTGGCTACACGCGCAAGGAATGCATCATCAAGGCATTGTGTGGGTGTCTCCTATCCGCTCTACGGGCGAAATTATTCGGTTTCTCGCCCTTGTGTGGGAGCTGCTAACACCGGAGGACATGGTTAACCACGTCGAATTCTGCTGATCTCTTGAAGTTCAGCAATGGGACTGCGTCACAGCTCTGTGCGCGCAGTGATGGTCGCTACCCGGCTACGCGAAAGCGATGTTGGTTCATGCCCAAGAGCCCGATGCCGTTCTTCTCTACTGCAACGACATGGAGCTTATCACCACCCAGACACTTCCAGATTGACTGCCTGATGCCCTTCGTGCAGGGGCACCTCTTGTCCGGAAGCGACCAGCAAGCCCTGCACGCCGGTGGGCAGGGACACTTCCGCGTGCAAGCGTCCAGCCTCTCTACGCAGGTGAACGGCAACCTCGCCCTGCGGATGCACCATTTTTGCCTGCACCTCTCGCAGGCTCCCCATTTGCGGCTCGATGCGCACCCGTCGGAAAGCCGGCTCGGCAGGGCGAATGCCTGCGATGCTGGCGTAGAAATGGTATATCGGATGCGCGCCCCACGCATGGCAATCGGAGCGGGCAGGTTCCGGCGATTCGATGGTGGTCTTCAGTCCGTTCCGCACGAAGCCGTACCACAGGTCGAGCCGTTGCAGGATCGCATCGGGCTGTTTGAGCAGGCGAAACACCTCGAACAGGTAGTGCGAGAAGTACACCGTCGCTTTGGCGAGGTCGTTGGGCTGGAGCAGGGTTTGTGCGATGCGCTGTACTCTCGCTTCATCCACGCACCCGCTGAGGATAGCGAAGCACTGCGTATGCTCCGAGAAGTGCTCGTGCGTCAGGTCGTCGGCAAACAGTCCGCGCTGTTCGTTCCAGAACGCCCGCACGCCCGCCTCAGCCATCAGGTTCCGGTATCGTAGTGCCCGTTGCGCCAGCTCCGTCTCGCCGAGCATTTGCTCCATCTGCGCCCACAGGTGGAGGGTGTATACTACCTGCCAGTGGTGCAGTGCCGAGATGCCTTCGGTGGCTGGAGGAATGCCGCCGCGCCAGCCGGGAACCCAGTCGGCATAGTTCCAGCCGTCGATCCAGCGGAAGAGCATGTCATCGGTCAGTTGCGCCAGATGCGCCTCCATCACACTGCGCACGCCGGGCACCCGCTGGCGCACAAACTGCAAATCATCGCGCCACAGCGCGTAATCATACACCATCGCCACCCAGTACAGCGAGAAGGGCGGGATGATCTGCTCAAGGCGCGAGGGATACCGCGATTGTGTGATGCCACGATTGATGCGTGACGAATCGAACATCAGCAGCGCCTTACGAGGCAGGCGGTCGTCTCGTGTGAGGGTGTAGGTGGTCAGCACCTGCAAGCGGGTATCGCCCACATACATCAGCTGCTCGAAAAACGGACAGTCCATATAGGTCTCGTGCGAGCACATCTGCAGGGCACGTACCGCGATAGTCGTTATCGGCGCGATGCGCGGGTCATCGGCAGTGAAGGTGCTTTCGGGTTCCATCGGGTAGCGCGTTTCGCGGAAGGTGAGGCTTTCGAGGGTCAACGCTTCCTCCGCCGTGCGCACCACGACCTCCACGTACCGTCCCGCTCGCCACCAGTGGCTGTCGTATCGCCGATTGGCGCCACCGTCGGTGATGAAGGTATCGCCATAGCCGTCGCGCAGGTGCCAGGTCATGCAGAAGAACTTGCCATCGATCTCGTTGCGGTTGCCCTTCACACTGCGACGGGGGTCTTCGTACAGCGCCTCCTGCCAGTGTATGCGCACCAGCGCGTCTCTGCCGCCGCTCAAAACCACCTCGGGGTAAGCGCACACGTAGTCCTGCAGGTCGATGATGACGCGACGGGCGGTGTGCGCCGGTATGGTTAGCGAGCCAGCTCCGTCCAGCAACTGTTGCCAGCCGGGAGCCTCTTCAGCAAGATGCTCTGCCATTCGGATGGGGATACTGGCGGTGTTTTCCGCATCCAGCACGCTGACGAATCGCACCTTCGCGTCGCGCCAGGGGCGGTCGAGCATAGGAGGTAAGGTAGCGGGCTGAAGCACGTGTTCCGGCAGGCGGTCACCTCGATGCCGGGAGATCGCCGGGATGACAGGCTTTGCCGGTTGCCAGCCATCGCCGGTGCCATGCTCGAACCCCCACTCCACCTGTCTGCCGTCCACATGCAGGGTGGCGCCGGTGAACCATCCGCCAAATGCCGCATCAAAAGCAAACCCTCTGAGCGGTTTGACCTCCCACTGGGCGACACCTGTATCCAGTGTATCACTCCATGTGGGGTCCTCGGCGCACACTACCAGCCCCTGTGGAGGCAAGCTCATCTGGGCGACGGGGGAATAGTCGCCAAGTACCCACACCCGTGCCACCAGCGTATGCTCGCCGGGAGTCAGCGACAGGTCGTAGGTTTCAAAAAACCAGTGATGACGATCGCCGCGTTCGGGACCCCTGCCGATGCGTGTGCCATCCAGATAGAGCTCGTATCGCTCATCTGCGGTAACGTGGATACGTACGGTCTGCTGATCCTGCACACGGAACCGATTGCGAAAGGCGAGTGCGTAAGGCGGATGGGGGGCATCGGGGCAGGTAACCCACTTCGCTCGCCACACACCACGCTCATCCCAGTTGCGGGTGCGATTCTGCTCGAGAAAAGGCTCCTCGGCGATAGAAACGCGCATCGGACCCCTCCTATGTGCGGATGATATAGCCCCCGGACGGGATAGTGACGCCATCCACCTGGCGCGGTTCGGGGGCGAAATTGGCGATAATGGCTTCTCCGGTGGAGAACTCGGTCTGTTCCACCAGCAGGTCTTCCGTCAGGTAGCGGTGGTTCGTCATCTCTGCCATGCCGATACGGGCGTGCCATTCGTCCACGTGGCGCGTGTTCAGGAACTGCTCACGCTGGTTGTGCCAGCGCTCACCCTCCAGTCCAAACATCAGCACGTAGCCCCACAGCATGTCGGGTAGCCAGCGGGGAATGCGCGCATTGCTGGACGAAGCGATATAGGGATAGCGTGCGCACACCACCGCATCGTGGAACACCAGCCCCCATATCGGCACCGATTCGCCGGGCACATGCCGATGACGGTTCTCCAGCCAGTGCAGGTAGGGCACGCCGAACTCTGCACTCTCCTCGCTTCCTACCAGCAAGCCCATGTCGTAGAAGAACCTTAGCAATTCGGTTTTGTAGCGTTCGTCCTGCAGGCGCGTTTGCATATTGCCCGGCTCCCACGATTCGTAGAGCTGGGTAGCGGTAGTGGTATCGATGAACATCGCCTGCGGACCCAGTGTGGCAATCTGTTCCCAGTTGCGCTGGGCGTACATCAGGCTGTAGCGTGAATTGAGAATGTACGCCTGTCCGCCCGCCCAGAAGCCTCCCGCCATCAGCGAGCCGTCGCGTCGCCGGTTGACGCCGTGTGGGAAGCTGGGACAGCGGGCGTAGATGTCCTGATAGTTGTCGTGCAGGGCGACGGTGATGCCTTCCAGTCCCGCGCACAGCTGACGAAGGTCTTCTTCCGAACCCAGCGCCGGTTCGGGCGGGAAGATATCGGGGTGCGACTCGTCGTAGCCGCCGCGAATCCAGCCTCGCACCACCGCCAGTCCGTGAAAGTCGCCGAGGGAGCGAATTTCCCGTAACACACTCAGCACCTGCTCGTGTGTGCTGTTGACCTGCAGGCGGTCCTCTGCCCCCTCAGGCGGTAGCGGCTCCCAGCGTTCCTCGGCGAGGGAGGGATGCACCGGCATTGCCTGCATGAAGCTCATGATACGTCCGCCGATCAGGTCGCGCAGGGCAGGGGTATTCTCCATCTTCTCCCGAAGCGAGCGGAACAGCCCGTTCTCCTGCGCCCACCGACGGTACGCCTTTGCCATGCCCACGTAGCCGCCCGTGGTGAAGCGATAGCGCACGGTGCGAGGTGACCACTGGCTCAGGGAGCGCAACCAGATGGGTGCGGCACATAGTTGCGTGGTGAGCACCCCCGCGTCGGCGTGGCCGTCGGTAAACACAGCCATCCAGCCGCAATCTCCCCGCAGACCTCCAAACCAGCGCATGTTCAGGCGCGAGTAGAGCGTCCAGATACTGCGTTGCGTTTGCGGTTTGCGCACCCATCGCCCTACACCGACCGGAAAGACCAGACTTTCGGATTCGACAGGCGGTGGGAACACGAGGCTGGGCAGGCTGTCGTCGATGTTCACGAGCCGGAACTCGAGCCATTCGTCATCGAGCGTGACACTGCATAGCACGCTACCGACCGCCTGCCCTTCGCGATTGATGAGAGTATAGCGCAGGAACTTGCCGTCCCTGCGCACCCGGAATCGGGCGGGATACTGCTCGCACACCGACCGCTCGTTGCGCAGCCACACGTGCCCCTCGTCTACCTCTCCCTCTTCCTGCAGGGCGACGCGAAGCATCCGCCAGCGTGTGTCGGTGTGCTTATCGATAATCAACGCCGAGCCGTCGTCGTACAGCGTGACGATGAGGTGCTCGTTCTGCAGTTGCAGGATCTCCGCCGGCGACATGTGTCCCCATCAATCCTCGACAGGCGTGATTTTCACCACCACCACGTCGTGCGGGTCTACGGGCGCCCCGAAGAAGCGGGTATATACCCCGTAGTCCTCACCGGTGATGACATTTTGCACCCGGCACGGACGTCGGTCATGGATGCCCAACGACTCCCACGGTGCGGTGATGACGCGTTTCCAGTCTTTATGCCGGTTGAACAGTCCCACCGCGACCGAACCGTCCGCCAGCGGCTTCATCCACGTCTCGAAGTGGTCCCACTCCACGCCCACGCGGAACCCCTGTCGCCCGAGCGGGTCCTGATTGATGGCGATCAGCCCCCTGTTGGTGAGGAGCGAGTGGGTGAAGTCGTTCATGTTGCGCACGTCACAACCGATCATCAGTGGCGCAGCAAGCAGACACCACAACGCGAAGTGCACGCGATATTCGCTATCGGTACAGCCACCACGTGCCACGTTGCCCTTGCCGTACATGCCCACCACGAGCATGTCGGGGTCGTTCCAGTGGTCGGGACCGGCATAAGCCTCCAGACCGTTCTGGCTGAAGCCGATCTGCTCGATACTTTCCCACGAGTCGTTGATGTCTCCCGTAGTGCGCCACATGTGCCCTCCGACGCTGGCGCCCCATTTCCACGGCTCGTTCGTACCCCACTCGCACAGGCTGAAGATGATGGGGCGTCCTGTCGCACGCAGAGCCTGACCCATCCTGCGATACAGCGAGGGACCATCCACACCCGCCGGTTTGTAGCAGAAGTCGTATTTCAGAAAGTCCACGCCCCACTCGGCGAAGGTGCGGGCGTCTATCTCCTCGTAGCCGTAGCTGGCGGGTTTGCCAGCGCAGGTGTGGGTTCCCGCGCACGAGTAGATGCCGAACTTCAGCCCTTTGCTATGCACGTAGTCCGCCAGTGCCTTCATCCCGCTGGGGAACTTCTTCGGGTCGGGCACGAGCCGTCCGTTGCTATCGCGCTCATCCGCCTCCCACAGGTCATCGATCACCACGTAGGTATAGCCTGCCTCTTTCAGCCCGGCTTCCACGAACACGTCGGCAACCTGCCGGATGAGCTCCTCGTGAATATCCGCGCCAAAGGTGTTCCAGCTATTCCATCCCATTGGGGGTGTTGGTGCCAGCATGTTCTACTCCTTCTCCCTGACGAATGACGTTTGATTTTTCAATTCCCTGCGGGAGAGGAGATTACCTGCCTGCCGAACTGCGCCAGAGCTTCCTCGCCGCGCCCAGCGGGTTACATGCGCTCACCACGTAGCTGTCCAGCTGGCGGTAGTCGGGAGTTACGCACTCGTACACGCCGTGTTGCTGGAAGTCTTCGACCAACTCGTCGAAGATGTGGCGGGCGAGATCGGGGGCAATGGGGTGTATCGCCTGCAGAATCCAGCCGGTGGCGGTCGCCCAGTAGGCACCGTTCTGGTATCGGTCGCGCGGCACAGGGGTAAGCAGTCTCTGCCAGTATTCCCCCTTCAGCAGATGGCGCACCTGTCCTTTCCACAGGTAGTCTTCGCGACGCTCCACCAGCAGTCGCTGGAGGCGTTCCTTACGCTTGCCCAGCGGGAAGCCGATAGCGAGGGCGTAGGCATTGCCCCAGATATCCATCTGCCTGCAGTCCACGCTCGCCGCCACGAACGCGCCGAGCTGGTCGTCCCAGAGTCGTTGCAGGTTCTGTTCGATGCGTCTGGCGCGAGCGCGATATGCATCCGCCCGCTTCCGGTCTCCCGTCTGCTGATGACGCTTTGCCATCTTCCCACAAGCCACCCAGTACAGGAGCGATTCCATCAGCAGTTCGCCCGTCTTGCCGATGCAGTCGGTGAAACCGTAGGGGGAGTGGGGTTTCTCTGGACTGTTAACCACCAGACCGTGCGGGCTGAGGGGAATGGTATCCATGCCTTTATCCAGCGCGGGCGCCCATTCGTGGAAGAGCGTTTTGCGTCGTGCGGTGGGGGCACGCTCCAGTGCCACATCCGCCGCGATGACCAGAAACATGGCGTTGTCCAGGTTATACTCGCCGAGCGGACTGTTCTCCGGTCCGGCGACGTAGACCGGCACTCCATCGGGACGCACTCGGTCGGGCACGACGCCATCCTCGCGCTGTCCGCGCATGATATAACGGATGCAGGCTTCCAGATGCTCCTGCGGGATCAGGTCGGCGGTGTGTTCGACCATGTAGGCGAAGTCGCGCGTCCACAGCGCGGCATAGTGCGCTTTGCCGTCCGGGGTGTAGAGCACGGTTCCGTCCTGCGCCCGCGTCTGACAGCCCTGCAGGAGCCTGCGCGCCGTCTCCGTCAGCCACGCGATATTTTCGGATGAGGTGGGCATGTCATCATTTTACGGGCTGACCGGTTGCCGTCTTCAACGAAAACTCGATCACGATTTCGACGCGTTCGTTGCGTGGGTCCCATTTCGGGAACTCCGGATAGGGTGCCTGCCCTGCGCGGCCGGCTACCGCCATGAAATGGGGGCTGATACCGGAACCGTAAAAAACACGCGCGACTACCGAGGCTCGCTGTGCCGATAGCTCCCAGTCGTCCCGTTCTCCTCGTTGTGGAGGCATTGTGTGTCCTTCAACGCGGATACGTCGCCATTTGTCCTTGTGGCTCGCGAGAAGGCGCGCGAACTCCACCAGGCAAGTTTTGCCGTGCGGCGTCAGCTCAGCAGTCTGTGGGTAAAACAAGCTGGTACTCAGAAATGACCAGCGCTGGGTGCCAGCGGGATCGTTTAGGTAGTTGGCGTCGATGTGGCGCGGTCGGATCGGTCTGGGCATGTCGTGCATAACCGCTCGGTAGAATTCGCGCATAGCACGGCGGTAAGGTGCCGCTTCCATCTCCTCGTCGGACGCTTTCGCCTGAGCCTGAGCCAGCTTTTTCTCCGCGCTCTTGTGCTGTCCGATCCCAGCTATTGTCAGGATGGCGACGACGAAGAACACCATAATTAAGATGAGATTAATGCCGACGTCAGTGAAGGCGATAAAGGGATTAGTATCGTCGGCGATGGGGTCGACGTTATCGCTTGCATTCATTGCCGATCACCTCCCACGCCTCAGCAAGCCACCGATGCGTTTTAGAATGGAGCGATTTTCCATAACCTGACGAAGTGCTCTTACTTCTTCGCATAGATTCTGCAGGAGCAAATCTGTCTGGGAGGAAGAGTTCAGGCGCGCCAGCTGGCTGATAGCTTCCTCAAGCCTGCTAATCGCTTCCTGAAGTTGGGCGAGCCTGCTTTCGATATCAGCTTTGGTTGCTATGGGTCCGTTCCTTTCTCCTATGGGACGAAGGTCGGTCGGCTCTCCCGGAACGGGGCGCCCCTTGGGAGCTGAAGCAATAGCCTCTCCCCACCCGGTCGTCTGCACGCTTTTCTCCCGGCTTTGCATGGCTTCCGCGAAAAGAGTGATCTGCTGGCTCAGCGACTGCAAAATGTCAGGAAGTTGCTTCCATCCGTTGTTGAGGCTGATATCTCCCTGTAGTATAGGCGAACGCGCTATCTGTTCTACTTTGGAGTTGAGTTCTGCGAGCGGCTCAACAATCTTGCTCAATTGCTCAGCTGCTGACTTCAATTTCTCACCGGTGTCCGCAATGTCTATACCTGCTATGGCATCACGGATCGACGCCAGAGCGCGCTCCACCTCATCTAGCGCAAAGCGGTGGTCTTTGAACAGGCGTTCGATCTCTTCGGTTTGGCGCTCGATGCTGCTGGCGAACGCGGAATGCAGATTCAGACCCTCTGCGACTATCTTGTCTCCCGTTTGCTGAAAAGCTTCCCTTGCATACTGGAAGTCCTCGGATAGTTTCGTTGTTCGGCTGATTACATCCTGAGTGTTGCTGTGGAAAGTCTTCTGCAGTCCTTCAACAATCTGGATCTCTCGTTCGATGTGAGATTCCAGCTGTTGACGCGCCTGACCGAAAATCTCGATCAGTTCCCGATGAGCGTTGCGCAAATCAGCATGGTATTCTTCCAGCCGTTTGGTGCTATCTTGGAGAGCCTTTGCCGTCGAAGCCGAAGTGTGGCTGAGCTCCTTTGTACTTTGTCTGACCTCCGATGCGCTATGCGCCAGCTCCTCAGCGACCGTGCGCAGTTGTGTCGTGGTAGCTTCCGTCAACTCCTGCAGACGCTGGACGACTCCAGCCATACGTTCTCCTGCTTCGTCCAAAACGGTCTTCAGCCTGTCGGAGGCTTTGTCCAGGGCTGGTTGGAAATCCCGCAAGAAGTCACGGCTTTCGCTCAAGACTTCCCGAAGCGCGTCAAGTACGCTTGCCTGACTCGGCGGCAATATATCGCGAACTTTTTCCCGCAAGATTACGCCATCCAGCTCGTTGAGCGTGGAAATTGCGCAGGATCGCACGTGACGCAATAGTGCCCCAATGATTACTGCACCCAAAATACCCCAGAACGTACAGCTGAACGCGTTTTGCATATGTCCAATTGTAGAGCGCAGGTCACGCGCCAGGTCTGGGAAACGCTCGGTCTGTAAGGCTGAGCCCAGCGACACGCTCAGCCCTCCAACAGTGCCTGCAAGTCCCAAAACCGTACCTAACAAGCCCAGCAGGAGAAGCACATTGGGGCTCCCGCGCAGGTCATCCACCCATGCCAGCTCACGGCGGCGCAGTGGCTCCAGCGCAGATTGCCAATCCGGGGCTTCTAAACTGGCAACGTGTTTGAGGCTATCCTCCGCCTGCTGGATGTATTGCCCACGAGCTGAACCGCTTTTCAGGGCGCGAAAGTGGACCCCTGCGCGTACGACCCGCACGAAGGCGCGGAGAAAATTTAGCCCGATGATTACAGTAACTACTTGCGCTAACGGGTGTGATGGAAATAGAGCGATACCCTCGAACAAATTTCAAACACCTCCGTTTCTGCTGTAGTGTCCAAAATAGTGGCTCGGATCGATGAAGCACCTCCAGCCATTGCGTGTGGCTTCCTGTAGGGTCTTTCCTATTACCCCACCACAGGCCGAGCAATAGTATCCATCTTGTTCACAAATCCTACCGCTGACAAGCCTATCGCCCTTGCTCTTCCAGAGGCTCTGCCGTACAGACTCGTCGGGCGGGAACACGTGGTCGAAGGCGATGAGGAGACTATTGTCGCCTGCGCAGTAGCGCTCCAGACGATGACTGAGCCACTGTTCCGACCAGTCTGGGATCTCTCGACCTATACCGCGCTCTGACAGCTGATTATTCAAATGGCGAATGAACTGCTCATCGCCGCCCTGATCTCGCCACTGCTCACGTTCCTGTTGTATCTTTGCGCGGAGCGTTTCCATCGCTTTACGGAGGCTACGTCCGTTCAGATCGGTTTCCGCACGAGCAAGCATAACAGAGGCACGCACAAAGCTGAGCGGAAGCCTCCGCTTGCCGTCGTCTCCGAAGCCCTCCGGGCTGACTTCAAATGTCATGGCACCCTGAGCAGGCTTGATGATTTCCAGCAAGGTTGCGACTGTAACGATCTCTTCCGCCTCGCGAAGGCGCCTGACCTCGTCGTCTGTAACACCCAGCCAGGGTACGTCGACACGGGTAAAGAAGGTGTCGAAGTCATTGCAGTGTGCGTATGCAATGCCGTTTGAGCCAACCACACTGCGCACGCCGCGCAAGGGGAAGCGAAACTGCTCTTGCACGAAGGCGATCCGATAGCGGTCTGGTGAAACGTCTACTGTCGCTTCCGAAAACTCGGCTTGCACCACATTCAGGAGTCTGTCTTTGCCCGGAGTATCCGGCACAAGAATGAGCTTTCGGCGCATAATCGGCGACCGCCCTCCAGCAGTAGCGAGCACCTCGTCCAGGTCAAGGAAACTGCTTGCTTTGCGCACAGCGGTTTGCGCTTTTGCGTCACGCGCTCCTTTCAGACTCGCCCACCGTTCCAGCACATCTTCTCCGCGCAGCCGGAGGAAGGGACGTCGCGCCTCCTCAAGCATCTGCTGGCGCAGTTCGGGCACCAGCCAGTCATCGGGGTCGTTGATGTCCATAGGTTTCTTCAGCCAATCGCTATCAGGGGGAGCGCTCGGGGGCAGCACCAGGAAGCGATGCAGACCGGACAGCGAACGCACTATCCGTTCAGCGATCACATCTCTCTGTTCTTCCCAGGTTTTGCCGGTTGTGCCCGCGTCTAGCTCCAAACAACGGCGGAATTCCTGCGTCACTGTACCTTGACCACTGTGATCGGGCTCGAAAAGAACTTCCCCGTTGATGTTGGGCTCATTTCGGGCCAATTCGTCCGATTGCTGCTGGAGGCGGTTTTCCGTGGTACGTAATCGTTCGACCAAATTGCTTGCTCTGATTCGGTACAGGCGGATGTGGTCACGGATACGGCTTGCGATACCTCGGTCGACCGTTCCGGTTGACGTTACCTGATCGCGCAAGGCTTGCGCAACGAGGGCGTCTTTACGCACATCGGACTCTTCAAGGATGTGCCTGGGAATGCTCAGTATCATCGCTCTCGTTTGGTCTTGCTTGAAGAACCTCCAGAACCATCCGCGACGTGTTCTCCTTAGAGCGTTTAGGAGATCGTCGAGCGGCTTGCTTACGTCCTGCAACGATACTTGGGCATCCTGCAGTTCCTGCAGTCGGTTCTCCACTCCGTGCAGTAACGCCTCAACAGCGCGCGGGCCGTAGCGGTAGTCGGATAGCAATGTCTGAATACGATTCCGTAGATTGTCCAGAATGGTTTCCGCAACCTTCTGGCGATTGGACATGGCAGTATCCCAAAGGCTCAGCGTCGTAGAGCCGCCTTCTTGCGCCTGCTGGGTGAACAGACGCCGAAACTCCCTGACGACCGCCTGGGCGTTTTCAGTGGATCGCCATGCCTTGTCCTGAGCTTCCTTGCCCATTTGCTGGGCAAGCGTATCCACGACGTCCTGACCATCCCGCTCAAACAGCAAGCGCTTGATGCTCTCCCACTCGAGCCCGATACTATTCAGCCAGCTCTCCACCTGCTCGTTGTCGATCGGGCGAGTGCACCAAGTGCGCAGAGCGTATGCAGCTTGCCGATAAGTACAGGCTTGGATAACTTGCTGGGCAGGGAACTCCAGCGTGGAGAGCCCTAGCGTGCAGAACACATGCGCCTGGTTTTCGCGGTCGGGTACTTCTGGGGCATCTACGCCCCTCGCCATTGGCAGAGTAGATGGAACGAAGATGTTTAAGAAGATGTAGTCAGCAATGGCTCTATTCATTTGATCATAGAACTGCGTCATTGGCTCCCTTGGTGTAGCCAGGAAGACATAATCATACGGAGCCCGTGTTAGTAGAGCCGTTCTTCCGTCAGGAAAGAGGATTTCGGCGTCGTTGGTGTGGTCTCGCTTTACCACGTGATACTGGTTCAGTTCCACCAGTGCTGAGTAAGCGTTTTTCTTCCACCTTGCAGAGCTGCTCTGAATGTCGGGAGTCAGATTCGGATGCGGCAGCATGAAAATGGCGATCTTAGTCTCATCTTCATTCGAGTCAAGGTTTACAAAGTAGCCAAAATCTGCTGCCAGTCCGCTACATGTTCCGCCGCACAGCGTGCCAACAACATAGATAACCATTTTACCATTGTTGGCGAAGGAGAACTCTTCTTTCGACCCGTCTTCGTTGGTGCCGAATGCCTCCTCCACTTCTCCTCTGGAGAGTTGTCTCAGGTAGCTCAAATGCGCAAGGACACGGCTGTGGACCCTTTCATAGTTACTCGGGTACAGGAAAGCCAGTCTGCCTACCATGCGGATGTTGCCTGCACCTTGCGCAATACCCTGGTCGCGCAACTTACCCAGCGTAGCCATATGCGCCCACTTGGTTAGCCGAATCCTTTGGTCGTATGCTGCTGTGTTGGACAGCAGATTTTTGTAGTCTACAGCGCTAATTGTAAGTGGGACAAAGTCTTCATATGGGATCAGATCAGGGCGGTTGTTACCGTTGGTTTCAATACACAAGAACCGAACCCATGGAGCGCGGCTCAAACTACCCAACTCCCACTGTATTCGGTCTGCAAGCAGCTCGCAGATAGCGGTCCCGGTGCTTCCCAACCCGATGACAAGCGCTTTCGTTACGTTCATTTGCTACCATCCTCCTTGCCTGTGTGGCTGTCCCATTGTATCTCAACAGCGAACCTCTTTCGCAGAGGGGGACCAATCTGTGGTACCTGTACCATGAACTCCAGCCGCGAGTTTTGTCCGGCGGGGATTAGCGCAGGTTCCTTGTCGCCCGTGCGCGGTATATCGTTGATGCTTTTCAAGTCCGCCTCCTCCGGCACTACTTCAAGGTTTCTCCCATGACGGCGAAGCATGGCAATTCGATGCGCAAGTCCGTCAACTACCCGAATGAGCCTTTTGGACTCGTCCTCCGTTGTTGGTTTGTATCGTTCACCGACTAGCACGCAGAGTTCATCTCCGTCTAATGCAGAACCAAACTCCATCACATCGTGTCCTACCCTGAACCGCAGAGACTGTGGAATCCCTTTGCCAACTTTTTTACGTATAGCTGCACCTAACACCAGAGCAACTGGCACCACTAATGCTATCCAGAGATACGGAGGGACGCGAAAAGGCGAACGCGGCTCGCGGCGCACTGCCGCAGGTGTTCGTTTCTGCAAAAGCGTACTGCGCGGTTGAGACAGGGGATCGCCACTAAACCTCAGCGGCACTACGGTGACAATGTCTAAGTTGCGCTCGCTTCGTCCTCCGTTTGCCTGCACGATAGTAAATGTAATGCGCTGCGACGCCCCACTCTGGCTCACCTGAGGGAGCCGACGCCACCAGTTCAGAACCTGCTGGTATTCGGGGTTGTCTGTGCCGATGGTCTGG
>FWWL01005075.1_pt1 | contig 21177 bp, 22 predicted proteins | sample 2228331 | NCBI WGS metagenome assembly FWWL01 (sample SAMEA103939775, study PRJEB20133) | metagenome | reverse complement strand
TGAGAATTGGAACGACAAATACCGTAAATCCCACAAAAGAAGATACAGGGTTACCCGGCAAGCCGATAAATGGGATATTCCTGAAGAACCCAAAAGCAAGAGGTTTGCCGGGGCGCATGTTTACCCGCCAGAAATCCAGTTTGCCGTTTTTTTCAACCACATGCCGAACAAAATCATAAGTACCCACTGAAACCCCTGCCGAGGTCAGGATGAAGGCAGGGCGGTACTCAATGCCTTGTTCCAGGGATTGGAGAATGACTTCAGGATCATCTCGTAATACTCCAAGAGGCATGGCAACCGCGCCATGAGCCTTTAATAGTGCGGTAAGCATTGGAAGATTGGAGTCGTAAATTTTCCCGGGCTCCAATGCCTTTCCCGGTGGAACAATTTCATTTCCCGACGAAAACAACACAACCCGTGGGCGAGGGAACACACGAACCGCTGTTTTTCCGATGGATGCCAGAAGACCAATATCTTGTGGAGTGATCATTGTTCCCGATCGGATCAGTGCCTCTCCCGCCTGCACATCTTGTCCTATCCTTCGCACATATTGTCCGGGATGCGCTTGGGAAAAAATTTTCACCTCTTCGGGAAGGTGTGTCTGGCTGAAAGGGTAGGCATTTGTGTATTCTACGGGGACTACACAATCAGCGCCGGGTGGCACAGGTGCACCAGTCATGATACGCGCGGTTTCACCTCTGTGAATCGGGGTAACAGGGAATGTCCCGGCTGGGATATCTTGAACGACTTTTAGAACGACAGGGTGTTCTGGAGAAGCGCTTCGCACGTCTTCCGAATGGACTGCAAAACCATCCATGCTGGAGTTATTAAAAGAGGGCAGGTCAAATGGGGCAACAATGTCTTCTGCCAAAACCAGTCCCAGCGCGTCCTCCAGAGGAACCGTTTCTGCAGGAGGTGCCTCGAAAAATTTCAGGATGCGTTCTTGTGCTTCCTTAACCGAAATCAGTGAATCCATTTTCAACCTCTATTTACCCGGGTTTGACGCGGTGTGCCTCGGTTACGTTCGGCAAATTCTCTATTCGTGTAAGCACCCGGCTTAATTGAGCAATATCGCCGATTTCCAGTGTGAGATGGATGGTAGCAATATGGTGACTCACCTTTAAGTTGACATCGAGAATATTGATGTTTTCTTCTGCCAGGATCTGGGAAATGTCTCCCATCAACCCCTGTCGGTCATAGGCTTTGACTTCAACAGGAATGGGGTAAGTCTTTGGAGCGCTTCCCCATGAGACTTTGATCAGTCTTTCCCGTTCCTCAAGCCGCAAAACGTTTGGGCAATCTTTTCGATGAATGGTTACTCCTCGACCTCGGGTGATGTATCCGATGATATCATCGCCGGGGATGGGTTTGCAGCATCTGGCGAACGAGGTCAGGATGCCCTTCAATCCCAAAACGGTGACGGTAGCAGTGGAGGTTGTTTTAGTCTCTGGTGAAATGGTTGGGGTGAGCAGAGGATCGGTGGTTTTTTCCTTCCCAAACTCAACCAGTTTATTGACAATTTTCCCTAAAGAAATATCCCCGCAACCAATCGCTACGTATAAATCTTCCGGCGTCTTCAGGTTGAAGGCTTCGGCTAATTTTTGCGGATCAATATCCAGCCCAAGCCGGCGTAATTCCCGGTCCAGAATGCTTTTGCCATGATTGAGATTTTGCTCCCGGTCTTGCCATTTGAACCATGCGCGGATTTTGGCTCTGGCGCGCTGGGTTTTGGTTAAACCAAGATTGGGATTTAGCCAGTCTCGGCTTGGACCACCATGTTTCGCAGTAAGAATCTCAACCTGATCCCCTGTTTTTAATTCGTAATCCAGTGTAACCAGTTTTCCGTTAACTTTTGCTCCCCGACAGCGGTGACCAATTTCGGTATGAACATGGTAGGCAAAATCAATCGGGGTAGATCCTTGAGGCAGGTCAATAATATCGCCCTTGGGAGTAAAGACATACACGCGGTCTTTAAATACGTCGGTGCGAACTCCCTCCATGAACTCAGCGGCATCGGTTACCTCTTGCCGCCAGTCCATCAGGCGCCTGAGTAAGTTCACCCGCTGTTCGTAATCCTCCTCAATCTTTCCGTGCTTTTCTTTGTACCGCCAGTGAGCCGCAATCCCATACTCGGCGTTCTGATCCATTTCAGGTGTGCGAATCTGAACTTCCAGTGGTTTCCCGTCATCGTAAATGACCGCAGTGTGGAGGGACTGGTAGTTATTGTCCTTGGGAGCGGCGATATAGTCGTCAAATTCCTGAGGAATAGGACGCCAATGGGTATGGATGATTCCAAGCGCGGCATAACAATCCTGGGTGGTCGGGACAATCAATCTCACGCCTCTCAAGTCCATCAGCGAGTCGAAAGAACGCGATTTTTCCACCATCTTCTTGTAGATAGAGTAGATGTGCTTGGGACGTCCCGTAATTTCTGCCTTAATGCCCGCCTGGTCCAAAATAATTTTCAATCGGGAGATGATTTCTTGAATTTGCTTTTCCCGGTCGGTACGCTTCTGCGCCAGAAGTTCGGCGATTTCCTTGTATTTTTCAGGGTTGACATACCGAAAAGCGAGATCTTCTAACTCCCATTTGATTTGCCAAATCCCCAGACGATTGGCAAGAGGAGCAAAGATATCCAGCGTTTCCTGAGCGATACGCCGCCGCCGGTTTTCTGGCAGGTAGCCAAGGGTACGCATGTTATGCAGGCGATCCGCAAGTTTAATCAGCACTACCCGGATATCTTCCCCCATGGCAAGGAAAGTTTTACGCAGGGTTTCCTGAGCCAGTTGTTTTCTGCGAGTGTCTTCCGAAGAATCGAGAGCAAGCCCAAATTCTTCTATATCCAGAGGGGATTGATCCTCCTTCGATACCCGCGGAAGGTGCGTCAATTTGGTGACACCATCGACCAGTTTAGCGATTTCCTCGCCGAATTCTCTTCGAATATCTTCCAGGGAAACGGGGGTATCCTCGACTGTGTCATGTAAAAGTCCGGCAACAATCAGGGGTGGAGGCACACGGATATCTGCCAGAATCGCCGCCACTGCTTCACAATGGGTGATATACGGCTCGCCAGAAAGCCGCTTTTGCCCCTCATGTGCTTTTTCGGCTAACTGGTAAGCCCGTGAGATCATTTCTCGATCGGCGGCGGTATAGTTTTCTGGCAATTGACTTAACAGAGATTCAAGCGTCATAAGAATTGTGCCTCGTCACACTCACTCCAGTTGATCATTATCATACTCTCTCTAGCGGTTGCATGACAAGGGAAATATCAAGATAAATTAGCAAAAAGCCGGGTCTAAGCCCGGCAATTCTCCGTTTCTCTATCTATTTGAGTTTTTCCTGTCCAATGAATTCACGATAGGGGGAGAGAATGGATAAGATTTCCTCATCCCCGGGGGATTGGGTATTTGTGACCATGCGGGCTAGGAGTTCTCCAAGCCCAGGACCGAGCATGTACCCCTGCCCGCACATTCCCACTGCCAGCAGGAGCCCTTCTACTTCGTTTGACCATCCCACAATGGGAAATCCATCGGGGGTCATTGGATATAAACCGCGCCATGTCCGTCTTATACGGATGTGACGCAGGCTGGGCATGACCTCAATCATGCGCTTGGATACCATTGGCAGGAAGGCGCTGGTTTCGCGGGTATCGAATCCCCAGATGCTTGGGCTGGGAGTGATGCAGAATAGAATTTGCCCGGTTTTGTGCTGGTAAAAGTAGAAGTTTGCAGATCCCGGTGCGGGGCGAATATCCACAATCATAGGGTCAAACATTCGTTGCACCGGTTCAGTGATCGCGGCTTCATGCGAGTCAGGCTGAACAGGGATCTCAATGCCAATCTGGTTCATCAGAGACTTTGCCCATGCGCCAGCCGCATTAATCACCACAGGCGCCAGGTACATGCCCTTGCTGGTTTTTACCCCCTGAATTTTCCCAGACCGCACTACGATTTCTGTGACTGGTTCGTTGAAATGGAACTCAGCGCCGAAATTGCGCGCATGTTTGTAAAAGGCATGCATGGAGAGCAGGGGGGAAGCGCTGCCATCATCGGGAGAATAGGTACCTCCAATTAATCCTTCTGGATTCAGATTGGGAATGAGTTTAAGCAGGTCACCAGCGTCGAGCCAGGAGATATTTAACCCATAGGCTTGTTGTTTTTGCAGAAGGGTCTTGAGGGTTTGCTCTTCCTGCTCACGGTAAGCCACAAACACATATCCCCCTTTATGCCACTCGATATCATCCCCGTAAACCTCTCTCCAGGTAGAGAAAATCTCTATACTTCGCAAGCACAGCCGAATTTTGGCTGGATCCGAGTGGGTTGCTCGAATGCCGCCGATGGCATGTTTGTTGGAGCCCTGTCCCGCAGATGGCATGGCGTCCAGAACCAGTACTTTAAACCCGGATTGAGCCAGCGATAGCGCTGTGGGGGTTCCTACGGAACCTGCTCCGATTACAATCACATCATAGAACTGGTTTGAGTTACTCATGCTTCTCCTCCTGTTTTTCGTCCATATGGATTCCTGCGAATATTCCTAATGGGGTTTCGACAAATAATGGACGTTTTGAGGAGAGGGTAACCTCGCTGAGTGGGACTCCTTCTTCCCGGAAAATGCGTAAAATCAGTGAGGAGCATGTCTTTGAGCCACAGGCTCCCATCCCTGCCCGCGTGATGGCTTTAATTTCATTGAGGTCTCGATAACCTTCGCGAATAAGGGCACGGATTTCTCCAGCACTGACCCTTTCACAACGGCATACGATTGTTTCGTCTTGTACCTTGTGGGTGTAGTGGGTTTCGACTTTACAAACTTCTTCAGGTTGAATACGGATTCCTGCCACCTTGGGCGCAATTTCTCTGGACGCCTGAACAAGAACGACCAGCGTACGATCGTTGTCTTTTATGGAAACAATGTTTTGTACAACTGAAGTCCCCAGTTCTTTCCCTTCTGTATCCATCAGAATGACTGTATCCCCTTTGTGAAGGGTTTCGCGATGAAATTCGTAAGGGATGGCAACTCTTGGGTTTTGTGGATCAGCACGGTAATCCACCAGTGTAATAGCCAGCCCCGGACACCCGACTACACAGCGGAGACAAAAAGCGCAACTGTGCGGATCCCCTGTGAACACTGGAATATTGCGTATATCCTCTTGAGGAATATAAATCAGCCCTTTACTGCAAAGTGTGGAACATGGATTGCAGGGAATTTCCTGCGTGCAGTGAATGATGGGCAAAACGCCTTCGGAAATATCGGGTGCTTTTTCAGGATAATTTTTTCCCGGTCGGGACTTCAAAATTTCAGCCGCCTGGAACCATGTCTGCGGAACAGGTTCGCTGGATGGTTGGATTTCATTCAAAATGGTGAATCCGGCAATTTTCCCTGAATATATTGCTGCGGAGGCTTCTGCAATTTCTTCTGCATCTCCAGCCACAAAGGCTTTCATTCCAAATTCTCTGGCTTTCACGTAGAACTCATTGACCGGATCCAGTCCCACCGCAATCAGCACGCTATCGCATGAAAAAGTTTTCTCTGTTCCCGGGATAGGCTGGAATTTTTCATCGATTTGTGCAATGGTCACCGATTCAACCCTTTGATCTCCGTTGGCGCTCAAAATAGTATGCGAAGTGTAGATAGGAACACCCATGCGCACTAACTTGTCCCGATGGACTTTGTATCCACCTACTTCGGGCATGGCTTCGACCAGTCCTACCACAGCGATCCCTGCCTGCAGGGCATGGTACCCGGCAATTAATCCAACGTTTCCTCCTCCTACAATAAACAGTCTTTCGGCAGGTCGGACTAAATCCCGATTGACTAAGGTCTGGAATGCCCCTGCTCCATAAACTCCAGGCAGGGTATTTCCGGGAAATGCCAGGAATTTTTCTCGTGCCCCTGTTGCTACCAGCAAAATATCAGGGCGGACCAGCACATATTCTGTGCCGTTTTTCCAGATGCCCACATTTCGATCGCTGAATACGGCTAAAGCCGTACTTTCCAGCCAGACGGTGACACTGTTAAATTGAGAAAGTTCCTTCTCAAGCCGCGAAGCAATATCAATTCCTCGGGTTCCTGCATATACCGCTTGAGTGGATCCAAAGAATCGGTGGGTCTGGAGCACCAGTTTCCCTCCCAGACGGTGTTTATCGTCTATGAGCAAAGTTTCGATCCCTTGTTTGCCCAGTTCTATAGCCGCAGAGAGACCCGCAGGACCGCCACCGATGATTAAAACAGGAACTTTCAGTTGCGGGATGTCCTTTACTTCAGGTGGATGGGTTTCCATAGGAAGGGCAGGCAATCCCTTCAGGGGGGTGATCTGCATATTCGGTTTTACCAGAGTCATGCAGGCTTTCACAGGGCGTTCATCTGCCAGGACCATGCATTGAGCGCATTGCCCATTTGCACAAAAAATCCCCTGCGGAGAATGATCGCGGGGATGGTAGCCAAAAACATGAATGCCGTTTGCAATCAACGCGGCGGAGATAGTTTCTCCTTCCAGCGCGGGTAGGGGTTGCCCTTCCCAAAAAAACGTGATGGTTTTTCTTTCTGGGATAGAAAGAATAGGGTGTTTTTCGATGCGGTAGGGATTCATCATTTTTTCAGAAGTCTTCATTGGGATTGGATTAGATCGCAATTGAATTGTAACGAGCCCTTTGAAGTGCAGGTACTGAAGATTGACCTGACTTGCAAGATTGACTGTCATAAAAAACGCCGCAGGATTGCGGCGTTTTCCGGTGCGTTACGAGTTCTCAGATTTGACTTTCTGACTGCGCAGGTAGGCTTCGATAAATCCATCCAGTTCACCGTCCAGAACAGCCTGGGTATTTCCTGTTTCGTACTCAGTCCGGTGATCTTTAACCAACTGGTACGGGTGTAAAACGTATGACCGGATCTGGCTTCCCCATTCGGCTTTGATGTATTCCCCTCGCAGTTCTGCTAATTGACGTTCTTGTTCCTGCCGCTTTAATTCAGCCAATCGAGCCCTCAACACCCGCATGGCATTTTCGCGGTTTTGCATTTGCGAGCGCTCATTCTGACAGGAAACTACAATTCCGGTAGGAATGTGGGTGATCCGCACAGCGGTTGCATTCTTCTGCACATTTTGCCCACCGGCGCTTGAGGAGCGATAAATGTCAATTCTCAGGTCGTCTGGATTAATCTGAATATCACTATCGCCGTTGGACATATCCGGAAGCACCTCAACCTGGGCAAAGGAGGTATGCCTGCGGTGTGCGGCATCAAAGGGGGAGAGTCGAACCAGGCGATGAACCCCTTTTTCTCCCCTCAGATATCCGTATGCATAAGGTCCTGTCACCGCAATGGTCACGGATTTGATTCCGGCTTCTTCTCCTTCGGAGAAATCTAAAATTTCAGATTCAAACCCACGGCGTTCGCACCACCGCAGGTACATTCGCATGAGCATGGAAGCCCAGTCCTGTGAATCCGTTCCACCTGCGCCTGCGTTAATGGTGAGCAGGGCGTTTTCATGGTCGTAAGGACCACTTAAGAGGGTAGTTAATTCCCTTTTCTCTAATTCTTTCTCCAGGGCGGAGATTTCTGCTTCCAGATCTTCCCGTAAACTTTCATCCTCGCTTTGGGCAAGTTCCAGTCCATCTTGACAGCGTCTGGTGAATTGTTTCCATCCTTCAATTTCATCTCTTAATTCGGCAATCCGTTTCATCAATCGTTGAGCGCTGGATGGGTCTTCCCAAATGCCGGGATTTTCGGCTTCTTTTTGCAATTGTTCCAGCAGGGATTCGCGGCTGGGTAAGTCAAAGATGCTCCTTGAGTTCGAGGGTGCGGTTAAGACATTGCTGATATCGGGTGATTAAATCCTGCATGGAATTACCTCCTTATTGTCCATTTCTCTCTAAAATACCGTTGACAAATGCTTCACGGTTAAAAATTTGCAGATCCTCGGGCTTTTCTCCAAGACCCGCGTACAGGATTGGCAACCCAAGACTTTGCTGGATGGCGAATGCCATTCCCCCACGAGCGGAGGAGTCGAGTTTGCTCAGGATGATACCTGTGACATGAACGGCTTCTTTGAATGCCTTTGCCTGCTGGAGGGCATTTTGTCCTGTGGTTGCATCCAGCACCAGCCAGACGGCGTGAGGTGCGCCTGGTAATGCTTTTCCCACCACGCGGTGAATTTTCTTCAACTCTTCCATCAAATTGTAACGGGTGTGCAAACGCCCCGCGGTATCCACAAGCACAATGTCGATTTTCCTGGAAATTGCGGATTGGATCGCATCGAATGCCACAGCGGCAGGATCGGCGTTAGGTTGCCCGGCGATGACCGGCAATCCCAATCGATCTCCCCATACCTGCAATTGATCTACTGCGGCGGCGCGAAAGGTGTCGGCGGCAGCAAGCAAGACGGTTTTCCCGCTCCGGGAAAACTGCCATCCCAGTTTTGCGGCGGTGGTGGTTTTACCAGATCCGTTTACTCCAACCAGAAGGACGACAGCCGGTTTGTGAGAGGAGAAATCAATGACAGGCGTGGGATCCAGACGGCTGATGAGCACCTCACGAAGAGCGTTCTGGAGTTCTTCGGTACGGGTGAGACCCTCCTGAACGACTCGTTGCTTGAGCGCTCGAATGATTTCTTCAGTGGTCTCAATTCCCAAATCGGCTTGAACCAGAATGGCTTCCAGTTCATCCCAGGTTTCTGCGTTGATTTGGGTCGCGCCAAACAGAGTCGCAATTCGCCCAAAGGTGGCTTTGCGTGTTTTTTCTAATCCTTCTTTCCACTTTGAAAACAGGTCTGCCATAGGTGCAAGATTATATCATCCTTCCGAAGTTTGAGAGTGTTGGGTGGCTAATTGACCGCATCCAGCCTGAATATCAATGCCGCGGCGAAGACGTATGGTAGCGGGAATACCGGCTTTTTGAAGGATCTCACAAAATTGTTCCGCTCTTTCCCGTGTTGTGGCTTCACCATGGTATTTTCGTGTGGGATTTAGAGGAATAACATTCACGTGACAAAGCAAACCTTTCAATAATTGAGCCAGTTCACGGGCATGCTCTGGAGAGTCGTTCACATCCCGAATTAATGCCCACTCGAAGGTGACTCGCCTTCCCGTTTGGGCAACGTAACGGCGCACAGCGTTCATCAATACGGCGATGGGATATTTTTTATTGATTGGGAGTAAACTGGAACGCAATTCATCATTTGCCGCATGTAAACTGATTGCCAGGTTGATCTGATGATTCTCTTGAGCAAATCGTTCAATCATGGGGACAAGCCCCACGGTGGAGATGGTAAAGCGACGCGCACCCAGATTGAATCCATCTGGATGATTCAGACGTGCAATGGCTTTGAGAGTATTCTCGTAATTGTGAAAAGGTTCTCCCATCCCCATCACAACCACATTGGTAACAACTTCATCCGTTTCTTTTAACTGACGGGCAAAGTAGATGACTTGTTCAACAATCTCCCCACTGGAAAGATGCCTGCCAAACCCCATTTGTCCGGTCGCGCAAAAGACACATCCCATTGCGCATCCGGATTGGGTGGAAATGCACAACGTGCGCCTCTCTTTATACCGCATCAGTACGGTTTCAATAGAACGGGAATCGGGCAATTGAAAGAGAGTCTTGGAAGTCTCTCCGTCTCCCGATTCTAGGGTTTGGACGGGAGTAAGATGAGAAAATGAAAAGGTTTCAGCCAGACGATTGCGAAGGGATTTAGGCAAGTTACTGAATTCTTCGGGTTGATTCCAAAAAGAATGATATAACCCTTCCCAGATTTGTCTGGCTCTAAACGCAGGTTCTCCCCATGCTTTTAAGGTATCTTGCAGGGTTTCAAAATCAAGATCATAAATGAGAGGACGCTCAGTCATTTTTCACCTCTCAAAGCCATTTTTCAATAACGGGATTAATTCCGACACGTTGTTAAGAATTAAATCTACCGGCGGTGTCCATTTCTGGATGTCCTCTAGTGTAGATACTCCTGTGAGCACCGCTGCCGTCATACACCCCGCTTTTTGAGCGCCAAGGATATCTGTGTCCAGTCGGTCGCCAACCGTCAGCACAACAGAGGGTTCCAGCCCCATCCTTTGTAAGGCAAGTTCAAATAAAAATGGTTGCGGTTTCCCGGTGATGATCGGTTTTACCTCACTCCCGGTTTCAAGAAACGCCAGAACCGCCCCTGCGCCGGGGGTTAATCCATGAGGTGATGGAAAACTCTTATCTGGATTGGTACCGATAAACAACGCTCCATTACGAATTAACTGGCATGCATGGGAAAGTTTAGGGTATGTCAGAGTTCGATCTAAGCCCGCAACCACTGCAAGAACATTTTCTTCTGCTGGAAAAAAACCTGCCTCTTGAAGCGTATCAATCAGTCCCTGCTCGCCAACCACAAAAATGGGTCCCCCATTGGGAAATCGTTTTTTTAGATAATATGCCGCTGACATGGCGGAATTGACAATCTGATCTGGGTGAAGGGAAACGCCATACTTTGCGAGTTTCTCAAGATACTGAGAGACGCTTTTGGTGGCATTGTTTGTTGCCAATACAACTTGAATCCCCAGCGTTTCCAGTTGGTTAAAAAACTCTTGCAGATTCAGCAAGGGTTCTTTGCCTCGCCAAAGGACTCCATCCATATCCAGAATCAATCCATGAATCTCTTTCATTCCTTCACCTCTACAATTAATCAAACACCAAGCCGGATTTTAATCCAATCCGGCTTGGTGAGAAAGGTAACCCCAGAACAACCTTATTTTGCGGGGGGCTCGAGAACTTTATCTACAAGCCCGTATTCTACCGCCTGGTACGAGTCGAGGTAGAAATCTCGTTCGGTATCGTGTTCAATGACCTCCAGAGGTTGTCCGGTGCATTGAGACAAAATTTGATTCAACTGAGATTTCAGGCGCAGAATTTCGCGGGCTTGAATTTCGATATCCGATGCCTGCCCTTGTGCTCCACCCAGGGGCTGATGCATGTGAATGGTAGCGTGCGGGAGTGCATAACGCTGTCCTTTGGAGCCGGCAGCCAGTAGCACCGTCCCAAAAGAGGCTGTAACACCTACGGCAACCGTACTGATTCGGTTGGGAATCATTTGCATGGTGTCGTAGATTGCCATTCCTGCATAAATCATCCCGCCCGGACAGTTGATGTACATTTGAATGTCCTTTTCAGGATCTTCCCGGCTGAGAAAGAGCAATTGCGCCACGATCAAATTGGCAATTTGATCGTCAATGGGAGTGCCAACGAACACAATGCGCTCTTTCAACAAAAGAGAGTAAATATCATACGCACGTTCTCCACGTGCTGAGGACTCAATCACCATGGGGATGACCGAGCGAAAATCAGGAATGGACATACAACCTCCTAAAACTTACTCAACAGGTCACGCTTGTGGTTCAGCCGCCTCGGTTGAAACTTCATCAGAGGATTGTGAGGTTTCGGTTGCTTCCGGGCTGGTCTCTACCGATTGAGGGGCTTCCTCAGGTTTTGGTTGCTCGTCGGCTTTTCCGGTGGCGATAGCGTGTAAACGGTTAATCAACCTCTGATTGAAAATCTCGTTAATGCTCATGCGAGCCATGGTATCGGCAAGTTGCTTGGTATTCATTCGCTTTCCTGCCAACTGCCGCAATTCTTTGTCGTTTCGAGCCTGATTCAAAGCAATGTCATAAATGGTTTGAATTTCGGAGGCTTTGATTTGAATCTGCTCTTTTCGGGCAAATTCTTCCAGGACGAGATTGCGTTTGACGTTTGCTTCTGCCGCTGGACGAATTTCCTGATCAATTAACTGTTCACGGGTAATCTGGCGCGCTTTTAAGTAAGTGTCCAGATCCATTTGTTGTTTGGCAAGGTCTTCCTGCAAGTGGTTCAGTAAATGCTCTACTTCGTCTTCCACCATCACCGGAGGATATTTCACCGAAGAGCCATCCACCAACCGGTCCACCACTTTATCAACGTAATTTCTTTGATATTCCTCCATCTTCCCACTGAGGAGTTGCTGGCGGATGTCGTTCTTCAGGGCTTCAAGGGTTTCATAAGGACCCATCAGATGGGCGAACGAGTCGTCCAGTTCGGGTAAAATGATTTCTTTGACACTCTCGACTTCGATGATGAACTCTGCTTCTTTGCCTGCAAGGTCATCTGAAAAGTCACTGGCGCTGAATGTGTGCTTAACGACCTTTTTTTCTCCAGCGGAAACGCCGACGAGTTCCTGAACAAAACCGGGGAAGGGCCATTCATAGCCATTTTCATCCGTATGCTCTTCGGAAACGCCGGCGATCATTTCAAAATTATTCTCTTCGATGAGAACCTTTTCCTGTCCTTCTTCTGGGCTAACCAGATGCGCTGACATCTTAATCGCAACCAGATCACCCTGTTGGGCTGGGCGCTCTACCGGAACGGCTGTTCCTGCACGACGGCGCAATCGGTTCAAAATCTTTTCTACATCCTCATCTGATACTTCGGGAGGAGTGTAGTCTTCTCGCAACTCACGATAATTCCCCAAATCGACTTCAGGTTGCAGAGGAATCAAGAAGGAAAATTTGGGTGGGTCCATGCTGATAATTTCATCCAGTTTTCCAGGACCGTAAGGCTCAATCTTGGTTTCCTCGATGATCTTGGGGTAGGTTTCATCGATAAGAAGTTCGATAGCCTCCTCAAGGATGGTCGCATCTCCGACTACTCGGCGAACCATATCATAAGGTGCCTTGCCGGGGCGAAAGCCGGGAATTTTGACCCGTTCGGAAATTTTGCGAGCCGCTTGGCGCTTGTATTTTTCCAGCGTTTCTGAGTCAAATTCTGCAATGATTTGTTTCTGGTGATCATCACGATCAAGAATTTCGAGTTTCAAGGCGTACCTTCCTATTCGAAAAAATTTTCAATGCTACTCCTGAATATCAGGAGAAACTTTTATCCAGTGCAGAGGCAATTATAGCCGAATGTGTCAGGTTGGCAAGGATAGTGTCATGGGATGCCCAGCCTTCCTTGCAGACATTAAAAAATCCCGCCCACCTTGCTGACGGGACGTGAATATGGGGAAGACGGGACTTGAACCCGTACGCCTTGCGGCACATGATCCTAAGTTGGCTGGATGAAAAAATGAGCCAATACCCAAGATATGGGGGTCAAGGTAGGTCTTCACCCGTATATGTGGCGGTTTCTTTGCGTCACCCGTTGCCTTAAAACTGGCGGGTAATGTGCCGGAAAACGCCTTTTTTGCACTGGATTTTTTAAGGTTTCTCAGCGTCGCTGTATTTACACTGCTAGCAAATTATAGCCGATTGTCACGGGGTGGCAAGGCTTTTGCGGGGCAAAATTGTTATTAAAAGTTAGCGCTGCGGGCTTTCCTGGCACGGTTTGAGCAGCGGTGCGGTGGTTTGCTCAGTATGCAGGGGGCGGCGGTGAATGGACTTCAGGACTTGCTGAATGATCCAGCCCTGCGACCGTCCGACCGCCTGCGCGCCGTTCAAATGGTGCTGGATAACGTCTTGCGCCTTCGGAATGCGGTTGAACTGGAAGCCAGGCTGGTTGAACTTGAAAAGCGGGTGAATCAGACCGCCGGCCAGAGCGAACCGCTACAGAACGATTGACCGGGTGCTTATCAGGGGGAAATACTAGGTGTAACTTGGTATGGTGACGAAAAAGCAGCAGAATTATAGCGGATTGTTCCGCTTTGGCAAGGGTTTTTATAGGTCAGGGTTGGGTGCAGGTTTCAAATCGTCATCCTCGACAATCTCTTGTGACGTTTCAAATGTGGGTGCAAAGTCCCAAAATGGTGTTATCTCGACTTTGCCATCCTCAAAGGTGTGACGTGTAAGTTTATAAAAGGCGTGGAGTTTCCAGGTGTCACCATACAAATTTTTGAGATAAGCCACATAAGCCGAATAGAAGTATGCATTTTCATAAGGTTTGAATGCCAGTAAGATATGAATATCATCGGTCGCGTCTGCCAACAGGTAAAGCGAAGCCAGGTTGATCGTCACATAGGGGGGAAGGCCAGGCGCAGCCTTTTTTATCGCAATCACCATATTGGCTAATTCTTTTGAGATGGTAGGGTTTTTTCGGGTAATCGGCGTCCAGGTCGTCAAGACCCGGAGGGCTTCAAGAACAATGGTGGCGTCTTCCGGGTTATCACAATCTGTTATTTGCCACTTTTCGCCCCGCAGGCTGCCATACTGTTTGACGTAACGCTGGATTGTCCGCAAGGTGGGGATTTGGTCAAATAAATGTTCTGGCGTCTCCATTTCCAGAATCTTTTGAATATCTGGCGCAGAGTGACCCAATTCAATCAATTCACGGATGCGCCGCTTGAAATGGGGGTGGGTTGTCTTTGCCATAAATCACCTCGATATGTCGTGTATGTCGCTTATATGTCGTATTATGGTATTGCATAAACATTCTACCACCTTTACAATGAAAGTGCAATACCCAAAAAGTGAGGTGACTTATGGCTAGAAATCCTAAAAAACGACTTTATCCTCTGGCCTTTCGTCTTCGTGAAGACGAGCGGGTAGCCCTGAAGACGCTGGCGCAACGCTGGGGCGTCAAGCAGGTTGAGGCGATCCGTCGCCTACTGGCTGATGCAACAAAACGGGAGGTCAACAATGAGCGGGAGCATTAATGAAAAACCCGCCGCTGGCACGGCGGGGCAAGGCAGGGGAACGCGGGGTAGCGTTCGCTATTTGGATTATACCCTTTTGAACCTTTTGCGTCAATTACCCGGCGGGGAGCGGATCAGCATGGCTGAACTTGCAGCAGAACGAGGCTGTTCAGAACGCGAACTGCGGGCGCGGATTGAAGCCTTGCGCCGTGCTGGATACCCGATACTGTCATCTACTGCAAAGGGCGAAAGTGGCTACTGGTGGGGCGGTTCGCCTGTCGAACGTCAAAAGTGGGTGGCTTCTGCTAAACGGCGGGCGATCAAAATCATCGGTTTGGCAAACGCTGTGCAATTGGAACTTTGGAGCGGCAGCAATGAAGCAGGTGGCAATTTCTGAACTTTGGACTTACTCTTTGCGCGGCTGGCGGGTTTTTCCGGTGCATTCGGTAAGAAATGGGCGCTGTGATTGCGGTGATCCAAATTGTAAATCGCCTGGAAAACACCCAATCGGAAGCCTTGTACCGCACGGCGTCAAAGATGCCACCTGTGACCTTGACCAAATCGCCGGATGGTGGACGATGCAACCGGAAGCCAACGTAGGGATTGCAACCGGGCGGGAAAGTGGGCTGGTGGTGCTGGACATTGACCCACGACATGGGGGGGATGACAGTTTGCACGACCTGGTTATGCAGTACGGGCGTTTACCCGATACGCTGGAAGTCTTGACCGGCGGCGGTGGGCGGCACTTGTACTTCAAATATCCGGCGGGTGCGCAGTATCTCAAATCTGGCGCGGGGGTGCTGGGGGCAGGATTGGACATTCGCGCGGATGGTGGCTATGTGGTTGCGCCCCCATCAAATCATGTCAGCGGCAATCCTTATCTGTGGGAAGCGTCCAGCGACCCGGAAAATGACGAACCCGCCGATCTGCCCGGATGGTTGCTGAACCTGCTCACGGGGGGGCAAACTTCGCCGAACGGGCACAAACCGAACGGCGCAATCCCACAAGGTCAGCGAAACACAACCCTGACCAGCGAAGCGGGCAAAATGCGCCGGGCAGGGCTGGATGAGCAAGCAATTTTAGCGGCGTTGCGGGCCATCAATCAACAACAGTGCAAGCCGCCGCTGGATGATGCGGAAGTCCAGCGCATAGCCGCTTCGGTGTGCCGTTATCAGCCAGGCTACGCCTTGACGGATGGGGGGAATGCCGAATTTTTCGCCGACCGATACGCCAATCAAGTTTGCTACCGTCACGACATTCGCCGGTGGTATGTGTGGCGTTCGCCGGTGTGGCGGCCTGACACGGACGGCGAAATTGAACGGCTGGCGCTGGAAGCAGTGCGGGAGAGGCAAGCGCAAGCGATGAACATTTCGGACAGTGACCAACGGAAAAAGGCGTTGCAATTTCTCCTGCAATCGGAAAACGGTTACCGTTTACGCTCAATGGTAGAGATTGCCAAAGCGATGAAGCCATTGGCGAAATCGGGCGCCGAATTTGACCAAAAAGATATGCTTTTAGCCGTTCAAAACGGGGTGATTGACCTGACGAATGGCGAGTTCCGGGAAGGACAGCCCGGAGATTACCTTACCCAATGCGCAGGGACATACTACGACCCGAACGCCAAAGCGGAGCGGTGGGAGCAGTTTATCAGCGAGGTTTTTCAGGGGGATAGTGACATGGTGGCTTTCGTCCAACGGTTGGTTGGATACACACTGACCGGCTGGACGCGCGAGCAGGTTTTTGTTTTCTGCTACGGCACGGGCAGGAATGGGAAATCGACCCTCTTCGAAATCTTGCGCAACCTGCTTGGTGACTATGCCCGAAATACGGCTTTCACGACCTTCACAAGGGAGCGGGGTAACAACGGGCATGAGGACGATTTGATGAGCCTGGAAGGCGCCCGGCTGGTAACGGCGTTGGAAAGCAAGACGATAAGCCAGTTGGCGGAAGATACGCTGAAAACAATCGCCGGCAGTGACCCCATCACTGGAAGCCGGAAGCATGAACGCACCCGGACATACATTCCGACATTCAAAGTGTGGCTGGCGGCGAATAACTTGCCAAAAGTCAAAGATGTTACAGAAGGGTTCTGGCGAAAGGTTGTTTTGCTTCCGTTCAATGTGAGTTTCGAGGGGGCACGGGAGGATAAGGGATTGAGTGCTAAACTGCGTGCAGAATTGCCGGGAATTCTGAATTGGGCGCTTGCGGGATGCTTTGACTACCAGCAAAGCGGGCTGAACCCGCCGGTGAAATGCGTTGACGCAGTGACCGCCTGGCGAGGCGATAATGACCCGTTGGCTGAATTTCTGGAGACCTGCAAAATCGGCGCGGGGCTGGAAGTGCAGGTATCAGCGCTGTACCAGGAATATGAGCGTTTTTGTGCGTTGAGTAATCAAAAAGCAATCTCTATACACGCATTCAGCCCGCTGGTAGAGGCGCACGGCTTTAAGCGAGAAAGACGCCGAAATATCAAGGTTTTTTTGGGGATTGGCTTATGAACACTGGTTGTGTGGTGATTTGTGGCGATTTTAAGCCCATTTTCAAGTTTTTACTCTTAAGTGAGCCACTTAAGGGGGAAAACTTGAAAACCCGCCTTAAATCGCCACAAACCGCCACAAATTCAAATTTTGAGGTGAAAACATGACTTTTCGACAATGGCTGAAACAGCAAAGATGGCGTAATGACCCGGTTGGTGACCTTGCGCGGGATTTTGCAGATGACGGCTGCGCCAGGTGGTTGCGTTCCGTTAAGTCCATTCGGCGGCATATCCTGTTTGAGCACAATCCTTGTTTGGGTGCACAGACAGCCCTTGAAGAAGCGATTGCGGAATACACAGAAAGGTTTGGGAATGGCGGATAAAGTTTGGAAACAAACCGAACGGGTGATAGCCAGACGGCTGAACGCCACACGTCAGGGGGCGACCGGAAGGACAGGGGCGGATGTGGTGAATGATTGGCTTGCGGTTGAGGTCAAGCACAGGCGCAGGCTTCCGCAGTGGCTGAAAGACGCACTGGCGCAGGCCCGAACCGGCGCAGGCGACCGGTTGCCGATTGTGGTACTGCACGAGGCAGGGCAGAGGCACAGTGACGACTTGGTAGTCCTGCGCCTTGCGGATTTTGAAGATTGGTTTGGCGAGGTGCTGGGTGATAAAGAGGATTGAACCTGATAAAGTCTTCGAGGCGGCCGGCCTTCCCGACCCGTTCGTTTCGGCCAATCCTTACTTGCGGGCTCTGATGGACTTACCGCCAAAAGACCGCAAAATGGTTGTGCGCCAAGTTGCCCTGCTTTGCATGGCAATTGAAGGGCTTGACCCACTGGGGGCGCTGGAACTGCTGGGCCAAATCGGAATTCTCTTTGTGGAGGTTGGAACGCCAAACACGGCTGGCGCCCGGTGATTAGTACTAATTTTCTAACATGTTGGCTTTTGATGAAAATTTTGCTTTTGGAGGCTTACGATGAAAAAAGACACTCTTCAAACACTTGACAAGACCAGGCTTCAAGAGGTCGTCCGTGAATTAGACCAGCGGCTTGACGCGGCGCTAAAAAGCAAAGATTTTACAAGTGCTTTTGAATTGCGCGCCATGATTTACCTTGCCAAGAGGGCGCTTTACGAGAAGATTATTTCAGAGCGTCAAGAAGCGATAGAAAAGGCGGAAGCCCAACAGGCTGAAATTAAGACTGCGCTCGAACCGTTGATATCCCCCTATCTGGATTTGCAAAAGCAAATCGGGGCTTTGCAATCTGCCCTTGACCGGCTGGAACAAATCAAAACTCATGCCCGTTCGGATGTCAGGCTTTACGAAAACGCCAAAGCGGGGCTGGAGGATGAAAAACCGCCAATCGAAGGAAGTTTTGCAGTCAACAGCCTTGTTGTCACCCTCAACCGTGATGAACTTGTTGAAAAAATTCTTGCTTTGGCGGCAGAGGGTTGAAGTAAACACCCGTCGGTGGCCGGGTGCGTCACCTGGCTGCCGATTAACCGGCACGCCGGCACGCACGGCTTACCGCTGGCTGGCTAATTCCACTTTTCGCGGAGCACTGAAAGTAGCGGAAGCCGAACTGACCAAAGAGGCGATGCTACGGCTTAGGGTTTGAGCCTGTCAACGGGCGAATGCTGGCGGTGGGCCTGTTGTAGATCGCTTTCGGTTTGCGCCAGGTAGCGGCGCAGAACGGTTAAATCGCTGTGTCCCATAAGCCGCTGGAGGGTGAACACGTCACAACCTGAGCGGAGCATGTTCAGGGCAAAAGCGCGCCTGAAGTCATGCGCACTGGGCGGGTTGCTGATGCCGGCCTGTTTTGCGCGCAGGCGCAGGGTCTTATCCAGCCCGTAACGGGTGAAGCGTTCACCCTGCTCATTGACCCACAGGGCGGGGTTATCGTCTTTGCGTGTTTTGAGGTAAGCGGTAAGGGCGCGGCGGGTGGTTTTGCCGAAATAGACCATGCGCTGTTTCCCACCTTTGCCAAAACGGATAAAGGCGCTGTTGGCTGCAAAGTCCAAATCGTTCAGGTCAATGGCTAGGGTTTCGGATGCCCGCGCGCCGGTATCCAGCAGGAAGAGCAGCAGGGCTTTATCACGCAGGGCGGTGAAGGTGTGACCGGCACAGGCAGCAACCATGCGCTGGACGTCTTCCAGGTTTGCGCCTTCGATAAGGTCTTTGGGCAGTTTCGGGGGCTTGACCTTGCGGATAGGTGCGCGGTATTCGTCTTCGCCTAATTCGACTTCCAGCCAGTACATGAAAGCGCGCAGGGCGCGATAATGTCCGTGTCTGCTGGTGGAATTGTGCCCTGTTTGTTCGAGGTGCAAGAGATACTGACGGATTAGGTTGGCGTCAACCTGCTCAATTTTGGTGACCGCCAGGCTGGCGCAGAATTTTTCAAACATAACCAGGCAATCACGATAAAAAGAAATTGTATGGGGAGAAAGTCCGCTGGCTTGTTTATCGGTGAGGAATGCCTGAATGGCGGTGCTGAGGTGGTCAAGCCCGAACGAAATAAGATTTTGGGTAATGTGCCGTAAATTTTGGGAAGACATGCGCCACCTCCCGAAAAGCCATACATATGGGGGTGGCGCTTTCGAATACCGCCAGATATATGGGGAAGACGGGACTTGAACCCGTACGCCTTGCGGCACATGATCCTAAGTCATGCCTGTCTGCCAGTTCCAGCACTTCCCCTCTGGCGGAAAAATTATACCACAATCGGTTCCATCTAAATTTTACCTTGAGGTGGGGGGAATTACGGTATAATCTTCCAGAATTTTCACCATGGAGGCTACAATGGGACGGGTAATAAATCCCGACAGCGCAGGAAAAGATAGAACACGATTGACCAAAGCCACTGTTCTGGCTTTACGGGCATTGATGCGACAGACCCAGCCTGATGACACATCCCGAGATCTGGCATCATTTATCGCGCTTGCTTTACTGCAAATTTCAGAAACCATTGATGTTTCGGTTGAAGCATGGGAAAAGCGCGGCTACTGGTTGAAGGCTGACCGATTCCGTCTGGAATGGGAATGGGCAAAACAAGCGGGAATGCAAATGCAAAATGCCGTACTTCAAGAGAATTGGGCAGAAGTAGCCAGAATTTCGGCGTTTGTTGGCGAAAAGTTGATGAAAGTGGTGGTTTCCGATAAACATCGTTTGGGTACGCCGTGGGTTGGGGCGTATCAGTCCTTAAGGAAAACGAACCAGTAAAAAACACAAGGCTGGTTTTTATCCAGCCTTGTGTTTTTATCGGCGACAGATTTACTTTTTCTTCAAGATGATGCGGGCATCAACGACCTTAACTCCTTTGCCTTCTGCGTAAACCAGAACCGGGTTGGCATCGGATTCGCTGATCTCATCTGCAAGATCCAGAATCATTGTGGAGTAAGAGCAGATTGTTTCCGCCAGGGCTTGCTTATCGCGAGGCTCTTCACCGCGCACGCCAGCCAGGATGGGAGCGCCGCGAATTTCTCCCAGCATCCGCAAGGCTTGAGAGGTGGATACCGGGGCAACGCGGAACGTCACGTCTTTCAGGACCTCGACAAAGATACCACCCAAACCGAACATCATGGTTGGACCAAAGGTGGCGTCATTGACAGAGCCAAGGATGACTTCGGTGCCCCATGGCGCCATTTCCTGAATGGCAATGCCATGAATGCGGGCATCGGCTTTATAGGCTTTGGCATTTGCCATGATGGTTCGGAACGCCTCGCGAACAGCATTTTCATCTTTCAGGTTGACCTTAACGCCGCCGGCATCTGATTTATGCAGAATGTCGGGCGAGACGATTTTCATCACTACTGGATAGCCAATTTCCTGTGCAAGACGTACCGCTTCATCTTCCGTTTTTGCCAGTAAGGTTTTAGTGACTGGCAAGCCGTAGAGGGCGAAGACCTGTTTGGCTTCGATTTCGGTAAGTGAATCGCGTCCTTCTGCGCGTGCCCGTTCGATGATTTGGAGGGCTTCATTCCGATTTTCTCCGCCACACAGGGTGATGGGTTCAGCCAGCAAGGTCTTGTTGCGAGCATACTCGTTCAAGGCGGCAATGGCATTCACCGCACGATCAGGAGCGCCGTAAGCAGGAATACCGTGATCAACCAGCCAGCGCATGGCTTAGTCGGAGCGCTT
>FWWL01003117.1_pt1 | contig 21183 bp, 18 predicted proteins | sample 2228331 | NCBI WGS metagenome assembly FWWL01 (sample SAMEA103939775, study PRJEB20133) | metagenome | reverse complement strand
GGCCACTCTCGAGCTGCGCCGGCTCCTCACCCGCCTGGGCGCCGCCCCCGGGCTCTGGGAGGGATGAGGTAGGATGGGTGCTCCACGCGCAACCGCCATGTCCGGCCCCGGCCGGGCCTCTCCGGCGATGGAGGTGGCCGGTAGATGAAGGGGGTGACCCTGCGCCTGTGCCACCTCTACCCGGAGCTCATGAACATCTACGGGGACCGGGGCAACGTCATCGCCCTGGAAAGGCGCTGCGTCTGGCGGGGCATCCGGGTGGAATCGAGCCGCCTGAGCATAGGGGACCCCCTGGACCCCGAGGCCTTCGACCTTTTCTTCATCGGCGGGGGCCAGGACCGGGAACAGATGCTGGTCTGCGAGGACCTCTCCTCGGAGAAGGGGGAGGCCCTGCGGCAGGCGGTGGAGGGGGGCGCCGCCCTGCTCTCCATCTGCGGCGGCTACCAGCTCCTGGGAAAGAGCTTCCTGACCTGGACCGGCGAACACCTCCCGGGCATCGGCCTGTTCGACGCAGAGACGGTTGGTGGCGAGACCCGCTTCATAGGCAACGTCGCCGTGCGCTGCGAGCTGGAAGGCTTCCGGGGCGTCCTGGTGGGGTTCGAGAACCACTCCGGGCGCACCCGTCTGGGTCCGGGGGGCCGACCTCTGGGAAGGGTCATCCACGGGCACGGCAACAACGGGGAGGACGGGACGGAGGGGTGCGTGTACCGCAGGGCCATCGGGACCTACCTGCACGGCTCGCTGCTCCCCAAGAACCCCGGTCTGGCGGACTGGCTCATCCTGCAGGCCCTGAGGAGGCGGTATGACCTGGAGTCCCTCCCTCCCCTGAACGACGCCCTGGAGGAGGCCGCCCACCGCGCCGCCCTGGACCTCATGCGGGCCGAAAGGCGTCCGTTTCCGAGGATCGCGCTCCGCCGGCGGGGACGAAAAGACCGATGAGCCACGGGGCCGACCGGTGAAAGGCCCGCGGGCGATCCTCCCGTGAGTGCCCTGGCCTCCCACCGCCTGGAGATGGGCGCCGGCGGCTGGGCTTCCCTCCGGCGGGCGGTGCATGTTCTCCTGCAGCGGCCGGAACGGGAAGAACCGGGACCCGCGAGGACAAGGCGAGGTCGCCTCCCCACAGGTAGCCGCAAGGTCCCGGGGAGGGGTATGGGGTCCGCTTGTCGGCGGCCATATGTTCGACCCGGCCGCAGAGGTTACCATGAGGTCCCCGGGGAGGGTGATGGTGAAGGCGGGGCTGACCGTTCCCGGGGATCCCGCCCGGCATGTACAATCCTCTGGTGAGAGACCGGGTCGTCTCCAAGGGGCCGGAGAGCGGAGGGAAAGGACGAGTAGATATGCGCTACGTCATCGTGGGCAACGGCGGAGCGGGTTTGCGCGCGGCACAGACCATCCGCAAACGCGACCCGCGGGGAGAGGTGATCGTAGTCGACCGGGAGCCCTATCCATGTTACTACCGCATGCGGCTCCCCGATTACATCAGCGGCTGGAGGGACAGGGACTCCGTGTTCGTGGTCGGGGAGGAGTTCTACGCGGAGAACGACATCCGTTTCCTCGGCGGAACAGCGGTAGAGGAGGTGCGTCCGGAGGGCAAAAGGTTGCTCCTGGACTCGGGAGAGGAGCTGTCCTACGACCGCCTGCTCCTGGCCTGCGGCGCCCGTCCCCGCACCCTCGACGTCCCCGGCGGCGACCTGGACGGCGTGGTCTACCTGCGCACCCTGGACCAGGCCGAGGACATCATAAGGCGAGGGAAGGAAGCCGGGAGCGCCGTGGCCCTGGGCGGCGGTCTTCTGGGTGTGGAGATGGCCCGGGCCTTCAACGAGATGGGTCTGCGCACCCACTACCTCATCCGCGAGGACCGCTTCTGGCCCCAGATGCTGGACGCCGAGGGCTCCCGGCTGGTGGAGAAGGTCCTCGCGGAGAAGGGGATCGAGCTGCTCAAGGAGGAGGGCGTGGAGGAGGTCCTCGGGGATGGCGGCAAGATGCGCGGGATCCGCACCACATCCGGAAGGGAGCTGGAGGCGGACCTCCTGGGGGTGGCCATCGGCGTGGTCTCCAACCTGGAGTTCCTGGAGGGGAGCGGCCTGTCCGTCGACCGTGGTATCCTGGTGGACGAGGGGCTGCGCGCCAATCTGCAGGACGTCTACGCCGCCGGGGATGCCGCCCAGGCCCTGGACCGGGCGTCCGGGGAACACCGGGTGGTCACCTCCTGGCTCAACGCCCAGAGGCAGGGCGAGATCGCGGGCATCAACATGAGCGGTGGCCAAGCGGCCCTGGAGGGCGTGGTGCCCTACAACGTGATCGTCATCTACGGTCTCCCGGTGGCCTGCGTGGGCCTGGACCTCCCGCCGGAGGAAGAGGGCTACGAGGTGCTCACCGGCGATTACCCGAGGGACGGGAAGTACCGCAAGCTGGTCCTCCGGGACGGGGTCCTGGTGGGGGCTACCTTCATCGGCGAGATCGGGGAGGCCCGCGTCGCGGAGACCCTCATAAGCCGGGGCGCCGACCTCTCCGCCTGGCGCGACCGCCTCTTCCAGCCCGGGTTCGACCTCCGCCGGCTGGTGGAAGAGGGGTGACGGTCGGTCCTCAAGCTGCCTGCTCGATCCCCCTCCGGCCCGGGTTCGACCTCCGCCGGCTGGTGGAAGAGGGGCAGGTGAAAGGGCTTCGGGAGGGAGAGTTTATGCTCTCGGCGGCGGTTCCTCGCCCGCTGAGAAAGGGGCTGTTCTTGTTGCCTGCCCAGCACTACTGTGCTATAGAATATGAGGGATTTCGAGCCCTGGGCAGTCAGTAAGAGAAGGAGGAGTATTTCATGGGAGAGCCAAGCGACAAGAGGCCGGTCATCGACCAGGATGAGTGCACGGGTTGCGGGCTCTGCGTCGACGAGTGCCCCAACGACGTGCTGGAGCTCAACGACGACGACGTGGCCTACGTGGCGCGGCCGGAGGACTGCGACGGCTGCGGGACCTGCGCCGAGGAGTGCCCCTCCGAGGCCATAACCATGGAATAGGCGCGGTTCGAGCGAGGGGGAGCCCAGGCTCCCCTTTTTATTCTACGGGGGGGAAGGTGGCGGAGGGAAAGCGGGAAGACCCCAAGGTCAACATATTCTGGAAGATCCCCATGTTCGAGTTCCTGGAGGCGGAGGAACTCGACCGCCTGTATTCCCTGTGCACCACCGAGCGATTCGCCAAGGGAGACTACATCTTCCTCGAGTGCGACCCGCCCCGCAGCCTCTACGTGCTGGTCAAAGGGGAGGTCAAGCTCCTCAAGCAGACCGACGACGGGCGGGAGATGATCGTGGAGATGGTCTATCCCGGCGAGATCTTCGGGGAGGAGGCCGTCTTCGACGGTCAACCCTACCCCATGACCGCGCAGGCCCTCGATGATGTGGAAGTCCTTTCCATCTCCCGCAGCGATTTCTTCGGTTTCCTGCGCGACAATCCCGACCTGGCCCTGGAGATCATCACCGAGCTGGGCTCCCGCCTGCGCGAGGCGCAGAACACCATCCGCGCCCTGGCCCTGGAGATCATCACCGAGCTGGGCTCCCGCCTGCGCGAGGCGCAGAACACCATCCGCGCCCTGGCCATGGAGAGGGTGGAGTGGCGCATAGCCCGCGTGCTGCTCATGCTGGCCCGCAAGGCGGGGGTGGCCGGGAAGGAAGGGGTGAGCATCGACCTCCCTCTCACCCGCCAGGACATAGCGGACATGGCCGGCACCACCGTGGAGACCACCATCCGCGTTCTGTCCAACTTCAAAAAAATGGGGCTGGTGGACACGGAAAGGGGAAGGATCATCCTGCGCGACCGCGCCAGGCTCGAGCAGATGGTCAGCGAGGGTTGCGCCCAGCGCTGACTCAACCCGACCCTCTCACGAGGGCGTCGAGGGGAGGGGGGAGCGGCTTCCGCCCAAACTCTCGCGGGGGGTCGAGGGGAAGGGGGGCGGCCTCCTCCCGATTCTCCCCCGGGGGCGCCCGGGGGAAGGGTGGGATGTGCCGCATCCTCTTCCGGAGCGGGGATCCGCGGCGCCGCTCTTCGGGAAGCCGTGAGGGAAAGGCCGGGCTACGTCGTCCGATCCGCCGGGGTACGGTGGCGACGGCGGGAAACCCGTGGCCTTAACCCCTGACCTCGCTCATGGCCGGGAGGTCGACGTGCCCTTAGGATGGGAAGCGGTTGAAAGCGGCGCTTTTGGAGGAGGGAGAACATGACTGAGGTCAAGCTTTATTCCACCCCGACCTGCCCCTACTGCCGCATGGCCAAGGACTTCCTGGAGAAGGAAGGCGTGGCCTTCACCGTGGTGGACGTCTCCGAGGACGAGCAGGCGGCGCGGGAGATGGTGGAAAAAAGCGGTCAGATGGGCGTCCCGGTCATGGAGGTGGGAAACACCCTGGTGGTGGGATTCGACCGGGGAGCCTACCGCAAGGCCTTGACCGACGCCGGAGTCCTCTCCGCATGACACCCCCTCGCGCCACCCCTCTCTTCCTCCCGGCAACGGGCATCCCCCGGGGGAAACGGTGCGGGCGCGAGGGCGGTGCCGCACCTTTCCGGTAGGCGGACCCCTGAAGGCGACGGGTGGAGGGATGAGCGAGGAAAGGAGACCGGACGGGAGGCTCCCGGATCCGGGCATCTCGCTGCCCACCACGGCCATGGGGATCCTCCCCCACCGTGACCCGGAAAGGGCGCTGGATCTGGCCTTCTCCCTGGACATCCCCTTCTGGCCTCAGCTGCCCAACGTCTCCTACTCCGAGGACACCTACGTGCAGACAATCCGCGGATTCCCGGGGGCGGTGGTGGACCACCAGGGGCTGCGCATCCTCTTCGACGAGGACCTCTTCTACGCGGGACTGGAGGACTACCTGGAGCTGGACCCAGGAGACGACCTCTTCGCCGTCTCCCCGGACGATTCGCTGACCTACGCGGGGTTCCTGGAGCGGGCCTCCCCGGAATACGCCGCGCTGCGGGGGCAGTTCATGGGGCCCATCTCCCTGGCCCTCATGGTCAAGGACGGGGAGGGCAAGCCGGTGATCTACCGGGACGATGTCCGGGAGCTCGTCATCCGCCACGTGGCCAACCGCGTCAACCGCCACCTCCGCGACCTGCAGGAGATCAACCCGCGCTCCTTCGTCTGGGTGGACGAACCAGGCCTGGAGTTCCTCTTCACGGGGATCACCGGATACGCGTCGGACCGTGCCCGCGCCGACCTGGCCCTCTTCCTGTCCCTGCTGCAGGGACCGCGGGGCGTCCACCTGTGCGGTAACCCGGACTGGGACTTCCTCCTCGGTTCCGAGCTTGACCTCCTCTCCCTCGACGCTTACAACAACCGGGAGATCCTCATCGGCTACCGCTCCTCCCTGGCCGCCTTCCTGCGCCGGGGAGGCGCGGTAGCCTGGGGCGCTGTCCCCACCCATACCTCCCTCCTGGAGGGCGAGGACCCGCGTAGCCTGGCGGAGAAACTCCTCTCCATATGGGAGAAAATGGAAGAGGACGGGGCGGATCCCGCGACCGTCCGCAACCGCTCCCTGCTCACGCCCGCCACCTGCTGCCTGGTCAACCCGGACCTCACCGCCACCGTGGAGAGGGCCTTCTCCCTCCTCCGCGAGGTGCGAGACATCCTGGTGGGCTGACCGCCGGCGCGGTCCGCCCCCGGACCCGCCCTCAATACCATGGGCTTTGCCTGCGGGGCGGCGTTAATAAAAAAACGAGCAAACCCTCCAGGCTCTCGGGGCGTGCCGAAGGACGGTCATCGATGCCGTTTACAGCCGCGCACCGGTCAATGAGGCCCGGGGCGGGCGGAAAGAGGTAAAGGCGGCGCGGGTCGATACCGATAAACATGACGATTCGCCTCCAGGACGGGTGGGGCGTGAGGATTAGTCCCCGGTCTGGAGACCCCGTGGTTTATGCAGAAAAAAACCATCGCATGATGAAGGGAGGGTCCGATTTGCCGCCCACGAAGAACGCCTCCGAAAGATCCGCAAGGGTCGCCGCCGCCAGGTCCGGGATCCTGCGGGAGATAACCTTGCTGCTGCTCGCGGTCATGCTCAGCTCCGGACTGGCCACCTTCCTCATCCTGCGGGCCTCGCAGGAACGCCTCATCGAAAACAGCATCGACAAAGTGCTCCAGAAGAACGCCGAGGACGTCTCCTCCTTCTTTTTCTACATCTCGGAAGAGAAGTTGCCCGAGTACATGCAGACGGTCCTCGAGGAGGGCGTTCCGAAGCTCGCGGTAGCCGTTCTGGCCCATGAGCTGAGCCAATCCCAGAGGAAGATCGACGAGGACCTGAAGAAGATGGCCGTCGAAAAGCCCATGGGGGTCGGACTGCACATGATAGTGGTGATCGCCAGCAGGGACTTTCCCGTCTCGGAACCCCTCCTCTTCGCCAGCAGCGACGAGGACCTTGTTTACAACTGGAAGATCCCGGAGGACGTGATGGAGAACCTGAAGAGCGGAAGACCTTACGTGTTCCGGGAGAACGGGGTACCCGAACTGGGCCTTGAGGGACCGCACCTCATCGTCACCTCCCGGCACGAGGACCCCGAATTGGGGTTCACGGCGGGTTATGTGGGCGTGAAACCGATGGGGGAGGAGATCGAGGCCATAAAGGGGTTCTACGACCGGGAGCGCAGGAACACCCTTCTGACCCTCGGCCTGGTGGTGGGCGTCTCCATACTGGCGGTCCTCTTCGTCAGCTTCTTCGTACTCAACCTCCTCATCCGGAGGAGGATAACCCAGCCCATCGAACAGCTGGTCAGGTCGGCGGAGCGGATAATGGAGGGCGACCTGGACACCCCCATAGAGGTGCACGAGGGCGGAGACTTCGCCGTGCTGGAGCGCGCCCTCCGGGAGATGCTGGAGAGCGTGCGGAGGATGTTCGATGCGGCCATGAAGGGGGAGTAGCCGCGGGACACAGGTCCATCACTCCGGTCTCCGCCACCCCGAAACCTTTCTGCTCCCTTGGAGGACTCGGGGCGGATGGAGAAGCGAGACGACCTTCTTCGCCTTTCCGCGCGTGCGAATCAGTCCGCGCGTGCGCGGGAGTGGTGCGGAGGAGCCTTTCAAGATACTCTCTCGCCGGACATGCGTGACCCCGGCCGTCGGCAGGGGTTCACGGCGAGCGGTTTTCCGGATCGATCCACCACCTTCTTGGTCTCCCTGCGCAACACCGTCCGAGGAAGGGACTTCACCGCCTCGGGTAACGCGTTTCACGGGGGGGATCGGGGCCGTGTCCGGTCCGCGCCCGCCGTCCGCTCCGCGTCCGCGTATCAAACCGTCGCCTCCTCCGGGTAGAATTTAATAAGCGAGAGGCTTTCGTGCTCCCGCTCCCGCGGGAGGCGGCTGTCGACCGGGAACACTGAAAGCGGGAAGGAAAGGAAAGGACATGTCCATGGAGCGCATTCGCAAGCGGGACGGCTCGGTGGTGCCCTTCGAGAAAGGAAAGATAACCGCGGCCATCCGCAAGGCGCTGGAGGCGGTGGGCGAGGGTGACCCCTCCCGGGCCGAGTCCCTGGCCGACGAGGTGACCGCCCGGCTCGAGGAGCGCTACGTCGGCGACATCCCCACCGTGGAGGAGGTGCAGGACCTGGTCGAGGAGACCCTCATCCAGCGCGGGCTGCCACGCACGGCCAAGGCCTACATCCTGTACCGCGAGAAAAGGGCGGAGATACGCCGCACCAAGGATTTCCTGGGCGTGCGCGACGAGCTGAAGCTCACCATCAACGCCGTCAACGTGCTCAAGAAACGTTACCTGCTCAAGGACGAGCGCGGACAGGTGGTGGAGACCCCGGACCAGATGTTCCGGCGGGTGGCGCGGGCCGTGGCCCAGGCGGAGAGGCTCTACGACCCGCACGCCGACGTCTCAGCCTGGGAGGAGGAGTTCTACCGCCTCATGGTCTCCCTGGAGTTCCTCCCCAACTCCCCCACTCTGATGAACGCGGGCACCGAGGTGGGCCAGCTATCGGCCTGTTTCGTCCTCCCGGTGGAGGACTCCATCCCCGGCATCTTCGACGCGGTGAAGAACATGGCCCTGGTCCACAAGTCGGGCGGGGGCACGGGGTTCTCCTTTTCCCGGCTGCGCCCCAAGGGGGATGTGGTGCAGTCCACCATGGGCATCGCCTCGGGACCGGTCTCCTTCATGCGCATATTCGACGTGACCACGGAGATCATCCGCCAGGGAGGCCGCAGAAGAGGGGCCAACATGGGCATCCTGCGCTGTGACCACCCGGACATCCTGGAGTTCATAACCGCCAAGGACCAGGAGGGGTTCCTCTCCAACTTCAACCTCTCCGTGGGCATAACCGACGAGTTCATGGAGGCGCTGGAGAAGGACGAGGTGTATCTGCTGCGCAACCCCCGCAACGGAGCGGTGACCGGGAGCCTCCACGCCCGCGACGTCTTCAATCTCATCGTCACCCAGGCCTGGCGCACCGGGGACCCGGGGCTGATCTTCCTGGACACCATCAACCGCAACAACCCCACCCCCCACCTGGGGGAGATAGAGTCCACCAACCCCTGCGGCGAGCAGCCTCTGCTGCCCTGGGAGAGCTGCAACCTGGGGTCCATCAACCTGAAGGCCATGGTGCGGGACGGGAAGCTGGACAAGGAGAGGTTCCGGTCGGTCATCCGCACCGCGGTGCGCTTCCTGGACGACGTCATCGACGTCAACCGCTGGCCGCTGGAGGAGACGGAGCGGGTGACCAAGGGGAACCGCAAGATCGGGCTGGGGGTGATGGGCTTCGCCGACGCCCTGCTCAAGATGGGCATACCCTACGACTCCGAGGAAGGCCTTCAAGCGGCGGAGGAGATAGCCTCCATCCTGGAGGAGGAATCCCACCGGGCCAGCTCCGAGCTGGCCGCGGAGAGGGGCAACTTCCCCAACTACCCGGGTTCGGTGTGGGAAAAGCGGGGCATCCCCATGCGCAACGCCACCACGGTGACCATCGCCCCCACCGGCACCATAAGCATCATCGCCGGCACCTCCTCGGGTATCGAGCCCCTCTTCGCCATCTCCTTCGTGCGCAACGTCATCGAGGGCACCCGCCTCATGGAGGTCAACCCCATATTCGAGGAGGTGGCCAGGGAGAGGGGTTTCTACGGGAACGACCTGATGATGGATATCGCTCGCAGCGGCACCCTGCACTACGTGGAGGGGATACCCGAGGACGTCAAACGGGTATTCGTCACCGCCTTCGACATCGCCCCGGAATGGCACGTGCGCATGCAGGCCGTATTCCAGAAGCACTGCGACAACGCGGTGTCCAAGACCATCAACTTCCCCTCCGACGCCTCCATCGACGACATCGAGGAGGCCTACCTCCTGGCCTACCGCCTCGGGTGCAAGGGCATCACCGTTTACCGCTACGGCAGCAAGCGGGAGCAGGTCCTCTACCTGGGCAGCGATTCCATGATGCGGCTCATGGAGAGGCCGGATTACACCATGGCAGAATCGGAATACGCCGGAGGATGCCCCACTCCCCTGTGTTTCTTCTGATAAGGGGCGGGGCGGTAGAGCGTTTCGGAGGGTTATGAGACTGTTGCTCCTCTACTGCGGGGGGGCCGTGCCTGCGCATCCGGACCCCTTCTCGGTGACCTTCGACGACGCCTTTGCGGAGCGCTTCCTGCGCCACCTGGTCAACGAGGAGGGATACTGCAACGGATGCGGAGCCCTTTGTGACCACTGCCGGGACACCTATGGCATAGACTTCACCCCGGACATCGCCCACGTGATGCAGCTGCCCTCCGTCCTTCCCTACTACCTGGACGACCCGACGGGGCTTCTGGGGGGCGAGCTCCCTCCCCACGAGGCCACGGTGGCCGTGAACGTACACCAGGAGGTCCTCCTGGCCCTTCCCGAACTCGCCTTCCGGGCCGGCTCTCGCGTGATTATCGCACCATCCGAGGCCCCAGGCTGGGTGAGCCGGTGGGTGCGGGGCGAGGTTAGAAAGGCCTGCCGTCGCCTGGGGATGGGCTGCGCCTTCCCCAAGCCCTTCTGCTCGCTCACGCCGGGAATCCACCCCGCGGTGGACGAGTTCATGGAGCATTTCCGCATCGGATACCCCCGACTGCGCCTGGAACTCGGCGAGGGCTACATCAAGGAGGCAAGGGTGTTGCGCAGCGCGCCATGCGGGAACACCTACTACGTGGCCTTCAACCTCAAGGGCGCCCCTCTGGACGCCTCGGTGGCCGAGGTGGTGGCCAAGTACTGGCACAGTTTTCCCTGCGTGGCCTCCATGGAGGTGGACCGAGAACTCGGGGAGACTATCCTCCACATTGGAGGCTTCATGCACTACCGCGCCGTCCAGGAGGCTCTGGCCGAGGCGGGTGTGGAGGTGGAGCTCCCCTCCTCTCCGGCGCTGGCCCGCATATCCGCCTGACCCGGCGGCAACCGGCGGGCACGGGGTGGCGCCCGGCTCAAACCGAGCATCCGTTTTACCGAAAATATTTACGGGTATGGACAAAAAGGGTTTTACGTGCATGGGGAGGATGCGGTGGGGACGCGGGCCGATCCAGGGGAAGGGAAGGCGAAGCGGACCCGCCGCCCGGCAAGGCAAAGGGGAATGGAGGCCTGAGGGAAAGGGGCCCGAGGAGGCCGGAGATGGCGGACAAGAAGATCCTCATAGCCGACGACGACCCCCACATCCGCCGGCTCATCTCCGAACTGCTGGCGGCGGAGGGCTACCGGCTGCTCGCCGCCGAGGACGGCGAGGAAGCCCTGCGCGTATGTCGTGAGGAGCATCCGGACCTCATCATCCTGGACATCATCATGCCCAAGATGGACGGGATGGAGGTGTGTCGCCGACTCCGCGACGAGACGGCGGCGCCCATCCTCTTCCTGACCGCCAAGGACGACATAACCGACCTGGTGAGCGGTCTGGCCATCGGCGGCGACGATTACATCACCAAACCCTTCAAGGGGGCGGAGCTCATCGCCAGGGTCAAGGCCGCCCTGCGCCGCGCGGACATGGTGCGGAACACCGCGGAGAAGGAGGAGTACATATCCGTGGGCGGCCTGGAGATAGACCGGAGGCGCAGGGAGGTATCCGTGGACGACCGTCCGGTGCAGCTCACCCAGACGGAGTTCGACCTCCTCTGGCTCCTGGCCAGCCACCGCGGGACCGTCTTCTCCCGCAAGGAGATCGTCAAGGCCCTCTGGGGCTACGACGACCCCGGCATATCCAGGACCATCGATACCCACATCGCCCGGCTGCGTAAGAAGATCGAGCGCGATTCCTCCAACCCGGAATTCATCAAGACGGTCACCGGCGTGGGGTACAAGTTCTTCTAATCCGTCCTGGATTCTGATAACATATAGCACTGCAGCGGGCGCTTAGCTCAGCGGGAGAGCGCTGCCTTCACACGGCAGAGGTCGAGGGTTCAAATCCCCCAGCGCCCACCAGGCGAACGGGCCTCAAAGGCCCTTCTCTTTTTCTGCTGCGAACCGCAAGCTGCGGGTCGCGCCCCACCCACGGTCACACCTTGCCTCCCCGGGACGGGATGCTCCGCCCGCGGTCTGAAGGGGATTTCGAGGCAATTCCTGAGGGCATCCCTGCACATTCGAGCGGGGGCGGCCATCCCCCGAGCTGGATGCGGAGGCGATCGGCATGAGCCTCGGACGCCTCCATCCACCGTCGACGTTCCGCGGCGTTCGGGGCGCTTTCGAGGTCCCGTAACGAGCCCCCGGATCGCCGTGCGCCCCCGGAAAGTGCTCTATATTCTTGCCCGAACATCCACCGTGACATGCACCCGGGAGGCGCCCGTCCTTCCCGCGCCCCGGGAGGCGCACCGCCTACTCCAGGTCGTAATCGTCCGGGATGACCTTCATCCGGGTGAGCTCGGGGTCATGTCCCGGGATGACGATGTCCGCCATCATATCCAGCTTGGCCAGGGTCCGCATGATCTCCCCGGGGTTGAGGATGGAGGGACCGAAATAGCCTCCGTAACGGGACCCCCACACTTTGGCCAGTGTCTGCTGGACCTCGGGGTCCTGGAGGTCCACCTGTTTCCCGGCCACCCCTCCCAAACCGACGATCTCCATGAACTTGGCCGGGAAGCGCTTGGCCAGGCCGGCATACATATAGGCGGCGTCCCCGAAGATGATGGCCCTTCCCCGGGAGGTGTTCACCGCCACCGCCTGATGCCCCGCGGTGTGCCCTGGGGCGAAGATGAGCTCGATGCCTTCCCGCAGCCTGAAATCCCCGTTGACCAGTCTGAACCTGGGGACCAGGTCGATCCAGTCCTCCTGGCAGCAGCCCACGGCCTGATAGCCCATGGGGAAGTAGGATTCCAGAAGTTCCCTCTCCTGAACGTAGAAACTGGCGTTCTCGAATAGGTGCAGGTAACCCGTGTGGTCGTGGTGCAGGTGGGTGACGATCACCGTGTCCACGGCCAGGGGGTCCACGCCGTTTCTGCGGAGGACCTCGGGCACCTCCAGGTCCGGCGTGCGCGGCTTGGGGCCGAAGATCCACTTGGGCACGTGGTCGTGCTGGTAACTGCCGTCCACGACGATCTTCTCCCCGTCCTCTCCCTCGATGAGGAACATGAAGACGGGGAGGTCAGCGAAGTAGCCGGAGGCCAGGGGGCTCATGATCAGGCCCCAGTTCATGTGGAACCACCCTGTGAGCAGGGGCTTGATCCGGTATTCCTTCACGGCCCTCCCTCCTTTCTCGAAACGAGCGGATGCCTAACGGCCGCCCCACCGTTCAGGCCGAACCCGGGCCGGCCGTTCCCTCTTCCATCCGGCACGGCGGACTCTTCCCCCCGCACCGCACGGACCGCGCCCCCCGCGAGGAAACCGACGGTCACCGGTACAAGTGTACGCTTGCCCTCCCCTCGCCACGCGCGGGGAACGCACCGATGCAGGAGGCGAGGACAGGACATCCATCCGAGCCCACATCCCAGCATATATGAAGGTCGACAGGGCGGCAAACAAAGGACTCCCCTTCTCCCCGCGTCGACCTTCCGCTTGCCCGGCGTTCCGGCTCCCTCGAACGGTCGCGGCATGGCGCCGCCCAGTTCGAGCACATGGAGGTCGCCCCCTCTTCCGTCACCCGGATCCCGCCCCAGGGCGGGCCTTCGACCCGTAGCCGAGAGGGCTTGGGTATGCGGAGGAGGGATGGCGGTTTTCATCGGGTTCTGCGTCCAGAAAACGGCTGAGGTCACCCTAAAGACCTTACCCAACGGTAACGATAAATAATCCGGTACCGCTTCAGCGTCAAAGGGAGGTCGGGAGTCGAAAATGTCCGTTCAATGTCCCCTTTGCGGCGTTCCCACCGTCATCTCGCGCACCCACCGCTGGGAAAAAGGCTGCATAGTGAACCGAGCCTCGGGAAACGCCAACTTCTGCGTCTACGAGGCCTCCTTCCATAACCGCGTCCTCGAGGAACTGGAACGCCGCCTGGGGCCGATCATAAACCGCATGGTGTACATAGCGGGGAGGGCGGCCGCGGCGGAGATCGCCAGGAACCTCTTCACCTCCCACCCGCTGATGCAGAGGCTCATCTTCAGAACGCCGATCTATCGCCGGACCCAGAGGTCCCTCCTCCGCTTCACCCGGGCTATCGGCATGGGGCGCATCGAGCTCCTGGGGCACCGCAAAGGAAGGAGTGGAGCGGTAAGGGTGACCGACCCCTTCCACCTCGCCCACTGCACGGCGGTCATCCTGGGAGGACTGGATGTGATGTACGGTTTCCCGGTCTCCTTCACCGCCCGGCAGGAGGGCGACGGATACATAGGTGAGCTCGTTCCGGGGAAGAGGGATGCTCTTGCCGGGGAGGAGGCCTACCGTCGCCTGACGCCGGAAAGGCTCCTCCCCTCCGCGCCAGGGGGACATCCCTCCGCACCGGACAACGGGGCGCTCTTCACGCCATGCCGCCGCTGCGGAGCACCTTCCGAGCTGGGGAGCTCCTTCGCCTTCGACCTCGGTAACGGGGTGATCACCGAGAAGGAGACGGGCGAGCGCCACATATTCTACGGGCTGCAGTCGGTGCACGCCATTTTGCGGGAGTTCGAGCTGGAGCTGGGCCCGGAGGTCGGGGACCTTTTCGTGAGCGCGGAGAAGGAGGGGCTCCGCGCCAGGCTGGCCGGAGACGGCGGCTACGGACCATCCTGGGATCTTCGGAGCCTCCGCTCCTACCTCGCCCTGCGGGGCATGGGTCTCTTGTCCCGGCTTGAGGAGGACACCGACGGAGCGGAGCTGGAGATAGCCAACGCCTTTCTCCCCACCGTGGTCGTGGGGAGGCTGGCCGCCCTGTGGGAGATACGCAGGGGAATGCGCGCCGACTGCGCTTACTCCGTGCGGGGGAACGTCCTGAGCCTGCGCATCCGCCCCGCTCCGTGAGGGGCTTTCGCCTCCCTCCACGGAAGGGCAGGGCGGACCGCACGGAAAGGCCGTAAGAGCCCGGCGCGCGGGAGGTCCGCTCACCAAGGCAGGATGAGGGGGAGTAGCTCCACCGCCTCGTCCAGCCAGGCACCCTCCAGGCAGAAGGCGGCGCTGCGGTTGACCTCGCGGGGTAGGGAGAAGGCCGCGTGCACGATGCGCCCCCTCTCCAGGACCAGATGACAGCAGGTCTCTCCCTCCGGCCCTTCGCAGCGCCCAAACCCCCGGCCGCTCCCCCGCCCGCCCGGTGACGCCTCCCAGGGACCCTCCGGCAGGTTCTCGGTCAGAGCCTCCAGGAAGGCCAGGGAATCGCTGACCTCTCCCGCCCTCACCCTAACCATCCACCGCAGCGTGCCCCGCCTCTCCTCCGCCGCGCGGGGAGACCAGCCGTGGGGCATGGGGAACACCGGTTCCTCCGCCCGCGCGTCCACCTTCCTTCCCAGGGCCCTGGCCAGCGGCCCCACCCAGGCCTCACATCCCCAGCGGGGATCGCACCGGACGCCCTCTCCCGACCCGTGCACCCGGCTCCATCCCTCCCTCGGAAGCCGGGCCAGGCGCCTCTCCGCCCAGCGGGGAGGGGAAACGGACGCCAGGCTCCGGCAAAGCCCGTCCCACCCCCGCGCGATGCTTTCCATTTCCTTCCATAGACGGCGGACCAGCCCATCCGCCATCTCCGCCCGCACCCCGCCCGGGACCAGGGCCTCCGCGGCGTCCCTCACTCCGGTCGCCCTCCTCTCCGCCTCCCCCACCTCCCCGCCCCACTCCATCAGCTTCCGGGAGAGACGAAACCGTCCGGAGAGAAAAGCCACCACCTGCAGCCACGAGCAGTGGGAGCGTATCCGCTGGAGCTCGAGCAGAGCCGCGCGCACCGCCCGCGCCGGCGGAGGAACCGTCAGGCCTCGGGCCTCCTCCAGGGCCAGGAAAAAGGAGAGCAGGAGGGGGATATCCCCTCCCAGGGCCTTCCGCGCCTTCTCCTCCTCCCTCCCCGCCCTTCCTCCCCGCAGGTACGGAGAGGGGCATGGCCGCTGGCACTCAATGACCCGGAGCACGCGCCCTCCCCGCGTCTCCAGCAGCAGGTCACCCTCGGGGTGGAGGAGGCGGCCGCCCGCGGCCTCTCCTCCTCCCTCCTGGTCCGCCACCGCGGCTCTGCCGCGGGGCTCAAGCCCTGGACCCTCTTCCTCCTCCCCCTCGCCGAAAAGCAGCACCGACCAGCGTCGCCCGGGAGGGAAGAAGAGGGATGCCTTCTCCACCAGCCCTCCCCCCTCCGGCGCGATCAGGTGAAGGGTCTTCCCCTCGCGGGGGTGGTAGAGGTGCAGGGTCTCCCCCCCTCGAGGGTCCACGTCGGCCATGAGCAGCCGGAGGCCGCTTTCGGCCAGGAAACGCAGCCTGACCTCCCTTTCTCCCCCGTGTTCGGTGATCCACGCACCTCCCAAGACGCCGACCCTCCTAACAGGTCCGTATGAAGCAGAGCCTTCCCCGGCTTCCGCCGCCGCCCCGGCCTCCCGGAGAGGAGGACCGCCCACGGGCAATGCCTCCCCCGGACACTCGATCCCGCCTCCCCAGGACGGGCGGCTGCCGTCAGCGCAACAGGGCGAGGACGGTCACCGCCCACCAACCCGCGAAGAACGCCGCCTCCGCGGCCAACGCCGCCTTAACCCAGAAATTTCCAGACCAACGAGAACGGCGGGGTGTAGCCCGGAGGCCCGCCAGCAGAGTTGGGAACCCTTCCCGCCATGCCGTCCCGGCGGGCGCCCTGCCCCTCTCCCGCACCCGCGTCCCCCAGAAAAGCGACAGCCCGGCCAGCAGCAGGAGGGAAGCCCAGGCCAGGGGAGCCCAGGAGACGAAGGGCATCTCCAGGGGCAGTCCGTATTCCCGCATCACGAGGTCCACCACCCGACCCGGGTAGATACCCACCAGGATGAGCAAGGCGCAGAGCGGAAGAGCCGCCGCTGCGGCCACCCGGTCCGTCCTCCCGCCCTCTCCATCGCCCGGGAACAGCAGCGCCGAAGCCCCACAGGCCGCGAAGGATACCACCATGACCGGCCAACCCAGGAAGAAGGCCACCCCGCTACCCCCCGTGCGGTCCAGCGCCAGGCCGTTCCCCGCCGACCACAGGGAAGCGAATCCGGCCAGAGGCGGTGTCCCCAAGAAGGCCCCGGCGCCGATCGTCCTTGCCGCCCCCCTCCAACCCTCCTTTCCCGGGGTCTCCAGAAGGAGGAGGGCGGGTATGCCCGAGAGCAGGATCAGCCTGGCCGCCGCCGACCCCGCCTTTCCCCCACCGGCCATGGAAAGGATGAAGGCCCCTCCCAGGCAGCAGACCATCCATCCCCTCGCCTGTCCCGCGTCCGCGGAACGCAAGAGGCTCCAGGCCGAGGCGGCGGTCATCGCCGAGCCCACGCACAGCAAGGCCCACTGCCATACCCCTCCCGGGGCGGAGAGCACCCGCAGGGCCAGGAAAAGGAGGTAAGCGCCGAGGACGGGGCTCGCCAACAGCAGGTAGGGCAACCGCCGTGCCCTCCCCCTCCCGCAGAGATAAGCCGTGCAGGCGGCAAGGGGAAAGACCCCCAGGCGCAGCAGGCCGGAGGCCAGGAAGAGGGCGAAGGTCGGGAGATGCAATCGCGCGGGAGGGGAGAGCAGCGCCTCTCCGGACGAATCCCCCAGCGCCAGGAGGAGGACGGAAAGGGCCAGGCAGAGGTCGGAACAGAAAAGGGGGAGGAGGGCGGCCAGCCTCCGGGATCGCTCCCTTCTTCCGCACCCCACCATGCTCGCCGCCGCGGCGCACACGGTCACGGCGGCGCACCCCACGGAGAGGACTACCGGACGGCTGGTGAGGAGGGCGGCCGAGGCCCCGGCCAGGGACAGGTGGCCCAGGGAGCACAGGATTCTCTCTCCCCGCTCCAGGGCGCCCTCTTCTGCGGAGAGGAGGAGCACGGAAAGCGGCCCGGCCACGGCCGTGATCAGCAGGAAGACGAGGTTGTGCTCCCCCAGCGCCCACCATCCCCACCAGAACGGCCCGGGGCCCACGTGCCTCTCCCATCCCCGGAAGGACAGGGCGAGGAGCGTGGAGGAAGCCATAAAGGACCAGATGGATGGAAGATATTTCCACTTACCCCTCGAAGGGGAGAGTGCGCTCCAGAGGGCCGCCGCCAGGGCGGCCGCGGGCATGAAGGGCAGGAGGTGAACGGCCTTCATCTAAACGTGTTCACTCCCTCCGCCGGCAGGCCTCTGCGGGTCCGGGAAGCACGGACCCCGCCAAGCATGGCACTCCCCGCTCCCCCGCCCTCGACTTGACCCACCGCTCCGCCGGGCCGTCGTATCCTCCGGGACCGGAATCCTCCGGGACCGGAGCACTCCCCGCACCTGGCGCTCTCCTCGGGTCTTCGGGGCGCTTTCCCCCAACGATTCCCCCTCCCTGATGCAGCGGGTCCGCGACCTCCGTCCTCCCCGCGCGGCACCCGGTCAAGATCCCCGCCGCTCCCGCCCCTTCCCGCGTCACCGCTCTCCTGTAAAGACGCCGACGGCTTGCACCTCGTTGCCGGTCCGCCCCCTCCCGAACCACGGCCTCATCCCCCCGGGAAGGCGCGCCCGCCGTCCGAAGAGCCTTGCAAATCCACCACCTCCTCACCTCAAGGCGGAAGCGCCCGCCGCCAGAACCAGGGAAAGAAAGGCGGGTAGCGCCGTCCACCACTGCGCCCTCCTCCTTCCCGCCCTGCTCCGGCGGAAGGACCAGGCGCGCAGGAAGACGCCGGCCATGACCCACCCCAGCGCGGCCGAGAGCCATACGAGGAGCCTTCCCGCCCCATCCCCCGGATAACCCAGGAGGAGCACGGTGAAGGCCGCCGCCAGAAAACCCCGTTCCGCAGCCCGGATGAGGCGCACCGCGTGGTCGTCGCCGCCTCCGCCCCCGTAAGGGAGACCGTCCTCCCAGCCGGGGTCTCCCACGACCAGTAAGACCGCGGCCAGAGCTCCGAGGCCCAGGGCGGCGGCCATGGCCGGGCGCCCCGGCCCCTCCCAGAGGGACAGGGAGGAGAAAGCGGTCTCTCCCCTCAGGGAGCTCAGGGAGATATCCGGCCCCCCGGGAAAGCGGAGCGCAAGGGCGGACAGAAGCAGGAGGAAGGAGGCCGCGCGCAGCAGCGCGGTGCGGAAGGCCAGGGGAAGAAAGGGCGCGCCTCTCCCCTCCCCCCACCCGCACAACGCGGCCAGGGGCAGGACCTCCGCGGAGGCGAAGAGGAGGGCCAGGGTCAGGAGATCGCCCCTCGCCGCCACCAGGCAACACATGCCCAGGGCGAGGGTGACGAGCACCGCGGAGAACACCGCCGCGGAACGCGGAGACCATCCCCAACCCTCCGTCGGCCTTTCGAGCTCCTCCCCCCGCCGGGCGGAAGGCACCCCGAGGAGGAACGAGGCCGCTTTCCCGTCGAGAAAAAGGAGCAGGCTCCCTCCGGAGAGGAGGGTGGCCAGGCCCGGAAAGAGGGCCAGGTTCAGGATGTAGAGGAGCGTCCGCATACCCACCGTCCGCTCGGTTTCCGCCGAGAGCCGAAGGTCAACCGATCGATCCCCGTGAAGGCCTGTGCCCACCTGACCTCGAGAAAGCCCTTCCCCATCCTCCTCGAGCCCCAGCCCCGCTTCAGGGACGTCATGCGCCGCCTCCCAGCAGCCAGATGGGGCTGGACCACGCCCAGTGGCCGTCCTCCTGCTCCACGCGGAGATAATACAGCCTCTCCCCCTCTCCGTCATCGGTCAGCCGGAAGGCGGCTTCCCTTCCCCCCGAGGTGGCCCAGGCCGCGCGGAAACTCCCCCTCTCTCCGCATACGAGCTCCACCCGGCGCAGCGGAGCCGTGCCCAGGACCCTCCCTTCCAGAACGACCGGCCGCAGGGGCAGGTATTCCGTGCCCATGGGCAGCCCATCGGCAAAGAGCTCCAGGACGATGCGCGCCCCCGTGGTCCCGTAAACCCGGCGGTTCCAGAGCGCGTTCCATATCGCCTCGTCGGTCAGCTCCTCCGCCCAGACGGCGGTGAGCCCCCGGGGGTATATGTCGACGGGGTGGACTCTCTCATCCACGGCGTAGTCATGGCGGTCGCTACCGGCTATCACCCCCAGCCGCAGGCCGGCGGCCAGCACTTCCTGGTAATAATTACCATATCCCGGCCCGACCCTGTCGTCGCGGAGAAAACGCGGGAACCATCCCCTCGGGTCGCCGTGGGTCACGGGATAGGGCCCCTCGTAGCTCTCCGAGGCCCCGTGCATGCTGTAGAGCTCCACGAGCCGCTGCTGCTCGTCGTCCGGCCCCCACCAGGTATAGGCCGGGGGGATCCTCATCCTGACCATCTTGGCCCAGTTGAAGGGCAGGACGAAAACCCGCCGCCAGGAGGTGTGGTGGGGCACCACCAGCGCGTCGTGGCTCCGCAGGCGGTCCCGCAGCTTGAAAGGGTCGTCGCTCTCCGGGTTCAGCCAGCCGTAGACGCGCGGCTCCCTCTCCCAGGGCGCGAAGTACACGCCCCGATGCCCGTGCCTGTGGTCCGACCATTCGTACCCCAGGAGCACGGCGAACTCTCCCGGCCGGTTGAACTCCTCCCGCAGCTCGCGGATCAGCCGCCACTCCTCCTCCCTCCCCGAGGGCTCGATGAGCTCCATGGTGTCGTGCATGGTGATGGCCGCGAAATCCAGTCCCTCCACGTCGCGTGCCGTGCGGTAGAACTCCCTGGGCTCCAGGTTGCCGTCGCAAAGACAGGTATGCACGTGGAGGTCCCCCCAGAACAGGCGCATCCCGTCCCCGAGGACCACCGGGTTGCCCTCGCCGGTGAGGTCGCCGGCGGAGGCCCGCAGCCGGTAAACGCCCCTTCCTTCCAGACGGTAGGGCACCACCACCACCCCCCGGTGGGCGGGATGGAAGTCCACTTCCCCGGCCACCTCCATTCCCGCAGGGGCTTCCAGCCGCACCCTTCCGGTGAAGAACGGATCCACCTCCCCCCTGCGGTCCACGGCGCGCAGGTAAATCCTTCCATATCCTTCCGGGTCCGGCGAGGAGAGGACGGGCTGTATGGCCTCCGCGGCCCCGCCCACGGCCTCCAGCACCGGGCAGCGTTCCAGGTAACGGTAAAGGCCGGAGGCCCTCTCGTCCACCTCCACGGCAAGGTCCACCCGGGAAGGATGTGCGGGGACCTTCCATCCCCGGCTTCCTCCGCTGCGGTCACCCAGGATCACGAGGATCTCGTCCCCTTCCTGCAACCGCCCGCCCCTCACGCGGATGCGGATCTTGCGCTGTTCGAGATACAGGTATCCTACATCCAGGGGTTCCAGCCTGACCCCGCAGCGGCGCAGGAACTCCCGCCCCAGGAAACGCAGGGCTCCCCGCAACGGGAAATATCCCTGGGAGACCACTTCCAGGCGGGCACTCCCCGAGGTGCGCAGCTCGCAACGGTAATAATTGGGAAGGCGTGGATGGCGGTTCTGGATAAGGCCCCAGCCGTGGGCGTAGAGGAAGGCGGGCCTCCTCCCGCGTTCTCCGAAATCCACCAGGCGGCAGATGCCCACCTTTATCCCGCCGTCCTCGGATATACCTCCGGGGCCGCAACGGAACCTCAGGGTCACCGTGGCGGGGGCTCCTCCCGCCCGGACCGCGGACGGTTCCACCCACGCCTCGCCCGGAGCCGTCTCCCTCGAAGGCCCGGGTTTCCTCCCGGGCCGGAAGAACTCCGGGTCGTAGAGATAATCCATGATCCCGAAGAAAAGGGCGCCCGCCACAGCTCCTCCCAACCCCGCTGCCGTCAGGGCGAGCCCCCTGGCCGCCTTGCCCGTCCTCCGCAGCATCCTCCGCAGC
>FWWL01005067.1_pt1 | contig 21201 bp, 13 predicted proteins | sample 2228331 | NCBI WGS metagenome assembly FWWL01 (sample SAMEA103939775, study PRJEB20133) | metagenome | reverse complement strand
TGGCCGGTGCGGGCGGGACCGCCTGCCATGCCAGCTCCCGCCGCCGCGTCAGTGCCGCCGGCCGCACCGGCGATCTCGGAACCGGTGGCGCGCCGCTCGCCCTGCACGGGCACGGCGCCGCCCGATGCCAGCGTATCGCTGCGCGTGGCCTGCCCCTTGCCCTGTTGCGGCTGTTGCTGCTTGTCCTTTTGTTCGTTTGCCATGACCAACCTCCATAACGACGCTGTGAGACAAGCTGGCATTCTGCCCAAGCTTGCTTCCGGCAGGCGCGCGCCAGTCCGTCCGGGCGCCGCGCGCGCCGCCACACGGCACGAAAGATGTGCGCGCGCCGTTGACGCTGGGCCTTGCCGCATGGATACTGACGAGCATTCCCGATTGTCGGGCCCATCGCCCGCCCACATCAAGCCTGCTGGCCCACCGCGTACGGTAGCACCAGCGATGCCACAGTTTTATTGGAGTCCCGATGTCCCCTGCCGCACCCCTGATCACCAACGATGCCGTCGTCCTCGGCCTGCTCGCGGCCGCCCTCGGCGCCGTGCTCTGGACCGCCAACCGGCCGTCCGGATTCTGGAAGTCCTTCTACAGCTACGTCCCGGCCATCCTGCTGTTCTACCTGATCCCGTCCCTGCTCAACACCTTCGGCGTGATCGACGGCCATGCTTCGCGCCTGTACCCGGTGGCGCGCGACTATCTGCTGCCCGGCTCGCTCGTACTGCTGTGCGTGGCGATCGACTTCAAGGCCATCATGAAGCTGGGCCCGAAGGCCGTCGTGATGTTCCTGACCGGAACCGTCGGCGTGATGCTGGGCGCATTGGTGGCCTTCCACGCCATGTCGGTGCTGCATCCGGCGTCGGTCGCGGGGGAAACCTGGCGCGGCATGGCGACCCTGGCCGGTTCCTGGATCGGTGGCGCCGCCAACCAGGCGGCCATGAAGGAAGTGTTCCAGGCGGACGCCACCCTGTTCGGCCAGTTCGTCGCCGTTGACGTGCTCGTCGGAAACCTGTGGACCGCCGTCCTGCTGTTCCTGGTCAGCCGTTCGGCGGCCTTCGACCGCTGGACCGGCGCGGACCTGCGGGCGCTCGAACAGCTCAAGCACACGGTGGAGCAGTATCAGGCGCAGCACGCGCGCATTCCCAGCACCACCGACCTGATGGTGATCCTGGCGGTCGCACTCGGCGCGACCGGCTTGTCCCACTTCCTCTCGGCGCACGCGGTGGCCTGGATCGCCTCGCTGCCCGCCGAATGGCGCCTGCAGGACTACAGCCTGACCTCGGGCTTCTTCTGGATGGTGGTGCTGGCCACGACCATCGGCCTGCTGCTGAGCTTCACGCGCGCCCGCACCCTGGAAGGCGCCGGCGCCTCGAAGGTCGGCTCGATCATGCTCTACATCCTGGTCGCCACCATCGGCATGCAGATGGACCTGGTGGCGCTGATCGAGCGTCCGTGGCTGTTCCTGCTGGGTGCGATCTGGATCGCCTTCCACGGCGGCCTGATGGTGCTGATGGCCAAGCTGATCCGGGCGCCGCTGTTCATGATGGCGGTCGGGTCGCAGGCCAACATCGGCGCGGCCGCCTCGGCTCCGATCGTGGCCAGCGCCTTCCACCCGGCACTGGCGCCGGTCGGCGTGCTGCTGGCCGTGCTCGGCTACGCGCTCGGCACCTACGGCGCCTACCTTGCCGGCCTGATGCTGCGTTCCGCCGCCGGTGGCTGATGCGGTGAGCGTCCACCGGCGCCGGGTGCACGAACTGGAGCTGCGCGTGCGCGAGCTCCAGCAACTGTTCAATTCGCTCGACCCGGCGCCCTTCCTGAACAAGGACCTGGACCGCTCGGTCGAGGCCTTCATCGAGAATTGGGCGCTGTCCCTGCCTCCCGACGGCAGGCTGCACCTGACCATACATGTCGAGCAGCTCGACTCGCCGCAGGCGGCGAGCGAGCTGATGGCCGACGCCATCCACAACTACTACCATTACAAGGCGAACCTGGTGCGCGGCGAGCTGCGCCAGTTGCTGCGCCAGGCGCGCACCAGCCTGCTGATCGGCCTGGTCTTCGTCTCGGTCTGCCTGTTCGGCGCCGATTTGATCGGCAACCACGGCAGCGGGACCGGCGCCACCATCGCGCGCGAGAGCCTGACCATCATCGGCTGGGTCGCGATGTGGCGCCCGATCCAGATGCTGCTGTACGACTGGTGGCCGTTGCGCGGGCGCATCCAGGTCTTCGAGAACCTGCGTTTCGCCAGGGTGAGCCTGGTGCCGGCGCGCTGACACGTCTCTTGCCACGGTTCATCCGTGCAACAGCGCTTGGCGCGACGGGTTAAACTGATCGCGCCGTAGGGTGGGCACTCGTGCCCACCACCCCGGCCGGTGGGGACCAGCGCCTTGCGCCGCTCCGCCACCCTACCCAGCACTCCTGCTTCGATCGCCCCGGCGCGCGTGCACGCCGGCGTCCTCGACAAGGCACGCAACCATGAAACGGATGATGTCGCAGTTGTCCGCCGCGCCGGCCCGCCGCGTCCTCGGCCTGGCCTACCTCGTCACCGTGGCCGTCATACTGGCCAGCGGAGTGGCTGCGTGGCTCAACTCCCAGCTCCAGGAGCGGACCGCGCGCGAGGTGATCCGCGCCCACCGGGTCCTGACGGTACTGACCCAGGTCGAAACCACGATGACCGATGCCGAGACAGGACAACGCGGCTTCCTTCTGACCGGCGAGGAAGCCTTCCTCGAACCCTACCTGGCCGCCACCGGCGCCGCCCGCGTCCCCGTCATCAACCGTCCCTCGATCGCCGCCCTGCTGGCGCGCGCCGAGCACTTGACCGTCGAGCGTCCGGCCGAACAGGCGCTCCTGACCCGGGTCCGGTCCCTGGTCCAGGCCAAGATCGCCGAACTGGAACAGACGATCCAGTTGCACCGCGCGGGGCGCGAGGCGGCAGCGCTCGAGATCGTGCGCGAGGGACGCGGCAAGCGGCTCATGGACGAACTGCGCGGCACCCTTGCCGCCATGCGCGTCGAGGAACGGCGGCTGCTCGACGTGGGCGAACGGCACCGCGAGTCGGCGGCGGACCAGGCGCTGTGGTCGGCCGTCGTGACCGGGCTGGTCTCGCTCCTGACGATCGCCTTGCTGATCGCCACCGTCCAGCTCACCTCGCGCCGCCTGGCGCGCAGCGAGGAGCGCTTCCGCACCCTGGTCGAAGCCTCGTCCTCCGTCGTGTGGACCACCGACCCCCACGGCGCGGCGGTGGACGAGAACCTGTCCTGGGAACTGTTCACGGGCCGGCCGCAACGGCACTACCGTGGTTACCGCTGGCTGGCGGCGGTCCACCCGCGCGACCGCGAGTCCCTGCGCGAAGCCTGGCGCGAGGGTGCGCGCGACCGTGCGTGCTGGACCGCGCGCGCGCGCGTGCTCGCCCGCAACAACCGCTACCGGGACATGATCGTGCGTGGCGTGCCCCTGTTCGACGAGTCGGGGGCGGTGCGCGAGTGGATGGGCAGTTGCGCCGACGTCACCGACCTGATGCGGGCCGAGGCCCGGCTGCGCCGGTTCGCCGAATCGAACCTGATCGGGGTCGCGTTCGCCCGGGACGATGGCCGGATCGAACAGGCCAACGACGAGTATCTGCGCATCTGCGGCGTACCCGTCCCGGCGGAGCGCGAGGCCGGCGTGGCGCCGGCGCTCGACCCTGCCCGGCTTGCCGCGGCGCGTGCCAGTGGCGCCGCCGCGCGCTACGAGACCCTGTTCACCCACCCCGACGGCAGCACCGTTCCCGCCCTGGTCGGCATCGCCCCGGCCGACACCGAGGGCAGCCAGTTCATCGCCTTCGTGCTCGACTTGTCGGAGCAAAAGCGGGCCGAGAGCGCGCTGCGGCGCCAGCAGGAGGATTTCCGCATGCTAGCCGACAATATCAGCCAGCACGCCTGGACCATCTCCCCCGCCGGCGAGTTCCTCTGGTTCAACCAGCGCTGGTTCGAGTTCACCGGACTGGATCCGCGCACGCCGCCGGACCAGCAGTGGCAGCAGGCGGCCAGCCACCCGGCGCACCGGGACCGGATCGCCAGCGGACTGCGCCACGCGCTGGCCCGGGGCGAGCCGTGGGAAGACGTGATCCCGCTGCGCGGCGCGGACGGCGCCTTCCACTGGTTCTTGTCGCGCGCCTTGCCGATCCGCCAGGACGGCGAGGTGGTACGCTGGTTCGGCACCAGCACCGACATCGACGAGCGCCTGCGCATGGAGCGGGAACTGTCGGAGGGCAACCGCCGGCGGGACGAGTTCATCGCGACCATGGCGCACGAACTGCGCAACCCGCTGGCCCCGATCCAGGCCGGGGTCGAGATCATGAAGCTGAGCTCGTCATTGCCGCCTCAACTGATCCGCACCCGCGCGATCATGGACCGCCAGCTCGGCCACCTGGTGCGCCTGCTCGACGACCTGCTGGACGTTTCGCGCCTGAGCGCCGGCAGGATCGAGTTGCGCAAGGAAACGGTCGCGCTCAAGGCGGTGGTCGATAGCGCGCTGGAGGTGTCGCGCCTGCGCATCGAATCCGGGCGGCACGAACTGGAGGTGCGGTTGCCGCCCGAACCGCTGCTGGTGGAAGGCGACCTGGTGCGCCTGTCCCAGGTGGTGAGCAACCTGGTGGACAACGCGGCCAAGTACACCCCGGACGGCGGCCGGGTCCGGCTGACGCTGGCACGCGACGGTGGCGACGCGCTGATCGAGGTGAGCGACAACGGCATCGGCATCGATCCCGCGACGCTGCCCCACGTCTTCGACCTGTTCTCGAGAAAGCCGGGGCCGGCGGCGCGCCAGCAGGGCGGGATCGGGATCGGCCTGTCGATCGCGCGCCAGCTGGTACACCTGCACGGCGGCAACCTTACCGCCAGCAGCCGGGGCCTGGGCCAGGGCAGCACCTTCACCGTCCGCCTGCCCCTGGCGCAGGCGGCGATGGCAAGCGCCGGCGCCCCGGCGCGGGGTGCGCCGGCAGGCAAGGTGGCGCGCCGGGTACTGATCCTCGACGACAACGTCGATGCGGCGCAGACACTGGGCGCGCTGCTGGAGCTGGGCGGCCACGAGATCGAACTGGCCCACACCGGCCGCGAGGCGATCGAACGCGCGCCGCGCTTCCTGCCGGACGTCGCCTTCCTGGACATCGGCCTGCCGGACATGACGGGCTACGACGTGGCCCGGGCCCTGCGCCAGGCCCCCTCGCTGGAGCGCACCCGGCTGGTCGCGCTGACCGGCTGGGGCGCGCCCCAGGACCGGGCGCACAGCCGGGAAGCGGGTTTCGACGTCCACCTGACCAAGCCGGTGAACCTCGAAGCGATCGCCGCCGCCCTGCCCGAACTGGCCCTGCCGCCGCTGCACCAGGCCTGAGCCGCGCTCGGGCAAGGACGCAGGCCCAGCGGGGCGCCGCGCGCACCGGTCCGGAGGTAGGATCGCGGTATGCCATCACACTGAACCCAACGATGAAAGCCCTGTCGATCGCCGCCCTGCTCTGCCTGCTGACCCTCGGCGGCTGTGCCCAGAACAAACCCGCCGCGCCCGTTCCGCCGCAACCCGTCGCGTCGCTCGACGTGCCGCGCTACATGGGCCTGTGGTACGAGATCGCCAGGTTCCCCAACGACTTCCAGGAAGACTGCGTGGGCTTCACCACCGCGCAGTACTCGCTCAATCCCGATGGAACGGTCAACGTGACCAACCGCTGCCGGGTGGAAGGAGGCCAGACCGAGGTCACCAGCGGCCTGGCGCGCCAGGTCGGTGGGGAGGACTCGCCCAGGTTCAAGGTCCGCTTCGCCCCTTCCTGGCTGTCTTTCCTGCCGATGGTGTGGGGCGACTACTGGGTGATCGAACTGGACGACGGGTACAAGCTGGCGGCGGTCAGCGAACCGGAACGCGAAAACCTGTGGATCCTGTCGCGCACGCCGGAGGTCCCGGCGGCCGAGTACCAGGCCCTGCTGGCGCAGCTCAGGAAGCAGGGCTTCGACCTGTCCCGGCTGCGACCGACCCGGCAACTCGAGAACTGAGCTAGCGCAGCGGAAACTGGCGCCCGTTCGAGGTGACGAAACCGAGCACCGACTCGAAGTAGCCCTCCGCGTACTCCACCCGGTTCGCGCGCAACAGTCTCGCCTGCTCGTGGATCGGGTTGCCCGGCTGGGCGTACACGAAGCGGGCCGGTTCCGGCCGGCCCAACTCGATCTGCTCGGACGCGGTGCCGCGCACGCTCTTCCAGAACTGGTGGTTGGCTTCCGGTAAAACCTTGATCGCATACGGCGCGCCGGACTTGGCAAGGGCCGCGCGCATGCGCGCCAGGTTCTCGTCCGGTGGCACGAGGGTGTCGCGCTCGCCATACAGGGCCAGCACCGGCACCCGGACGCTTTGCAGGTGCTGTACTGGATCGAAGCGGTAGATGCCGCACAGGTAATGCACGCGTGCCAGAGGACACAGCGACATCGCCGCGTCGAGGACGAAGGTGTAGATTCGCCCGGCATCGCGTGCGCTGGTGCCGTCCAGGCCCTCGTCGCGCATGCGGCGGTAGGTGTAGTCGGTGGCGATCTGGTCGCGCACCGCCTGCGCCGGCCCGGCCGCCAGCACCGCGTAGGACGGGCCACTGCCACGCGCGGCCACCATGGCGGCGATGTATGCCCCCTGGCTGTGCCCGTACACCCCGATCCGCTTCGGATCGACATCCGGATGCCGCGCCAGCCAGTCCAGCGCGGCCTGGGCGTTGGCGGCCCGGTCCTCGAAGGTTTCGCGCCGCCAGTCGCCGCCGGAAGCGCCGACACCTTTCTTGCCCAGCAGGAGGACGGCGGTCCCGCGCGTGACGAGTTTGCGCGCAAGCGGGCCTTCCGGCGACGGCAGTCCGTCCCGGGAGCCGGCGAGCCAGACCATGCCGGCGAAAGGCTTGCTGACGGGTGACAGGAATACCGACGCGATGTCGTCGGCCCCCGAGCGCACGAACACCTGTTGCTTCAGGTAGGGAATGCCGCTTTCCGGGTCGGTGACCATCACGGGCGCCCTGGCCCATGAGGGATCGGCGGTTCTGGTGGCCAGGGGAGCGCACCCGGCCAATGCCAGGCACAGCGCGGCCGCCGCTACCGGGCGCACAGTTTTCCGTTTCATTCTATTTCCTTTTTTGCAAAGCCTGCTTCGCTTTTGCCAACAGGATAACGCATGCGGGGTGGCGCGGTCACCCCTGGCGGGCCCCCGACAGGACCGGCGACACGAAAAACGGATCTGCCGTGCCTGTCCGGAAGGTGATTTTTTTCCATCAGGTAACGGTACAATGTCAGATCCATATCCTTGTTTCCAGGAGATCGCCCTGTTGTTCACATCGATTCCACGCATCCTGGGCTGTCTCGCCCTTGCGCTGGCCGCTTCCGTGGCCGCCGCCGGCCCCCGGCCGGTGCTGCTGGGATTGGACGGCGAATTCGGCCTGGAGAACAGCACGTCGGCACAAGCCATCGAACTGGGCGTGCGCAGCGCGATCGTCGAGATCAACGCCGCGGGCGGCGTGCTCGGCGGCAGGCCGCTCGAGTTGGTCGTCAAGGACAACCGTTCGATTCCGGCGCGCGGCGTGCGCAATATCGAGGAATTCGCGCAGATGCCCGACCTGGTCGCGGTTTTCGGCGGCCGCTTCAGTCCTGTCGTGATCGAAGCGCTGCCCACGCTGGAGCGGACCCGGACACCCCTCCTGGCGGTCTGGTCCTCGGTTGACGCGGTCGTCGAGAATGGCATGCGGCCCAACTACGCGTTCCGCCTGTCCCTGCGCGACAGCCTGGCCATTCCCAAACTCCTGTCCACTGCGCGGAAGCGGGGCCTGCACCGCGTCGGCCTGTTGCTGACGAATACCTCCTGGGGCCGTAGCGGCGCCGCCGCGGCCCAGCGCTACGCCCGCCGCAGCCCAGACCTGCGTATCGTGCACACGGCCTGGAGCAACTGGCGCGACAAGTCGCTGCTGGGGCAGTACCAGGCGCTGCGCGCGGCCGGGGCGCAGGCGGTCCTGCTGATCGCCAACGACGACGAAGCGGCGATCCTGGTGCGCGAAGTGGCCGCCCTGCCGCGGCGCGAACGGCTGCCGATCCTGAGCCACTGGGGTATCTCGGGCGGGGAGTTCGTGTCCATGACCGGGCCGGCCCTGCACAAGGTGGACCTGTCGGTGGTACAGACCTTCAGCTTCTTCCAGGCCGACAAGGAAAGGCTCAAGCGCTTCCTGGCCAGTGCGGCCAAGGTGTCGCCGGTGCGGCGTATCGAGGACATCAAGGGACCGGCCGGGGTCGCCCACGCCTACGACATGACCCATATCCTGGCCAGGGCCATCGACCTCGCGGGCACCACCGACCGCGCGGCCGTGCGCGCCGCGCTCGAAGCGGTGCCATCCCATCGCGGCCTGATCAAGCGCTACGCCCCGCCGTTCACGCCGGCCCGGCACGAGGCGCTGGGCCCGGGCGAGTTGCTGATCGCGCGTTACCGCGAGGACGGCGTGCTCGTCCCAACCTGCGACTGACGGCATGGTCGCGGCTTCCTCCTTCACCAGCCTGTCGCGCCGCTTCGCAGTGGCCGCCGCGATCCTGACCGCGGCGGCCGTGTTCCTGATCGCACTGGTCTCGTTCTGGCTGATCGAACGCCAGCGCGACCAGGCCAACACGCTGTTGCAGGAGCGCGAAGTGGCATTCCACGCCGCCACCGTCGGCGGCAACCTGCAGGCGCTGGCGCGCCGGATGGCCGACCTGGCGGACAACCCCATCCTGGCCACCGCGCTGGTCGACAGCGCCGGCAAGGAAACCTACCTGCGTCCCTTCCTGCACGGACTGAGGCAAATCAACGGCATCGCGCTGCAGGTGGTTTTCAGCGACTTCGAGGGCAAACCGATCGCCGACAACGGCATGGGCAGCTTCGGCGAGGCCGAGCTCGCATGGCTGCGCCGGCGCCTCGAACAGGGCGACGAGAAGGCTTCCGTGCTGCCGGGTCCCGACGGTCCCGTGCTGGTGGGGGTGAACCTGCTGCGCTACTCACGTGCGCGCACGCCGGAGGGCGCGCTGATGTACAAGGTCAGGCTGGAGGACCTGAAACCGGTTCCCTGGGCCGAACTGGTGCCCGAAAGCGCCGCGGGAGGCCGGGCCGGGCGCCTGGTGCACGCGGTGTCGTCCGGCCTTCCTCCCAACTACGCCGACCTGGGCCTGCAGTTGCGCGAAGACCCGGCGCGCCTGGGCACGGCCTTCGTGGTCCGGTCCCCCCAATACCTGGCCATCACGGCCATCGCGGCCGCCCTCGCCCTGGGCGTGTTCGTGCTGGCCTCGCGCCTGGCGCTCAGCCTCACCGAGGACCTGCGCCGCCTTCAGGTCTTTTCCAGCAGCCTTGGGGACGAAGGCATCAGCCACCAGCGCGCGCCGGAGGTCGGCAGCATCGAGGTGCGCAGCCTGGCCAAGGCGATCAACCGCATGCTCGACCGTCTGTTCGACCAGCACGCGCGGCTGGAAAGCGAACGCCTGAAATTCCTCCAGCTGAGCAACACGATCCCTCAGCTGGTGTGGATCGCGGGGGCGGATGGCAAGCTGAACTGGGTCAACGACCGCTGGCACGCGTTCGCGGGCACGACCCCGGGCGACGTACAGGCCTACGACTGGGAGCGCCTGCACGACCCTGCCAGGCTGCCCAAGGTCAAGCGGCGCTGGCGGCGGGCGCTGGCGACCGGCCGGATGGACCAGATGACCTTCACCCTGCGCGGGCAGGACGGACAGTACCGCAGCTTCATCACCTCGGTCGCCCCGCTGCGTGACGCGCTGGGCAACATCGTCCAGTGGTTCGGCACCTGCACCGATGTCACGGAACTGGAGCAGGCCGAGCGCGCCGTGCGGCGCAGCGAGGCGCGCCTGCAGCAGGGACTGGTCGCGGCCCGGATGGCGGTCTGGGAACGCGACCTGGAAAGCGGCGAGCTGACCTTCACCGCCAACCTGCACAGCGTGTTCGGCAAGAACATGGACAACATCGCGCAATGCTGGGAGCTGGTCGAACCGGACGACCTGCCGGAACTGATGGCTGTCATGGACGCGGCCGCGCAAGGCGACGGCGAATACCAGGCCCTGCCGCGCATCAGGCGCGCGGACGACGGGCGTCCCGCCTGGATCGACATCCGCGGACGGGTGGAGCCGGCGTCGGACGGATCGCCGCGCCTGGTGCACGCGGTTGCGATCGATGTCACCGAACGCAAGCGGGCCGAGGAGGCGCTGCGCATCGCGGACCGCCGCAAGGACGAATTCCTGGCCATGCTCGGGCACGAGTTGCGCAATCCCCTGGCGCCGATCGGCAGCGCCGCCGAAGTGCTCAAGCTGAGCTTTTCCGGGGAGGCGAGGGTGCGCCAGATCAGCGAGATCATCGGGCGCCAGGTCGCGCACATGCGGCACCTCGTGGACGACCTGCTCGATGTCTCGCGCGTCACGCGCGGACTGGTCACGGTGGCGCACGAACCAGTGGACTTGCACCGGGTGGTACGCGAAGCGGTCGAACAGGCGCGTCCGCTGGTAGAGTCCCGCCGCCACCTCCTCGCAGTCGAACTGGCGGCGCAGGACCGCCAGGTGCTGGGCGACCACCCGCGCCTGGTCCAGGTGGTCGCCAACCTGCTCAACAACGCCGCGAAGTACACGCCCGAGGAGGGCCGGGTCGCCGTGGTGCTGACCTTTACGCAGGAGCACGCGGTGCTGCGCGTCAGCGACAACGGGGTGGGCATCGGTCCCGACCTGCTACCCGACGTGTTCGAACTGTTCACCCAGGCCACACGCACGCTGGACCGGACGCAGGGCGGACTCGGGCTGGGCCTGGCGCTGGTGCGCAAGCTGATCGAGCTACACGGCGGCAGCGTCGCCGTGCACAGTGCGGGCGCGGGCCAGGGCAGCACCTTTACCGTAAAGCTGCCGCTGGCTCCCGGCTGATCCGCGTTTGCACCGCCCGCGAAAGCGCCGCCGGACCGTGCGCGGCCGCCGCTTCCACCTTGAACACGCTCACGGCCAACTCGAGCCTTGCGGCCTGCTCCTGCATCGCGGACGCCGCCGCGGCCGCCTGCTCGACCAGGGCCGCGTTCTGCTGGGTGGCCTGGTCCATGTGGCCGACCGCCTGGTTCACCTGCTCGATGCCACTGGCCTGCTCCCGGGAAGCGGCGCTGATCGCGGTGACGATCGTCGCCACCCTGCCGATGCTCGCCACGATCTCGTCCATCGTGGCGCCGGCAGCGCCGACCAGCCTCGCTCCGGCGCCGGCCTTGTCCACCGACTCGCCGATCAGGGCCTTGATCTCCCTGGCCGCCGCCGCCGACCGCTGGGCGAGATTGCGTACCTCGCTGGCCACGACCGCGAAACCACGCCCCTGCTCGCCGGCGCGCGCGGCCTCGACCGCCGCGTTCAGCGCCAGGATATTCGTCTGGAAGGCGATGCCGTCGATCACGCCGATGATGTCGCCGATGCGGCGCGCCGATTCGTTTATGGACGTCATCGTTTCGACGACCTCGGCCACGGCGCTCCCACCCTTGCCCGCGACCTCGGCCGCCGCCGCCGCCAGTTCGCTGGCGTGGCGGGCGTTGTCCGCGTTCTGCTTCACGGTCGCGGTCAGCTCCTCCATCGAGGCCGCCGTCTCTTCCAGTGAACTGGCCTGCTGCTCGGTGCGCGAGGACAGGTCCAGGTTACCGGCCGCGATCTCGCGGGCGCCGGTGGTGATGGTGTCGGTGCTGGCGTGGACCTCCGCCACGATGCGGGTCAGGCTCGCCGTCATGTCGTGCAAGGCCGCGAGCAGCTGGCCGGTTTCGTCGCGCGACGTGACCTCGATGCTCCCGCCAAGGTCGCCGTCGGCGACGCGCCGGGCCACCGCCACCGCGCGCCCGAGGGGCCGGGTGATGCCCAGGCCCAGGCGCCAGGCGCACAGCACGCCCAGGCCGATCGCCACGATGGTCAGCAGGATCAGGTTGCGCCGGCTTTCGACGTCGATCGCCGCGACGCGCGCGGCGTCGGCATCCAGTCGGCTGCGTTGCGCGGCCACGAATCGTTCCAGCAGCGCCTGGTAGTTGCGCGCGGCCTGCAGGAAAGCGCCCTCGTACAGGCGCGCCGCCTCCTCCACATTTCCCTGCGCCTTCAAACGCATGATGTCGCCGCGCGCGGCGATGTAGGCCCGGCGTTCCTCCATCACCTGGGCATACAGCCGCTTTTCCTCCTCGCTGGCCAGGAGCGGCTCGATCTCGCGCATCAGGCCCGACGCGGTGCGGCTCAGGCTTGCCGCGTCCTCGGCGAACACGCGCGCCAGCCCCGTATCGACGCTGCGCGCGATGACGGTGGTGCGCGTCAGGTCAACCGACACCAACCGGGCGAGGTCGCTGATCAGGCGCTCTTTGCGGACCGGCAGTTCCATCATGGTCTGCGTGGCGTGCGCCACCTTGCTCAACTGCCAGACGCCGATACCGGCGATGCTGGCGGCGAGCGCCAGGACGATGCCGAAAGCGAGGGTCAGCCGGATGCCGATGCGCAGGTCCTGGAAGCGTGTCATGTGTCGATCCAAAAAGGGGGTGAGCGGGACTTGAAATATTGCAGTGCAGCGAGCGCGCAGGCTATCGGGATTTCCTGAAATCGCCGTAAGAAAACAGACAGCTCTTTCCAAGGCAAGCCGCCATCCCGCACCAGCCCGCCATCGGGACGTTCGCTTGTATTGCATCTAAGGAAATGCCTACAGACGCCTGGGGCTGCACCCACAACAAGATGAGCATCGCCTGATTCTGCCGCGGCCGCGCCACGGGCATCATTCCCCCTTGCACATTGCATCTCTCGACAACAAGAAATCGACACGGAGACGGGATATGAAACTGCGGGACATGAAGATTGGAACCCAGCTGGCCTTCGGCTTTTCGGCCGTGCTGCTGCTGATGCTCGTACTGGTCGGAACCGGCTTACGCATGAACGCCGGCGTGGCCGCGATGACCGAGGAGTTGACGGTCAACGGCATCCGGAAATCGAACGACCTCCAGGAATGGAAGGCGCACATCGAAGTGAACGCGGCCCGCACCATCGCCGCCGCGAAGACCACGGATCCGCAGACCGAACGCTTCTTCCTCGACGCGATCGCCGGCACCTCCAGGAAGGCCGACGCGGTGCAACGCCAGGTGGAAGCCGCCCTCGCGTCCGACCCGGAAGGCATGCGCCTGTTCCAGGCGGTAGTGGCGGCGCGCAAGGACTACATCGGCGCGCGCAAGCGGGCCTTCGGCGCCAAGGCTGCCGGCGAGACCGACGCCGCCAACCGCTTCTTCGAGACCGAGATGGTTCCCAAGGTGGCGACCTATGTCGGCGCTCTGGAACGGCTGGTGGCCTACCAGAAGGAATCGGTGGCGGCCCAGGGCGTGGCGATCGCCCGCGAATTCCGCGCCACGCGCAACCTGCAGTTCGGATTGGCGCTTGCCGCGCTGTGGGCGGGCGCAGCCTTCGCCCTGCTCACCACGCGCGCCATCGTGCGCCCGTTGCGCAAGGCCCTGGCGCTGGCCCAGACCGTGGCAAGGGGCGACCTGAGCAGCCGGGTCGACGACAGTTCGCGCAGCGAGACGGGGCAACTGATGCAGGCGCTCGGTGCGATGAACGATAGCCTGCGTGGCATCGTCGACCAGGTCCGGCGCGGCACCGAGACGATCGCCTCGGCCTCGCAGCAGATCTCGGGAGGCAACCTGGAGTTGTCAAGCCGGACCGAACAGCAGGCCAGCGCCCTGGAGGAAACCGCCTCGTCGATGGAGGAACTGACCTCGACGGTGAAGCAGAACGCCGACAGCGCGCGCGACGCCAACGAACTGGCACGGCTAGCGTCGGACATCGCCAGCCGTGGCGGCGAAACGGTCGGGCGCGTGGTCAGCACGATGGAGGCGATCAGCGTCTCATCCGGCAAGATCGTCGACATCATCGGCGTCATCGACAGCATCGCCTTCCAGACCAACATCCTCGCGCTCAACGCCGCGGTGGAGGCGGCGCGGGCGGGCGAACAGGGGCGCGGCTTCGCGGTCGTGGCGAGCGAGGTGCGCAGCCTGGCCCAGCGCTCGGCCGGCGCGGCCAAGGAAATCAAGACGCTGATCGGCGATTCGGCAGCAAAGGTCGAGGAGGGCGCCAGCCTGGTCGCGGAGGCCGGCGCGACCATGCGCGAGATCGTCGACGGCATCGCGCGCGTCACCACCGTCATGTCGCAGATCGCGCTCGCCAGCGCCGAGCAGTCCAGCGGTATCGAACAGGTGAACGCCGCCATCGTCCAGATGGACCGGGTCACCCAGCAGAACGCGGCGCTGGTCGAGGAAGCCGCGAGCGCCTCGCAGGCGCTGCGTGAACAGGCGCAGGCGCTGTCGCAACTGGTCGGCACCTTCCGCCTGCAAGCCGACGCCCCAGCCGCGGCGCTGGCGCATGCCGGCCGCGCGCTGCTGCCCGATTAAACATATATTTAAAATCTTGCTTTACAGGGCCGACTGGAGTAGGATGGCCCGGCCCACAGCAAAGGAAAACGCGATGCCTCCCCTACCGCTCGACGAAGCCTCGATCGCCACCCTGGTTCATCAGTTCTACGGCGCCGTGCGCGGCGACCCCGTCATCGGCCCGGTGTTCGAGAACGCGATCGGCGAGCGCTGGGACGCGCACCTGGCGCGCATGGTGGACTTCTGGTGCACGGTGATGCTCGGCTCGCGCGACTTCCAGGGGAACGTCTTCGGCAAGCACATGGCGCTGCAAGGCGTCGAACCGGACCACTTCCGGCGCTGGCTGGCGCTGTTCGAGGCGACCGCCGAATCGCTGTTCGAGCCGTCGGTCGCGGCCGACTTCATCAGCGTCGGCCGGCGCATCGCGGGCAGCCTGCAATACGGCTACTTCGGCAAGGTCATCGTCGAGCGGGCGCCCCGGGCGGCCTGAACGACGTACCGTTTATACTGCCCCGTTTCACCTTGCTAATCATCGACATGAGCACACTTCCTCCCTGCCCCCAATGCCAATCCGCCTTCACCTACGAGGACGGGGGCGGCCTGGTCTGTCCCGAGTGCGGGCACGAATGGTCGGCGCAGGCACAAACCGCGGACGCCGCGCGGGTGTACCGCGACGCGGCCGGCAACGTGCTGCAGGACGGCGACACCGTCACCGTCATCAAGGATCTCAAGCCCAAGGGCTCGGGTGGCGTCATCAAGCAAGGCACCAAGGTCAAGAACATCCGCCTGGTCGACAGCGACCACGACATCGACTGCAAGATCGAGGGCTTCGGTGCGATGAGCCTGAAATCCGAGTTCGTCCGCAAGGCCTGATCAGAACCCGGCTTCGCGCCACACCAGCGCGGCCAGCGCACGCGCGAAGCGCGCGCCGGGCGCCTCCCACTCGCCGGCGATGACGGCCTGGCCGCGCCAGGTCTGCCCGGCCAGCGCGCCGGCCGGTTCGTCCACCGAGAAGCTGACGCGATACACCGCCTGTTCCGGATACCAGACCCCCTGTTTCTCACGGGCGGCCACGCTGCCGCCCTGCTGCGCCGCCCACGCGCCAACGGGCAGGGTACGGGTGGCATCTCGGTCGATGCCGGTGACGGTAAGACGCAGCGCCGGCCCCGACAGCCCGTCCGGGTAGAACCTCGCCCGGTCCCCCACGGCCACCCTCCGGACCGCCTCCTCGTCCAGGTAGCTGCTGGCCTCGTAGGCACCGTCACCCACCAGCATCGCGACCCGCTCGTTGCGGCCGGTCCAGACACCAGGCGCGAGTTCAGGATCGACGTCACGCAAGGTGCCGGAGAACGGCGCGACCGGCTGCTGGCGCGCGGCCTCCTCGTCCAGCAGCGCGAGCTGGGCAAGGACGGTGGCCAGCTCCTCCCGCAAGACGGCGCTTTGCGCGCGCTGCTCGGCATCGAAGCCACCGGCCTCGAGCTGCCATCGCAGGCGCTCCGCCTGCGCCTCAAGCGTCTGGCGCCGCGCGCCGCTCTCGGGCGCGTCGAAGCGCATCAGCACCTGGCCAGCCGCCACCCTGGCCCCCTCGCCCAGGGGCGGTTCGGCCACGCGCGCGCGCTCGGGCGCATGCACCGGGAACACCTGCGCCGGACGCAGCATCGCGGCGGACTGCACACGGGTGGGCCAGGGAACGACGAACAATAGCAGCGCGAGCGCGGCGAAAACCAGGCTGCGGCGGGTGCGAGCGCTGTGGCGTGCGCCAGGCCAGCGCTTGCGCCATTCGCGCAGCTCGGCGAGGATTGGACGGAATACGAACCAGCTCATCTCGATACAGAAAAGGAAAATTCCAACCAGCTTGATAAAGAAGTGATACACAAGTACCGCGATGCCAAGGAACAACACCAACCGGTACAGCCATACCGCCCAGGCGAAGACGATGAGGCCGGCATGGCGCTGCGGCGGGAAGTACTCCGGTGGCGCCTCGCCCAGCCCGAACAGGCGCTCGCGCAGGTCCCAGCGCGCCAGCGCGAACGAGCGGGCGTGCAGGTTGGGCATCTCGAGCCAGTCCGACAGCACGAAGTATCCGTCGAAACGCATGAACGGGCTGGCGTTGATCGCCAGGGTCGCGATCCAGGTCGTGGTCGCGAGTGGGAACATGACCGAACGCAGCAGCCCCTCGGGCAGCAGCGCCCATGCCAGTGTGGCCCACACGGCGATCGCCAGCTCGGTCGCGACGCCCGCGCTCGCCACCTTCAGCCTGGGCCGTTTGTCGGCCAGGCGCCAGACGTCATTGGTGTCGGTGTAGGGCACCGGCCACATCACCAGGAAGGCCAGTCCCATGGTCGGCACCCGGCAGCCGTAGCGCTTGGCGGTGAGCGCGTGACCGAGTTCGTGGGCCGTCTTGGCGAAGGTGAGCGCCAGCGCGTAGGACAGCAGTCCGCCGGGCGTGAAGGAGCCGGCGAGCGTGCTGCGGAAGTGGTCCCACTCGCGCCACACCAGCACGGCGCCTGCCAGCGCCGCCAGCAGGGTCAGGTGCAGGAAGGTTCGCGAAAACAGCCAGGCGAACGAGGGCGCCGCGCGCGTCAACCAGCGGTCGGGCTTGACCAGCGGGATGCGGAAAAACAGGTAATGGTGCAGCAGCCGGGAGTACCAGGACCCGGAGGCGCCGCGGTGACGCGCCGCCATCTCCCTGGCCGACGCCAGCGGGTCCGGGCGCACCAGCTGGTTCTCGTCGAGGAAGCGCAGCACCGCCCCGACATCCTCATGTCCAAGGTGTAGCGGGGTGGCGGCTTGCAGCGACAGCAGGATATCGTCCGGACGGCCGAGCGACCAGCGCTTGAGGATCTCGAAGGTGGCCCAATCGATACGGAAGAACTGGTTACGCACCGGGTCTTCGAGGGTGAAGCTGGGCTCTCCGCTGGCCAGCGCCGGTCCCTGGTGCAGGCTCAGTTCTTCGCGCAGGGCGGGCAGGCGGGCCGCGTCCACAGTGCTACCAGCCAAGGGCCTGGCGCACGGCCGCCAGCGGCCGGCGCAACATCCAGTAAGCCATCGGCACCCACCCTCCGGAGAGCTTGGCCGTGCCTTTCATGCCGACCCGGTGCGCACTCGGTTCGGCCAGGCTGGCGCGCACCCTGTGCGCGTAGCCGCCATCGGGCCGCTGGACCGCTTCATAGGCGACATAGCGCACGGTGGCCGCGACCGCGTCGAGCGGTCCGGCCGCCAGGTAGAGGCTGGCCGGGGCGCCCGGCTCCAACGGAATCGCATCGCCAACCGCCAGCCAGGCTTCCACCTCCACGTCGTTCGGCTCGGCGATGCGCATGATGCGCTCACCGGTCGCGACCGGACGGCCGGTCCACTCGCTGGGGTCGTCGAACAGGGCGATGCCGGCGCGTGGCGCGAGCACGCGCGCCCGGTCGGCCTGGCCACGCAGGTATTCGGTCTCCGCGCGCCGCTCCTCGATCTTGCCCTGGAAGGTGGCGAGCATCGCCTTCGACTTGCCATCCGTGAGCGCCTGCTGCAACGCCTGCCGGTACTCGGCTTCGGCGGTGGCCAGCGCCTGTTCGGCGACCGCGGCGCGGCTTGCCAGCTGCGCCTCGTCGAAATCGAACAGCGGCTCGCCCTGCCTGACCAGCTGGTTGGGCTTGACGTGGAAGCGGGCGATCACCCCTTCGAGCGGGGAGCGGATCGAAGCCGGGTTGGCCGGCACCAGTTCGCCCGGCGCGAGCACGGTGAGCCGCACCGGCATGCACAGCACCAGCACGAGCCCCAGCACCGCCTGCACGGCGCGCCGGCGCCACCACGGCAGGCCGGCGGCGCGTTCGTGTTCGCGCCGGCGCCGCACGCGCGCGCGCACCGCCCCTGGGCTCCAGCCGAGTGGACGCAGCCGCGCCGCCATCGAATGGCGCAGGATGTCGGCCCACTCGCCCAGCAGCGCCACCTCGGAGTCCATCCAGGGAATGTCACGCGCGAGCAGGATGCCGCCGCGCGCCATTCCGGCGCCCTGCTTGCTGGCCGGCATCGGCAGCCACAGGGCGTAGGCCGGGAGCCACTCCGGCCACTCCCGCGCCACCGTTTCCGGCAGGTCGAGCGCGTTGACCGGTCCGGCCTCGCGCAGCGCGCCGCAGAGCAGCTTGAGCCACTGCACATAGGGCGCGTTCGCTTCGATCTGCACCACGCCCGACAGCGCGCACACGCCCCGGTCCTCGAACCACAAAACGGCCTGGCGGTACGGCGCGAGCGCATGGCTGCCGTTCACCGCCAGGAAGTCGAGTTCGACCGCATCGCCGACGTGGCGGGCGCGGTGCGCCAGGTCGACGAGGGTATCCAGTCCGCCCGTGCGGGTCTGATCCTGCCTGTCCATTGCCTTCCTTGCTTAGCGTCCCGGCACCGGCGCCGCGGGTCGCGGTGCCTCACCCGCGCGCTGGGTCGGCGCGGCCTCGCGCAGTTGCTGCGACAGTCCCGGCTTGCCACCGATGACGCCGTCACCCACGCGCTGTCCGACGTTGATGCGGAACAGCGCCGCCGCCTCCCGCCCGTTCATGTCGCGCGCGATCAGCTTGATGCGCAGTTCGCCCGTCAGGCCTTTCGGCACTTCGCCGGTGAACTGCCCGGTCTGTCCATTGAACTGTACCCAGACCGGGAGCGGACGGCCGTCCTGCAACGTGGCCGCAAGGCGTACGATGGCCTTCGGTTGCGTGTGGGCGAAGGCGTCGGCCGGCACCGTCAGCTTCAGCACGGTGCCGGTTTCCAGGAACTGGTCCGGCACGCCCTGGAACAGCACAAGCGCCGGCTCCTCCGCCTTGGCGACCACCGTGCGGAAGCCCTCCGAGCGGGTGTAGACGTCCGACATCTCCGCGTTGCGCAGGTCGATCGACGCGCGCTCTTCGGTCGGACGCCCACCCTGTCCGGAGCTGTAGACGATGGTGTCGTTGCCCACCACGCTGCCCGGCACCGCCGGTTCCGTGCGAACGACGACCTGTGCTGGTGCCACGACCGGCGCGGGCGGCTCGGCATGCGCCACCGGTGGCGGGACAGGCGCCGGAGGCGGGGGAGGCGCCGCCGGCGCCGGCTGCACCGGTGGCGGTGGCTCGACCACGGTGACGCTGCCGGTGTTCCCGCCCGAGCGCGTGTTGCCCGCAGTGTCGATCACGGTGGCGGTCACGTCGTAGCGGCTGCCCGGCGTCAGTGTCGCCGGCGCGCCCGCGCTCGGCACCGCGCTCGACAGGTCGAGCGACCAGGTTCCATTGTTCGGCTGCACGGTGTAGGTGCTGCCGTTGACGGTGACGACCAGCGTTTCGCCCGGCTTCACCTGGGCGGTACCGGTCAGCACCGGCGTCGGGCTGGTGCTGGTGACGTTATCCACCGTCGGTGCGGCAGGCACCTCCGTGTCGAGCACGACGTCGCGGCTCGCGGCGGGGCCCGACTCTCCGGTGACGGTATTGCTCACGCGCGCTACGATGGTCCAGTCGCCGCTGTGCGCGCCGCTGTCGACCGCGCTCCAGCCGCTGCCCGCGACGCTGGCGTTCTGCCAGGTGGCGCCTCCTTCGAACGACACCTGCACGACCTCGTTGCGCCCGAGAGGGGCGCCAAGGGTGCCGGTAACGGTGCGGCCGGCCGAGCCGTCCGCTGTGACGAAATCGCTGGCCGAGACGCCGGTGTCACGCGTCATCGACGAGATGCCCACGCTCTGCTTCGGCGCGGGTTGACTATCGATCGTCAGGGTGACCGGGACGCTGTCCGACAGGCTGCCATCGCTGCCGGTCAGGATGATCGCGTAGGTTCCCGCGCCGCCAGTCGGCGGCGTGCCGCCGAAGCTGCGGGTCTGCGGATCGAACACCAGCCATGACGGCAGGGGGCTGCCATCGGCGAGCGCGGCGCTGTACGTCAGGACCGGGCTGTCGATGTCGGTAAAGGCGGGAACCTGGATCGGGGCCATCTGCTCCCCGACACGGCCATTGCCGTCCGCACCGCCCTGCCCCACCGGGGCGTCGTTGACCGGTTCCACCGTGACCGTGACCACATAGGTGTTGCTGCCGCCCTTGCCGTCGCTGACCGTGTAGCTGAACGAGTCGGGCCCGTGGTAGTTGGCGGACGGGGTGTAGGTGTAGCCGCCGTCGGCCTGGACGCTCACCGTGCCCTGGGACGCCGCGCTGGCCAGGGCATAGCTTACCTGGTCCCCATCCACGTCGCGCGCAGCCGGCAGCTTGCCTGCCAGCGCGGAATCTTCCTTGGTGCTGACATTGGTGTCCGCCGCCACGGGAGCGTCGTTGACCGGCGCGACCGTGACAGCGACGGTATAGCTGCTGCTGCCACCCTTGCCGTCGCTTACCGTGTAAGTGAAGCTGTCCGGGCCGGCGTAGTTCTCCTCGGGCGTGTAGGTGAAGCCGCCGTCCGGCGCCACCGACACCGAGCCATGCGCCGCCCCCCCGCCCAGCGCGTAGGTGACAGCGTCGCCATCGGGGTCGCTGGCCGCCGGCAGGCTACCGGAATAGCGCGTATCTTCGTTGGTGGCGATGCTGGAAGGGGCCGCGGTCGGCGCGTCGTTGACCGCGCCGACGTTGACCGTCACCGTGTAGGTATTGCTGCCACCCTTGCCGTCGCTGACCATGTAGCTGAAGCTGTCGGCGCCGTTGTAGCCCGTCGCCGGGGTGTAGGTGTAGGTACCGTCGGCGTTGACGACCACGCCGCCATGGCTCGGATCGGCCGCCTTCGCGTAGGTGACGGCGTCGTTGTCGATGTCGCTCGCCACCGGCAATGTTCCGCTCTTCGCCGTGTCCTCGCTGGTGGAGATGGCGGCAGGAGCG
>FWWL01005063.1_pt1 | contig 21220 bp, 23 predicted proteins | sample 2228331 | NCBI WGS metagenome assembly FWWL01 (sample SAMEA103939775, study PRJEB20133) | metagenome | reverse complement strand
ACAGGCAGCAGCGCAGGCAGACCTCTTGAAGGGCATCCGCCACTTCCTCAGGTGGCAGAGGCATCTGCCGCATCCACTTTTCCACTTCCCGACAACACCCAAAGGATGCCATTCCCCTGCCCTCCCGGCGCCATTGAGGCGCTCCTGTCAGGGCTTCGTTCAAAGAGCCTTAGGTTTCGCCGCCCGAGTGGTGAAAATTCCCTCAGAACTGGTCGGGGCTCACATTGGAGAGGTTTTCAAACAGGGCGTAGCGGGGGATGAAGGCAACTTCTACGGTGGTGACGGGTCCGTTGCGGTTTTTGGCGATGATGACTTCCGTGGTGAAGAACTCAGGGCGGCGGCTATCATCAACAAGGCTGTCAAGGGTTGGTTCAGAAGCAAGCGGTTTCTTTCGCCCCCGTTCGTAATAGTCTTCGCGGTAGAGGAAGCAAACGACATCTGCTTCGGCTTCTATCGCACCGCTGTCGCGCAAGTCAGCCAAGACGGGACGCTTGTTTTCGCGGTGTTCCACGGAACGAGAGAGTTGGGAAAGAACCACAACGGGGACATTCAGTTCGCGAGCAAGACTTTTGAGCGAACGAACCACTTCCGTGACTTCTTGCACGCGGTTTTCCATGCGGCGGGGAGGGCGGATGAGTTGCAGGTAGTCAATAAAAATGCACCCTAACCCTTCACTGGCTTTCAAGCGGCGAGCCTTCGCGCGGATTTCAAAAGGCGAGAGGTCGGGCGTGTCGTCAATGTAAAGGGGCGCGTTGTAGAGTTCGTGAGCGGCCTGGGTGAACCGAACGAAGTCTTGCTCCCGCAAATAGCCTGTGCGCAGCCGATGCAAGTTGACACGGGCGCGGGCGCAAAGGAGGCGTTGCACCAACTGCTGCTTGCTCATTTCCAGGCTGAAAATGGCGACGGGAAGGCGTTGCTCGGTGGCGATGTTTAGAGCCATAGAGAGGGCGAAAGAGGTTTTGCCCATAGAAGGTCTTCCAGCGATGATGATCAAGTCGGAAGGGTGAAGCCCTCCTAACACCTCGTCCAGTTCAGTAAAGCCTGTTGGAATGCCCAAAAGGGCGCCTGGTTGGCGTGACCGCTGCTCCAAGAAGTCATAAGTTTGGCGAATCAGTTCCGTCAAGGGTTGAAATTGCGCCCCAACGCGCCTTTGCCCCACCCGAAAGAGAGCGGCTTCGGCGCGGTCAATCAAACTTTCCAAATCGCCATCGTGGTGATACGCCCAGTTGACGATTTGGGTTGCCACTTGAATGAGTTGTCGCAAGATGGCTTTTTCTTCCACGATGCGGCAGTAGTCGGCAATGTTGGTAGCGGATGGCACTAACTCCATCAACCGCATCAAGTAAGGCTGCCCCCCACACTCTTCCAAGCGCCCCTTCCGTTTCAACTCTTCAGCAACAGTAAGGGTGTCAATAGGCTCCCCTCGGTTGAAGAGGGTGAGGATGGCTTCGTAAATGTGGCGGTGGGGTTCGTAGTAGAAGTCGTCCAGTTGCAAAATCTCGGCGGCAGTGGTGACCGCATCACGGTCAAGGAGCATTGCTCCCAAGACGGCTTGTTCTGCCTCAATGCTTTGTGGAGTTGGATAAGCCAAAGGAAGAGAAGAAGGCACCCGCGCTGCCTCCATAAAGACCCCAGCCTCCTTTCCCCTAAGCGGGGGCAGCCACAATATTGACTTTCAAAGACGCTCTCACTTGTCGGTGTAGCCGCACGGGAACGGTGTGAACGCCCAAACTGCGCAGCGGCTCTTCCAGCAACACTTGGTCGCGATCCAATTCAACGCCATGCTGCGCTTTCAAGTGGTGGACAATTTCGTGGGCGGAGACAGCGTGGTAAAGGCGTCCTCCCTCGCCAGCAGGGACTGCAATTTCCACCACAATGTCTGCCAACTTCTGGGCTAATGCACGCGCCTTTTCCAACTCTCTCTGCTCCTTTTGCTGGAGTTGCTGCCGCCGCCTTTCTACCTCTTTCAGCAAAGCAGGTGTTGCCGGTTGGGCTAAGCCATGCGGAATCAAGTAGTTGCGGGCATAACCGTCCGAAACCTCTACGACTTGGAACTTCGTGCCCAGTTTTGGGACATCTTGCATCAACACGACTTTCACTGGAAGTCACCTCCGTCCAACTTCTGCTCCGATGCTAAAGGTTCGACTGCGTCCTAAGTCTTCTACACCAAGGCGCAGAAAGAGAGACGGCGTTATTTGCCACCGCAGCCAGGAATTGACCTGCCATCGGTCGGGGTCAAAGGCTTCTACATCCAGCCTCAATCGTCCTGTTTCCCATCCGAGACCGATGCCAAGTTTAGAGCGCATCGCCCCGAAACGCCAGAGGGTTTTTTCTGCCAATTTCCCGTGAATTTGCAGGTTTATGCGGGTTCCCTCCCGCCCCGTGTAAGTTCCCACCAGAAGGTCCATCGGGCTGAGGGGGGACCGCAAAAGCCCCCAAGTTTCTCCCCGCACTTCGTCCCTTTCAGATGCCCACCACAAAGCAGTGCTCCAACGGGTTGTCCAATCGGTCGCTTTTTCCAAACGCTCCAAAACCTCCCTTCCTCGTTCCGCTGTCTGCCGAAGCGAGGTAATGGTGGGACCAATCTCTTGCAACCCTTGTTGGAGGCTGGTCTTGGCTTTCTCATCGGTCAGCAACTCTCGGACGCTCTTGGTGGCTTCCTTGAGGTTTTCGGAGGTTGCCCGCAAGTTTTCCCCAACCTGTTTGAGGTTTTCCTTCAGCCCTCCCTCCGTCATCAGCCACTTAACTGCATCTAAAGTCTCGTCCAAGTCTTGGGTGATACCTCGCAAATGCTCCGCCACTTTTGCCAGGTCGTCTTGGGTTTCTTCTACGAACTGGCGCAATTGTTTGAGGGTGGCTTCCAGTTCTGCCAGCGTGTCGTGACCTCGCCCCGTCAACTCTGCTAAGTTACGGGCAGTGGTTTTCAACGCTGTTTTCACTTCTGGGTCGTCCATCACTTCTCGGGCAGCGCTCACCACTTTTTGGGCTTCTGCTAACACGCGCTTCAACTCACCACCTGCCCCCTCTTCGGAGAGCAAGCGCTTCAAGGCTTCGCTGCTTTCCTTCAGGTTTGCCACCAAAGTCTTGAGGTTCTGTTGCACTTCTTCGTCAGAGAGGAGTCGTCGCAGCCCCTGCGCTGCCCTTTCGGCTTCCGCAACGGTTTGCGGTAAGCCATGCCGCAACCGAGGGTCAGAAAGGATGGCAGCCAATTGCCGTGTTGCCGTTTCTATGTGTCCGATGGTAGCGTCTAAACGCTTGTCTGCTGCTAAGGTGTTTAGCCGTTCGCTCAATTGTCGGGCATTTACAGCAATTTGTTTCACTTCCGTTGCAGGCACACTTTCCAAAAGTGTCCGCAAGGAGCGGGAGGCAACAGCGAGGTCGGCAATAGCGGAGCGAAGGTTTTGTTGGAATTGCGGGTCGCCCAACAAACGATTGATGTTGCCGGCTAACTCTCGTGCCTGAGGGACCAACTCCTCCCACGAGACGGGGTCTACCCCGCGCACCGTGTCTCCCTTCTCAATCACCCTGCCAACCCGGTGGTTGACGATGTCTATGTAAGGCTGCCCGATGAGGGTGCCGATGCGAATGGTGATTTCGGAGTCAGGGGGATAGTAGACGGGCACGGGCTTTTCCAAGCGCACGAGCACCCGAACGGTGTTTGGGGGCTTCAGTTCTACTGACTCTACGGTGCCCACTTGAATGCCGTGCACCAAAACATTGGAACCTGGTCCCAGTTCCATCGCTTTGCGGAACTCCACCACAAACCAATAGCCTGCTCGCCACCGCAGGAAGGAACGCAGCCAGAACATACCGCCAACGAGAACCGCCAATCCTGCAAGGACGAAGACGCCAGACCAAAAGGCGCTTTGCGGGCGCACTTGCATTGTGCGTCACCTCCGTCAGAGGCGGTCCACTGCTTCCGTCAACGGTCCGACAGCCTCTCCCCGCACAAACTGCTGCACAACAGGATTGGGAAGGCGCACGAACTCTTCCGGCGGCGCTTCAGCAATGATTTTCCCCTCGTGAAGCATAGCGATGCGGTCGGCAAACCGCACTGCGCTGGTGAGGTCGTGGGTGACCACGATTTCCGTCACCCCAAAGCGGTCACGCATTTGCCGAATGAGGTCGTTGATGATGCCACTGATGACAGGGTCTAACCCACTGGTTGGTTCGTCGTAGAGCACCAACTCTGGCTCACCGATAAGGGCGCGGGCAATTGCCACTCGTTTGCGCATCCCGCCCGATAATTGTTCTGGCAACAGGTGTTCTGTGCCTTCCATCCCCACTGCATCCAGCAACTGTCGCACCCGTTCCATAATCTCCCTCTCGCTTTTTGTCTCATCCCGCACCCGCAAGGGGAAAGCCACATTGTCGGCAACGGTCATCCAGTCAAACAGAGCGCCCCCTTGGAACACAAATCCAATGCGCTGGCGGACACGGTTGAGCATCTCTTCTGAGCACTGACTCAACTCGCAGTCAAAAATGCGCACACTCCCTTTTTGCACTGGCACTAAGCCAGCGATGACTTTCAGCAGAGTGCTCTTGCCTGTGCCGGAAACGCCGACAACCGCCACAATCTCGCCTTTCCGAACGGTCAGGTCAACGCCCCGCAGCACCTCTTTGTCTTGCAAGCGGCAATGGACATCCCGCAAAGTGACAGCAATTTCATCCATCGCTTGCACAGCCCTCACTCCAACACAATCCACAGTCCGTCATAGCCTGCTATGATGTTGTCCTTCTGCAAAGCGGGCGCTAACAAGTGATGTGGCGGCGTCCAGTGAGGCGAGAAATGGGTTGCCACGAACTTGCCGTTCTCTTTCAAAATCCCCTCACAAAGCAACCGCTCCCGCAACTGGCGAACTTGCGCCAAATCCATGTGCTCTTCAGTGGCAGGGGCGAGACCGAAGGTGGCGTCAACGACCACCAAATCCAGCGAAAACTGCCGCAAGTAATCAAAAGTTTCGTCGGGCAACCAACCCGTGTCGGTAGCGTAAAGGATGGCGAATTCGTCTCGTTCCAACACGAACAAAAGAGCATCTTCGTCTTTGCAGTGTCCCGCCCGAACAGGGTGGGCTTTCGTGCGCTCGTCCAAGCGGACAGGCTCAAAAGGTTTGAGTTTCTGCACCTCCAACCGCAATTCATACTTTCCCCCAACCTCTTTCAGGAAAGCCCGACATCGCTCCACCACTTTTGCGTTTCCGTAAACGGTCAAGGGCCGCAACTCGGGCAAGGGCAGCAAGTCAGGGTGGGGCGTTCGGTGTGCCCATTGCACGGAGCGTCGTAGCAGTAGTGGGTCGGTGCTGAAGTGGTCGTGGTGCGAATGGGTGATGAGCAAGTGACGGACTTTGTAAAGTTCCACCCGAGCCTTTAACGCCGAATGGGGCAAATCGGGTGGGCAATCTATCAGCACATCGGGATAAAGTAGCGCGCACGAAAAGTGCCGCCACAAGCCCTCATCCCCTTCGCGGGCATGGGCACAGTAATCGCAACCGCACCAGGGTGACGGATACAGGTCGGCAGAACCCGTGCCCAACAGAACAAATCGCAGCATTGGGCTTTCCCCTTTCCTGCAACTGAAGCGCACTTCGCAATTCTAACGCTTCCGCCCTCCGTTGCTTTTGCAGGGAGCGCCAAGCAAAATTTTGATGCGGTGAGCAAAGATGCGAAGGGCTTGTCGGTTGTTTTTCGCTTTAGCGACCATCGCTGCTATCGCAGTTGCGATTTGGTCAGCCCCACCTGAACCGTCTGTGGCTGAGTGGCAGAGTTGGGGTGCTGAAACGGATTGGGAACTGTCCGCCATCGCTCACCTCCTTTTGCAAGGGGAACCGAGGGCGCAACTGTTCAGGGATGTCGTCGTGCTACCCTTGCGGGAAGCCAACGCTTTTGTCAACCCCGACGGTTGGTTACTGGTGACAGAAGGGTTGTTGGAACGATTGGACGGGCGGGACGAAATTGCCTTCGTGTTGGCGCATGAACTCGCCCATCTCATCAAAGGACACCCCCGCAACTTGGAAACTAACCCCACCCGCTTGGAACGAATTCGCACCGAAGTGGAGCGAGGGTTGGGAACTTCCGTCGTGGGAACGGGTTTGCAAGTGTTGGTTAACGCAATTGCCAGTTATTACAGCCGAGAACGAGAGCGGGAAGCCGATGAAGAAGCCATTCGTTTGATGGCAAAAGCGGGGTTTGACCTAACAGCCGCAGAGCGAGCCCTCAAGCGCTTGAGCGATGAGAGGGGTTTCCTCAGTTGGTTCCGCTCTCACCCCTTCCTCGCCGAGCGGGTGGAAATTGTGCAGCGGGCAGTGCGAGAGTGGCGTTCCAAAGCAGCGCCCCCACCTTCCCTTGTCCCGCCTTCAGAGCGAGCGCCAGAAGTTTTCGTTGAACTACAAATCGCTTCGTGGAGGGGCGCTGAGCGAGGGCTTTGGCAAGAATTTGCCAACGAGGTGCAGCAATGGTTCTGGGACGCTTTGATGGAAGCCACAAAGCAAGGCACCTGCCCCTTCTATCCTGCCAAGCGGTGGCAGCGGCACCGGGCAGTCATTTGGCGCTTGCAAGTCACGCCCCTTTCATGGCAACTTTCCCCACTCCCAACCCTCGCTGAGTGGCAGCGTTGGGAGGTGCGAACGCAATGGCTTTTGGTGGACGACAGAGAGCGTAGAGTAAGCACCGAGGAGCGCTTCAGCACCACCTTCAGCAGCACCGAAACGGCTCGCAGTGCCATCCTGAGTTCTGCTCCTTTGTTTGCCCGACGCTTAGCCAAATTCGTTGTCCAACATTGTCAAGAGGTGACTCCGCTTCAAGCGGAAGCGCCGAAATAGTAAAGGTGGCTGCGAAAAACGGAGGTGTTGTGCGGTGGCAATTTTGGTCAACAAAGACACAAGAGTGCTGGTGCAAGGAATCACTGGGCGAGAGGGTGAGTTCCACACGCGCTTAATGCTGGATTACGGCACAAAGATTGTTGCGGGCGTCACCCCGGGCAAGGGAGGACAAACCGTTCACGGTGTCCCCGTTTTTGACAGTGTGCGGGAAGCCGTCGACGCCGTCGGTCCCATTGATGTCTCCATCGTTTTCGTGCCCGCCCCTTTTGCAGCGGACGCAGTGCTGGAAGCCTTGGATGCAGGTATCAAAGGCGTTGTCATCATCACGGAAGGCATCCCCACGCAAGACATGCTGAAGGTTGCTCGCGCTTTTGAATTGGCGGGCGACGACCGCTGGTTTATCGGTCCCAACTGCCCAGGCGTGATTACCCCCGGCGAGTGCAAAGTGGGCATTATGCCTGCCCAAGTTTTCACGCCAGGTCGCATCGGCGTTGTCTCCCGCAGCGGGACGCTGACTTATGAGGTCGTCGCCGAACTGACGCGTGCAGGATTTGGGCAAAGCACTTGCGTTGGTGTTGGTGGTGACCCTATCATCGGTCAAAACTTTGTGGACATCCTCAAGCGCTTTAACGAAGACCCGCAAACGGATGCGGTGGTGCTCATTGGGGAGATTGGAGGAACAGACGAAGAAGAAGCCGCTGCTTTCATCCAGCAAGAGATGCGCAAACCCGTTGTGGCGTTTGTTGCTGGCAAAACAGCCCCTGAAGGCAAGCGGATGGGGCACGCTGGTGCCATCATCATGGGACGCATGGGCACTGCCCAAAGCAAAATCGCCGCCTTCCAAAAAGCAGGCGTTCCCGTCGCTGACCTCCCCGTCCAAATCCCCGATTTGTTGCGAGAAGTGCTAACGAGCGCGCGTGGGTGAAAAAGGCTAAGCAAGCATGCAGTTAACACTGACCGTCTGCAAGTTGGGGTGAGCAAAGCCTGTGGAGATGGCGCATCAGCAACCGTTTGTGCAATCTGTTGCATCGCCGCGGGCATTGGGTAGCGTGCCTACGCCACCCGAGTTGGTAGCGTTCATGGTGGAATTAGCCGTTCCCGTCCGCTCGCACTGTCGTGTTTTGGAGCCCGCCTGTGGCGATTGCCCCTTCCTCACGGCTTTTGCCGACCGATTTGGACACCACCACGAGTTCGTCGGGATTGACATTGACCCAGAGGCAGTTCAGCGCGCAAAAGAGCGAGTGCCTTTCGCTACGGTGGTAGAAGGCGACTTTTTGCTGTGGGAACCCAACGAGCGATTTGACATCATCATCGGCAACCCACCTTACGGGATTATCGGCGATGCCTCTCACTACCCCATCCATGTGCTCAAGGAGCGCAAAGACCTTTACCGTCGCCGCTTCCAAACTTGGCACGGCAAGTTCAACATCTACGGTGCTTTCATTGAGCATGCCGTTAACTTGCTCAAGCCTGATGGGAAATTGGTGTTCGTTGTTCCTGCCAGTTGGTTGGTGCTGGACGACTTCATCAAGTTGCGCGCCTTTTTGGCTCAGATGGGACGGTTGCGAGTTTACTACCTCGGCAAAGTCTTCAAGGGGCGCAATGTTTCTTGCGTTGTGTTGGTGTTGGAAAAGGGGCAACGCGGCTTGGAACTTTACGACAAAACGCTCCTTGCTGTTAGCAAGCCAAATTATCGGGGAGAACTGATTCGCTTTGAAACGACTGAGACGCTGGCGTGGGAACGAAGTGGGTTTCCACTGGGTGCGTTGTTTGACCTTCACTTTGCTGCCCGTAGTCCAGAAATCCGCCGTCACCCGTCCGTCGTGACAGTGCCTAAAGAAGGCGTGGTGCCCGTCTTGACAGGGCGCAATCTAAAGGCGGGTTGGATTGACTATGACACTTGCTACTCAGGCTTGTGGATGCCGAAGGAAGAAGCCCCCAGCCTGCGCTTCTTCTACGCTTTCCCGCACATCGTCGTCGGTCACACGAAAGGCACCCGAGTCGTCGCTGCTTTGGATGAGCGCTGTTATCCGTGGCGGGAGGAAATTCACTTGGTGCCCAAAAACAAGGGCGTGGACGAGCGTGCTCTTGTTCATTACCTCAACAGCGAACCCGTTCAAAGGCACCTTTGGACGCTTTACCGCGATTTCGTGCCCCACCTTACCATCACGCAGTTGAAGTTTCTCCCTGTCCCTTGCGAGTTCGCACCTACTGCAAAAGGTGGGCAATTGAGCCTCTGGGAGGTGACAGAGTGATGGTGCAGTCACAAGACTTGTTGCGGGCGTTTGAGGAATTCTTGGCGACAATCCCACTGGAGCGCTATCGGGAAGAGTTGATGCCTGTGAAAACGGTGGAGCAAGACCTGCCAAAGGCACTCAACCCTTTGCCCGATCTTTATGAAGCCTACTGGACGGAAACACTTAAGACCTTCCCCAATTACGACCAGTTCTTCCAAAACTGGTGGCGTTCCCATTTGGAGCCATTGGACGATTTCATTCGCCAATACTTTTGGGGGTGCTCTCGCGACTTCGTCTACTTAGGCTTCAAAGCGCGGCTATATCGCACCTTCATTTCCGTGCTCACTCAATTTCACTTCGCCTATGCGTGGAAAGCCTTCTGTTCTCTCCCTCTTGAAGCCTCTCCAGATTTGGACATGAGCGGGATTGATGCATTAGTTTGGTGCGGTGAATTTCGTGTCGCTTTGCAGGTGAAGAAGGAAACTTATCGGGCAGAAGCGCGGGAACGCGGACGGTTTGCCCGGCGGCAACAAAAGGTGGATTTAATTGTGGAAGTGCCATATACTGTGACACCTGCTGAAGAGTGGCGTAAGCGACGGGAGCGGGCAAAAACTCCAAAGACGCAGGAGCAATACAACTTGTTCGTCTTTCTGGCAGAGCACCTTCAGCGTTGGCTGCCCAACGGGTTTGTCGTTTTTCAGCCCGATTATCCTCGCCTCGTAGAGCGCCTCATTTGCGAAGGTGCCAAAAAGGGGCAGCGAGGTTTCATCGGCTGGCGAGAAACGCTTGAACAACTGTTGGCTTGGAAGGATGCGGCACAATGATAGCGGGCAGCTTTTTGCATGGCGCAAGAGAAAATGGGCAAGGTTCAAAATGAAGGTGGGGTGTGAACCTGCATGGAACTAAAGGACAAACCGCAGCGGGTTTTGGACGGCAAGACTTGGCTTCGCTATTCTGTCAGCGTCTGGGACGATATTGAAAAAAGCCCAGAGGAAAAAGCGCTACGCCACCCTGCCATGTATCCTTCAGCGCTTGTGGAGCGCCTTTTGGATTGCTATCTTTGGCATCAAGGTATCGTCCTTGACCCGTTTTTGGGTTCAGGTTCTACCCTCGTCGCTGCCCTCAAAAAGGGACACAGCGGTGTTGGGTTTGAAATCGTCCCTGAGTTTTGCCTTTTAGCGTTGGAGCGGCTGAAAAACTCTCAACCGCTTAATTTGTTCTCCGATAAAGAGCCACCTCTCATCCGCCTTGTGACAGCCCAAGAACCTTTGAACTTTGAAGAGGTAACGCAGCAGAGGTTCTTCCTCGTCCAAGACGATGCCCGCCACCTTGAAAAATACTTGCAGGCAGAGACGATAGACATTCTCGTTACCTCACCGCCTTATTGGGTCATCCACCGTCGCCGTCGCACTGCCGATTATAAAGAGCCCCGCCCCTATTCGGACTTGCCCAACGATTTGGGCAACATTGAGCGCTATGTGGACTTCCTTGAGGAACTCGGAAAGGTTTTCGCTCAGGCGCTGCGAGTTTTGAAACCACAGGCTTACTGCATCGTCAATGTCATGGACTTGCGGCATGGTTCGTGGTTCATCCCTTACCACATGGACATCATCAGTTTGCTGACCAAAGTAGGCTTCGCCCTTGAGGACATCATCATTTGGAACCGTGCCCGTGAATACAACAACTTGCGACCCCTGGGCTACCCGCACAAATTCATCGTCAACAAAGTGCACGAGTATTTGCTCGTGTTCCGCAAACCTCGTGGACGGTGATGAAGCGTGGTGGATTATCTTGACCCCGATGTGGCGTATTTGATAGGCATGATTGTCGGTCGGGGCGCCATTGCAGAACAGGGGGGACAATGGACAGTTGTCATTGAGTTTCCGTTTATCAATCCGCAACTTGAGGGTTACGACCAATTCGCAGGCTTCGTAACCAGCATCGCCACCCACACTTTGCCCCGTCTTAGAGCACTTTTGGGTGAAGCAGTGCAAATTGATGTCTCGCCTCAGAGGAAAGCAGTCCATTTCGTGATTAATCTGCCATCACGCCACATCGCTGTGCGTAACTTCAAACGGATTCTGGATGGACGCTCCGATTATAGCCAATTTGTTATCCCATCTGTAATTCGGGACGCCGATGCCGAAATCGCTCGCGAATTTATGCGTGGGTTCGCCGATGTCGCGGGAAACATCCGACGCTCAAACCGAGACTGGACAGGCTTGCACCGAGTTTATTTGGATGTGCTCAGCAGCAACTGGGTGTTGCCAGTGCAAATATGTGATTTGCTGCAAAATAAGTTGGAAGTGCCCGTCCAGAGCATCATTTGGGGTCATCCCAACTTGCGTGACCCGGGGGCGAAGAGTTCTTCCCCGCCTCTGCGGGAGCACCAAATTCGCATCTACGCCCATGACTTTTTGAAAGTCGGCTTTTACATTGACCACAAGCAGGCTGTCTTGAAAGCATTGGCAAAAGAAAATCAAAACCAACGAAGCGAAAGGCGCAGCGAGTTTTGTCCAGGCTACGGAGAGTTGCGCTTAAAGAAGAACCATCCTGCCGAATGTGATGAACGGTTGCCTGAATTTTTGCGAGGCAAGCATTTTGATGCCTATTGGCAGATATGTGCCGAATGCGGCTGCCCTTTAGCGCAAAAAGCGGTGCGGGAGTTAAGACGGCAGCAAAGGCTGGTCTAATTCTGAAGGGGGTAATAGCGCTGAAGGAGCAAAATCTCTACCCGTTCGTTGCTCGGTGGCTGAAGGGTTTCTTGCAAAGCAAATATCCCCAAGCCATAGGTGTTTGGGCTGAAGACACTTCCCGAAGCAGTGTTGCACAGTTTTTGCGCCGCCATAAATTACTCGCGTTCGTGGAGGGAGGCGCAGTTTTGGACATCCCCGTTGATGTCACGGGAGCAGCCCTAATCACCCAGCAGACCCTCAAGTTAGCCATCGTTGAGGTCAAAGTCAGGGCAATCACTTTGCGCGATTTTTCTCAAGCCCTCGGCTATGCCAAGGTGGTCATGCCTGACCACGCTTTTATCGTTTCGCCCAACAGTTGGACGGAAGCCCTTCAGCGCCTCGTGCGAGAGTTTCAGCGTTGGGACATCCTTGAATATGCGCACGGCAAACGCATCGTCATTGCTAAGTGGGACATCGCCAGCAACTCTGTGCGCCCTGGCGACACGCTGTTGGCGGGGATGCTTTGATATGGCTCGTTGAGCAAAAACTTGCGAGTGTTTTGAAAAGTTGGCAAACTTTGGGAGACGGTGATGAAGGATGGCGAGAACTTTTGCGGTAGAAGTTGTCACACCTGAGCGAGTGCTTTTTTCCTCTGACCAAGTGGTGTCCATGACGGTGCCCGCGTGGGAAGGCAGTCTGGGAATCATGGCGCTGCATGCGCCCATGGTGGCTGCCCTGCGCACAGGCGTCATCACGCTACGATTAGCAAACGACGAAGTAGTCAACATCGCCACAACGGGTGGCTTCATGGAAGTGGCGGATAACAAAGCGGTCATCCTCTGCGATATCGCCGAACTGGACAGGGAGATTGATGTGGAGCGAGCGCGACGGGCGTTGGAACGCGCTTTAGCGCGATTGCGCAACTTCCAAGACCCCACCATTGACCGCGAGCGAGCCCGCCGCGCAAAGGAACGGGCACTGGCGCGGCTGAAAGCCGCCGGCGTCCTGTAGCGGACGGCGGTCTCCCATGCGCCTCATTACCAGCCGGCAGAACGAGACATTCAAGTTCCTCAAAGCCTTGACGGAGCCCCACACCCGCAAAAAGCACCGCGCTTTCCTGTTGGAAGGGGCAACTTTTGTTGCCGAAGCGTTGGGAGAAACAGAGCCATCCGTGCTCCTCGTCGCGCTCACGCCTCAATTTGCGGAGACGGAACGGGGGCGAAGGATCATAACTGCAGCGCAACAATATCGCGTGCCAGTAGTGTTGCTGGAAGCAGCCCTGTTTGATGAAATTGTGCCTTCTGAAACGCCGCAGGGTGTGGTGGCTGTCCTGCGCGAACCTTCACCTGAACGATTGGCGAAGTTGACTTTCCCATCAACCGCGCAAGTAGTTGTTTTGGAGAGCGTGCAAGACCCCAGCAATGTGGGCGCCATCGTGCGGGTTGCCGACGCTGCGGGAGCAGCGGCAGTGTTCTACACGAAGGGCACCGCCGACCCTTATGCCCCGAAAGCCGTCCGAGCCAGCGCTGGCAGCCTCTTGCACCTTCCCGCTTTACCCGTTTCGTCGGTCACGGAAATTGCTGCTTGGTTGAAGGAGCGCTCGTTCCAAATCGTTGCAACGGTGACCGAAGGGGGCGTTGACCTTTTTGAAGCGCCTTTTGCCCCTAAAGTCGCGGTTCTTGTGGGCAACGAGGCTCGAGGGCTTTCCAACGAAGCGAAGAAAGTTGCCGACTTGTTGGTGACCATCCCCATGCGGGGCAAAGCGCCATCCCTCAATGTGGCGGTAGCGACAGCAGTGGTGCTTTACGAACTCGTCCGTCGTTCGCGAAACGCAACGCTTAGCGGCTTCGCATCAACTTCGTAGCAACAGTGGCAGCAGCGACGGCTTTGAACAAGTCGCCAGGCAAGAAAGGCAAGCACCCTTGCACCATCACTTGTTGCCAACCGACAAAAGCAGCGAGCCAAGGCAAGCCGAAGGCGTAAATCACTGCATTGCCCAACAGGAAGGTAGCCAAAGTTTGGTGGAAAGTTCGCGCCCATCCGAGGAGATAGCCCCCCGTGGGACCGAGAAAGGCACTGAGTCCTCCATTCCATCCTGAAAAAACAGGCAGACCACAAGCGCCTTGCAACAAGTAAGCCATCACTACCGCCGTTCCATAACAGCGCCCCAATAAAGCGCCAGCAAGCAACACACCAAAGGTTTGCCCCGTAATGGGCACGGGGGTGAAAGGCAACGGGATGCGCACTTGAGCGCACGCAATGAGCAACAAGTTGGCAACGCCAAGCACTATCAAGCGCTCCACCCAAGTTCGCTCCCGCAACCAGACGGCTATCACGCTCATCATCGCTACCCTCCTTCGCTTATGGCTTTCGTAGGGATTGGCTGGCAAATTTTTGCACAGCCTTTGGAGGAACGCCATGAACTTTCAAAATTCGGCGCATTGGGAGATGCGCCTTCCAAGAACAGCCGTCAGGGACAAGCCCTGACGCTATGGATTGGATAGGTAGCGTCGCCCCTTGTGGGCAACGGTTGTTCCGACAGCCGTCGGGGGCAAGCCCCGACGCTACCGTGATAATGGAGCACCGAAAAGAGCGCCGATTTTTGTCGGCGAGATGGCTATTGATCAACGGCGGTGATGCACGATGGAATTGCAAGGCAAGGTGGCGTTGGTCACGGGTGCTGGGAAACGATTGGGGCGCGCCATCGCTCTTGCGTTGGGCAAACACGGTTGCCATGTGGCTGTCCACTACCGCTCATCCGAGCAAGCCGCAATGGAAACGGCAGCGACTTTGCAGTTGATGGGTGTGAAAGCGTTCCCCTTTTGCGCTGACCTGACGGATGAGGAGCAAGTGAAGCGGCTGATGGAGCAGGTCGCGGAGACTTTTGGGCGGCTGGACATTTTGGTCAACAGTGCTGCCGTCTTCGCTCGCACCCCGTTGGAGCAGACAGATGCTGCCACTTGGCGTTCTTTCATGGATGCCAACTTGACAAGTGTGTTCCTTTGCTGTCGCTACGCCGCTAAGTTGCTACAAGAGAACGAAGGTGGCGTGATTGTCAACATCAGCGATACAGCGGCTTTCCGCCCTTGGACGGCTTTTTTGCCCTACTGCGTCTCTAAAGCCGGCGTGATTGCCTTGACGATTGGTTTGGCGAAAGCGTTGGCGCCGAAGGTGCGGGTCAACTGCGTGGCATTGGGCACGGTGCTGCCCCCTGAAGAGTTCGGAGAAGAATGGGTGCACGAGATGAGCGCCAAGACGCTCTTGCAACGCTTGGGCACTCCCGAAGATGTGGTGGCGGCAGTGCTCTTTTGCATCACCTGCGATTACTTGACAGGCGCTATCATCCCCTTGGACGGTGGACGGCACCTGCGGTAGTAGGGATTAGCCCGACAGGCGTGCGGGTTGACCTCGCAAAGGCGCGTGCGTCAGGCTATGATGAGAGCAAATTCTCCTCGCTTACGGAGGTGGCGCAGATGGGTGAAGCAATGCAAGAGAAGCGCAATGAGCAGCAAGCAAACGGTGTGACGCGGCGAACTTTTCTGAGGACGGCGCTCGCTACGACGGTCGCCGGAATGACGGTGCCCTTCGTTCACGCACAAGGGAAAGAGCGGCTGCGAGTGGGGGTGATCGGATGCGGTGGACGGGGCACTGGCGCTGCTCTGGACTGCGCTAACGCTGACCCCGCTGTGGAAATTTACGCGCTGGGTGATTTGTTCCGTGACAGAGTGGAGGGTTGCTTGCGCCGGCTGAAGGAGAGGTTGGGTGACCGATGCAATGTCACGCCTGATCGGTGCTTCACAGGCTTCCAGAACTTCAAAGGGGTCATTGAGAGCGGTGTGGACATCGTGATTCTGGCGGAACCCCCTGCTTTTCGCCCCGCTCACTTCCGCGCTGCCATTGAAGCGGGCAAGCATGTGTTCATGGAGAAACCCGTCGCTGTTTGTCCCACCGGTGCCCGCATCATGCTGGAGTATTCCCGCTTGGCAGAGAAGAAGGGATTAGCCGTCGTTGCGGGAACGCAGCGTCGTCACCAGTTCAGTTATCGCGAGACAGTGCAGCGCTTGCGCGACGGAGCCATTGGGGAAATTGTGGCGGGTTACTGCTGGTGGAACCAAGGTGGTTTGTGGGTTGTAGAGAAACGCCCTGAATGGTCAGAGACGGAGTGGCAAATCCGCAACTGGTATTACTTCACTTGGCTCTCCGGCGACCACATCGTGGAGCAGCACATCCACAACTTGGACATCATCAACTGGGTGTTGGGCACTCACCCCATCCGCGCCATAGGTGTCGGTGGGCGACAAGCCCGCACTGACCCCAAATTCGGCAACATTTATGACCACTTCGCCATTGAGTTCGTCTACCCAGGCGAAGTGAGAGTGCTGAGCATGTGCCGCCAGATTGACGGCTGCCCCGGACGAGTGGATGAATTCGTCGTGGGCACGAACGGCGTGGCGCGTCCCAGTGGTTGGATTCGCACCCGCGACGGCAGTGAGTGGCGCTACTCGGGTCCCAACCCTAACCCATATGTGCAGGAGCATGTTCACCTCATCCAAAGCATCCGCAGCGGCAAGCCGTTGAACGAGGGCGTGCAAGTGACCGAGAGCACCTTGACCGCCATCATGGGGCGCATGGCGGCTTACACGGGACAAGAGGTCACTTGGGAGCAAGTGCTCAACTCCCAACTGAACTACTTTGAGCGAGTAGAGAAACTCATCGCTGCCAACGATTTCGTGCCCATCCCCGTTGACCCTGTAGCAATCCCTGGTCGGACGCGGCTCATTTAGAGAGCGGCACTTTTCACAACTCCCGCTCTCGGAAGAAAGCGGTGGCGCCGAAGGCTTCGGCTAACGAGCGCCCTTCCTTCTCACCCAGCACGCAAAGGGCGGTTGCCAAACTGTCCGCCGTGATGCCGTCGCGAGCGATGACGGTGACCAAAATCAACTTTGTCAAGCCCAAACCTGTGCGGGGATCAATGATGTGAGCGTAACGGCGCCCACCGATTTCCACAAACTGCTCGGTGCTGCCGGAAGTGGAGACAGCACAGTTGGCGAGTTCCAAGACTTGCTCTGTGCGTCCCTGTTCGCTCAAAATTGCGATGCGCCATCCTTTGCGGTTAGGTGGTGGGTCGCCTAAAACGATGTCGCCGCCTAACTCAATCAATGCGCGGCGCAACCCGAAACGGGCGAGCACTTTGAGGGCGCAATCGGCAGCGTAGCCTTTGGCGATGCCACCCAAGTCAAGGCGCATGCCTGGGACGGCTAACCGAACGGTGCGGGTGGTCGGATCAAGGCAGATTTTGTCCCAACCAACCAATGCGCGAGCGCGTTCCAATTCAGCGGGGTCGGGAAGTTGCCCCGTCTGGCGGGCACGCCGCCACAAAGCAACGAACGGACCGACAGTGATATCAAAAGCGCCGTTAGAAAGGCGCGACAGTTCTACCGCTCGTTGGAGCACAAAGAACAAATCGGCACTGATGGGCACAGGAGCGAGATGCCCCTCAGCGCACAGTCGCATTAACTCGCTGTGGGGACGGTAGTCGCTCATGAGGTCTTCTAACGCGGCGATGCGTTGGAAGGCGCGGGAAACCGCCCAGCGAGCGATGTCTTCGTTGGGCGCGCAAACGACGATGCGGGCAGCAACGCCCATAAGCAATTGGCGGTATTCAAATCGCTGCCAACGCATTGGGGAGCGCGTCAAACCTTTGGCTGCTCCCCACGCAAAGCACAAGAGAAGGAGGGTCGCGATGATGCGTGTTGTCCGGTCGTTCCAGAAAGGCATCCGTTTCGCTCCTCTCGCTGCGTTGGCATTGGTTGCATTCGGTTTCTTTTGCAGTTCCATTTTGCTAACCGACAAGGGCACCGTCAACGCCCAAACTGCTGTTCAAGCGAAGCCTAAAGTTTTCGTGCAGGAAATTCCGGGCACGACGGTGAAGTTTGAGTTAGTGTTCATCCCTGACGGTGAGTTCGTTTTTGCCGACCCCACGAAGGGCGGGCAGAAGCGGAAGGTGAAGGTGAAAGGTTTCTGGCTGGGGCGGACGGAGGTGACTTGGGACGAATACGATGTGTTCCTTTACAAACTGGACCTGACCGAGGACGAGGAAGAGGAGACGGACGCTTACGCGCGTCCCAGCCGCCCTTACGGTGCTCCCGACATGGGCTGGGGTCATCACGGTTACCCCGCCATCAACATCCACTACCAAGCAGCGGAGCAGTATTGTCGCTGGCTCTCTTACAAGACGAAGCGGAAGTTCCGCTTGCCGACGGAAATTGAGTGGGAGTATGCGTGCCGTGCTGGCAGCGTTTGGGAAGCCGCACCGTTCAAGGACAAAGCGTTGTTGGACCGCTTAGCGTGGTTTGCCAACAACTCGCAAAACAAAACGAACCCCGTCGCTCAAAAGCAGCCCAACCCTTGGGGGCTTCACGACATGTTGGGCAATGTGGCGGAGTGGTGCCAAGGCGTGGATGGAAAACCCGTCGTTCGCGGAGGCTCTTTCAAAGACCCTGCTGACAAAGTGCACCCAGGGGCTCGGGAACCCTTCAATCCTGAATGGCAAGCCTCTGACCCCAATCAACCCAAGAGCAAGTGGTGGCTGACCGATGCTCCCTTTGTAGGCTTCCGCGTGCTGTGCGAAGAAATTCCCGAGGCAGGGAGCAAGTAAGTAACCCAACGGCTGACAATAGCAATCGCCAATTCCCCGTTTCCCGTGTCACAATAGAAGCGGCACGAAACAAAAGGGCGAAAAGGAGGTTGACGGCATGGCGATTTCCACCAACGATTTCCGCCCCGGCATCACGGTCATCATTGACGGCGAGATTTACATGGTGTTGGAAGCGCAGCATGTCAAATTGGGGCGTGGCGGCGCTCATGTCCGCACCCGCCTAAAACACTTGCTGTCGGGCAATGTGCTGGAGCGCAACTTCCGCGCCGGCGAGGAGTTTGAGCAAGCCATCGTGGAGCGGCGCCCTTACCAGTTCCTCTACCAGCAAGGCGACGAGTTCGTGTTCATGGATGTGGAGACCTATGACCAAGTCAGTCTGTCCAGCGAGCAAGTGGGCGATGCAGCACAGTTCCTGAAGGAAGGCACGGAAGTGACCTTGGTGTTCCACGAAGGGACGCCCTTGATGGTAGAGTTGCCCACCGCTGTGGAATTGGAGGTCGTGGAGACAGACCCAGGCGTGCGAGGCGATACGGCTTCTGGTGGCTCCAAACCAGCCAAATTGGAGACGGGCGCGGTCATTCAAGTGCCGCTTTTTGTCAACGGGACGTTACATTGAGCGGGTGCGCTCCACATAACGAGCAGGAGGCAAACAGCCATGCGTTCGGCAGCAAGAATCAGCAGGATTGAGTTGGCGATTTTCTGTCGCCAGTTTAGCGCTATGTTGAACGCAGGTGTGGATGCTTTCCGCGCTTTAGAGGTGCTGCGGCAGCAAACGGAAAATCCCCACTTCATTGAGATTCTGGACGGCATCGCCCGCGACCTATCGTTGGGCAAAACCCTCGCCCATGCTTTCTCCCGCTACCCCAATTACTTCTCGCCTTTGTTCATCAGCATGGTTCGGCAGGGAGAACGAGAAGGCATCTTGGGAGAAGTGCTGCTGAAACTGGCAGAGCACTTGGAACGGGAAGCGTCCGCCTTTGGCTTTGAAGGAGCAGCGGCTCCCGCAAGGTTAGATTGGGATGCTCTGGTAGAAAAACTGCGCCCGTTGGTCACTTCGTTGGTCCTCGTCACAGGTATTGTCATGGTCGCTGTCGCAGCCCTGTGGTATATCACCCTAATTGGCTACTTGCCGCGCGGCTATCTTGGTCCCAACATCGTGCTGCTCATCGGGTTGCTCATGTTGCTGTTTGCTTTGGTCTTTCTGCGTTACAAGCCGCCGCAACTTCTGCGCTGCAACTTTTGTGGTCGCCCCGAAAGCGTTGTGGGAACTCTCATCCCAGGCGAAGGGGTGCACATTTGCGCCGATTGTGTCCAGCGCAGCGTCCAAATCCTGCGCGAGCACCAGTTGGCAGTGGCAGACCGACCTATAGAAGTTGCAGCGACTGCCGAAGAAGGTGAAGAAGAGAAACCTGCTGAACTTCCCGAAGACGAACGCCTCTGGCGCCCACGAGGGCAAGTCGTTTACTTGAGCGACGAAGAGACGCCAGAGGAAGAGCGCATCAAAATCCTGCCCCAACCCGAAGAGGAGGAAAGGTGAGCGCCAGCAGCGAGGACTACCTTTTTGCAGCGGTGGGGGGCGTTGCCCTCTCGGCAGCGATGCGCCGCTCACAAAAGTGGAGTAACTGTCGCAGCGTCCGTTCGTCCCCTGTCCATCGCAAAGTGAGCCCCCGAAAACTTTCCAGCGGGGTAGGGGATGGATAAGGGCTTAAGCGAAGCCCGTCGGGTGATAGCGAGATGCGTTTCACCTGCCGCCACGAAAGGGAGCGGCGAAACAGAAAGCCCACTGCTTCTGCCCCTTCCTTTGTCACCCGATAGCGAACAGGAAAAAGGAACTCACTCACAGCACCCAACAAAAACGCTCCCGCAGCAAGACCAATGAGCGGATGCACCCAGAGCCAGCCGAAAGCGGGAGCAAGGGAGACGGCTACAACAGTGAGGGTGGCTTTGAAAGGTTGATGCCTTGCTAAATGCACCGTCCATTCCCACCCGCTTCGCTCCGAAGAGACCGAAATTTTGGGTGCGGTCTTGGCTGCCGAGGCTAATTCCGCCGCTGTGCGACGCCGTTTCTTCGCCATATGACATCTCCCCTTAGTTAGCAGCACCAAATCGTAGCACGCGTCCGCACCGCTGTCCTGTTGGCTGCTCATTCGCAATTGCGGGCGCACCGTTGACAAACACCCACTCTATCCCCTCCGCTGGTTGGTGCGGCTCTTCGTAAGTGGAACGGTCCGCAATGCGTTCAGGGTCTATCACCACCAAGTCAGCGTAGTAACCTTCCCGCACCAAGCCTCGGTTGGGCAAGTTCAACTTGCGCGCCGTTTGCCCTGTCATCTTTGCGATGGCTTCTTCCCACTTCAGGGCTTTTTTCTCCTTGACCAGCCAGCGCAAAACTTTGGGGAAAGTGCCGTAGGTGCGGGGGTGAACATAAGGGCGCGGCAAGGGTTCCGACGGCGCGGGCGGAACGGTCAATGCGTCGGAACCGACAAGGCAGAGGGGATGGGTGAGCACTCGCTCCACATCCCGCTCGTCCATCACAAAGTGCACCATCGTGACGGCGTTGCGTTCGTGCTCAATTAGGTGCAGCACTGCCTCCGCCGGTGGCAAGCCTAAAAGTTGCGCTGCTTCCGTCACCCTTTTGCCTTGCAAAGGGCGATACGCTTCGGAGGCAACGGATGCGATGAGCACAGCGCTCCAATCCAAGGTCTCATCGGCTTCCAACGCTTCTCGGAGGCGCTGTCGTTCGTGCGGGTCTCGCAAGCGCGCAAGCAATGCGTCAACGCCTCCCTCCAATGCCCACAAAGGCAACAACTGGCTCAAGTTAGCGCTACCTGC
>FWWL01000837.1_pt1 | contig 21241 bp, 19 predicted proteins | sample 2228331 | NCBI WGS metagenome assembly FWWL01 (sample SAMEA103939775, study PRJEB20133) | metagenome | reverse complement strand
TTGCGCCCCTTCTTTTTTGAAGACCGAAGCTTGCGATCTCCCGCCTATGCTCGCCTTCACCCTTGCCCATGTGCGCTCGGTTTGCTAAAGTTAGGATGTCAGAAAGGGGTCTTATGACGCTGTCGCGCCGTGATTTCATCCGAACAAGCTGCGCTGCTCTGCTTGCAGCACCGATATTGCTACGCTCAAAAAGCACCCAAGCCCAGACCCTAGCGAGCGATTGGCCCATGTTTCGACGCGATCTCCTGCACACGGGGCGAGCTGCCAAAACGGGCAAGATCATAACCCCAAAAGAGCGCTGGAACGTCTTCACCCGGGGCTTGGTCGAGTCGTCAGCAGCGGTGGGCGATATAGACGGCGACGGCGCTGTAGAAGTCGTCGTCGGCTCGTACGATGGGACGCTCTATGCGTATCATGGGCGCACCGGGGCTCTCAAATGGCGCTACGAGACGAAAGGCTGGGTCTACTCTTCCCCAGCAATCGCCGATGCTGACGGCGACGGGCGGCTCGAGGTCGCCATCGGCTCCCAGGACAAGAGCTTTGCCCTGCTCGATGGGCGCACGGGCCGCCCCAAATGGGCCTTGCTCACCGAAGACGGCATTCTCTCCTCCCCAGCGATCGCCGACATAGACGGCGACGGCAGACCCGAAGTGATCGTGGGTTCGGAGCGCGTCTATGCGTTCGATGGCCGCACTGGGTCAGTGAAATGGAGGTTCTTGCCCGAATTTCCCGCCCGCTCTTCGCCAGCTGTCGCCGACATAGACGGCGACGGCAGAATCGAAGTCGTCATCGGCTCTCTAGATGGGAAGCTCTACGCACTCGATGGACGATCTGGAACGGCCAAATGGGGGTTTACCACCGCAGGCCCTGTAGAATCTTCCCCGGCTATTGGAGATTTCAACGGGGATGGGGCTTTGGAGATCGTCGTCGGCTCCAGCAAGCGCGGAATCTTCTGTGTCGATGGGCGGACCGGGCAGCAGCGATGGTTCTTCGAAGCCAACCGTGAGCGCATTCCATCGTCACCAGCGATCGGAGATCTAGACGGCGACGGCAAGATCGAGATCGCCATCGGCGTCAATGATCACCGGGTGCTTTCGCTCGCCGGTGCTGACGGGCGCTTGAAATGGAGCTTTGCCACAAACGATCTCGTTGAATCTTCTCCAGCGATCGCTGATATCGATAGCGACGGGAAGCTCGAAGTTTTAGTCGGCTCACACGATGGCAATCTCTATTGTTTAGACGGGCGCAGTGGCGCGCGCAAGTGGGCCTATCGTCCAAGAGCCGCCGCGCAGTTCTTCGCTTCGCCGACGCTCGCCGATCTTGATGGCGACGGATCCTTAGAGATCATCATTGGGAACAACAACAGCGGGCTTTATGTACTGGGCGCATAATTGCCGGTGAATGAATTCACCGGCTTAGTAGATGAAAGCGTGCTACAAGCACGCTAGCCCCCTTCAAGGGCTTCCATCTGCTGAGCTGGATGCTTCAAGCATTCGGCTTGGGGCGCTCTACACAAATGCGCCGTCTCTGATCGGGCAGAAGCTCTATAGAGATGCGCCAACAGCCCGGAGGCAACAGTTTCTCAGTCTTCTCCCCCCACTCGATGACCGTAATCCCCTGAGCGCGTACCGTCTCTTCGAAGCCGATCTCGCGCAGCTCTTCTAGATTTTTAATTCTGTACGCGTCAAAGTGATAGAGCGGGATTCTCCCCTGATACTGGCGCATGAGCACAAAGGTCGGCGAGCGCACGACTTCAGAGATCCCAAGCCCTTGGGCCAGCCCCTGCACAAAAGTCGTCTTGCCGGCTCCTAGCTCCCCAATGAGCGAGAGGCAATCGCCGGGTTTGAGTTCCGAGGCGATCTGCGCCCCGATGCGGCGAGTCTCTTCCGCGTTCGTCGAGATGAACTCCCCTGCGGGGGTGAGGTCAGGCATTACGCGTGCTTATCAGCTACACAAGAAGCAGCGTACGAATCGGGCTTGGTCTTGACGGGGAAGCCGCTGGCCATGATCATCCCCACGACTTCGTCAATGAGCTCTCTGGTACGCCCGTTGCGCCCCACGTCCACGTGGATCTCCAAGTTATAATCGAGGGCGGTGCGCCGCTCCAGCTCCTCCATGAGATCCTTGGCCAGCTCGAAGCTGAGCAAGGCTTCTCGATAGATCTTCTGGCGCAACGTATAGATATTGCGTTCGCGGATGCGCCTCCAGAAGTACCGTCCGCCCTTGCCCACCCGATGGATGATCACCGCGCTGACGAAGTCCATCTCGCCGGGGCTCGAATGCGAATCACTGCCCACGACGATCTCATAACGGGTGTGTGGGTCCTCTTCCATGATGCGCACGATCTCGTCCACGACTTGATCGAAGTCGAGCTTGCCCATGGTGGGGCTGTAAAACCGCGCTGTCTTGAACATACTCTCGGTCAGTCCTCCACAGGGCAATTATATAAGACTGTGCAGGGCGTGGCAATCTCCGTAAAGAAAAGGAAGAGGCAGGGAGGGAAGGCGGGAGGGGTTTGATCCCGCCTTCCCGGGGAATGAGGTTAGCAACCACCGGCCATAGGAGCAGCCTGGAGGAAGGTGCCCCTACGACCGCAGGAAGAACCTAGGTTTCCCTCGCCCGTGGGGACTCGAACCCCGGCCAAGTCCAGACTGGGGAAAAATCCGCGCCGAAGGAGGTTGGCAGGAGCGACGCGGCAAAACCCTGGTCCGTCGGGCCGTAAACCCGTCACCTTGGCTGGCACCATGCCACGGACTCTGCTCTGTCGGTTCTTCCTGTGAGCGATCATCGCTGTCTACTCTATCCCCTTTCCCGCAGGAGCGAAAGGACCCCCGTCTTCCCCCGCACGAGATTTCGTCAGATACTCAAGTATCTGGTGTCCCTACGCTCATCGGACAAGCTTCTCTAGAAGTATACCAAACCCCAGGTCCAAAAGAGATGACTCCAAGGTGAAAATTTGGTGAAAATCTGGTTGTGTTACGACGACGGCAACTCCGAGACCTCCCAGTAATCGAGCACGGTGTTAATAACTTTAATGAATTCCGTCGTGCTCGGCGGTTTATGGATATAGCCGCTCGCCCCGGAATCATACGCCTTGACGATGTCCTCCTCGCGCTTAGAGACCGTGAGCACGATCACGGGGATGCGTTTGAGCTGCGGGTCTTGGCGGATTTGAGCCAAGACCTCATGGCCGCTGACCTTGGGCAGATTGAGATCGAGAAAGATCAAATCGGGCCTGGGGGCGTCGGCGAACTTCCCCTTTCGGTGCAGAAAATCGAGCGCCTCCTGCCCGTCCTGCACGATGAAGAGATCGCTCTGCACGTTGCCCTTCTTCAGCGACCGCTCAGCGATCTTCACGTCGTCGGGGTTGTCCTCAACCAGGAGGATTTTGAGTTTTCTGTTGCGCATAGCTCACCTCGAGTCGGTTCATTGCCTTGCGAGAACGGCTTCTCTTGCTCCGTTGGTGCTGAGGTTCTGAGAGAAGCGCGGGTTGGGCAGCGTGAAATAGAACGTGCTGCCCTCTCCCACCTTCGATTCCACCCAGATCCGGCCGCCGTACTCCTCAACGATCCTCTTGCAGATGGCCAGCCCCGCCCCGGTGCTCTCGTAGTCGTCCCCACGCGGGTTGAGCCGCTCAAACAGCTCAAAGACCTTCTCTAAGTACGGCTCCTCGATGCCAATGCCGTTGTCCCGCACGTAGAATCTATAGAATTCCCCTTGTTGCGTCCACCCGACCTCGACGCGTTTCTCGGGCTTGTCGTTATATTTAATAGCATTGGAGATGAGATTCCCAAAGAGCTCCACCATGCGCGTCCTGTTGGCGATAATGATGGGCATGGTCTTGGGCAACTGCAGCGAGACGTTCTCCAATCTCGATTTCATGTCCTCTTTGATCTGCTCAAAGACCTCACTGAGATAGACTTTCTCCAGAGTCTCTTGGCGCATCCCGATGCTGCTCAGTCGCAACAGATCGTCGATGAGGTTGCGCATTCGAAGACTTGATCTGTTGATTCTCTGCAGATAGTCCCGCGCCTCGTCGTCGAGCTTATCCGCGTAATCTTCGAGCAGATACTGACTGAACGCGGCCATGGTGCGTAACGGCTCTTTTAAGTCGTGGGAGACGACGTGCGTGAACTCCTCAAGCTGGCGGTTCTTCTCCTCGAGGCGCTTGGTCTTCTCCTGCAAACTCTGCTCCAGGCGCCTCTTCTCAGTGACATCGATGAAGTGATCGATCCGCCCGCCCTTATAGCGCTCCGTGGCGACGGGGATGCTGCGATACTCTAATATCCGTTCCGTCCCGTTCGTCCGCACGGTGAAAGTGAATGGTTCAGAAGAACCGGTGACGACCCTTTCGAAATCTTCGGGCTGGGCCAAGGCCCGCTTCGCCCGCAGGAGCGCGCGTCGCACCTCGCGCCCGACCATCTCATCGCGGTCGAGATCGAGGAATTTTTCTAACGTGCAGTTGGCCCAGATGACCCGCTGGTCCTTGTCCAAGAGCAAGATCCCCGTGTCCAGGGTATCGATAGCGTCCTCGATGAGATAGCGATAGCGCGCTTGGGCCTCGCGCACCTTGTGCTCTAGTTCGGCTATAGCTGAGAGATCGCGCATCTCCAACAGCAGCGGGGCATGGCAGGTCTGCTCTAAGCGCACGATCTTCAGCTCGACGGGGATCACTTCCTTGCGCTGAGAGATGGCACGGAGCTTCGTTGGGCCGGCCTCACCGCGCAACGCCGCGCGAGCAAGCTCCTCGCGAAAACGCACCTGATCGTCAGGGTGAATGAACTCCCATACCCGCCGGGGCGAGCCGAAGACCTCTGTCGCGCGATCGTTGCTCTCTAGCACCTGCCCCTCAGCGTCAACGATATGCGCAAAATTCAGGGAACGCCGAAAGATCTGATTTTCTGGTGATCTGGTCTTCTTGGCCGCTGGCCGATGCTTGAGCTGCTGCCACAGCCCTACCCCCCCCCCCACAGCGAGATAACACGCCCCAACCAGCGGGAGCATCTTATTGGGGAGAAAGGGGATGGAGCAGATAAAGCTCGCGGCCGCGCTGCACACCCCCCCAAGGAGGCCCAAGAGCCAACTGCTCAGCAGCACCGGCAGACCCAGCACCGTCAGCACCTCGATGATCTGATAGTCTCTCAGCCCCAACAAAAAGAAGACGGCCGCAGCATAGAATACGATGACGACCGCTACGCGTTTCAACCCACTCATCATAGCTTGTGCCACAGCGCCTTAGCTGATGTTGAGTCTACGCTCGGCGGGGCGCTTGCGAAAGGACACCTGTCCCCTCCCTAGCTGAAGGTTGACCCGCTGAAATTAAATAATGAGATTATCGCCCAATTGGAAGGGGAAGGGCTCGGCCATCGCTTCGAGCGACTTGGCGTCGAGCACGGTGACCTTGCGGTCATCTACGGCGATCACCCCGCGCTCCTCCAGCTCTCCGAGAGTGCGGATCGCCGTCTTGGAGCTGACCCCGGCCATCTCGGCAAGCTCAGTGCGCGACAGCTCAATGCCGCTCTCCCCTAGCCTCAAGATGATGCGAGCGAGCCGCTCCTTGCTGCCGTTATAGCTGCGCTCGGCGAGCTTGCACTGGAACGCCTTCAGCTCCTCACTGAGCTTCTCAAAGAGCCGGAACGTCACGGGCGGATGGCGCATGAGAAAGTCAAAGAAGTCCCCGCGCTCGATGAAGCCCACTAACGCCTTATTGAGGGTCTTGGCGTAGGCGATGTGCACGCCCTTGTCGAAGAGCGTCGTCTCGCCCACGATCTCGCCCGGGCCGACCAACTTGAGGATCTGCTTCTTGCCCCCCAGGGTGCGCTTGACCAGCTTCACTTGCCCTTCGAAGACCAAATAGAACCCGAAGGCCGGCGCACCCTCTTGAAAGATGATCTCCCCTCGCCCATACTTGATCTTGCGGATCTTGCCCTCCAACTCGTTGAGGTCCTTGGGGCCAAGATCGGAGAAGATCTTAAAATCCTTAAGCTCAACCATCCCTCTCACCACCCTATCACAGGAGTAAAGATATCGTGAGCATCGCGACTTGCCCCCATTATAAACACGCCCCCCACCATCAGTCAATTCCCCCTCATCCCGATGGGTGCCTCCTCCTTGGCCACCGCCAAGACGATGCTCGTGTTGGTCCGCTCGATGGCCGGATGGCTCAGCAGTCTCTTGATCTCCGTGTTCATGCTCTCTTGATCGCGGAACTTCCCGATGACTAAGATATCAAACTCCCCGGTGATCTCGTAGACATGGGTCAAGTGCTCATCGTTCTGCTGCAGCTCGGCCACGATCTGGGGAATCTGGTTGCCGCGCGCCTTGATGAGCGTCACGGTCGTGATGGGGTATCCCAGCTTGGCGTAGTCTACGACGGCCTTGTACCCCCGGATGACCCCCTGGAGCTCGAGCTCCCGCAGACGATGGCCTACCGTCGCTGTGGAGACCCGAAGGTGCCGCGCCAACTGCCGCAGGCTTGCCCGGCCATCCCTCTGCAAATACTCGACAATGCGCCGATCTAAATCTTTATACATAGAGCCCTACCGCCGCCTCCCTCACCTGGGACGGACTCCGTTACTTAGAGGAGATTCTACCACGCCCGAGCCCCCTCGTGCAACTTGGCGCGATCCCTTGACGCCCGTAGAAACACGTGTTATGATCTGTACGAAACGCTATGGATGAGAAGGTCACTATTCCCAAGCTGCGAGCCATGAAAGGGTCCGGCGAGAAGATCGCTATGCTCACGGCCTACGATTGGCCCACAGCTCTCTTACTAGACCGGGCGGGAATCGACGTTCTCTTAGTGGGCGACTCCGTGGGCAATAATATCTTAGGGTATCCTGACACGATCCCCGTGACGATGGACGAGATGATCCATCACACCAAGGCGGTGCGGCGCGGGGTGAAGCGCGCCCTGCTCGTGGGCGATATGCCCTTTCTCTCGTATCAGATATCAGCTGAGCAGGCGCTCACGAACGCCGGGCGCTTTCTCAAAGAAGGGGGAGCTGAAGCCGTCAAGCTCGAAGGCGGAGCTGAGATGGCCGATATTATCAGTCTCTTGGTGCGGCGCGGCATCCCCGTGATGGGCCATATTGGGCTGACGCCGCAGCGCGCGGCCCAGCTTGGCGGGCTGAAAGTCCAAGGGCGCGACGAAGAGACCGCCAAAAAGCTCCTCACTGATGCCCAAGCCCTTGAAGAAGCCGGGGTCTTCTCCCTGGTGCTCGAGGCTGTGCCGTGGGCCCTCGCCAAACTGATCACCGAGCGCGTCACGGTGCCGACTATCGGGATCGGCGCTGGACCCTACTGCGACGGCCAGGTGCTCGTAGTGACCGATATGATCGGGCTCTCGTTGGGGATCTCGCCCAAGTTCTCCAAACGCTATACCAACGTAGCCGAGCAGATCGAGCAAGCGGCGCGGGCGTTCATCAGTGAGGTCAAGGGTGGGCAATTCCCAACGGTGCCAGAGCACACCTTCACGATCAGCGAAGAGGTGCTGAAGAAGCTTCAGGAGCCGGCTGCTTGAAGCGACCGGCTCAGCCTCACTGAGCCAGCGAGTTCATTCGCCGGCCAAGAAGAGAGATTATGAGGGTCTTTATCGTCGGTGCAGGGGCTTTAGGGAGTCTCTTTGGAGGTCTTTTAGCGCGGGCTGGCGCGTCGGTGTGCCTCTATAACCCCTCCAACGTCGAGCACATGCGCGCTATCGCGAGCGCTGGGTTGCACATCGAGCGCGACGGCACTCTTTTTAAAGTCCCCGTCGAAGCCACGACGACCCCAGAAGCCCTGGCTGAGGCCGATCTGGTGGGGATCTTCGTCAAGGCCCATCAGACAGCTCAGGCGATGGCCCAGATTGCCCCCAGATTGTCTTCGCAGTCGTGGGTGCTCAGCTTCCAGAACGGGGTCGGCATGGAGAGCGAGATCTTGCGATTTGTCCCCAAGGAGAGATTCCTGCGCGGGGTCACGGCCCACGGGGCGACCTTGCTGGGGCCGGGGCGGGTGCGCTGGGCCGGCGTCGGCCCTACTAAACTGGGACGCTGGGAAGGCCCCCTCACCCCGGAGATCGAAAGTATTCTGGCGCTCCTGCGGAGCGCCGACATCGAGACAGAATACTCTGAAGAGATCGAGCGCCTTCTCTGGGAAAAACTGATTATTAACTGTGCGATCAACCCGTTGACGGCCCTGTTCGATCAGCCCAATGGGGCTATCGTTGAGGACGGTGAACTTCGGGAGATCGCTGGGGCGGTGGCTTGCGAGGCGCTGGGAGTCGCTCGGGCGCACGGGGTCACCATGACTGAAGCGGAAGCTCTCCAGCGCGTCGAGACGGTGGCGTCGAAGACGGCCCGGAACATTTCGAGCATGTTGCAAGACGTGCGGCGCGGCCGCCCCACCGAGATCGCCTATATTAACGGAGCGGTCGTGCGGGAGGGGCGCAGATTACACATCCCGACGCCGTTGAATCTCCTGTTGACTCGATTGATCGCTGGGGGCCGGATGCTGAAGCATCCGGCTCAGGAGATACAAGCCCGCTCAAGGGGGCTACCATAACTTTTATGTCGTCGGTGGACTCCAGCGTGCTTCAGCACGCTTCCATCTACTAAGCCGGCGAATTCATTCGCCGGCAGCAAAGGAGAGCTTCATGTCTTTCTGGCGATTATACTACCACATCGTGTGGGCGACGCGCCAACGCGAGCCGCTCTTCGTTGACGAGAGAGAGCGCCACGTATATGGCGTCCTTCTCAGAAAATGCGAGGAGCTCGGGATCAGGGTACACGCTATAGGCAACGTCGAAGACCATATTCACTTAGCCGTCTCTATCCCGCCAAAGCTAGCCGTTGCTGACTGCATCCGTCAGCTTAAAGGGAGCAGTGCTTACTATGTCAACCAGCTGCATGGCCCCGTGAAATCGTTCGCATGGCAAGATGGCTACGGGGTTCTCAGCTTCGGTGAGCGTTCCCTGCCTCAGGTAGTCTCTTATGTGCGCAACCAGAAAGAGCATCATCGACAAGGCACGACTATCACTCTGTATGAACAGATATCCGGAGACGACCTTCTTACACAGAGGGAGAAAGGAGCGTTGTGAAAGCCACAAAAGAGTCCAAGAGCCCAACACAAGTCGTGGTGCGCGTGGAGATCCCTGCAGAGACGGTGCGCCGCAAGATAGACGAGCTCTTCCGTCGCGCCGCTCGGGAGATACACTTACCGGGGTTTCGCCCCGGCCACGTCCCGCGCGCCGTGCTGGAAGCCCGCTTCGGAAAGGATTTTCTCAATGAAGACGCCCAAGCAGAGCTCATCGAGGAGTATCTTCCCCAAGCCCTGCACCAATTGGAGCTGCGCCCAGTCAGCCCCCCGCAGACCAAGCCGGGGGAGCTCGACCCCCAGAAAGACTTCATCTTCGAAGCTATTTGCGAAGTCCTGCCCGAAGTCACAGTGCAGCAGTACACGGGGATCGAAGTCGAGGACATCCCCCTCCAGCCGGTGCAGGAATCTGATATAGACACGGTACTAGAGCGCCTACGGGTTGAGCACGCCACGCTCATCCCCAAAGCCGGCGAGCGCAGTTCCGTCGTCGAAGCCGGGGATATCGTCGAAGTCAAGCTCACGGGCGAAGATCGCATCCGGGAGTGGCAGGCCACCCCCGGCGAGCTCACGGAACAGCTGATGGGCCATCGAGTCGGGGAGACCGTCACCCTGACCACAGAAGACCAGCAACGCCTAGAGCTGCGCATCGAGGGCGTCAAAATATTAGAGAAGCCCGATCTTGCTGAGCTCGCTAAGATGCTCAATCACGACGATGTCGCGGCGCTGCGCGCCACAGTCCGCCAGGAGCTCGAGGAGAGCCGTGCCCGACGCCGCGAGCGCGAGCTGAAACTGAAAATCCTCGACACGATCGTGGCGCAGACGGCTGTGGAGCCTCCGGCGCGCCTGGTCGAGCAGCTGGCGGCGCAGGAGCTGGAGCGGCTTCACCAGCAGGGATTCCCAGAGCTTGCCGCAGAAGACGTCAAGAGGCTCAAGGAGTCCATCGCGCAGCGCCTGAAGCGCGAGCTGGTGCTCGAAGCGATCAAGAAGCAGGAGGGCTTATCGTTGAGCGACGCGGATTTTGAAAAAATCTTAGAAGAAGAGGCGCATAAGCGCGAGATGAAGCCCATCAAACTGCGCGCGCTGCTGGAGCGCGAGGGACATCTCCAGAGCTTCCGCGCCGAGCACGAAGACGAGCGCGTCTTGCAGTTTCTCTACGAACGAGCGAAAATTATACCAAAGGGGCGTGGTGAGTCGCCATGAAATCTCAGGTGCCAATTGTGATTGACCGCACCGGTCAGTATGAGCGTGTCTACGATATCTACTCGCGCTTGCTGGAGGATCGCATTATCTTCCTCCAAGGCGTCATCAACGACTATGTGGCCAATCTCGTGGTCGCTCAGATGCTCTTTCTCGAGTCCAAGGACCCGGAGAAAGACATCAATCTGTATATCAATTCTCCGGGGGGGAGCACGACGGCGGGGCTGGCGATCTATGACACAATGCAGTATGTGCGCTGCGATGTGCGCACGATCTGTGTGGGCTCGGCGTTCTCGATGGGGGCGCTCTTGCTCGCCGCGGGGACCAAGGGGAAGCGCTTTTCGCTGCCCAACGCGCGTATCATGATCCATCAGCCGTGGGGTGGGGTGCAAGGAGCCGCGGCAGATATCAAGATCCACGCTGAGGAGATCTTGCGAATCCGGGATCAGCTCAATCGCATCTTAGCGGAGCACACGGGGCAGCCCCTGGAGCGTGTCGAGCGCGACACCGATAGGGACTTCTTCATGAGCCCTGAGGACGCCAAGAACTATCATCTCATTGACGAGGTGATCAAGACCCGCAAGGGCGCGAAGTTTTGAATCACGGAAGGCACGAAGTGGCTGGTGAATGAATGCACTTGGTTGAGGGGAGGCCCTCACCCCTACACCCCTCTCCCTCGGAGGGGAGAGGGGCCGGGGGTGAGGGGCACGCTATCAGCCCGCTTCAGCGGGCTTCCATCTGCTGAGCCGGATGCTTCAGCATCCGGTACTCTTTCCGTGATTCTACGGACACTGCGGCGGAATTATGGGCAGCGCAAACCGCGTCGAGACCCCCATCACGCCTTCAGAGATTCCATCGCCATCTAGGTCTACAGAGAGCATCATGATCCAGGGGCCTCGCACGTCCCCTAGGAAGAGAATAGTGCCGAACTGAGTTCCCCCCACACGCTGGCCGTCGCGGACGACGTCAAAGTCCGCAAGGACGTTGACCCGGATGGTCACGAACGGCTCGGGGACGCCGCAGAAGACCGTGGCTGTCGCTGTGGCCAGTCGTGGCTTCCCGGTGATCGTGTAGAGGGGGTCTTGGCCGGCTTCGAACTTCCCGTTCTCGTCGGCGTCGACAAGATAGTGGGCAGAGAAGAAGTCGGTCTTGTTAGGGAGATTCGAGAGCTCGAGCTGCCATTGGCCGAGCGCTGCGAGCAGATCCGAAGACGTGACGTCGCCTTGGGCCGAGAGAACTCTGACGATCTCATGAGTGGAGAGGGTCTGGGCTTGAGCGCTGAGGAAGGCTGCCATTACGCCGACCAACAAGGCTGACAGGATGTGCCGCATGGCGATTCCTCCTTTGTGCAGATATATGCTACCCCTTAGAGAGCGGTCCTGTCAAACCCTCAAACAAACGAACCGGCCCTGGGGGTGTGCCCCCCAGGGCCGGGCCAACTCGTCCCAAACCCTCACTAGAACGTGAAGCCGAGGCTGAACAGCTGGGCGGCTAGGGAGTTCTCAGTGAGGATCGTGGCGCTCCTGAGCGTGACGCCACCAAGCTTCCATGCCAGCTCGATGGTCGCGCCCTGGAAGCCGGTGAAGACGTTGTTCAGGCGAATGCCGATGTTGATCGTCATATCGCCGACGGTCGCCGAGAGCAACAGGTCATGGTAGAAGAGCGCGCCCGTGCAGGTGAGCTCCTCGTTGCAGAACTGCAAGTCGCTGACGACCTTCATGCCCGGCGGATCGAAGACCGAGATCAACCGGCTCCAGTAGAGGTTGAACGCGCCAGTGATGTCCGGCCAGATGTAGCCGACCACGGTCATGGCGATGTCGCCGACCTTCAGGCTGGTCACGAAGACGTCCGAGGCCAGGGTGAGGTCGGGCCCGACGATGTTGATAGTGTTGTTGATCTCCAGGCGGAGCGGATCGAGCCGGAAGCTCTGGGTCAGCTCGACGAAGCGCAATCCTGCGGGAGCCTCGAAGAACTCGAACTCCAGGCGCGCGCCGAAGGTGACTCCAGCGAGCTTGAGGTTCCGGATGAAGAGCTTCTCTTCATAGAAGAGGAACTCGTCCTCGACCTTGCCGCCGCGCACGATCTCCAGCGGCTTACACTCGGCGAAGCACTCCAGCCCCTGGCGGGCGCCGATCCAGCTCTCGCCGCGGATGGTGATGCCGCTGACGGTCTGGCCCTCGACGCTGGCCACCACGCCGAAGTTCCAGTTGGGCGTCTGGGCGCTGCCGATGTTGGCGAACAGGCCGCGCAGGCTGATGGTCAGCCCAGCGAGCGACAGCGACAGCTCGGCGATCTTCTTGCGGAAGGTCAGCGGCTGGCCCAGCGGATCGGTCGGCTGCAGCTCCATATATGCAGCCAGGAACAGGTTGCGCAGCGCCGGGTGCATATACTGGACGTTGGTCAGATAGAGATCGGCTCCCTCGATCAACAAGTAGAGCAGGTGCTCTCCCTCGTCTACGTCCGTCCCGCAGGCCCATCCGAACAGATCGAGCAGTGCCGGATCGGCCAGATTGAGACAGTAGGCCGGCAGCCCAAGGCTATCGCGCACCGCGCGGATCTCGAGGATGTTGGGCGCGAAGATGAACTGCGAGCGGGCCACCAAAGCGCCGATCGTCCCGGTGAAGACGAACGACTGATACTCCAGCCCGCGGAACGTAAACACCGACTGGCTGGTGATGTCCACGCCGCTGATGGAGAGCGTCAGCAGCAGGTCCAACTCCACCTTGACCAAGATCTTATCGATCTTGGTGCCTCTGGGATCATAGCTAGAGGGATCGGGGAAAAAGACGATATCAAGGACTGCGGAACCGCTGACCGGAGCGGCCTGGGTGGGAAGGCTCCAGCCCGCTGCGGCCACAGCCAGTGCCGCCAGGATTGTCATGAGTCTTCTAAACATTGACAGAACCTCCTTTTTCTCGGTTTTCCTCACGTGCGCACCTTAGAACTTGATCTCGATGCTGAACTGCTGGGCCGCCAGCTCCAGCTGCGTGCCATCGAAGGCATCGGGATCAGGCCCTCCATTCCAAGAGTTCCTGTCCGCTTCCAAGTTCACGAAGATGGTGTAGCTGGTGATGGTCACCGGCCCGAGCGCCCAGGTGGCCTTGGCGGAGAACATGTACAGGTTCTTCAGCAGGCTCCCGTACGTGGCCGCGAACAAGTAGACCGTCAAGTCCCCGACCTCAAAGAGCAGGTCGTAGTCCACTTCGAGGAACGGGTTGGGCGTGCCATAGCCCAAGAAGTTGGGGATGTTGCACGCACCGGGTAAGACATACCAATCCGTGTCGCAGGTGATCAAGGCGATCGAGGCTGTGGCGCCTGGCGCATCGAACTCCGCGTAGATCAGGGTCAGCAGGGTCTCCATCGCGCCGATGGCGTTCGGGCGGAAGTCCCAGATAATCTGGCCCGAGGCCTCGCCGAAGCTGGCGCTCATAATGACCTGATCGCGCAGGAAGCGCGAGAACCCGCGGTCGAACCGCGCGATGTTCACGATGCTGATCCCCAGCGGGGTGATGCGTGGCGTGGACGACTGGATCGCCACGAAGGTCGGCTGGAGCGAGTCGGCAGCGGCGCCGGCAAGCTGCATCTCCACGACGATCTGGTGCGTGATGCCCGCGAGCCTCAACCCGGTGATGTAGAGCTTCTCCTCTTCGGGCTGGAAGCCGGGGACGACGATGCCGCCGGTGGACGGATAGGGCACGAAGATGAAGGCGCCCTGGGTGCCCAGGCGCTGATTGGGCTTGCACTCGCCGAAGCACTCAAAGCCCTGCCGCGCCCCGATCCAGGTCTCGCTGCGCACCTTGATGCCGCTGACGGTCGTGCCCTCCAGGATGAGCACTGTGCCGATCTCGAAGCTCGGCGTATTAGCCGTGCCGAAGTTGGCGAACAGGGAGCGCAGGCCCAGGGTCAACCCGGCGATGCTCAAGGTCACTTCCACGGCCTTCTTGCGGAAGGTCAACGGCTGATCGAGCAGCGAGGGGAGGGGTGGCACCAATGGATTGTTGGCGTCAAAGAACTTCCCCATCATGAGGTTGGCGATGGGACCCGTCTGCTCGTTGTAGCCCACGAAGAACAAGGAGCCCCACGTTATGTAGCTATAGACCGGGTCAAGGATACCCGCGCTTGAGCCGAAGCCACAGCCCGCGGGGAAGACGGTGGAGTAGTCAAAGGGCGCGGACCGGCGCAGACAATAGAAGCGGGTGCCGGCGCCGGAGCGGACCTCCTCGAACTCCATGATATTGGGAGCGAAGACCAAGGCGTTCTCGAAGGTCATAGCGCCCACGGTCGCCTTGACGAAGAAGAGCTGGGTCTCGACCCCCTTGAACGTGAACGAGGTGGAGCTGGTCAGCTCAAGCCCGCTGATCGACATGGTCAGCGCAAGATCGGCCTCGAACTTGACCAGGATCCGGTCGATCTTGTTGACTGGATCCTCAACGGGGCAGATGATTAATCCAGTGTTAAGATCAATCGTGCAGTCTGTCTGTGGAGCGAAGACGATATCGAAGGTGAAGCTGCCCGTGATGGGAGCCGCCGCTGCTGTCCAGGAGAGTGCTCCCGCCAGCAACGCCAGTGCACAGGCCAGAACTGTGATTCTTCTAAACATTGACTAAACCTCCTTTTTCTGGTTTTACACGCTCGACCGTTAGAACTTGGTGCTCAGGCTGACCCCGATGCCACCAACTACATCGGTCAAGATCACCGCGGAGAACGTCACGGCGACCGGCTCGAAGGCGAAGCCCACATCGACGTCCAGCTCGGCGAACTCACCGAGCAAGCCGCCATCGAAGATCACCAACGCCGCGACGCTCACCGGTCCGACCGTGCCGCTGATGCTCAGATAGTGCGCGATCACGGGCGGTACGGTGCCAAAGCCGCAGTAGACTGGGTTAGTGCAGAAGACGATGTCGCTGGTCACCTGCAGGCCGGCCGGATCGAAGGTCGTGACGAACTCAGCCAAGCCTGGGGTGAACGACCACTGGCCGTTGTTGCGCCAGACGAAGTACGCCGCGACGGACATATCCCCGGCCTTCAGCCCCACGTTGGTGGTGGCCGAGATCAGGTCGAAGTTGCCGTTCCAGTTCCAGATCTGCAGGACGTTGAGCCTCCACGGGGTGAAGACGAACGTCTGCCTCAACTGCATGAAGCAGAGCGGGTTAGTGACGGTCAAGGTGTCACCCGCCGCATCATACGGCCAGAACCAGCCGTCGTCATCGTCATCGACCTGGTCGATGGTGCACTGTCTCAGATCGAAGTGGAACTCGGCGCGCAGGTCGTTGCGGACCCCGGCGATGACGACGTTCGTCAGGAAGACCTTCTCTTCTTCAAGGTTTTCCACGCCGCCGCCGGTGACCATGGTGTTGAAGAAGCGCTCTAAGGGCTTACACTCGCCGAAGCACTCCAACCCCTGCTTGGCACCGAGCCACAGCTCGCCGCGCACGCCCACGCCGCTGACCGTCTTGCCCTCCATGGCCAGGACGATGCCGCTGCGCAGCGTGTAGCCGGTCGGGCTGGTGTCGACATTGGCGAAGAGCGCCCTGACGTTGAGGACCAACCCGGCGATGTTGAGCGACAGGTCCGCGATCTTCTTGCGGAACCGAATGGTGTTGTTTAGATCATTCGTCGGGTCGAGCAGGCGCGCCAAGGCGAGATTCTGGGCGAGCGGGTGGATGGCGTTGGCGAAGATATACCAGAGATATACACGCCCGAAGACGAGGTCGTCAAAGTAGCCGTTGAGCGTCTCAGCAGCAGTCCCACCGTGCCATCCGCAATAGAGCGTGGCAGGGAGTTCTGCTGACGTCGGCAGAGAGGGGCTTGTCAGACACCAGCGGAGCCGACCATACTGATCGCGCGTCTCCTCGAACTCGAAGAACGTCGGCGAGAAGATGATCGTGTCTTTGATGGTCAGAGCACCCACCGTGGCGCTGATCACGAACGATTGAAATTCAACGCCCAGGAAGGTGAAGACCGTGGTGCTGGTGATGTCCAAGCCGCTGATCGAGAGCGTCAGGATGAGATCGGCCTCAAACTTCATGTCGATGAGGTCGACCTTATTGATCGGATCTTCCGGACCAAACTGCGGGTAGAAGACGATGTCGATGGCGAAGCTCCCGCTGATCGGAGCAGCGTTCGCTCCCCATGAGAGCGCGCCCACAACCGCGAGCGCACAGGTCAGAGCGAGTAATCTTCTAAACATGTACAGAAACCTCCTTTTTCACTCGGTTTTGTGACGCACGCACGAAAGTACGACTCTGCTGTTGGTCTTTGGTCTTCCCCCAGCTGTGCGATCACCTCCTTTTTTGAGATTTTTCACAAACCCAGCTCTTGAGCTGGGGCCGGCACGCTTTTAAGTGACTATCGCCCAGATCACCGCGACGACGCCCGCCAGCGCGGCAAATGCTGCAATTAATAAACTATTATTAACTTGCTGGCGCAACTGCTCGACCTCCTCGGGGACAACCCCGCCCGATGAGGCCGCGCGCGCTTGCTGCAGCTCAGACTTAAGATTCTGCACCTGAGCCTGCAGAGACGCGATCTGGGCTTCGTTCTGACTGAGCTTCTCCCTGAGCGCCAGCACTTCGGCGCTGCTGTCGGTCGTCGGTCGGCTCTTGAGCGCGGCCACGTCTTGCTCCAATTTATCGAGCGCTTGGACGCGCTCCGAAACCTTGAAGATCAAGTCCTGCAAGATCTTCAGATCCGCGGGCTGGATCTTCTCCGGGTCGTTCTGCATATATCGGAGCGCCCGGGCGATGAGCACCGCGGCGTCGTAGCGAGTGAGGGCCTTGCTGCCCTGAAACTCCCCGTTGGGCAGCCCCGTGACGATGCCGCGCTCCACTAAGAACTTCAGATCGCTCGCAGCGTAGTGATCTGAGGGGACATCCACAAAGAGCGAGCCACGCGCCGCCGTAGCCGGTTTGGTGGGCTGTTTTGGCTGCCCATCAGCCAGAGCCAGCAGCCCCACGCTCACCACCATCAGCCCGATCAAGACGACTTTCAGACTTCTCATGTCTACCTCCCCGAGTTCGTTTGTCCAACCTCCTCGGGTTCTTTCAGGCCTGCCTCGGGGGCGTATTATAGATTACGCTTCGCGAGGCTGTCAAGGCCGTATGTCCGCTACGAAGTAGGACGGGCGTCGCTCTGGTTCTGCCTCCTTGTATGGTGTGGCGCTCTTGCACGGGTGCTAGCATTTTTTTTATCACTCTTGAGCGCCCCCTTCTAGGCTTTTTTATGACGGCTGTATTATAGCATTGTCCCCCTCAGTTGTCAAGAGGGGGGGTCAATGCCACCGGATGCTGAAGCATCCGGCTCAGCAGATGGAAGCCCGCTGAAGCGGGCTGATAGCGTGCCCCTCACCCCCTTTCCCTCTCCCCACCCTCACCCCCAATCCCCTCTCCCCTCCGAGGGAGAGGGGAGCAGGGGTGAGGGGGCTTGGGGTGTAGGGGTGAGGGCTATCGCTACCTCACCTTGACAACTCCCGCCCCCTGCCCTATAATTTTTAGCAGAGTGATGAAGAGTCTGCTAATCTATCGGATGTTGAAGCTCGTCGGAGTTCTGAGTTTGACGGTTCTGAGTTAGTCAGTTCATTGATAAACCCCGAACTGACGAACTGATAAACTCAGAACTGCTAAACTGACAACAGGAGAGTGACTAAAATGATTCGATTTGATCGGTTCACCGAGAAGGCCCAAGAGGTCTTCCGAGACTCGACAGAACTGCTCGAGAAGTATAAGCATAACCAATTAGATGTCGAGCATATCTTCTACACCCTGGCGGCCAAGGAGGGCGTCGGCCAAGAATTATTAAAAGAGATGAACGTCCCCATCCCCGGCTTGCTCAAAGATTTAGAGATTCTTCTGACCAACAAGCCCAGCGTCTCCACGACCGTCGGTCAACAGATCTATATCACGCCCCGGCTGGAGATGCTCGTCAAATCCGCCCAAGTTGAGGCAGATCGTCTCAAGGACGAGTTTATCGGGATTGAGCATCTCTTCATTGCCATCAGCCAAGACCCCAACTCCGCACTGCGCAGGGTCTTGCATAAATACGGGATAACCCCAGAAGCCGTCTATCAGGCTCTCTCGAAAGTGCGCGGCACCCAGCGCGTCACCGATAGGGAGGCCGAGAGCCGCTACAAAGCACTAGAGAGATTCTCTATCAATCTGACGGCCCTCGCGCGGGAGGGCAGACTCGACCCGGTCATCGGGCGCTCCAGAGAGATCCGCCGCGCCGTGCAGATCCTCTCGCGCAGAAAGAAGAACAACCCCGTCTTCATTGGGGAGCCGGGCGTGGGCAAGACGGCCATCGCCGAGGGCCTAGCCCAGAGGATCGTCGCCGGTGACGTCCCGGAGACTTTGAAAGACAAAGAGTTAGTTCAGTTAGACTTGGCGGCGCTCGTGGCGGGCACAAAATTTCGGGGCGAGTTCGAAGAGCGCCTGAAGGCCGTCATCACCGAGATCGAGAACGCCAAGGGCAAGATCTTGGTCTTCATCGACGAGCTGCACACGGTCGTGGGCGCGGGCGCAGCCGAAGGCGCTATCGATGCTGCGAACATCTTAAAGCCTGTCTTAGCTCGCGGCACCTTTCAAGTGATCGGCGCCACGACGCTCGACGAATACCGAGAACATATAGAGCAGGACCCGGCGCTGGAGCGGCGATTCCAAAAGGTCTTGATAGAAGAGCCGTCTATCGATGAGACCATCGCTATCTTAGAGGGGCTGCGCCCCAAGCTCGAAGCCCATCATAACGTCAAGATCACAGATAGTGCGCTGCGGGCTGCCGCGCAGCTCTCCGCACGCTACATCTCGGACAGATTCTTGCCCGACAAAGCTATCGATCTCTTGGACGAGGCAGCCTCCAAGCTCAAGGTAGATCGAACATTCGCGCCCGAAGTCCAGGAGATCACCGAAAAGATCAGATTATTAGAGAGTCGGCTGCGGAATGTGAGGCCCTCACCCCCTGGCCCCAGAGGGGGTGAGGGCCAGATAGCCCAGCAGCTTGAGCGAGAGCTGGAGCGCTTGCGAGCCGAAAAAGCTCAGCGCGAGGCCGAGCACACTCAACGAGCGCAGCGCGAGCCCATCGTCACCGAGCGGGAGATCGCCGAGACGGTCGCGCTGTGGACCGGCGTGCCCGTCGAACAGATGTTCGAAGAAGAGCGAGAAAGACTCGCCAAGCTCGAGGAGCGGCTCCACCAGAGGGTCATCGATCAGAACGACGCCGTCAAGGCCGTTGCTCAAGCAGTCCGTCGCGCCCGCGCAGGACTCAAAGACCCCAAGCGCCCTGCAGGCAGCTTCTTGTTCCTAGGTCCCAGCGGCGTGGGCAAGACCGAACTCTCCAAAGCCCTCGCCGAAGCGCTCTTTGGCGACGAGAACGCCCTCTTGAGATTCGATATGTCCGAGTTCATGGAACCCCACTCGGTCGCCAAGTTGATCGGCTCTCCCCCAGGCTATGTGGGCTACGAAGAAGGTGGTCAGCTCACCGAAGCCGTGCGCCGCAAGCCCTATAGAGTCATCCTCTTCGACGAGATCGAAAAGGCCCATCGCGACGTCTTCAATATTCTCTTACAAGTCCTAGACGACGGGCGGCTCACCGACGGCCACGGCCGCACCGTCGATTTCAAGAACACTATTATTCTGATGACGAGCAATCTCGGGAGCGAGCAGATCGTCTCCAAGACGACGCAACTGGGCTTCGTCAGCGAGAAGGACGATGCCCACGAGCGCTCCTATCAAGAGATCAAAGAGCGTGTGCTCAGCGAAGTGAAGAAGTTCTTCCGCCCAGAGTTTCTCAACAGGCTCGACGGGATCATCGTCTTCCGCCCGCTCTCCAAAGAGAACCTGCTTGAGATCGTGGCGCTGAAGTTAGAAGCGCTGCGCAAGAAGCTCGCCGAGCGCGAGATCGCCCTCGAGGTGACTGAGAGCGCTCGGGCGCTCTTGGCGGAGAAGGGCTATGACCCGCTCTACGGGGCGCGCCCCCTGCAGCGAGTCATCCAAGAAGAGATCGAGAACGAGCTGGCAATGCAGATTGTAGAGAACAAGCTCAAGGCAGGGGACAGGGTGCGCGTGGACGCCAGGGACGGAAAAGTCGTGATCGAGGTCGCCATCGGCGCAGCAGTAGGGGCGTGATGGTTTGACGCTGGCGCTGGCGTTTGCTACACTCTCACAGGGGGGTATTATGGCCGTTCAAGCTGTCAAGCGACTCTTCACAGTGAGTGAATACTACCAGATGGCTCAGGCGGGTATCTTCTCCGAAGATGATCATGTGGAGCTTTTGGAGGGGGAGATTATTCAGATGAGTCCGATCGGAAGCCGTCATGCGGCGTGTGTGGATCGTTTAGCTCGTCTCTTCTTTGAGCGAGTGGGAAGGCAGGTGATCGTCAGAGTGCAAAACCCAGTTCGCCTCAGTGACTACTCCGAGCCCCAGCCTGATTTAGCTTTGCTCAAGCCCCGTGCCGATTTCTATAGCTCAGAGCACCCCAAACCCCAAGATGTCCTGCTCGTCATAGAAGTCTGCGAGACCTCAGCGGAGTTTGACCGAAGCGTCAAGCTGCCCCTCTACGCCCAAGCGGGCATTCCCGAAGTATGGTTGGTGGATTTATCTCATGAGCGGATCGAGGTACACCGAAAGCCCTCGGCCCAAGCCTACGGCTACACCCTGATAGTCGGTCGTGGGGCAGCTCTCACGATAGAGTCTGTTCCAGAGATAGAACTGCAGGTCGAAGAGATCCTTGGCTAACCCCATAGCTGTATCACCCCCAGCGTCGCCAGGGTGACGATCACCCCCGCAATGCCCACCCCCAGAGCAATCAACGAGAAGGCATACTTGAAGGGAATCCCAAAGACGTAAGCTATCAGCGTCCCCGTCCACGCCCCCGTCGCCGGAAAGGGGATCGCGACAAAGAGCACCAACGCTGCTGCTCCCAGCCGGGCGATGCTTGGGCTATAGCGCCGGCGCGTGCGCGCCAAGAGCCAGTCCACAG
>FWWL01005055.1_pt1 | contig 21242 bp, 13 predicted proteins | sample 2228331 | NCBI WGS metagenome assembly FWWL01 (sample SAMEA103939775, study PRJEB20133) | metagenome | reverse complement strand
CCTGCCCCAGCTACGCAGCGGGAATTTCATAAGCTCGGCGTCCAGCGTGGTGCGGTCCCTGATCTCCCCGTAATAACCCCGGGCGTAATCACGGCTTATCTCGGCGATGATATCCCCGATCTCCTCCCCGAGCTCCTCCTCCAGCACGCGGACCACGGCCACTATCCCGTTGGTGTTGTGGAGGATGAAGCGCTTTCCGCTGATGCGCTCCCGGATCAGGGAGACCTCGGGATTCCACTCGAACTGCTCGGAGACGGCCAGGGGTATGCCGCATTCGGGACAGTGACGGTACTCCAGATCCCCCTCCTCCACGAAGGGGATGCCCAGCTCCACCTCCTGCTCTATGCGTTCCTCGAGCTCCGGCTCACCTTCCACGGCGACGATGTCCATGATCTCCCTTTTGTTCTCATCCCTCCACCGTGGATCTCCCCTGCTCCCGTCCGCCGCCTCGAACACCCCCGCCCAATCCCCGCGGGCCATGGGGTCGCTGTAGTATTCCGGGGTACGGATGGAGAGGACCTCTCCTTTGCGGTATTCGAGTATCTCCGCCAGCCCCAGCCCCCAGTAGGCGCAGAACCGGGAGATCATACGGAAGACGTCCAGGGGCGTGGGGTCCATGCCCGCCCGGCACAGGTTCTCCATCAGGGAACGTGTATAGCGCACCCCGTCCTTGCGCTTTCCCTCGATGACCAGCCGGGTGATGTCGAAACCGATGCGCCGGGAGATGGATGGAAAGAGGTTGTTCAACTCATCCACGTCGTAGAGGGTCCCCCTGATGTGGGGAGGTTGGCTGGCGGTGATCACCCCGTTCTTGTGCCAGATGTTCCCCTTCCCTATCCCCCGGGGAAGCCCGCAGTGCGAACAAGCCCATTTCCCGCGCTTGACCTCCGCTCTTTCATCCGCCTCCATCTCTCACCCTCCCGATCCGAGAGACTCCGTCGCCGACCCCATCTCGGGATTTCCGCCATGGCCGTTCATATCTTTATCTATGTTTTCGACGCCCGGTGAGACTTACCTGTCCGCCGGCAGGCCTCACAGGAGAACCGCCTGCGGGACGCCTCACGCCCTCACCTTCTTCCATCCCGGCGGGAGGAGTTCCATGACCCGGTCGCGGATGAACTCGTTGTCCTCCTCCTCGGCCAGGCGGATGGGGATCATGTGGCATCAAGCCTTCACCTTCTTCCATCCCGGCGGGAGGAGTTCCATGACCCGGTCGCGGATGAACTCGTTGTCCTCCTCCTCGGCCAGGCGGAAGAAGAGGTCGAAGGGGATGTCCTTGCGGGATACGAAATCGGTGACGATGCGGATCATGCGGGCGATGAGCTTCATGCCCTTGCGGTCCCGGGGGACGGTGTCCGCCCACTGCCGCAGGGTCTCCACCTGCTGTATGAAACGGCCCTCGGCCCTCTCCCCCAGCTCCTCCAGGACCTCGTACATCCGCCGCTTGGGAGGCAGGGTGAACAGCTTCCCGATGTTCACCTGCACCCCGCCGTCATCCTCCCGACGGTATACGGCCACGGGGAGTATGGGCGCGGGGGCGGCGCGGGCCAGGTTGGCCACCCCGAACTGGAAGGGTTTCACCTCCCCGGGACGGCTGCGGGTACCCTCGGGGAAGACCAGCACCAGCTCCCCCCGACGCAGATACTTGAGGCTCAGGCGGATGGCCTCCGAGTTGTCCCCGCCAGAGCGGTCGATGGGGATGACCCCGAAGACCTTCCAGAGCATCTTTCCTAAAAATCCCTCCGCACCGGTCTCGATCTCCTTCTTGGCCCATGGCCAAAGGTGCCGGCGCACCAGCACCGGCTTGAGGGCCAGGGCGATGGCGATGATGTCCACGCTGCTCTGATGGTTGGCGACAACGATAAAGGGACCGTACCTGGGAACGTTTTCCACGCCGGAGACTTTCAGGTTGTACTTGGGCGAGCGAGCCGCCAGGGCGAAAGGTATGCGGAAGATCAAATACCGCCACCACATGCTCAGCGACCTCCCCGGGCTACCCTGTGAGGGATATCCGTCCCCCATACCCGGCTGACTATCCCCACATCGAGCCGCACGCCTGCTGACCCCGCCGTCCTCGAGTGAACTACGTCCTTCACCGCGCGCTCACCGCATCCTTCCCCGCCGCTACCGGCGATCAGCCGACCTCCGCATCCCAAGTATATCGCAACACGGTGTGTCGAACGCCGGGGGCCATCGAGGCACGGGGCTGTAACAGCCCGTCGGTGTGAGGGCCGGACGCTGAAGAGCGTGACCCGGGACTCCGCAGACAGATGATGGAAATGATATCCATTCGGCGCGATGGAAAGATGCGGGCGTGCTCCTGAACCGTGTCTCCGGACCCAGTGAACCTCGCTCGAACACGGACCCCGGAAAGAGACGCGGGCACCCTTTAATTCCTTGCTCTGCAGACACACCGAGAGGGCGTCCGGATGTTAACATTGACTTACGTAGATGCACGGCGGCCGCCCGAGCACGGAGCTCCGATTGCCGAGCGGCGAAAGGCGGTGAGGCGCGATGGGCAAAGCGACTTCCATCCTCAGGAAGACCGTCCTCCCGGCAGCGGCGTTGGCTTTCCTTGAGCCCTTGATGAGGGAAAGGGCCACGCGCAGCGTCCCGCGGGAACCGGTGGTCTGGTCCCCCGCCGCGGGCCAGACCCTGCTCCTCCGCGGCCTGGAGATAGTGGACGTGATGAAAGGGCAGGTGCTGCACAGGCGAGGCCTTCTCATCAAGGACGGGCGCATAGAGGACGTGCTCACCGCCAGCAGCGCAGAGACTTTCCCCGCGGAAAAGGTCATCGACGCCCCGGGGCTCTACGCCCTGCCCGGGCTGATCAACGCCCACTGCCACGTCCTGCTGCCCATGGGCCTGGACCTGCACCCCGATTTCCTGGCCGCGGCGAGACGCCAGGCGGAACGCAACCTGGAGGAATGCGTGGCCCACGGAGTGACCACCGTGCGGGATGCGGGCACCTTTCCCCTGCTGCTCCTCCGTTTCAAGGAAAAAATAGACAGGGGAGAGCTTTTGGGTCCCCGGATACTATACGCCGGGTCCTTCGTCACCGCCCACGGAGGATATCCCTCCGATTATATGAAGCCCCTGCCGTCGTTCCTGGCCCGCCGCTGGGGAGACCACGTGAACCTGGTGGGGACCCCGGAGGCGGCCAGGGAGGCGGTCAGGCGAAACCTGGAGCTCGGCTGCTGCTTCATCAAGACCGCTCTTGACGACCGCGCCCTCTTCGTGGGCCAGAAACCCCTTCCCACCCTGGACGACGAGTCCCTGTCGGCTTTGGTGGAAGAGGCCCACCGGCACGGCCTCAAGGTATCCGCCCACCACCGTTTCCTGCGGGGGTTCCGCCGCGCCGTTCGGCTCGGTCTCGACGGCCTGGAGCACTGCCCCTCCGACGAGTACCTCACGGAGGGCGAAGCGGAGGCCTTCGTATCCCGGGGCATGTACATAGTGCCCACCCTGACCGTGGGATGGGCGCTGAGCGGCTGCAGTCCCGGGGACCCCTTCCTCGAAGACCGCCTGGTGCGGCGCCTGCTGGCCCACCGCCTGGAATTCGTGAGGACCCACTACCCCTCCATCGCCGAGCCCTGCGTGTTCCGGGCCATGCTGCGCTTCGAGAAGCGCTACCGCGATCCCTCCTTCGTGGAACGCCGCCACCTTATGTACACCCTGGACCCGGCCATATTCACCGAGGCCCTGGTGAAGGGAGCGGAGAACCTCAGGCTCCTCTACCGCGCCGGAGCGCTTATCGGGTGCGGCAACGACGGAGGCATCCCCCAGTCGTCCCCGGCCATGGTGGCCCTGGAGCTCCATCTCCTGCGGGAAGCGGGGATGGCGCCCATAGATGCCCTGCGCACGGCGACCATCAACAACGCTCGCATACTCGGCATGGAGGAAGAACTCGGCAGCTTGCAGCCGGGAAAGCTGGCCGATGTGGTCCTGGTCGCGGGAGACCCGCTGCAGGACCTCCTCCATCTCCTGTCGCCGGCCGCCGTGTTCAAGGAGGGGAAGCTGGTCTACAGCACGCACCGCCTCGAACTGGGCGGGTGAGGCCGCCGGTAGGGACCGAGGACCCTGTCTCGAGGGAGGCGAATAGAAATAGAAGGGCGGTGGGATGCCATCGTGGTCGGGGCCGGCCTGGGCGGCATGACCGCCGCCCTGCGCCTGGCGCGGGAAGGGCTGAGCGTCCTGGTGGTGGAGGCCGCCTTCCACCCGGGAGGGACCGCCTACGCCTATCGCCGGGGCGATTTCCTCTTCCCCATGGGACCCCTGGGCTGCGCCAAACACAGGCTGGTAAGAGACGCCCTGGCAATTGCCGGAATGGGAAAGGTCCCGGATTTCCGGAGGGTCCATTACCGCCTGCGCGCCTTCGACCTCTCCCTCACCCTCTCCCGCCCCTTTCGGGAGACGGCGAAAGAGCTCTCCCGCCTCTTCCCCCACGAGGCGCGGGCCATACGGACTTTCTTCCGGGACGTGGAATCGATTGCCGCCGATCTCGGCCTTCGGAGCCATTTCCCGCCGACCGCCGCGGCGGACTCGGGCCCGTCTCCTCACATCCCTCCGCACCGAACGGGGCCGGGGAAGTCCGTCCCGGGGGATACCGCGGAGCCCGAGGGTCGGCCGCCAACCCCGGGGCAACCGCTCCCTTTTGTTCCCATGGGCGCCGCGGCCTACCTGGAAAGCCTGGTCCAGGACGCGCGCCTGCGCCGCATCCTGGGGAGCATGGGGACGCGGGAACCCTATTCCAGCCTCGCCCTCCTCGCGGCCATGTGGACCCTGCTATGCGAGAGCGGCATCCATTATCCTGAAGGAGGGTTTCACGGATTGAGCGATTCGCTGGCCTCCCTGCTGAATAAAGCGGATGATGTGTCCCGTCCCGTCCGCGGAACATCCACCGGTCTTTTAAAAAGAGACGACGCAGAGCCGCATTACCGGGCTGGAGCGCGCGCATTCAAGGGTGGAATCCGTCCCGTGGTACCGTGCGCCGCCCGTTTCCGGGGGAGCGGTAACGCTTGCCTCCTTCTCGGACGTCGCGTCCTCCGCATAAACACGTGTCGGGGGCGGGTATGCGGGGTGGCCCTCGATGACCGTACCTCCCTCTCCGCGGGCGCAGTGGTGAGCAACGCCGATTTCAAGACCACCTTCCTCCGGCTCGTCGACCGGGACGAGCTGCCTCCCTCATTCCTTAAACGGCTCGAGGGCGCCCCCCTCTCCCCATCCAACATCCAGGTCTGCCTGGGATTGGATGCCGGCAAGGTGGATCTTTCCGCCTTCGACGGTTGTTCCCGCCTTATCTACCGCGGCGGAGGGGATTCGACAATCCTCGGGGAAAGCGGGGGGGACGGCAGTCGAGAAGAGGAGCCGGACCCCCGACGGCTGGCCGCGGGGGAACTGGAGCTCTGCCTTCTCAGCGCCGACGACCCCGCCCTGGCGCCCCCCGGCAAGGCGGTGCTGGTCATCCGCGCCTCCGCGCCATACGAGCCCTTCCTCCTCTTACGGGGGCGGGGAAAGAAGAGGCATCCGAAATACGGGGTTTTCAAGAGTCAGCTCGGCCGGGCCATACTGCGGGAGGCCTCCGCGGCGGTCCCCGGGCTGGAAGGCTCCGTGGAGGTCATGGACGTGGCCACTCCTCTGACCTTCGAGCAGCGCGGGGGTCGATTCCGCGGCGCTGTGGCCGGATGGTCCTGGGCTCACAGAGAAGGTGCCGTCCGACCCGTGGAACTGGTGCGCACCCCGCTTTCCGGCCTGTTCATGGCCGGGCACCAGGCCCTCTCCATGCTCGCCCTGGGGGGCGTCCCCTCCGCGGTGCTCACCGGTCTGCGGGCGGCGGAATACCTCCTGTCCGGAGCGGGGCCGGCGGAGGACATGGAGATCCCGTCATGATAACCTCGTCACGGGCATGACCCCGTCAGAGTAAGGCCCGTCCTTCCGGAGTGCCGTTCACCGACATCCATCACGGAGCTTTTGCCCATGCGGCGGTGATCCCGTCAAGGGAAAGCCCGTCCTGCCGATTATTGAATGGGAACGACGGACGCCGGCGTTTAGGCACACGCGCGCCGCCCGGTCTGCCGTCCGACATAAATCGGAAGGCTGAAGAAGGCCTTTACTGGCCGGCCTATCACGGGCGGCCGCCCTGCAAGGCCGCGGACCAGGTGACCATCCGCAGGGTGGGGCGCGGTTGGACCTGAAGAGCATCACCCACGCCTGCTGCGCCATGCGGAAGCCAATGTGGCGCCGCCGGAGGTGCCCGGAGAGAAGGCACGGGTGCTTCCCCAGCAGCCGCCCTACCCACAAGAGGAGCAACGGTCCACCACGCTCGGCCTCCGCGGAGGACCGGCACCGAGTCCGCTCGGGAATCGTGTTTGACGGGAGCGAAGAGATGAACGGCGGCACAGACCTCGATGAGAACGGGAGAGAACGGCCTCCGGCAAGGAAAGGCCGTGGATGGACCCTGCGCCGCAAGGTGCTGGCCCTTTTCGCCGGAGCCTTCCTGGCCATGATGGTCACCCTGAACCTCCTGGCCTGGCCGGTGATGCTGCGGGGCTACCGGGAGCTGGAGAACATCCGCATCCTGGAGGACATGGAGCGGGCCAGCGACGCCTTCCGGCGGGAAGCGGAGAACCTGGACCTGGTGGTGAGGGACTGGGCCTTCTGGGACGACACCTACGCCTTTGTGGATGACCTGGACCCCGCCTACGTACAGGCCAACCTCACCGAGAACACCTTTGAAGGCCTGCGCGTCCAGGCCATGGTCTTCCTCGACCGCTGGGGGCGCCCCGCCTACACAAAGGCCGTGGATCTGAAGGAGGGAGTCGAGGTGCCCGCTCCGCAAAGCCTACTCTCCCATATTGCCCCCGACTGCCCTCTCTCCCGCCCCCTTTCCACCGGCGAGGGGGTGACAGGACTGCTGCTCCTTCCCGAAGGGCCCTATCTGGTGGCTTCCGAGCCCATCCTCACCAGTAGCGGGGAGGGTCCGCGGAGAGGCGCTCTGATCATGGCCCGACACCTGGACCAGGAGGAGATGGAACGCATAATCGAACCCTTCCACCTGGATGTCACGGTGCGCACTACTGATGCCCTCTCCGGAGCTCCGGGATGGGAAGGCGCCGAGGAAATCCTCTCTGACGGAGAGGAACGCGTCATCCGGACCGAGGGGCGGAGCTCCATCCACGGCTACGCGTTACTCCGCGACCTCTACGGGGAACCCGCCCTGGTCCTCCGTGTCACCCGTGACCGAGCCCTTTATCGCAAGGGCATGATGACCATACTTTATTTCAACCTTTTTATCACCGGGTTCTGCTTCTTCGTGCTTGCCGCGGCGATGTTTTTTCTGGAGAGGTCCTTCCTGCGCCGTATCGGCAGGTTGAGCGAGGAGGTCTCCCTCGTGGGCGAGGCGGACGAGCCGGGACGGAGGGTGGCCGTTTCCGGAGACGACGAGGTGGCCCTCCTCGCCCGCTCCATAAACCGGATGATGGACCTCCGCGAGGAGGAGGAAAGGCGCTTCCGTTCCCTGGTGGAGCACGCCCAGGACATCATCGTGGTCCTGGACCGGTGGGGAAGGGTCATCTATCAAAGTCCCTCCACGGCGGAAGTCCTCGGTTACGGCCCGGAAGGGATACTGGGCATGGACGTCTTCGATCTCATACACCCCGACGACCTCCCTCGCGCGCGCTACGCCTTCCGGCGAGGCGTGGAGCAGCCCGGTTCCCTGGGACGCCACGAGCTGCGCCTCCGCAGGGGCGACGGTTCCTGGTGTCGCCTGGAACTCACCGGGGTGAACCTCCTCCAGGACCCCGCCGTCCGGGGGGTGGTGATCAACGCCAGGGACATAACCGTCCAGGCGGAAGCCAGGGAACGGCTGGAGAGGATCAACCGCCTCTTCACCGGGCTGGGGGCCGAGGTCATGGAGAACATCGACCGCATCGTCTCCTCCTGCAAAGAGATACTGGGGGTGGATTTTGCCGCCTACAGCAGGGAGGAAAAGGGCAGGCTGGCGGTCATCTCCACCCTTTCGGGGGAGGAGGGGTTCAAGATAATCCAGCCCTCCGAGGGCTGTCCCTTCGTCACGCTGATAAAGAGCGATTCCAGGGAGACCCTGCCACCGCGCAAGATCGACGTCCGACAACACTGCGGGCAATGTCCTGTCGGATCCCTCTACGGGTACGGCCTCTGCGCCGCCCAGCCGGTTGTCTGCAAGGACCGAACCGTGGGGTTCCTCTCCGTGTTCGACGCCCGAAAGGAACACCTCACCCGTGACCAGCTGGAGACCCTGGGGACCCTGGCCCGGGCCGTTTCCGTGGAGGAGGAACGCCTGGCCCACGAGACGGAGCTAAAGGACTTCATCGACATCGCCTCCCACGAGCTGCGCCACCCCATCTCCCTGATGAAAGGATACGCCGTCACCCTGCGCGATTACTGGGAGCGGCTTTCCGAGAGGGACCGGAAGGAGATGCTGGCCAACATAGACCTGGGCGCCGACCGCCTGGACCTCCTCATACGCGAGCTGCTGGACGTCTCCCGCATCGAGAGGGGACGCCTGGACCTCGATCTCCGGGAAATCCCTCTCCAGCCGCTCGCCGAGCGCGCCGTCTCCGAGATGGAAGCCCGGGGGAATAGAGGCCGCTTCCGGCTGCGGCTGCCCCCGACGCTGGCTCCCCGGAGGGTGGACGCGGAGAAGATAAAGCGGGTGCTCATCATCCTCCTGGAGAACGCGGTGAACTTCTCACCGCCGGACAGCCCCATCGACCTCTGTGCCGAGGAGCGGGACGGGATGGTGGTCTTCTCAGTCCTGGACCGCGGTCCCGGCGTGCCGGAAAAGGACCGGGAGCGCATCTTCGAGCGCTTCTACCAGGGAGAGGACGTCCTCCATCATTCCAAATCGGGCATGGGCATGGGCCTGTACATCGCCCGGGAGATAGTAGAAGCCCATGGTGGTAAAATATGGCATGAAGCCAGGGAAGGAGGAGGCTCCGTTTTCCGGTTCACCTTGAGGTGAAGGCCTTCCGCCCTGAAGAGGGCCCGCCGCCCCTCTACCGCCGTCCGGAGCAGCGCGAAGCCTGCTTTCTTTCCGCCCTTACGCTCAACCCTCGAGGTTTTTCCGCAACCACTCGAAACTCAGGTCCAGCCACTGGCGGTAATGCCCCATGGCGCAGTGGTCGTCGTTCTCGTACAGCTTGAGCAACGCCCTGGGAGCCCGTCTGCACAGCAGTATGGAGTCCTCGCTCCCCAGCAGGGTATCGTCATCCCCGTTGATCACCAGGACCGGTATCTCGATGCGCCTCAAGAGGCCGCTACTCTCCAGGGAGAGGGCGCGCAGCTTTCTCCTCAGCTCCAGGGCGCTTCCGGCCCCGGTGACCTTGCGGAGGGCGTCCAGGACGATCTCCGGCGTCCCCAGGGCGTTGGCCGCACTGAAGGCGTGATGCACGGGAGCGCCGCAGGCCACCGCGCAGGCCAGGCGAGGACTAACCGCCGCCATCCTGGCCGCCCAGTAGCCCCCGAAGCTCACCCCCACCATGGCCAGCCGCTCCGGGTCCACCCGAGGATGAGCGGCGAAGTGCTCGATTATCCGGGCATAGATGCGCTCCGACTCCTCGCTCATGGGCCTGGAATAGGAATAGGTCCCCGGCATCTCCATGAGAAAGACCCCCATCCGGGCTTCCCTGTATTCCAGGAGGGGAAGGGCGATCTCCTGCAGGGTCCCCTCCAGCCCGTTGGTGACGATCACCAGGGGGACCCGGTCCTCCCCGGGCGGGAAGCGCACCATCCCCTCCACCCTCTCTCCCTCGACGTCCAGGGCCACCTTCTCCACACGCTCGTCCACCACGGGGGCTATCCTCTCGAAAAGGTCCCTCGCCTTGCGGTAGACCTCCAGGCGGCCTGGAGTGGTCCCGGGGAAAGCGCTCACCGTGTAATAGGTGAGGGCCTTTATGTACAGGCCCAGAGCCCTGTCCCTTTCCGCATTCCCGCGGGAGAAAAGCTCCTCCGCTTCCTCCTCGAGGGGAAGGGCTATGGCGTTCCAGTAGCCGCACCACCTGGCGTCCTCGAAGGAAGTCAGGGCGTCGAGCTGCCGGGAAAAGGCCTCCGGCTCCAGTCCGCCCATGTTCGCGTAGCGAAGGGTGAAGAGTCGGGGAAGGAACCGGCGCACGCCGAAGCGGTTGGCCGCCCTTTCCGTCCGACCGGTGAGCGCAAGAGCGGTGATCAGGACGTCCTCAAACATCATGGCCCTTCCTCCCTTTCCGCACCCTCCTCTTTTTCCCTTCCATGCACTCAGAAGATCTGGTGGTATACGGACAACCTCTCACCTACTTTCCGCACCCTCTTCTTTTTCCTTTCCATGCACTTTTCCCCCGTCCCGTGCTCTCTTCCCCGCCAGCCCCCGCCGGCCGCTCCCGTTCTTCCTCCCCCACCCGTTCCAGACCAATGAGACGCCACCCGAAACGTCCATTTGCCGGCCCACAAGTCATCCGCCATCGAGCGGCGGATTCGGCGTCGCCCCCTGACTTTTCCCGCCCCTCGATTCATTCAGCCACTTCCACAACCTGGCTGATGAATAATCATTCACATATCCATAGATCACAACATAGCGATGATTGAAAGTTTTATTCTCTTATGAATAAAGGAAATCTACAGAGAAGGTCAACCCGCCGATAATTTTTTATTACCTTCTATTGTTAAAATATTCAAACAAGATTCCGATCATGCAGCAGAGAAAGAGATGGGTCATGGAAAGAAAAGCGTAGGCGGTCGAATTCAAGATGGCGACCTGGAAAGGCTTTCCGACATCCCCCGGTACACCATCCATAGATACCTGAAGCACGGGATCCTGCCTCCGCCGGTAGGAAGGTAAGACACGGCCCTCATACGGCCCGCAGCGCCTGGAATCGCTGGAGAGGATACGATAGGTCAAAGGTTCCGCCCGGCTGCCCCTTCCGTATCTGAAGCGGTTACTGGAGGAAAGGGCCCGCACGGAGGGAGAGGTGAAAAGAAGAGGGCCTCGCTACTGCGCCGAAGAGAGAGTTCCGGAGATGCGGGCGGAACGCAAACGGCAGATCATGAACGCAGCCTTCAAGGTTTTCCTGGAAAAGGGGTGCGCGAGGACCAGGATACGGGATATCGCCGGCGAGGCCGGCATCTCCGTGGGGACCTTCTACCTGTATTACAGCGACAAACGCGAGCTCTTCATCGAGGCCGTCGACCACCTGATCCAACGGATGACCGCGATCCCCCGGGACGCCGTGCGAGACAGGGATGAGCTCCTTCGAATGGCAGGCGGCGCCGCCCACTCCTGCATGGAACACTATTCCGACTTCGCAGGGATCATCAACCAGATGCGCGGGATGGCGGTGGCGGAGGATCCCGTCCCTCGGGAAAAGCTCATCGCCCTTCACAACCGCCTCGCCGAGCCCGTCATGAAAGAGGTCCGCGCGGCCATCAAGGCCGGGGTGATCCGAGAGGTTGACCCGGAGCTGCTTTCCCAGGCGTTGATGGGCATGGTGGATTTCCTGACCTTCCGCCTGAGCGTGGACGACCGTTACACCGCGGACGAGGCGGTGGATTTCATGGTGGACCTGGTGCCGAGGGGCATAGGGAAGGGATGACGGTCTCCCGCTCGATGAAAGGTGGGTAGTGCAGCCTGTCTCCACAGGCCTGCCGGTCCGTCCGCGAGGTCTCGCATCGTCCGACCGGTCGTCCGCGCCGTGGGAGGGGTCGGGCCGTCTCTGGGCCGTCCTATTCGTCCCCGAAACAGGTCCCCACCGACTTGGCGTATCTTACCATCTCCCCGTCCGGGGGGACCTTTTTCTGTTCGCAGACCGCTTCGGAGAGATCGACGGAACAGATCCTGGGGGTGCGCAGACAGGCCATGCGCCCGAACTCGCCCTCCGCCACCATCTCCACCGCCTTGACCCCGAATCGCGTGGCCAGTATGCGGTCGAAGGGAGAGGGGCTCCCTCCCCTCTGCAGGTGGCCCAGCACGGTCACCCGGGTCTCCATCCCCGTCCTCTCCTCGATGTCCCCGGCCACCAGCTCTCCTATGCCCCCCAGGACCCGATGGCCGTTGCCGGTCTCCTTGTACACGACCCCTCTCTCCGGATGGGGAGTGCCCTCGGCCACCACCACGATGCTGAATTTCTTCCCCCTCTCCTTGCGCTGCACTATCTTCTTGACCACGTTTTCGAAGCTGAAGGGTATCTCCGGTATGAGGATCACATCCCCTCCCCCGGCGATCCCCGACTGCAGGGCTATCCAGCCGGAGTTGCGCCCCATGACCTCCACCACCATGACCCGGTGATGTGATTCGGCCGTGGTGTGCAGCTTGTCGATGGCCTCGGTGGCCGTGTGCAGAGCGGTATCGAATCCGAAGGTGATGTCCGTGGCCATGATGTCGTTGTCGATGGTCTTGGGAATCCCAACCAGGGGTATCCCCTTCCGGTAAAGTTCCAGGGCGATGCGCAGGCTGCCGTCCCCTCCGATGACCACCAGGGCGTCCAGACCCAGAGACCGGAAGTTCTCCACCACACGATCCGAGAAATCGGCATAGACCTTGCGGCCTCCCTCCTCCCGGATCAGGTAATGGAAGGGGTTGTCCCGGTTGGTGGTCCCCAGGATGGTCCCACCCCGGTGCAGTATTCCCGAGACCTCCTGCTCGGAGAGCACCCTCCACTTTCCGTGTATGAGGCCGCCGAAACCGTCGTTTATGCCCACCACCTCCATTCCGTAGCGGTGCATGGCGGTCTTGGCCACGGCACGGATCACGGCATTCAACCCGGGGCAGTCGCCTCCTCCGGTGAGCACCCCTATGCGTCCGGACGTCCCGGCGGCCATCCACATCACCTCGCGTCGTTCGTTCCTGCGCGATTCCAACCTGTCATCCTCTTTAACCCCCGCACCGGAGCCGGGGCATCGCCAAAAGGGTGGACATCCGGTCCTCCAGAGGATGGTCTTCATCCCTTCTCCACTGGCCACCCGAACGCGGCACGCTATTTCCCGATGCCTTATCGTCTCGGCAGGCGCTTTCCGGGTTGAAATAGATCGAGAGACCACTATACATCCTGACAAAGCAAGCAAATCCGATAAGATGAAAGAGGTGATCTCCCAAATGTTCGATCTGACATCCCTTTCCCGTGCCCGTCCGTTCTGCTATATTTGTTGTTAAGGCTGTCTACGGATCGGATCGCTCAAACGGTGGACCACGGTGAAAGTGGGGAGGGGTTTCCGGTCATTCCACGGGTGAGCGCCGGGGGAGCGTCTTTCGGATATCACCCTTGCCGGAAGGGGGGACCCATCCCCGTTCGTATACAGGCGTGAAGGGTTCGAGGCCGTGGGTCCCGCTGTCGGAAGCGGGCAGAGGACGAGGAGGGAGCGAGGAGGGAGAGGTATGACCGACATCTACGCCGAGAAGCCCTGGTTGAAGAACTACGACGAGCACGTGCCGGCCAATCTGGAGTACGAGGAAAAGACCTTCGCGGAGAAATTTCGCGAGGTGGTGGAGAAATACGCGGACAAGACCTGCCTCATCTACATGGGCAGGATGATCTCTTACCGGGAGGTGGACCGGATTTCCAACCAGCTGGCCGCCTTCCTGATCAAGAACGGTCTCCAGCCGGGGGACGTGGTGGGCATGCACATGCCCAACATACCCGCCCACTACATAGGGGTGGTGGCGGTGCAGAAGGCGGGGGGCGTCTCCACCGGACTCAGTCCGCTCCTCACTCCTCACGAGATGGAGCACCAGCTCAATGACTCCAGGACCAAGTTCATCATGACCGTTGACGTGCTCTTCGAGAAGATCGCCGAGGTGGCGGACAAGACGGGGTTCGAGACGGTCATCGTCAGCGAGATCGCCGATTTCCTGCCCGGTATCAAGCGGGTGCTGGGAAAGGCGCTCAAGAAGATACCCACCGCGGAGGTGAGGCCCCTCCCCGGGAAGAAGGTGGTGCGCTTCATGGAAGCCGTCAAGGGCATGCCCGCAGACCCGGTGCTGGTCAAACGGGACATGGATGACATCATCTTCTTGATGTACACCGGCGGCACCACCGGGCCCTCCAAGGGAGCCATGCTCACCCAACGCAGCTACATGAACAACCGCTTGCAGACCCTGACCTGGCTGGACCTCAAGCCGGATGAGGTAGCCCTCTCCGCCTTTCCCCTCTTCCACATCGCCGGCCTGGCCCTGGGCGGGTTCTCCCTGACCAACGGGGCCACCCTCATCTGCGTGCCCAACCCCCGGGACGCACACTTCATCATCGAGTGCGCCAAGAAATACAAGCCCACCATCATCGTCAACGTCCCCACCGTGTTCTACGAGCTGATGAAGAACCCGGAGTTCAAGGAGCTGGACTTCAGCGGCGTCAAGTTCTGCCTGAGCGCCGCCGCCCCATTCCCGCCGGAGAGCATCGGCGAGCTGGAGAGCGTCATCGGCAAGAACCGCTTCATCGAGCTCTACGGCATGACCGAGACCTCCCCGGTGACCTGCTGCAACCCGCGCTACGGGAAGAAGAAGCCGGGCTCCATCGGCATGCCCATCTCGGACACCGAGTTCAAGCTGGTGGACCCGGAGACCGGCGAGCTGGCACCCCTGGGGCAGCCGGGGGAGATAGCCGTGCGCGGGCCCCAGCTCATGAAGGGGTATTTTGGCAAGCCCGAGGAGACCGCCCACGCCATCCGCGACGGCTGGATGTACACCGGGGACGTGGCCTACATGGACGAGGACGGGTATTTCTACGTGGTGGACCGGGTCAAGGACATGGTCAACGTGTCCGGGTTCAAGGTCTTCACCCGCGAGCTGGACGACATACTGGTCAAGCACCCCGACGTGGAACTGGCCGCCTCCATCGGGGTGCCCGACCCCGACCGTCCCGGCTCGGAGAGGGTGGCCGCCTTCATCATCCTCAAGCCTGGAGTGGAGAAGAGCGAGGCGGAGAAGGAGAAAATACTCCAGTACCTGAGGGACAACGTGGCCCCCTACAAGGTCCCCAAGGTCATCCAGTTCGTGGACCAGCTCCCTCTGAGCGGGGTGGGCAAGATCCTCAAGCGCGAGCTGCGGGAGATGGCCAAGGACATGTTGAAGAAATAGCCGTGCGTCCGGATGCCGCCAAGGCTTCGCGGACGGGAAAGTCCACTGCCCGCCCTCTCCTCCGGAGGGGGCGGGCTCTCGTCAGGCGGAAAAACGCGCGCGGGTACCGGCATTCCGCACCCTCCCTCACCGGAGGCCCGGAGGGGCATAACCGGGCCGAAGAGGATGAGGTCGGGGAGGCGCACATCCGGGCTGTTCTTGATGTAAAATGTTCTCCAAACGGCCCGAGGAGACGGAAGGGGGAATCTTCATGTCCGAGGTCTATTTCGCCAACATGCGCTGCGCCCCCAACCGGGGGATGCTGGTGAAGCTCTCCGAGCTCTGCCGGAAGGTGGGGCTGAAGGACATCATCGAGGAGAGGGACTTCGTGGCCATAAAGACCTCCTTCTCCGAACCGGGTGGGACGGCCTACATCCCGGTGATCTACATCCGCACCATGGTGGAAGAGGTCAAGAAGGTCGGCGGGAGGCCCTTCGTCAGTGACACCAACACCCTCTACGTGGGGGGCAGGGCCCACGCCCTGAGGCACCTTCAGACGGCGGCAGCCAACGGCTTCACCATGGAGACCACGGGGGCGCCCATCATCATCGCCGACGGACTGCGGGGCCACGACTTCGTGGAGGTGGAGATCGAGGGGCGGCTGCTGAAAAAGGTGAAGATCGCCTCCGCCTTCTACCAGTCCGACGCCTACGTGGTCATGTCCCACCTCACGGGGCACGAGTTCATGGGCTTCGGGGGGGCCCTGAAGAACGTGGGCATGGGCATGGGCAGCCGGGGCGGCAAGCAGCAGATGCACTCGGACATCAAGCCGGCGGTGAATCCGGAGCGCTGCACAGCCTGCGGCAAGTGCATCGAGTGGTGCCCAGCCGGAGCCATATCCATCGTGGGGAAGGGCAAGGAAAAATATGCCAAGATCGACCGCGGCCTGTGCATCGGCTGCGGCGAGTGCACGGTGATGTGCTTCAAGGCTGCCATCCAGGTGCGCCTCACCGGGGTCCTGGAGAACGCCCAGAAGAAGGTGGTGGAGTACTGCATGGGGGCCCTGAAGGGCAAGGAGAACAAGGTGGCCTTCTTCAACTTCCTGATCAACGTGACCCCGGACTGCGATTGCTGGAACTACAACGACGCCCGCGCCGTGGAGGACATAGGCATCCTGGCCAGCCGGGATATCGTGGCCATAGAGCAGGCCAGCCTGGACCTCCTCAACGAGAGGGCGGGGAAGGACCTCTTCCGATCCATCTACCCGGCGGTGGACTGCCAGAAGCAGGTGGATTACGCGGCGGAGATGGGGCTGGGCAGCAAGGAGTACGAGCTCATCAGCATAGACGAATGAGGCGGCACCGAAGGAGCCCCGCCACCCCAGGGCTTTTCCCCTCCGCGAGCCATGGGGATCGCACTACCGCGCTCCACGCAGTCGATTGCGGGGCCTTCCTCCCGCGGGTCGTGAAGCGACAGGGTGAGGTGATAAGGGAAGGACTTGTTCCTTCGGCCCCGGCCGGGAGCCGGGCCGGTGCTCCCGGTCCGCCGTCTGCGCCGGGATGAACCGCACCATGCGGCCCGTCTCACCCAACGGGAGCCGGAGCGGTTCTCCTGGCCAGCTGCCCCTCACCCGTAAAGCCTTTCCGCCAGGTATTCCAGGCCAAGGGCGCGGAGCTTTTCCGGCTCGGGGAGCCCGTCCTCGCGCAGCCCGCGGTAGGCGTAGAACTCCCTGAGCATGGTATCCATGTCCGGGACCACCCCGGCGATGTTGCCCTCCTTGACCGGGGTCATTATCCTCTGGCCCAGGCGGTCGTCCGCCCCCGTGGCTCCCCAGATGTGACCTAGGCAGCGCTGCAGGAACCATACGCGCTCGCCGGCCCTCATCATGGACTCCACGTCCCACCCGTAACCGGCCACGGCGTTGAACAGCCCCACCAGCATGGGGATGGTGAAATCCGTGGCCGGGAACTCGCACCAGCAGGCGGAGTTCATGATGCATCCCAGATCGGTGGTCTTGGCCACCGATTCCGCCTTGGTCTCCGTGGTCATCCCCGGGTGATGCCTGTCCAGACCTATCTCCGGGAAGCGGATGGCCCCCCATTCCAGCTGGTAGGTCATGTTGGACACGTGGCAGGCGCCCCGCACGGACACGGCGTAGGCCAGGCCGTCCCCCCAGTCCAGGCGCGGATCGTGCATGGGGGCCTCCAGCCCCTTGGTGTCGGTGAGGAACCGATCGCTCCCTCCACCCACTTCCTCGGCGGCGGCGCGGGAGCCCTTGGCCAGGAGCGCGGCCAGCTTCCCCTCCCTGCGCACCAGCCTGGGCAGCAGGTCGATGACCGTGTCGATGTCCCCCCACTTGAGCTCGATACCCTCGTAGTCCTCGGGCCTGAGGATTCCGTTCTCGTAACAGTCCATGGCCCAGGCGAAGGTGGCCCCGCAGGTGATGGTATCCATTCCCAGGCGGTTGCAGATGTCGTTTATCTTGGCCACCGACCTGAGGTTGGAGTTCATGAGCATGGTCCCGAAGGCACCCAGGGTCTCGTACTCCGGCCCCGGGCCGGGTCCCATGGCGTAAGGACCCTCCTCCACCCGCACCACCGGCTTGCACCTCACCAGGCAGTGCCTGCAGGCGCGGCGCCGCACCAGGATTTCCTCGGTCAGGGTTATGCCCGAGAGGCGCTCCCCTCCTTCCTCCCATATGCCCAGTCCCCAGTTGCGGGTGGGGACGTCTCCCTCGATCATCTTGGACTCCATGTTGCTGGGAGTGCCGAAGGCCCGCAGGGCCTTGGTCATTCCGCTCCTCTCCACGCGGGCAGTGTACGCCCTGGCCAACTCCTCGAACTTCTCCGGATCCCTGAAGGAGATCCTCCCCTCCCCTCTGGCTACCACGGCCTTGAGGTTCTTGGCGCCCATGACCGTGCCCATCCCGGTCCGCCCGAAGACGTGGCCGTAGTCGTTGACGATGCTCCCGAAGGGGACGAGGTTCTCGGAGGCGGGACCTATGGCCAGGACCTTGTACTTCTTGCCGTGCCTGGATTTGAGGAGGTCGGTGGTCTCGTAGGTGTCCTTCCCCCACAGGTCGGAGGCGGGCAGCAAGCTCGCCTTTCCCTCCTCCACCAGGAGGTAGACGGGCTCCTCCGACCTCCCCTGGAAAAAGATGGCGTCGTACCCGCAGCGTTTTAGCTCCGGCCCGAAGTTCCCCCCGCAGGAGGACTGTCCCCAGATGCCGGTGAGGGGGGATCGCGACCCTGCCGAGAACCGGCTGGAACCGGACAGGCCCACGCCGGTCAGGGGGCCGGCGGCCAGGATTAGCGGGTTTTCGGGGTCCAGGGGAGCGGCGTCCAGGTGTCCGTGGTCGTAGAGCAGCTTGGCGGCCAGCCCGGCCCCGCCGATGTATTCCCGGTACACCTCCTCGGGTAGCTCCCTCTCCTCCCACTTCCCCGACCCCAGGTCCACCCAGAGGATCCTTCCCGTGTTCCCGTAGGCCATCGGTATCCTCCTCTCTTCCCCGAGTCCCGCAGCCGGCAGGGACGACGCGCCGGAACAAGGGTTTTCGCGATAGCGGCGAAGCCGCTTTCCATCCGCAAGCCGAGCGTATTAAGTCGCTATTATTATATACGACCCGACCGGCCGGCCCGTCCACCGTCCTTCCGGCTCTATTCCGCGCGGTTGAACTGCCAGAGGGCCAGGGCGAAGAGGAAGGCACCGAAGCCCGCCATGACCAGCACGTCCAGCCACAGCGGGTGGGCCTGGGCGGGGAGGGAGGCCTGACGGGCCATGGCCGAGAGGGCGGAAGGGTCCGGGTATCCCTTTCCCAGGCCTATCTTCAGGATATCCGGGTCCTTGAACCAGGCGGCGAACTGGGCCAGGTTTCCGGGCATGCCCGCCCCCAGGTCGAGGCCCCTGAGCATTATCCCCCGCAGCGCATCCACCCCGTAGGTAAGGGGGTCGATCTTGGTTAGGACGTCCATCCAGCGGGGTAGCCCCTGCAGGGGGAAGAAGGCCCCGGAGAGGAAGAACATGGGCATGAGCAGGAAGTTCATGATTATGGGGAACCCCTCCATGGAGGTCATGCGCGCGGCCACTGCGACCCCCAGAGAGGTCAGGCTCAGGGACATGAGGACGATCAGAGGCATGACCGCCAGGACCTTCCACAGGGTGTCCAGACTGAAGCCGTAGACCCAGGGGGTGAAGGCCAGGATCAAGAAGATGGCCCCCTGGATGAGCGCGGTAGTGGAACCCCCGACGATCTTGCCCAGGGCCACGCTGGAGCGCGGCACCGGGGAGACCAGGACCTCCTTTAGGAAACCGAACTCACGGTCCCAGATTATGGAAATGGCCGAGAACACCGAGGTGAAGAGGACGGTTAGCCCCAGGATGCCCGGGAACATGAACTTGATGTAGGGGACGTCCCCTCCCCCGAAGACCTTGAAGGCGCTTTGCATGCCCACCCCCAGAAGGGCCAGGTACATGATGGGCTGGGCGAACCCCCCGATGCGCCGGGCGCGGTCGCGCCAGAACCGCTTGAACTCCCTCACCCAGATGATGTACACGCCGCGCATGCCCCAGCGCAGGCCGGACCATCTTCCCCCGGCCGGGGAAGCGACCGCCTCACCCCCGAGATCGACCGCCTTTTCCTCCAGTGCTCCCATCTATGTTTCCTCCGATACTTCCCTCCGCGGTCAATACCTCTACCAGTCCTCCCGCCCTCGGCCTTCAGCGCGCGAAGGGCGGCCTGACCCTGGTGACCATCTGTCTCATACTCATCAGCCCGTCCGCCTCCTCGTCGCGGATCTCCCTGCCGGTGAGCTTGAGGAATACGTCGTCCAGGGTGGGCCGGTGCAGGCTGATGGACTGGATGCGCACCCCGAAATCGTGGAAGAGGCGGGGGATGAACTCCTCCCCGCGCTCCACCTCGAAGCACAGACAGTCACGGTCCTCCAGTATGTTGACCCCGAACCTCTCCTTGAGAAGCTCCTCAGCCCGGGCGTCGTCGTCGGTCTTGATGCGGATGACGTCGCCCCCCACCATGTTCTTCAGGTTCTCCGAGGTGTCCATGGCGATTATCCTGCCGTGGTCGATGATGGCGATGCGGTCGCAGTGCTCCGCCTCCTCCATGTAGTGGGTGGTGAGGAAGATGGTGATGTCCTCCTGCTTCTTCAGGTCCGAGATGTAATCCCAGATGTATTTCCGAGTCTGGGGGTCCAGCCCGATGGTGGGCTCGTCCAGGAAAAGCACCCGGGGATGGTGCAGGAGGCCGCGGGCTATCTCCAGCCTCCTCTTCATCCCCCCGGAGAAGGTTATCACCAGGTCGTCGGCGCGGTCCAGGAGATCCACCATTTCCAGGAGTTCCCTCTTGCGCTTCTCCCTCACCGCGGGTGGCACGGCATAGACCACGGCGTGGAAATCGAGGTTCTCGTTGGCGGTGAGCCGGTCGTCCAGGCTGGGGTCCTGGAAGACCAGTCCTATGCGCTGGCGGACTTCCCTCTTGTTCCTCACCACGTCGAATCCGTCCACCGTGGCCCTCCCGGCGGTGGGGGAGAGGAGGGTGCAGAGCATGTTGATGGTGGTGGTCTTCCCCGCCCCGTTGGGGCCCAGAAAACCGAAGACCTCTCCCCGTTCCACGGTGAAGGAGATGCCGTCCACGGCCACCAGGTCCCCGAACTTCCTCACCAGGCCCTCCACTTCCACCGCATATCCGCCCATATCTTTCATCACCTTCCCGGTTCATCTATATTTAGCTTTGCTAAATGTAGATAATCTAAACCTTCAGGCCCCTCCTGTCAATAACCCCGATCATCCCCATCCCGGTCCCGGCTCACTCCCTTTCGGCTCGCTCCGCCGCCCCGGAGAGGCGGGCGGCGAAGTCCTCCAGCCAGCGGACCAGCATCTCGAACTCCCTCTCCTCCCCGCTCAGCGTCTTGAGCAGGGCCTCCTTCTGTCTCTGGTGGAGGTGGCGCATCACCTCCCGACCCCGGGGAGTGAGGCGCACGTAAGTGATCCTGCGGTTGTTCTCGTCCTTGCGCCTTTCCAGAAGACCCTTGCCGCAGAGGTTGTCTATCATGCGGCTCACGGTGGGGGGAGTCACCATCAACATCTGCGCCGCCCGGGAGACGGTCATCTCCCCCTGGGCGCCCACCATCTTGAGCAGGATGAACTGGGGCATGGTCACGCCGTGTCTCCC
>FWWL01005054.1_pt1 | contig 21244 bp, 22 predicted proteins | sample 2228331 | NCBI WGS metagenome assembly FWWL01 (sample SAMEA103939775, study PRJEB20133) | metagenome | reverse complement strand
GCTTCGAGTCCGATACCAGAAGAGTCAATCCGATTACGCGTATTAGCCAATAGTGATTCACCACAGGATCAATGGTTGAAACGTGAAATAAGAGATGAAATCATCGCGGCGATGGAAAGCTACGTTGGAGAAATTGAAGGAATTGATGCAGCAAGAAGCATCGTTAATGAACATTTGGGAGATATCAACAAGATGGTTCAGCAAGCGGTGTATGATCGGGGATTTACGTATACAACAGTAGTCGAATTTGGAAAAGTACCCTTTCCGACGAAAATGTATGGGAATACTGTCTACCCTGCTGGTGAATACGAAGCGTTGCGTGTCACAATCGGATCTGGTGAAGGGCAAAACTGGTGGTGTGTCTTGTTTCCTCCATTATGCTTTGTGGATATGGCGAACGGTGATGCCGTCAATCCGGATGAAGGTAATGTTCTTGAACCTAAAGAAGATAAACAAGTAGAAGTAAAGTTTTTTCTCATTGAATGGATTTCTAATATATTCAATAACATTTTCGGCTAACACACCTATGTCTTTCATAGGTGTGCTTTTCTTTTGAGCCCACTTCGCTTTTGTGGATAATGTACTAGTTTATAAGGTTATTCACATACACAATCAATTATGTCAACCAGTTATCCACACATATATCCACAAACACGTGTATTTATCCACACAAGTGGACAGGTATCGCTATATTTGTTAACATTTTTCTAGAATAATAAAGGATATATACACACGGAATGAGCTTAATAGAGGAGTACCGAAATGAACGATAAATGGATAAATGAAACCAAGCTGTGGACGGTTGAATATACAGATAACCAAAAACAGTTGCTGGATGATAAGGATTTAAAAGAAGCCGCAGGGTTACTTGCTCAAGGAGAGGTAGTCGCTTTTCCGACAGAAACGGTTTATGGCCTAGGTGCCAATGCATTATCCACAGAAGCTGTTAATAAGATTTTCAAAGCGAAAGGACGACCTGGGGATAATCCGCTCATCGTACATATTGCATCAATGGATCAACTCCAACCACTTGTCCAGCCTCTATCCTCGCTAGTCAATCGTTGTATGGAACGATTTTGGCCAGGGCCGATTACGTTTGTCTTACGAAGTAATGGTATCGTTCCAGCAAACGTGACAGCAGGATTAAACACGATTGGTGTAAGAATGCCTAGCCATCCCGTTGCACAGGCATTGATTAAGTTAGCTAATGTGCCGATTGCAGCCCCTTCGGCGAATCTATCTGGACGCCCTAGCCCGACCTTGGCACAGCATGTATTACATGACCTAAGAGGGAGAATTTCGGGAATAGTAGATGGTGGTCCGGCAGGCTTTGGTGTTGAGTCGACAGTTGTGGATATGACAGGGCCTTTTCCCGTCATTCTTCGTCCCGGCGGAATAACAGCAGAACAGCTACAGGAAGTAACAGGTGAGGTCAGGTGGGATCCTTCACTCTATAATAGCAATGAAGCCCCTCTTTCCCCAGGTATGAAATATACTCATTATGCACCTAACGGGACGTTATTTTTGGTAGAAGGACCAATAAACGCAACTTATTTCGAGAAGATAAATGAATATGTTAAGCAGGAAAAAAAGCAGGGAGAAAAGGTGGGCATCCTTACGACGGTAGAAAATGAGGCTAAATATGACGCAGATGTGGTGCTTTCTTGCGGCTCTCGTGGTGATTTACAAACTGTTGCAAGTAAATTGTATAACGTATTACGGACATTTGACGATAATCAAGTGACAGTGATATTCAGCGAGATGTTTCCTGAGGAAGGAATCGGGATTGCCATTATGAACCGACTGCAAAAAGCATCAGGTGGCAAAATAGTGTAATTTGATATGATCGAAGTAACTTTTGGCCAGGATGGTTTGAAGGGAATATTCCTCTAACTTGTCTCATATGTTTTGGTAGACAAGTTAAGGGGGATAAGTGCATGACCGTTGACCTTGTCCACTGGGGACAAATAGTTACACTACTTATGATTGCCATTGCATTGGGAATGGATGCTTTCTCGCTTGGAATTGGTATGGGAATGCAAGGGCTAAGAAAAAGGCAGATTCTCCAAATTAGTCTGATGATTGGTCTTTTCCATGTCATCATGCCTCTTATCGGATTGTATATGGGTCGATATTTATTTCATTTTATCGGGAACATTGCCGCAATCGTTGGTGGAGGTGTGCTCTGTTTATTGGGTGCCCATATGTTATGGACCGCCATCGTTGGGGGCGAGAAACCGCCTTATAAAGCGATAAAAGGCATGGGTATGATTCTTTTTGCTTTAAGTGTAAGCGTCGATGCGTTAACCGTCGGACTTTCCCTAGGTCTGTTTGCTGCTGATACGATAATAGCAGTTACGATGTTTGGTATCATCGGGGGATTTATGGCTGGGCTCGGTTTATCCCTAGGTAAACAGGTGGGAAAATGGGTCGGTGGGTATGGCGAAGCTTTTGGGGGGATTATTCTTTTTTCCCTCGGTATTACCTTCATCTTCTGATTTTGATTATGAAAACGAAGTGGACTCAAGGAGAATATTCGGCATCGAATTTTAAGCCCTGCTCATAACTCCGGTACTCACGTAGGTTTACTACGCTCCGTGTCCTCGTTATTTCGCTGTACTTAAACTTCTCGGTTTTGATAATCCAAACTACTTACTTAAACCTAGTTTAGATTTTGCTTTGAACCGTATGGTATAACATATTTCTACGTTAATTATGATTGTATCAAGGTGTTTTTCACCCAATATATTGGGTATAATGGGTTCTAAGTAAATGTATTGGAGGTGAGGATATGCGTGTTCTTTTTGTTTGTACGGGTAATACGTGCCGAAGTCCGATGGCAGAGGCGATGATGAGGAAGAAAGCAGAAGAACAGAGGATGGAGTTAGCCGTTCGGTCACGAGGAGTTGCTGCAACGACAGGTAGTCCTGCTGCAAAACATGCGATTTCACTTATGCAAGAAAAAGGCATTCCGTTTGAGCATCAATCCGGGCAAATAGGTGAAGGAGATATTAATTGGGCCGATTACATATTTACAATGACAAGCGTACATAAACACCTATTAACAACTCATTTTCCTGCAGCTGCAGATAAAATTTTTACATTAAAGGAATACAGTTATCCTCACAATGAAGATCCGTCTTATCATGATATTGGGGATCCATTCGGAGGAAATTTAGACGATTATTCGGCAAGTGCAGAGGAAATTGGAAAAGCAATCGATTCAATTTTAACTGAATGGAAAAGCGAGCATTAACACCTTCTTAAGATAATCGATCTTTGAAGGTGTTTTTTGTGCTCAATGATTTATAACAAATCGTGGTATAATAGATGCAAACAAATATGATTTTTCTTCGGAAATTGTTTTAGGAGGAATGTTTCGTGTTGAAGATTGCATTGGCTGCTGATCATGGCGGTGTTCATATGAAAGATGAAATACGAAGATTGTTGGAAACGTTACATATAGACGTGACAGACTTCGGCTGTAATTGTGAGGATTCGGTAGACTATCCAGACTATGCTTTGCCTGTAGCTGAAAGGGTAGCTAGCGGCGAATTCGACCGAGGCATTCTCGTTTGCGGAACGGGAATTGGAATGTCCATTGCCGCTAATAAAGTAAAAGGGGTCCGTTGTGCACTCGTGCACGATACCTTTTCTGCTAAAGCGACGAGAGAGCATAATGACAGCAACGTATTGGCAATGGGAGCGCGCGTGATTGGACCGGGGCTGGCATTAGAGATCGTCAAAACATGGCTCGATACCCCATTTAGCGGGGGACGCCATCTACGTCGACTTGAGAAAATTACAGCAATAGAGCAGCATAACAAGGTGGATGGATAAAGATGACTATTGAAGCTTGGACTAATCAGATAGAACAGACCATACATGAGTTGATTGCTGTTCACCCACTTACAGAAAAGAATTTGCTCGTAGTTGGAGTAAGTACAAGTGAAGTCATCGGTCAGCATATCGGATCTGCTGGCAGTGCTGACGTAGCGAAAGCAATCTATAACGGAATTAGCAAAGTTCAGCAACAATTCGGATTTCACGTTGCCTTTCAAAGTTGTGAACACATTAATCGAGCCTTGTGTATCGAGAGAGACACGTTAGAGCAATTTAGACTCGAAGAAGTAGGCGTAATCCCTTCCCCTAAAGCAGGTGGTTCAATGGCGTCATACGCCTATCGTCAGATGAAGGACCCCGTTATGGTGGAGACCATTCGTGCTGACGTGGGTATTGATATCGGTGACACCTTTATTGGAATGCATTTAAAACCGGTTGCGGTTCCGGTCCGTCCCTCAGTAAGAGAGTTGGGATTGGCTCATGTGACGATGGCACGAACAAGACCTAAGTTAATAGGTGGCGAGAGAGCTATATATAGGTAGAGGTAGTTTAAACGGGATTTAATTGAACACAGTTTCATGATAAAATGAATGAATAGAATAACGTGAAGTGATAGGAGAGATTATTGAGATATGAGTTACTTACGGCAAGGAGACCCAGAATTAGTAGAAGCGATGGATCTGGAATTAGGTCGTCAAAGAAATAATATTGAATTAATTGCATCAGAGAATTTTGTTAGTGGAGCCGTTATAGAAGCGTTAGGCTCTGTCTTAACGAACAAATATGCTGAAGGGTATCCTGGCAAACGCTATTATGGTGGTTGTGAATATGTGGATATTGTTGAAAATTTAGCTCGTGACCGTGCAAAACAATTGTTTGGTGCTGAGCATGCAAACGTTCAGCCTCACTCCGGTGCTCAAGCGAACATGGCTGTATATTTCACGTTTTTAAAACCGGGGGATACCGTTCTCGGGATGAATCTTGCTCATGGGGTACATTTAACACACGGTAGCCACGTTAACTTCTCGGGTCAATTATATAACTTTGTTGCTTACGGTGTGGATGAACAGACTCACACAATTAACTATGATGAAGTGCGCCAAGCGGCAATTGAACATAAACCGAAGATGATCGTAGCTGGAGCCAGTGCGTATCCGAGAACAATTGATTTCCCTAAGTTCCGTGAAATTGCTGACGAAGTCGGTGCGATCCTTATGGTCGATATGGCGCACATCGCTGGTCTTGTAGCAACAGGTGCTCATCCAAGTCCGATCCCTTATGCTGACGTTGTTACGACGACAACGCATAAAACGTTGCGCGGACCACGTGGGGGTATGATTTTATGTAAGGCTGAATATGCAAAGGCGATCGATAAGTCCGTTTTCCCTGGTGTTCAGGGCGGACCACTTATGCACGTTGTTGCTGCAAAAGCTGTCTCTTTCAAAGAAGCTCTAGACGAATCGTTTAAGACTTATGCTGAGAATATCGTAACCAATGCGAAAAGATTAGCCGATTCGTTAAAACAAAACGGATTTAAACTCGTATCTGACGGAACGGACAATCACTTGATCCTTATCGATACACGAAACCTCAATCTCACAGGTAAAGTAGCCGAACATTTACTTGATGAAGTTGGAGTCACGGTTAATAAAAATACGATTCCGTTTGATCCAGCCAGTCCTTTTATTACGAGTGGAATTCGGATTGGAACTGCTGCGGTAACAACTCGTGGTATGGATGAAGAGGCAATGGATGAAATTGCAGCCATTATGGCGCTCGTATTAAAGAATCCGGAAGACGAAGCGTCACATACTGAAGCAAAGAAACGAGTAGAATCGTTAACAGCGAAGTTCCCGTTATATCAAGATTAATAGGTTCGAAAACATAATGGAGGGGCACTTGGGCCACTCTATTTTTTTCTGCTTTGTGATCATCGCTTTTGTGGGTATACTTAAGTGGACAACCCAAATCGAAAAGGATAAAATAGTGAAGATATTTATGGAGAATTATTTTTTTTCAAATTTTTTTTGGGAGGAATAAATAATAATGAGCAAGGTTTACGTGTTTGACCATCCGTTAATTCAACATAAAATAACCTATATTCGAGATAAGAACACAGGAACGAAAGAGTTTCGTGAGCTTGTAGATGAAGTGGCCACTTTAATGGCGTATGAAATTACACGGGATATGCCACTTGAGTCTGTCACGATTGAAACTCCGGTTCGTTCGGCCGAATGCCAAGTCATTTCTGGGAAAAAAATAGGACTCGTGCCGATTTTGCGTGCCGGATTAGGTATGGTTGACGGTATTTTAAAGCTTATTCCGGCTGCGAAAGTAGGACATGTCGGTCTTTACCGTGATCCAGATACGTTAACGCCAGTCGAGTATTACTGCAAGCTTCCTTCAGACATTGAAGAGCGTGACTTAATTGTCATTGACCCGATGCTAGCAACTGGTGGTTCAGCAGCCGCTGCGATTCAATTTTTAAAGAACAAAGGGGCCAAAAACATTAAGCTCATGTGCTTGATCGCGGCACCGGAAGGCATTCAAAAGGTACAAGAACAACATAACGATGTGGACATCTATGTCGCAGCCGTTGATGAAAAGCTAAATGATCACGGCTATATTGTTCCTGGTTTAGGGGACGCAGGAGACCGTTTATACGGGACGAAATAAACACCCACGAGATACATAGTAATTCATTCGAATGGGAGAAGATGATATGGGGAATAAACTAAATAAGCTAAAGGTAATGACTATTTTCGGAACAAGACCGGAAGCGGTAAAGATGGCTCCGCTTGTTCATGAACTAGAGAAATATCCAGACGAAATAGAATCGATCGTATGCGTAACGGCACAGCAGCGTCAAATGCTTGATCAAGTATTGGATGTCTTTAATGTAAGGCCAAACTATGATTTAGATATTATGCAACATCGGCAGACGTTGACAGATATAACCGTTCGAGCAATGGAAGGCTTAGAAAAAGTATTGTTAGAAGCCAAACCTGATGTCGTCCTTGTTCATGGGGATACGTCGACAACGTTCGTTGCAAGTTTGGTCGCCCTTTATCACCAAATAAAAGTTGGGCACGTTGAAGCTGGATTACGTACGTGGAATAAATGGTCTCCTTTCCCTGAAGAAATGAACCGCCAGCTTACCGGTGTTATTGCCGATCTTCACTTTGCGCCGACATCGTGGTCTGCAAACAACCTACGTAATGAAAATAAGCGTGAAGAATCCATATTCATAACAGGTAATACAGTTGTAGACTCGATGAAGACGACCGTACGGGAGGATTACTATCATCCTTCTTTAGAAGCAGCAAAAGGAAAGAAGCTTGTCCTCATGACCGCCCATCGTCGTGAAAATATTGGTGACCCTATGCGCAGTATGTTCAGATGGATTCGAAGACTTGTTGACGAACATGAAGATTTATTCGTCGTATATCCCGTTCACTTGAACCCGGCTGTAGTCGAAGTGGCCAATGAGGTGCTGGGTAATCATGATCGGATTCAACTAGTCGAACCGCTTAACGTCACCGACTTTCATAATTTCATTTCTCGTTCGCACCTCATCATTACCGATTCCGGTGGAATTCAAGAGGAAGCGCCGACGTTCGGAGTTCCTACTCTCGTCATGCGTGATACGAGCGAAAGACCAGAGGGAATTGGGGCGGGAACACTTCTCCTTGTTGGAACCGACAGCGATCAAATTTTCGAACAAGCAAGCCTACTTCTTACCGATGAAGTAGCGTACAGTAAAATGTCGAATGCCTCAAATCCGTATGGCGATGGGGAAGCATGCCGTCGAATTGTAGATGCATTGTTGTATTCATTCGGTCGCCGTTCAGAAAGACCGGATACGTTCCAAGCCTAAGTTATGTATATTTCTACCTACGAACAATTTGGGCTTGACATTGATTCGTTTTTTGCATATTATCTTTAACAATAACTATAGTGATGAGCGAAGAAAAGGAATAGTAATGTGATGACATGTAACTAGAGTTCAAATATGAGGGCAATACTTCCCGGAATATTTGAATTTCCACTCAGAGAGTTGGTGTCCGGTGCAAACCAACCATGATTTCATCATATGAACTCGCCTTGGAGCTTGTAGAGGGGAACTTAAAGTAACCTCTACCGTATTCCGCGATAAGGATGTTAAGTGAGTATGCTTATTTTGATATAACATGCATGTTAGTTATATGAAATGTATCGAGCATACTAATGTGGGTGGTACCACGGGAGAATTGTAATCACAACCTCTCGTCCCTTTGGTCTATTAGACCAGGGACGGGAGGTTTTTTATTATATGAGGTTTAAATCCAAGGAGGGTGTATTAAATGTCTTTTAAATCGTATCATCCAGGGCAAATCGAAAAGAAGTGGCAGCAGTATTGGGAAGAAAACAAAACGTTTAAGACAGAAGACGTGTCAGATAAACCAAAGTATTATGGACTCGACTTTTTCCCTTACCCATCGGGTGCGGGTTTACACATCGGTCATCCAGAAGGGTATACAGCTACAGATATTCTTTCCAGGTATAAACGTATGAGAGGATATAACGTCCTTCATCCGATGGGCTGGGATGCTTTTGGGCTCCCTGCTGAGCAATACGCTTTAGACACAGGAAACCATCCTGCTGAGTTTACGAAGAAAAACATTGAGACATTTCGTCGTCAGCTTAAGTCACTTGGTTTTTCTTATGATTGGGACAGAGAGATCAGTACGACTGATCCAGACTACTATAAATGGACGCAGTGGATTTTTATCCAACTTTATAAAAAAGATCTTGCTTACGTGGCTGAGGTTCCTGTTAACTGGTGTCCGGCACTTGGTACGGTACTTGCAAATGAAGAGATCATTGATGGTAAAAGTGAGCGTGGTGGGCACCCGGTAGTCCGTAAGCCGATGCGTCAATGGATGTTGAAGATTACTGCCTACGCAGACCGCTTACTTGATGATTTAGAAGAGCTTGACTGGCCAGAAGGCATAAAAGAAATGCAACGGAACTGGATAGGGAAATCTGAAGGTGCTGAAGTAGCGTTTGCGATTGAAGGACATGAAGAGACGTTAACCGTATTTACAACACGCCCCGATACGTTATTCGGTGCAACCTATGCCGTTTTGGCACCTGAACACAAGTTAGTTGACCATATTACGACAGCTGGAAATTGGGAAGCAGTAAAAGTCTACAAGGAACAGGCATCATTGAAAAACGATCTTGAACGTACAGACTTAGCAAAACATAAAACAGGTGTCTTCACCGGTGCTTATGCGATAAACCCTGCAAACGGTGAAAAACTTCCAATCTGGGTAGCTGATTATGTACTCATTTCATACGGTTTCGGAGCGATTATGGCTGTACCTGGTCACGATGAACGCGATCATGAGTTTGCCAAAGCATTCGACCTACCCATTGTGGAAGTCGTGCAAGGAGGAAATGTTGACAAAGAGGCATACACAGGTGAAGGTCCTCATGTGAACTCAGATTTCTTAAATGGGCTCCATAAAGATGAAGCGATTACGAAGATGATCAACTGGTTGGCTGAAAATGGAAAAGGAACGAAGAAAATTACGTACCGTTTACGTGACTGGTTGTTTAGCCGTCAACGATATTGGGGAGAACCGATTCCAGTTCTTCACCTTGAAGATGGCACAATGAAGACTGTTTCAGAGGACCAATTGCCGGTCATATTACCACAGGTTGAATCAATAAAACCTTCAGGAACAGGAGAATCACCGCTTGCAAATGTTACGGAATGGGTGAACACGATAGACCCTGAAACAGGAATGAAAGCCCGTCGTGAAACGAATACAATGCCGCAGTGGGCAGGAAGCTGCTGGTATTACATGCGCTTTATCGATCCCCATAACGACGAAGCCTTTTGTGACAAAGATAAACTTAAGCACTGGCTACCGGTTGATTTGTACCTTGGTGGTGCGGAACATGCGGTACTCCATTTGCTATACGCTCGTTTCTGGCATAAGGTTCTTTATGACTTAGGGATCGTTCCAACGAAAGAACCATTCCAAAAACTCTTTAACCAAGGGATGATTCTTGGAGAAAACAATGAGAAGATGAGTAAGTCCAAAGGAAATGTCATCAATCCTGATGTTATCGTCGATAAGTTTGGAGCCGATACGTTAAGACTCTACGAAATGTTTATGGGTCCACTAGAAGCATCCAAACCATGGAATGATACTGGCGTGGAGGCATCATTCAAGTTCCTCGGTCGCGTATGGAGACTCTTTATGACAGAAGACGGTACATTGAACCCTGCTATCGGGAATCATGAAAGTACAGAAGAGTTCGAACGAGTATGGCATCAATCAATCAAAAAAATAACGGAAGATATTGAAGGACTTCGTTTTAACACCGCGATAAGTCAGTTGATGATTTTCGTCAATGAAGCCTATAAACAACATACGCTTCCAAGGCAAGCGATGGAGCAATTCGTTCAAATGATCGCACCATTAGCACCGCACATCGCAGAGGAACTATGGTCGGCATTTGGGCATGAGCATACGATTTCATATGAACCTTGGCCAACGTATGACGAATCAAAACTCGCCTTAAGCGAAGTTGAAATCGTCGTACAAATCAACGGTAAAATGAAAGCGAAATTGATTATTCCAGCAGAAACTTCGAAGGAAGAACAAGAACAAATCGCGAGAAAAGATGCGAAGGTTATAGAGGCGCTTGAAGGCATAATGATTCGCAAAGTAATCGTAATTCCTGGGAAATTAATTAATATCGTAGCTAACTAATATAAAGGTGTAGGGAAGGCGTTCAAAACGCTCTTCCCTTTTTTTGTCTACTTGTGTTAATCTCAGGAAGGTTAGATTGAATACAAGGGGGAGGACATATGAGTAAACCGAATCAAGTCGAAGAACTTTATATAGTCAGAGCACTTGCGATGATTGCGGTCGTCATGATTCATATGACGACAGGGGGCATTTACACTTTGCCTGCAACATCATCCTTGTATCCTATATACCTTTCTCTCAATATGTTTTCTAGTTTTGCCGTACCCGTCTTTATCTTTCTTAGTGGATTTGTTATGTTTTTAAATTATTATCACAAACCCTTTGATTTTAAATCCGTCCTTTCTTTTTACAAGAAACGATTGATTTTTATCATCTTTCCGTATTTCATTTTTTCTATTTTTTACTTTGGAGTCTCCATTTACGTGAATTACATAGAACCTCCGCAGGATATGATAACGGCAATCACTGCTTTTCTGAAGGCATTATTTACAGGAGGAGCGTTCTATCATCTTTACTTCATGTTCATTATCATTCAGTTTTATTTGCTATTTCCTATCCTACTATATCTATTAAAAATAACGTGGATTGCCAAAAATGCGATATGGATCGGAATCGTTCTCCAGATGGGTTTTTATTACTTGAACACGTATGAATTACATTGGTTATTTTCGCCGCTATTGGCCATCTCGTATATCGCATTTTATATGTTTGGTGCTTTTTTAGGAATATATTATGATAAGACCAAAGATTGGCTTAATTTACACGGAAAACCGACTTTTTCGTTGAAGAGAGGGATATCATTATTGATATGGCTCTTATGGATTGCATCGGGAGTATTCTACGTATATTTGAATTATGTGAGCAGGATACAAAATATATGGATAAGTGAGAGTCAATATGTTTGGATCATCTTTTCGTTAGCCGCAAGCATTGTCCTGTTCCAATTTTCATTTTGGGTGTATCGTAGGGTATCAGCTAAATGGGTGAATGTAGCTATTCACATCGGCGTTCATTCATTTGGAATTTATTTAATCCACCCTTTCATATTAGAAATCTACAATAAAATCGCCGTTATTCAAAATATTGCTATGCTCCATATGAAAACTATTATCGGATTTGTTGTCGTATTTGGGTTTTCTTGGTTAATTACTAGCCTATTAACGAGGTACGTGTCATGGTCTTGGGTTCTATTCGGAGCTTCTCCCAAAGTAATTCCATTTAAAAAAAGTAAATAAATTCAAAATCGCTCTTCCCTTTCTTTAATTGAAAAATGATAGTATAATAGGGTAGCATCTTATAAGGCAGCTAGAGTATGCGTAACGATAGGAGTGAAAATATGAATAACTGCAAATTTTGTAATAATGAAGTTGCTTTGAACAAATTAACATCTGAAGGGTTATGCAGCAAGTGCCAACCTGAGGTTACTAAATCGATTAAAAAGCATGTAGATATTATTCAAGATACATTTAAACTTGCGGAAACAACGGATAATGAAAAAACATACGTAGGGTTACTCAGTCTCATTCTAAAGAATCTTAAAGCGTTGGATGAGAACTACGTTTCGAAAGGGATAAATGCTACGAATTTCAATATTAAACAAGCGATTAAAGAAATTGAGCAAGAGAAAGAATCATTAACAGCAACCAAGTCGGTTGTAAAAACGAAATAGAACAATCAAATACCCCTTTTTCGGGGTATTTTTACCTAATATGGAAGGATAATTACCTTTGTGAATCGAATAGGTTGATATTGAGATAAGAATGAAAAAAGCTTTAGGAGGAGTCAGAATGAATAAACGAGATGTCGTCATTGTAAGCGCTGTCAGAACAGCGATTGGAAATTTCCAAGGGTCTTTAAGCTCATTTTCTGCAACGGAACTCGGTGGAATTGCGATTAAAGAAGCATTAAATAAAGCAAATGTGGATCCAGCATTAGTCGATGAAGTGATTATGGGTAACGTATTGCAAGCGGGATTAGGACAAAACCCTGCACGTCAAGCGCTCATAAAAGCGGGTTTGCCTGAAACGATTTCTGCACTTACGATCAACAAAGTGTGTGGTTCAGGGTTGAAGGCGGTACACCTTGCGACTCAAGCCATTTTGACAGGGGATGCAGACATCATCGTTGCTGGTGGAATGGAAAGTATGAGTAACGCTCCGTATTTAATGGAAGGTGCTCGTACAGGTTATCGCATGGGGGATCAGAAAGTCGTCGACAGTATGATTCGTGACGGATTATGGTGTGCATTTAACGATTATCACATGGGAGTAACAGCAGAGAATATTGTTGAACAATACGGTCTTAATCGTGACGAACAAGATGAATTCTCAGCATGGAGTCAAGAAAAGGCAATTAAAGCAATCGAAGCGGGCCGATTTAAAGATGAAATTGTGCCGATTTCGATTCCACAAAGAAAAGGAGATCCGATCCTTTTTGACACAGATGAGTTCCCACGTGCAGGGACTACAGCGGAAAGTCTAGGTAAGCTAAGAGCAGCATTTAAGAAAGAGGGTACAGTCACAGCAGGTAATGCCTCAGGAATCAATGATGGAGCAGCCGCACTCGTATTAATGTCTCGTGAAAAGGCAGAGTCATTCGGGCTTGAGCCTCTCGCTACAATCAAAGCAAATGCCTCCGCCGGAGTTGATCCGAAAGTAATGGGGCTTGGTCCTGTCCCTGCAACGCAGAAAGCATTGGTGAAAAGTGGTCTTTCTGTTGCCGATATCGACCTAATCGAAGCGAACGAAGCGTTCGCTGCTCAAGCTTTAGCTGTAGGTAAAGATTTAGAATTCTCACGCGACCGACTCAATGTTAACGGTGGAGCGATTGCTCTTGGGCACCCAATCGGTGCTAGTGGAGCACGGATATTAGTTACACTAGTTCATGAAATGAAGCGTCGTGATGCGAAATACGGATTGGCGACACTTTGTATCGGTGGCGGACAAGGAGTAGCAACGGTTATAGAAAGACATTAATAATTCAGAAAACCATCAAATTTATCTTTTAAAGATGCCCTTCTCGTAACATCGAAGGGCATCTTCTAGTTATAGTAGTGCTCCAACAATTGGAAGCCGAAAAGGTCATAATTTCATCACAATTGCGGAGGGGCGTTTCATTGACAAACCATACACTGCTAGTGTACGATATTCGAGGATATTGTCCCTCATTCTCTACATAAATCCAATAGGAAAGAGGCTACCAATGTCACAACAAAACAACAAAACGGTCATTAAAACAATTGGACTTATTAGTGCATTGGGGACCGACCTCGTCGTAACAACGTTTGCTGGTGTTTTCCTCGGTCGATGGTTAGATAAAACGTTCCAGACTACACCACTGTTTATACTTCTTGGAACATTCGTTGGTCTTGGTGCAGGAATATTTGGAGCCTATCTGCTCCTCAAGCCCTACATTGGGGAGAAAACCAAATGAAGACATACGTTACGAGAATACGAAATATTTCCATCATCACCGGCGTCATCATCATCGTCCTTGGATTGGGTTGGGCGATTACCTCATACAAGTCTATTTTTCTCGGACTTCTTCTCGGGACAGCAGTTAGCTATTTTAACTCACTGTATACCGCATATAAAATCAACCAAATTGGAAAAATGGTTACAACAGGTAACCGACGACGATTTGCCACAATTGGCACGTCAACTAGATTTGCTACTGCTTTACTTGCTGCAGTCATTGCGATTAAGTTTCCGCAATCGGTTAGTATGATTGGAACAATCGTTGGTTTACTAATCGTTCCTATGATTACGCTTGCAGAAGGATTTATTGCACTAAAGAAACAAAATACATCAGGGGAAAGGGGTGAGATTTAGATGCATATACAACCGATAATTGAAGCATTCGGCACTACTTGGAATCTTTCTTCGCTTTTTGCGATATTCATTTCGATGATTATTGTTGTTATTATTGCTATCGCCGGAACACGAAATCTATCCGTTAACAAGCCAGGAAAAATGCAGAATTTTCTTGAATGGCTCGTAGAGTTCATCCAAAACTTAATTGGGTCTACAATGGATGCAAAGCGTGGAGCGAAGTATATGATGCTCGGTTTAACACTCATTATGTACATTTTCGTTGCTAATTTGTTAGGCTTACCATTTAACATCATTACTGAACATGAGGAGCCATTTTCATTTGCGGGGACGACAATCATTGATGAAGAAGCCATTCATCATGCTGAGGAGACGAATCACCATTTGGAAATAGCGTGGTGGAAATCACCGACAGCGGATATGAGTGCAGCAATGGGATTAGCGTTAATGGTAGTGCTACTTAGCCATTATATTGGACTAAGATCAAGTGTGAAGGGATATTTCAAGCATTACGCTACACCACACTGGTTGTTCACGCCGCTTGAAATCATTAACGAGATTGCTAAACTGCTAACGCTCGGACTTCGTTTGTTCGGAAATATTTTTGCTGGTGAAGTGCTGATTGCCGTTATTTTGATGATGCCTGTATTCATAGGTGTACTAGCGCCAGGAATTATTCCGATGGTGATATGGCAAGGGTTCAGTTTGTTCGTAGGTGTGATTCAAGCATTCGTATTTACGATGCTTACGATGGTTTATATTTCACAAAAACAAAGTGTAGGGGACCATCATTAAAACTCCCATAACCATTTTGTTAAATCTGTTTTTTCCAGGCAAAATGTCTGTAAAAATATATTAAAATCTAACTAACCATTTCGAGGAGGAAATTATTATGTATCTTATTGCTGCTGCTATCGCAGTTGGTCTTGGTGCACTTGGTGCAGGTATTGGTAACGGTCTTATCGTAGGACGTACAATCGAAGGGATTGCTCGTCAGCCAGAATTACGTGGTACGCTTCAAACAACAATGTTTATCGGGGTCGCTCTTGTAGAGGCGCTTCCAATTATCGCCCTCGTTATTGCATTACTTGCAGCATTCCAAATCGTATAATTTTACAAAGCAGAAGATGGGCCTCGTTCAAATACTCTTTGTGGGGCCCAAAACAGTTTTAACCTTTTAGATTCAGTAAGTAGAAGTTTTTATTTTATAATTGCGGCGGGGGAGCCTTAACACCCACGCCTTCTTTAATGTTTAAGATGTAAAGAAGGGAGCGAAGGATCAATGGCGTTTAATTTTACAACTTTTTTCGTACAGATTGCGGGCTTCCTAATTCTCTACTGGTTGTTAAGCAAATACGCATTTGGACCACTGTTGAGCATTATGCAAAAACGTCAGGACCATGTTCGTAACGAATTGGCAACGGCTGAGAAGAACCGTTCTGAATCAGAGAAGTTAATTGCAGAACAACGGGAAGCGATTGTACAAGCGCGAAAAGAAGCAGGCGAGATCATTGAACGTGCTCGTCAGCTAAGCGATAAACAAGGCGAAGACATGATTGTGGCAGCTCGTAAAGAATCAGAACGTTTAAAAGAGCAAGCGGTTGCAGACATTAGCCGTGAGCGCGACCAAGCATTAGCGTCTTTGCGTGATCAAGTAGGTACATTGTCTGTTATGTTAGCATCGAAGATTATTGAGAAAGAACTAGATGCATCAGCTCAAACAAAGCTTGTTGATGAATACCTCAAAGAGGTAGGCGAAGCACGATGAGTAACGCTGTAGCAAAACACTACGCTCAAGCTTTATTTGAAGTAGCAAGTAAGAAAAACGAATTAGATCAAGTAGAAAGCAATGTAACGGATATTGCTGGAATACTTAAAATAAATCCAGAGTTTGTGGATTTTCTATCCCATCCGTTAATTGCTTCTGAAGATAAGAAAAAAACACTTCAAACCGTTTTTGGTGGGCACGTATCACCAACAACGTTAAACATTTTATATGTGTTGATCGACAACGGACGTGCCGATTTGATTAAACAAATAGGTGATGAATACGTTCAGTTAGCGAACGAAGCAAGAAATATTGTTAATGCGATCGTTAAATCAGCAGTTGAACTGAACGAAGAACAACTTGCTAGCGTTGCTGCACAATTCAGTAAATTAACAGGAAAGAACGTACGCGTTCAATCTATTATTGATCCATCTATTCTCGGTGGTATTATCGTACGAATTGGCGACCGTGTTTATGACGGAAGTATTAAGTCTAAACTGGATCGTTTCAAAAGAAACGCAAGCGCATCTTAAGTTCATAATGAATAGGGGTGAAATGTAAATGAGTATCAGACCAGAAGAAATTAGCTTGCTGATTAAACAGCAAATTGAGCAATATAAGTCAGATATGGACGTTGTAGACGTTGGGACGGTTACGATCGTTGGTGACGGAATCGCGCGTGTTCATGGTATGTCCAACGTTATGGCCGGGGAACTTCTCGAATTCCATAACGGTGTAATGGGTATGGCTTTGAACCTTGATGAAGACAGCGTTGGGGTTGTAATTCTTGGACCATTTACAGAAATTCGCGAGGGAGATCAAGTAAAGCGTACAGGACGTATTATGGAAGTTCCTGTAGGGGAAGCTTTACTTGGCCGCGTTGTTAATGCATTAGGTCAGCCTATTGACGGAAAAGGACCAATCGAGACGACAACGTTCCGTCCGATCGAATCCCGTTCTCCAGGTGTAATTGAACGTAAATCCGTTCATGAGCCGCTTCAAACAGGAATTAAAGCGATTGACTCTATGGTACCGATCGGTCGTGGACAACGTGAGTTGATCATTGGTGACCGTCAAACAGGTAAAACAGCAATCGCACTTGATGCGATCATCAACCAAAAAGGCAAAGGCGTAACGTGCGTATACGTTGCGATCGGACAAAAGCAATCTACTGTTGCCGGCGTAGTGGAAGCTCTTCAAAAGCATGGCGCTTTGGAATACACGATTGTTGTTTCCGCGAGTGCTTCTGATCCTGCTCCGTTATTGTTCTTAGCTCCTTATGCGGGAGTTTCAATGGGTGAATATTTCATGTACAAGGGCGGTCACGTTCTTTGCGTATATGATGATTTATCCAAACAAGCTGCTGCTTACCGTGAATTGTCGTTGCTTCTTCGTCGTCCGCCAGGTCGTGAAGCGTATCCAGGTGACGTATTCTACCTTCACTCACGCCTATTAGAGCGTGCTGCGAAGCTTAGCGATGAGTTGGGCGGAGGTTCTTTAACTGCGCTTCCATTCATTGAAACACAAGCAGGTGACGTATCTGCGTACATTCCTACGAACGTAATCTCAATTACGGACGGACAGATTGCACTAGATTCAAGCATGTTCCTTTCAGGTAACCGTCCAGCTGTTGACGTAGGGGTATCGGTATCACGTGTTGGTGGTTCCGCTCAAGTTAAAGCAATGAGAAAAGTTGCGGGTTCACTTCGTTTGGACCTTGCTCAATACCGCGAATTAGCGGCATTTGCTCAGTTCGGATCTGACTTGGATAAAGCGACTCAAGCAACGTTAACTCGTGGTGAGCGTACGACTGAAATTCTTAAGCAAGGAAACTTCCAACCGATGCCGGTTGAAAAGCAAGTCATCTCTATTTACTTGGCTGTTAAAGGTCATCTTGATGACATTCCTGTAGAGGATGTACTTCGTTTTGAACGTGAATTCCACATGTTCGTTGATCAAAACAACAGTGACATCGTTTCAACGATGCGCGATACACTTGATTTAACAAGTGATACAGAAGAAAAACTTAAAACGGCAATTCAATCATTCAAAAAAGGCTTCGCCGTTTCTCAATAATAGTTAATAAGTTCAAATGGGAGGTTGCACCTATCCATTTGAACACCCTTGTAAAAAGGTGGTGAAGACATGGCAGGTGGAGGCTTGCGCGATATTAAAACGCGCATCAATTCCGTTAAAAATTCAAAGCAAATTACGAAAGCGATGGAAATGGTAGCAGCTGCGAAACTTCGTCGCGCTCAAGAGCGTGCTGAAAGCTCGAGACCTTATGCAGATAAGATTAAGGAAGTTATTTCGAGCATCGCCGCAGGAACAAAGGGTGTTAATCATCCGATGTTACAATCTCGTCCTGTGAAGAAAACGGGTTATCTCGTTATTACATCGGATAAAGGACTTGCAGGCGGTTACAATGCCAACGTCCTTCGTAAAGTTGCTCAGACAATTCGTGAGCGCCATAAATCCAATGATGAGTTTTCGATTGTTGTAATTGGGCGTAAAGGTAGAGATTATTTTAAAAAGAGAAATTTTCCGATTGTTGATGAAGTTACGGGTATTCCGGATAGCCCGGCTTTCTCTGACATTAAAGCGATTGCTTCTAATGCGGTTCAAATGTTCGCGGATGGAAAGTACGACGAGTTATATCTTTATTATAACAAGTTTATCAATGCCGTTACTCAGATTCCAACGGAGAAACGCCTTCTTCCTTTAGAGGATGTTGCGACTACAACTGGTGCAACAACCCTTTACGAATATGAGCCATCAACAGAAACAGTGCTTGAAGAATTGTTACCTAAATACGCAGAAACGCTGATTTTTAGCGCTTTATTAGATGCGAAAGCATCCGAGTTCGGATCACGTATGACGGCAATGGGTAACGCAACAGAGAATGCAACTGAAATTATTGCTACATTAACATTGCAGTATAACCGTGCCCGTCAAGCAGCGATTACCCAGGAAATTGCTGAAATCGTCGGCGGAGCGAGTGCACTATCATAGGGGAACAAGCTAACGAAGTATGATTACTTCAAAAATATTTAAGGAGGTTAAGCAATGAAGAATGGACGCGTACTTCGGGTTACAGGACCAGTCGTCGATATTCAGTTCGAACATGGTCACTTACCTGAAATTTATAATGCGATTAAAGTTAATCATACAGCAAAGTCCAGCGGTGAAGTTGATATTAACCTTACTGTTGAAGCATCTCTTCATTTAGGAGACGACGTCGTACGATGCGTAGCGATGTCATCAACGGATGGATTGGTTCGTGGAATGGAAGCTATTGATACAGGAAAGCCGATTACCGTTCCAGTAGGACGAGGAACTCTTGGTCGGATCTTCAACGTATTAGGAGAACAAATTGACCAAGCAGGACCTGTGAACGTAGAAGAATCTCTACCGATTCACCGTGAAGCTCCTAAGTTTGATGAGCTTTCTACTCAAGAGGAAATGCTTGAGACGGGTATTAAAGTCGTTGACCTTCTTGCCCCTTACGTTAAAGGTGGAAAGATCGGACTCTTCGGTGGAGCTGGTGTTGGTAAAACCGTTATGATTATGGAATTAATCAACAACATTGCACAAGGACACGGTGGTCTTTCCGTTTTCGCTGGTGTTGGTGAGCGTACTCGTGAAGGGAATGACCTTTACCACGAGATGAAGGATTCAGGCGTTATTTCTAAAACAACGATGGTATTCGGACAAATGAATGAACCTCCTGGTGCTCGTCTACGCGTAGCCTTGACAGGTTTAACGATGGCTGAGTACTTCCGAGATAGAGAAGGACAGGACGTACTTCTGTTCGTAGATAACATTTTCCGCTTCACTCAAGCAGGTTCTGAAGTATCCGCCCTTCTTGGACGTATGCCATCTGCTGTAGGATATCAACCGACTCTAGCTACAGAAATGGGTAAGCTACAAGAACGTATTACGTCAACGAAAAAAGGTTCTGTAACATCGATTCAAGCGATTTATGTACCTGCCGATGACTATACGGATCCGGCACCAGCAACAACATTCGCTCACTTGGATGCAACAACGAACTTGGATCGTAAGATTGCTTCGCTCGGTCTGTACCCTGCGGTAGATCCACTTTCATCCACATCGCGTATCCTTACGCCATCTATTGTTGGTGAAGAGCATTTCCAAGTAGCTCGTGGCGTTCAAGCGACGTTACAACGCTATAAAGAATTACAAGACATTATCGCGATCTTAGGTATGGATGAATTATCTGACGAAGATAAGCTTACCGTAACTCGTGCGCGTAAAATGCAACAGTTCTTGTCTCAAAACTTACACGTTGCGGAACAATTTACCGGAACACCAGGTCAATATATTCCGGTTAAAGAAACAGTTCGTGGATTCAAGGAAATTCTTGAAGGTAAGCACGATGACCTTCCAGAGCAAGCGTTCCGTTATGTTGGTACGATTGACGAAGCGGTTGAAAGAGCAAGCAAAATGTAAGTTGCCCTGACCTAAGAAGATGGGGAGGTAGAATAATCGTGGCTGTCATGCAATTAGAAATTGTAACACCTGAGAAAAAAATCTTTTCCGAGCCCGTATCGATGGTAAGTGCTCGAGGTACAGGCGGTGAACTAGGGATTCTTCCTGGTCATATTCCGTTGGTTACTCCACTAAAAGTCGGAACAATCCGTATCAAACAAGATAATGCTGAGAAGATTGTCGCTGTTAGCGGTGGGTTTTTGGAAGTAAGACCAGATAAGGTAACCGTTCTGGCTGAAACTGCCGAACTACCATCAGATATTGATATCAATCGTGCCACTGCTTCTAAAGAACGTGCGGAAGCTCGTTTGAAAGAAGCAAAGGACAATATAGACTTTAAACGTGCTGAGCTTTCGTTGCATCGTGCAACGAACAGACTTGAAGTAGCACAAAGAAGATAGTTATTAATTAAAAAGCCGTTTTCACTTTTTAAAGTGAAGCGGCTTTTTAAAGTGCGCCCAGCATGGGCGTTATCTATAGGGTTAAAGTCCCGAATGGTGAAGGCAGTAGTAACCATTAGC
>FWWL01005051.1_pt1 | contig 21253 bp, 22 predicted proteins | sample 2228331 | NCBI WGS metagenome assembly FWWL01 (sample SAMEA103939775, study PRJEB20133) | metagenome | reverse complement strand
GGTGGCCCTGGCCGGCGCCTTCGTCTTCTTCCACTTCGCCCACCAGCCCGTCTTCAACGTCCTCATCGCCGACTACGCGCCGCCCCAGCTAGTGGGGCGGAGCTTTGGGGTGAGCTTTCTGGCCGGGTTCGGCCTGGGAGGGGCGGGGGGCATCATCGCCGGGGCCCTGGTGGAGCGCTGGGACACGGGGGCGGCCTTCTTGGGGATGGCCGCCCTGTGGGGACCGGCCCTCCTGGCCACCCTTACCCTCCCCTTCCTGGTGCGGCGGACCAGGGCGGCCCCACGGCTGGCCCTGGCCGACCCCCAAGAGCCATAATGAGCGGGGAGGTGTGCCCATGCAGTTCCAGCAGATCATCTACGAGAAGAGGGACGACGGCATCGCCATCATCACCCTTAACCGGCCGGAGCGCCTCAACGCCTTCACCCGCACCATGCTCGACGAGTGGTACGCCGCCCTCCAGGACGCCCACCTGGACCCCGGCGTGCGGGTGATCATCGTCACCGGGGCGGGGCGGGCCTTCTGCGCCGGGGTCGACCTGGCCACAGGGCTTTCTGGCCTCATGGACCCCCATCGCACCCTGGTAGAGAACCGCAACTTCCTACGGGACACCGTCCAGCGCATCCCCCGCCTCCTGGCCCAGATGGACAAGCCCTACATCGCCGCCGTCAACGGCCCGGCCATGGGGGCAGGGATGGACATGGCCTCCATGGCCGACATCCGGTTCGCCTCGGAGACGGCCCGCTTCGGCATGACCTACGTGCGGGTGGGCATGGTGCCTGGCGATGGCGGGTGTTGGTATCTGCCCCGCATCGTGGGCATGGCCAAGGCCCTGGAGCTCATCTGGACGGGGGACATCATCGACGCCCAGGAGGCCCTACGCATCGGCTACGTGAGCAAGGTCTTGCCCCCCGAGGAGCTCATGCCTTATACCCTCCAGTTCGCCCAGCGGCTGGCCAGGGGGCCGGCGGTGGCCATCCAGCTCTCCAAGCGCCTAGCCTACCGCGCCCAACACACAGACATCGATGAGGCCCTAGAAGCGGCCCAGCAGGCCATGGTCATGGTTCAGATGACGGAGGACGCGCGGGAGGGCGCACGGGCCTTCCTGGAAAAGCGGGAGCCCCAGTTCAAGGGTCGTTAGGGCCTGGCCGCCACCCGCTGGGCCAACAGCTCGCTGGCGCGGCGCATCCCCTCCAGCACGGCCTGCCCCTCCTCCCCTTCCAGAGGGCGGGGCCGCGCGTAGTCCTCGATGAGCACCGGCACAAACTCCACCTGCACTAGCTCCCGGTCGTAAAACGTATAACGCCCCATGACCCCCACCCGCGTCTCGTAGCTCCACATCTGGTCGAAGATGAAGTTGCCATGGGCGTAGACGATGAGCTTGCCCTGGTAGACCTCCACCGCCTGCACCCGATGAGGATGGTTGCCCAGCACCAGATCTGCGCCCGCCTCCACTGCCAGGTGCCCTATCTCCACTGGGTCATCGGGGGCGATGCCCGGCGCGGGCTCCGGCACGTCCACATACTCCATCCCCCAGTGGAAGGCCACCACCAGCACGCCCACCTGCTGGCGGGCATCGGCGATGGCCTGGGCGATGGCCTCCCGGTCGAAGCTCTCGCCGACACCGTTGAAAGCCAAGAAGCCGAAACGCAGTCCCCGGACGTCCAACACCGCCAGCCGGTGACGGTCGGCCCAGGCTATGCCGTGGCGCATCAGCCACTCCCGCGTCTCGAGGATGCCCTCCACCCCATAGTCGCCCATGTGGTTGTTCTCCAGGGTGGCCACATCCACGCCCATGGCCAGCAGGGCCTGCACGAAACCCGGGCGCCCACAAAAGACGAAGCCTTCATCATGGTACGGGCAGTCCTCCATGAGGGGGGCCTCCAGGTTCACCACCGTGATGTCGGCGGCGCGGGTGAGGGCAGCCACGTCCCGCACCGGATAGAGAAAGTCGTCGCCCTGACGGCGGATCACCACATCCACCATGCGTGCCGGTATCACGTCGCCGGTGGCCACCAGCACCCGTAGGCGACCAGGCTCTAAACTGGCCAGGGGTAGCTCGCGGGGCGAAAATACATCGTCCAGGGAGGCGATGGGGGGCGGCGCCGGTGGGCGAACGGGCGTGGGACTGGGTACGGAAGTAACGGTAGCCGCGGGCTCCGGCGTGGCCTCGGAGTCGTACCACAGTAGCAACTTCCCATCGCCCGAGCGGCAGGCCACAGCCAGCGCCGCCGCCAAGAGAGCTGCCCAGGGGCCCAGCCTCATAGATCGCTCTCCCCGCGCTTACGTAGTATATTATCTGGGGCCCTCGGCCCCGAGATGTATGGGAGGAGGTCATGGAGTTCAGATTCGGCCCAGAGGAGGAGGCCTTTCGGCAAGAGGTCAGGGAATTCCTGCAGCGGGAGTGGCCAGAGGAGGCCTTAGGGGATGCCGCAGAGAGCCCCCTGGGCTACGGCGGTGGTCGGGGCCTGGAGGAGATCAAGGCCTTCCAGAAGAAGCTGGCCCAGAGGGGGTGGCTCACCTTGGCCTGGCCTAAGGAGTATGGGGGCCAGGAGGCCAGCATCTGGCGCCAGGTCATCTTCAATGAAGAGATGGCCTACCACCGTGCCCCCCAGCAACTGGGGGTGGGCCCCGACCGGGTGGGGCCCACCATCATCCTCTACGGCACCGAGGAGCAGAAGCGGGAGCACCTGCCCCCCATCGCCAACGCTGAGGTCATCTGGTGTCAAGGCTTCAGCGAGCCCGGGGCCGGCTCCGACCTGGCCAGCCTCCAGACCACCGCTGTCCTGGAAGGCGATTACTTTGTGGTCAACGGCCAGAAGATCTGGACCTCCCTGGCCCACGTGGCCGACTGGATGATCCTGCTAGCCCGCACCGACCCCACGGCCCCTAAGCACAAGGGCATCTCCTATTTCCTCTTGGACATGAAGACCCCAGGCATCACCGTGCGCCCCCTCTACGACCTGACCGGTCGCCACGCCTTCAACCAGGTGTTCTTCGACCATGTGCGCATCCCCCGCGAGAACCTAGTGGGGGAGCTGAACCGGGGCTGGTATGTGGCCGCCGCCACCCTGGACTTTGAGCGCTCGGGCATCAACCGGGTCATGGCCGGCATCCGCACCTATGAGGAGCTGGTGGAGTTCGCCTGCCAGACGCGGCGTGGGGCCCTGCCCCTCATCCGCCTGCCCCAGGTGCGGTACAAGCTGGCGGAGCTGAAGATCGAGTTTGAGGTAGGGCGCATGTTGGCCTACAGGGTGGCCTCCATCCAGGCCCAGGGCCGCATCCCTAACCAAGAAGCGTCTATGAGCAAGCTCTACGGCTCGGAGCTGCAACAGCGCCTGGCCGCTGCTGGGATCAGCATCCTAGGGCTGGGAGGCCAGCTGCGCCCCGGCGGCAAGTGGGCCCCCCTGGCCGGGCGCATCGCCGATTACTACTTGGCAGCGGTCTCCACCACCATCGCCGCTGGCACCTCGGAGATCATGCGCAACATCATCGCCATCCGCGGCCTGGGCCTCCCCAGAGGATAGACCCTTAGGGAAAGCAAGGGGCAAGGCCTCGCACCTCTTGCTCCCCATGTGCTTGTCGTATCATGGGGGACAGAGGAGATGCAGGAAGGGCGTCAAGACATTGCGGGCGACGCTATCATCGAATACTTTCGCGATGCCTTCCTTATCGGGAGCGGGGCCACTAGGCTCTACCTGGTGCGCCATGCCCAGTCCATGAGCAACACGGGGGAGGCGGAGATCTTTTCCGACCCGCCTCTTACAGAGGTGGGCTGGGAGCAGGCGCGGCGTCTGGCCCAGCGCCTGGCCCGCCAAGGCATCGACCACCTCTACTCCAGCCCCCAAAGGCGGGCCCTGCAGACGGCCCAGGCCATCGCCGAGGCCACAGGCCTGCCGGTGCAGGTGGAAGAAGGCTTGCAGGAGGTGATCATGGGCACCCCGGAGACGGACGTGCGCCGCCTCACGGGGGAGGCGGCCCGGGAGGTGGCCCGACGCATCGCCACTACCATGCGCTGGGACGCCTTCCCCGGCTCCGAGGGGACCCGCGCCGCCCGCCGCCGGGTGCGGGCCACCATCGACGCCATAGCCCATCGCCACCCAGGCCAGCGCATCGCCCTCGTCACCCACGCGGGGGTCATCCAGACCTATGTGAGCGTGGTGCTAGGGGTGCGACAGGACTTCCTGTTCTACCCCTTCAACGCCAGCATCACCTCTGTGCGGGTGAAGGGAAGAAAACGCGTCCTCTGGCGCCTCAACGACGTGGCCCACCTGGACGGCCTCCCTCCGGGCTTTGCCGGCATATCCTAGAGCAGGCGCCTGGTGTCCGTCTGCTCATAGCGGCGGAGCTTTTCCTCGTCCAGCTCGATGCCCAGGCCGGGGCCTTGGGGCAGGTGGACATAGCCCTCGCTGTCCACAGTGATGGGCTGGGCCAGCAAAAAGTCCCGCCCCTCCACCGTCCACGTCGGAGGGTCCAAGGGGAACTCTAGGAAGGGCACGCCCCCCACGGCCGCGGCCACGTGCATGTTGGCCACCAGCCCGATGCCGTTGGTCCAGGTGTGAGGGGTGAAGACCTTGCCTGCCTGCTGCACCATGAAGGCCAAACGGTGGCAGGTCCATATTCCCCCCACGAAGGTGCAGTCGGGCTGATATACGTCTAGGGCGTCCCGTTCCAGGTAGAGGGCGATCTCCTCCGGCCCCCGGGCCAGCTCCCCGCCAGCGATGCGCAAGGAGGTGAGGTGAGAGCGCAACTCGGCCAGCCCCCGATAATCGAAGGCGTCCAGGGGCTCCTCCAGCCAGTAGACGCCCATCTGCTCCAGCTCCCGCGCCACCCAGATGGCCGTGCGCAGGTCCCAGCGGTGGGGCTGGCGGTCGGGGGGGATGCGCCAACCCCAGTTAGCGTCCACCATGATGGTCATATCATCGCCCACCGCCTTGCGCACCGCCTCCAGGACGTGCAGGTCGTCCCTGGGGTCAGGGGCGTGGAAGCGGAGCTTGACCGCCCGGAACCCCTGGGCCTTGAGCTCCTGCACCACCTCCGCCCGCTCCTGGGGAGGGCGCCACTCGCCGGTGGAGGCATAGGCCAGGAGGCGGTCGGTGGACCCACCGAGGAGCTTGTAGATGGGCTGGCCGGTGGCCTTGCCAATGATGTCCCACAGGGCCACCTCCAGGGCCCAGGGCCGGCCCACGAAGAAAGAAAAGGAGCGCAGGTTCTCCACATGCTGCTGGAGGGCGAAGGGGTCTTGGCCCACCAGCAAGGCCCCGGCCACGTCCCACCGCACCGGCACCCCACCAGCCCCCAGGCCCACGATGCCCTCATCGGTGTGAACCTCCACCAGGTGCACGCGGGCCACCTGGCTGGGGAAGGGCTGCCAAGTGGGGTGAAAAGGCCGCGGCAGAGGATATTCAAATAGGCGCACCCGCACCTCGGTCACCTTCATGGCCCCACCTCAGGTGCCACGATGTTATAGAAGGCGGCAGCGTGAGTCAAGGACACTCCCTCTTGACACCCCTTGTCCGCTTTACTATGCTGGGGCCACCCGCGAGAGAGGCATGGCCGGGCCACTGCACGGCATAAAAGTGCTAGACTTCACCATCGCCCAGCAAGGGGCCTACGCCACCCTCCTCCTGGCCGAGATGGGGGCAGAGGTCATCAAGGTGGAGCCCCCGGGCCGGGGCGAGCTGGGGCGGGAGGTGGCCCGCGACCGGCAGACCAAGTTCAGCTACTTCTTCCTGGCCATGAACCGGGGCAAGAAGGGCATCACTATCGACCTTAAGGCGGAGAAGGGGCGCCGGCTCGTTTTAGACCTGGCCCGCTACTGCGATGTGGTGGTGGAGAACTTCCGGCCTGGGGTCATGGAGCGGCTGGGCCTGGGCTATGAGGACTTCCGAGCGGTCAACCCGGGCATCATCTATGCCAGCGCCTCGGCCTTTGGGACCCGCGGCCCTTGGAGTCACCTCCCCGGCAACGACCTCCTGGGCCAGGCCACCAGCGGCCTCATGAGCGTCACCGGCGAGGAGGGCCAGGGCCCCCTTCCGGCAGGGGTAGCTATCGCTGATCACACCGGGGCCGTGACCCTGGCCCTGGGCATCGTCGCCGCCCTCTTGGCCCGGGAGCGCACAGGCCAGGGCCAGAAGGTGGAGACCTCCCTTCTGGGGAGCATGCTGGCTGCCCAGTCCTGGGAGCTGACCTATTATCTCAACACCGGGGAGCCTGTGCGTAAGGCGGGGCGAGGCCATGCCCTTGTCCCCCATCTGTGGCGGGTCTACAAGACCAGTGACGGCTACCTAGCCCTGGGTGGGGTGGCTGTTGAACGCTGGCCCCAGTTCTGCCGGGCCATTGGGCGGCCGGAGCTGATAGACGATCCCAGCTTCGCTCATTTGGGCCATCGCCTGCGCCACATGGACGCCCTCCATCAGCTCCTGGAGGAGCACTTCGCCCGTGCCCCCACCGAGGAGTGGTTGGCCCGCCTGGAGGAGGCCGATGTCCCCACGGCCCCCGTGTTGGACTACCAGGCCGTGGCCCACGAGCGCCACATGTACGAGGGCGAATATCTGGTACGGGTGCCCCACCGGCGCCTGGGCCAGGTGACCATGGTCAACTTCCCCATCCGCTTCTCGGCTACCCCAGGGGCCATCCGCGGGCCGGAGCCGGAGCTGGGTGAACACACAGAAGAGATCCTGCGCTCCTATCCGGGCCTGAGCCCCCAGGAGATAGAGGAGTTGCGGCGGGAGGGCGTGATCTAGCCCTCCAGACGACCCTTATATATGAGGGGCACAGGGCTGGGCAGGGGCCCGGCCACTACCCCCTCTGCCCGTAGGGAGGCGATCTCCTCCTCCGAAAGCCCCACAAGCTCCCTCAGCACTTGGTCGGTGTGCTCGCCCAGGGCCGGGGGTGGCCCCTGCACCCCGCCGGGGGTGCGGGAGAGCTTGATGGGGGTATTGGGCACCTTGAGGCGGAACCCTTTGGGGTGCTCCACCTCCACCAGCATCTGCCGCGCCTGTAGCTGGGGCATCTCCGCCGCCCGCGGGATGTCGTTGAGGGGGCCGCAGGGGATGCCCAGGGGCTCCAGCTCCGCCAGCCACTCCTGGGTGGTCTTCTTGCGAAAGGCCTCGTTGAGGATGGGCTCCAGCTGGGCGTGGTTCTTGGTGCGCAAGGCCGGGGTCTCAAAGCGAGGATCGTCGATGAGCTCCGGCAGGCCCAGGGCGGCCAGCAGGAGCTCCCACTGGTTCTCCACGCCCCAGCTGAGGGCGATGACGATCCAGCCGTCCTTGGTGGGGAAGGCCTGGAAAGGGGTCACCGAGGGATGCCTGGTGCCCAGGGGCCCCGGCACCTCCCCGGTGGCGAAGTAGCGCACAAAGGCGTTCTCCAAGATGGCGATCTGGCAGTCCAGCATGCCTATGTCTACCATCTGGCCCTGCCCGCTCCGCTCCCTCTCTTGCAGGGCGGCCAGGATGCCGATGGCCGCAAACAGGCCGGCGGCAATATCTCCCAAGGAGATGCCGGGGCGGGCCGGCGGTCCCCCAGGGTAGCCGGTAATGCTCATGATCCCCCCCATGCCCTGGACGATGATGTCCAGGGCGGGCTTGCCCCGCCAGGGCCCCGTCTGCCCGAAGCCGGAGACGGCGCAATAGACCAGGCGGGGATTGCGCTGGGAGAGCACCTCATAGCCCAGCCCTAGCTTCTCCATGGTGCCAGGGGTGAAGTTCTCCACCACCACATCTGCCTTCTCCGCCAGGCGCAGGAAAAGCTCTCGCCCCTTGGGGTGCTGGAGGTCCAGACAGATGCTGCGCTTGCCCCGGTTGACGGAGAAAAAGTACACCGACTCGTCAGCGATGTAGGGGGCGGTGGTGCGGGCCACGTCCCCATAAGGGGGGCGCTCCACCTTGATCACCTCCGCCCCCAGGTCGCGCAGGATCATGGTAGTGTAGGGCCCAGCGAGGACCCAGGTGACGTCCAGCACCAAGAGGCCCGCCAAGGGGCCAGAAGCAGAAGGGCCTTCCACCATGGCCGCCTTCTATCTTAGCAGGCCATGGGGAAGGCTGCTCCCGCCCCGTATCCCTATGCGGTGGGTAGGGCTACTGGGCGCTGGTGGAGAGGGTCAGACGCGGGCCTTCCTCCGTCTCCTCGGCGTCGATGATGGCATTGGCCAAAAGCTCGGCCACTTCCGGGGCCACCAGGAGGACGGGCGTCTCCCCGCTGCGGTAGACGTGGTCCCCCTCCCGCTCCTGGTCGAAGGCTAGCTCGAACCCTCCTCCCCTCTGCACCAGCCGGAGCACATCATCAGGCGACTCCGCCAGCTCCAGCTTGATCTCCTTGAGGAGTTCGGCCGCTCGCTCCGTCACCTTCAGAGCCATCCTCTCCTACCTCCTCTAGCCTGCCTTCCGCCCGAGAGCCCGCGGGCAGGCCGCACCTGGCTAAAGCAGGTGCTGCAGTACACAGGCCGATCCTGCCTGGGCAGGAAGGGGACCTGCGTCTGGGCCCCGCAACGGGCACACACAGCGTTATACATGGTGCGGGCGGATCCCCCCCTGGCCGCCCGCCGTGCCTGGCGGCAATCAGGGCACCGCTTGGGGTCCTGATAGCCGCGGCTGGCGTGGAACTGTTGCTCGTCGGCGGTGAAGACGAACGTCTTGCCGCACTCTACACACGTAAGCTCTCGATCCTGGTACACCACCCGATGACCTCCCTTGTCCTGCTCTCCTTCAAGCCTGGTCGCCCTTCGGTCATCGGGTGGCCGTGGGGGATAATCAGCGACCCGACGCCAGAAGCCTAACCCGGCTTTGTTTTATCATACCACACCCGTCCTCCCTTGGGAACCCCAGGACGGCTCCCGGGGCCCTTTGCCCTGTGTATAATTAAGGCCAGCGACGCATGAGCGAAGCCTTGGCAGCACGGGCCCTAGACTTTCTGCGGCGGCGGGGTCTCACCCTGGCCGTGGCTGAGGCCTCCTCGGGGGGCCTCCTGTCCCACCTACTGACGGAGGTGCCGGGCTGTTCCGATGTATTCCTTGGGGGCGTGGTGGCCTACCACAACCGCCTGAAGGAGATCACCGGCACCCCGCGCCAGGCCCTCGCCGCTCACGGGGCGGTGAGCCGGGAGGCGGCCCTAGCTATGGCCGCCGCCGTGCGCCGCTGGGCGGGGGCCCAGGTGGGCCTGGCCATCACCGGCATCGCCGGCCCAGGTGGGGGTACCACGGCCAAGCCTGTGGGCCTTACCTACGTGGCCCTGGAGACCCCCCAAGGGGCCTGGTGCTGGGAGCACACCTTCGTGGGCGACCGCTCCCAGGTGAAGAGGGCTTCCGCCCAGATGGCCTTAGAGCTCCTAGTACGCGTGCTAGAGGAAGAAGGTGATGGGCATGGCCATTGACGCCCTGAGCTTTCGCCGGGTTATGGGCCAGTTCCCTACAGGGGTGACCATCGTCACCACCAGGGTGGGCGATTACGTGCATGGGAGCACGGCCAACGCCTTCACCTCCGTATCCCTGGAGCCGCCTCTGGTGCTGGTATGCCTGGACCGCAAGGGCGATACCCACCAGCTGGTCGACAGGAGCGGCATCTTTGCCGTCAACATCCTAGGGCAGGACCAAGAGGAGCTCTCCCGCCTGTTCGCCACCAAAGGGGAGGGGCACGACCACAGCCTACGCCGGGTCCCCCACCGCTATGGGGCCACGGGGGCCCCCATCATCGAGGGGGCCTTGGCCTACCTAGACTGCGTGGTGGCCCACCGCTTCCCTGGGGGCGACCATACCATCTTCGTGGGAGAGGTAAAGGACGGGGCCATCATGCGGGAGGCCCCGCCCTTGGTCTTCTTCCGTGGCCGCTACGCCCGCCTGAGCGAGGGCGCCTAGGCCCCCCTCTCCACCACCATGGCGATGCCCTGACCGCCGCCGATGCATAGGGTGGCTAAGCCGCGGCGGGCCTGGCGGCGGCGCATCTCATAAAGCAGGGTCACCAGGATGCGTGCCCCGCTGGCCCCGATGGGGTGACCCAGGGCGATGGCTCCCCCATTGACGTTGACCCTCTCCCAGTCCCAGCCCAGCTCCCGTCCCACAGCCAGGGACTGGGCGGCGAAGGCCTCATTGACCTCGATGAGGTCGATCTGGCCCAGCTCTAGGCCAGCCCTCTCCAAGGCCTTGCGCACTGCCGGCACTGGCCCCATGCCCATGATGCGGGGGGGGACGCCAGCACTGGCATAGGCCCGCACCCAGGCCAGGGGCTCTAGCCCCAGCTCCTGGACCTTGCGGCGGGAGGCCAGCACCACCGCCGCTGCCCCATCGTTGATGCCGGAGGCGTTGCCGGCGGTGACCGTGCCCCCGTTGGCGAAAGCTGGGCGCAGGCGGGCCAGCTTCTCTAGGGAGGTGTCGGGGCGGATATGCTCGTCCCGCTCCACCTTACTGGGGCCCTGACGCCCTTGCACCTCCACCGGCACCACCTCCTCCGGGAAGCGCCCCTCCTCCCAGGCCCGGGCCGCCTTCATGTGGCTCTCATAGGCGAAGCGGTCCTGCTCCTCCCGCGATATCTCGAACTCGCGGGCAACGTTCTCCGCCGTGTGCCCCATATGACATTCCTCGAAGGCACACCACAGCCCGTCCTTAATCATGTGGTCCAGCACCTCCCCATGGCCCATGCGGTAGCCGAAGCGGGCCCTGGGCAAAAGATAAGGGGCGGCGGACATGTTCTCCATGCCCCCGGCCACCACCACCTCCGCCTGCCCCAGGGCGATGGCCTGGGCGGCCAGGGCCACGGCCTTCAGGCCCGAGCCGCACACCTTGTTCACGGTGGTGGCCGGCACCGTCTCCGGCAGGCCCGCCCACATCGCCGCCTGGCGGGCGGGGTTCATCCCCAGGCCGGCAGAGAGGACGTTGCCCATGATCACCTCCTCCACCTGATGGGGCTCCAGGCCCGCCCGGCGCAGGGCCTCGGCGATGACCACCGCCCCCAGGCGAGGGGCAGGGACATCGGCCAGGCTACCGCCGAAGGTGCCGATGGGGGTGCGCACAGCGCCAACGATGGCCACCTCTTCCATGCCGTCCCTCCCTTTTGAGGCTGGTTATCACCATCATACTGGCCTGGGCCCCCTCATTGCACCATGGCGTACAGGAAAAGACCGGCAGCAACCAGGGCCGCCAGCCGCAGTCGGCGGCCCAGGGCCACGGTGCGCATCCCCCCCAAGATGACCGCCGCCGCCACCAAGGGGGTAAGGAACACGCGCACTGGGTGCTCGGGGCGGAGGCCAGCTACCCCCAACATGGCATGCAGGCCCACAGCCAACAGGAAGGCCGCCACCGCCAGGAGGGCCACGCGACCATAGCTGCCGGACGTGCCCCTCGTCCCCCGCGGGGGCCCCCCGCTCCCCCCAGACATCCCTGCTTAGCGTAGGTACATGCCACCGTTGATGTCAAAGGTGGCCCCGGTGATGTAGTCCCCCTCGGCCACCAAGAAGCGGCACAGGCGGGCCACCTCCTCCGGCTTGCCAAACCGGCCCATGGGGATGCGGGCCAGGAGGTTCTTCTGCACCTCCTCTGGCAGGCTGGTGACCATGTCCGTCTCGATGAACCCGGGGGCGATGGCATTGACCGTGATGTTGTAACGGGCCAGCTCCAGGGCCACGGCCTTGGTGAACCCCACAATGCCCGCCTTGGCCGCCGCATAGTTGGCCTGGCCAACGTTGCCCATCTCCCCCACGATGGAGGACATGTTCACGATGCGCCCCCCACCCCGCTGGATCATGTGGGGCACCACCGCCTGCGTGCAATAGAAGATGCTGTCCAGGTCGGTGGCCAAAACCTCCCGCCACTCCTCGATGCTCATGCGGCGCAGGGTGCGGTCCCTGTTCACCCCAGCGTTGTTCACCAGGATGTCGATGCCCCCAAAGGCCTCCAGCGTGGCCTGTACCAGTCTCTGTACCTCATCGGGATGGGCCACCCCCGCCTGCACGCAGATGGCCTCACACCCTTGGTCCCGCAGCTGGCAAAGCAGCTCCTCGGCCAGCTCCTTGTGCTGATAGTAATTAATGGTCACCTTGGCCCCATGCAGGGCCAGCTCCCAGGCGATGGCCCGCCCCAGGCCCCGCGAGCTCCCCGTAACGATAGCTACCTTGCCCCCAAGACAGCTCATGCATTCCCCCCCGCTGACATACTGAGCGACTCCAATTTACGCCAACGGCAGGGCTTCATTCAAGACTCAAATCGATGGCGATAGATTCTATGGGGATTTTTTATATGACGGTGGGGGGGCGGTACTCGCCGAAGACGCGGCGCATGACGCCGCAGATCTCGCCCAGGGTGGCGTAGGTCTTGACCGCCTCCATAATGGGGGGCATGAGGTTCTCCGAGTCGTGGCAGGCCTCCTCCAGGCGGCGGAGGGCGGCCCGGACGCGGGCCTCGTCCCGTTCCCGCTTCACCCGCCGCAGGCGCTCCATCTGGGCCCGCTCGGCCTCCGGGTGGGTGCGGAAGATCATCTTAGGCCGCTCCTCTTCCAGGCGGTAGCGGTTGACCCCCACCACCACCCGTCGCCCCTCATCGATGGCCTTCTGTTGGGCGTAGGCCGCCTCCTGGATCTCCTGTTGCATGTAGCCGGACTCGATGGCCGCCACCGCCCCCCCCATGTCCTCTATCTTGTGCAGGTATTCCCAGGCCTGGCGCTCTAGCTCGCTGGTCAGCCACTCCACATAGTAGGAGCCCCCTAGGGGGTCTACGGTGTCGGTGACCCCCGTCTCGTAGGCGATGATCTGTTGGGTGCGCACGGCGATGCGCTGGGCCTCCTCGGTGGGCAGGGAGAGGGCCTCATCGTAGCAGGAGAGGGCCAGGGACTGGACGCCCCCCAGGATGGTGGCCAGGGCCTGGATGGCCGCCCGCACGATGTTCAGCTCCGGCTGCTGGGCAGTGAGGGTGGCTCCCCCAGTCTGGACATGGGTGCGGAACATCCAGGAGCGAGGGTCCTTGGCCCCATAGCGTTCGCGCATGAGGCGGGCCCACATGCGCCGTAGGGCCCGGTACTTGGCGATCTCCTCGAAGAAGTTGTTCTGGGTGTTGAAGATCCAGGAGATACGGGGGGCAAAGTCATCGATGTCCACCCCCCGCTCCAGCACGGCGTCGATGTAGGCCATGGCGTTGGCGAAGGTGAAGGCCATCTCCTGCACCGCTGTGGCCCCCGCATCCCGGATGTGGTAGCCAGAGATGCTGATGGAGTTGAAGCGGGGCATCTCCCGCGCACACCAGGCGATGAGATCGGCGGCCAGGCGTAGGGAGGGCCTGGGAGGGAATATGTAGGTGCCACGGGCCACATATTCCTTGAGGATGTCGTTCTGCACCGTGCCGGACACCCTGTCCAGGGGTATCCCCTGCTTTTCGGCCACGGCGGCGTACATGGCCACCAGCACCGCCGCCGGGGCGTTGATGGTCATGGAGGTGCTCACCTGGTCTAGGGGGATGCCGTCAAAGAGGGCCTCCATGTCCGCCAAGGTGTCGATGGCCACCCCCACCTTGCCCACCTCCCCCTGGGCTAGGGGGTCATCGGAATCGTAGCCTAGCTGGGTGGGGAGGTCGAAGGCCACCGAGAGGCCAGGTTGCCCCTCCTGCAGGAGGAACTTGAAGCGCTTGTTGGTCTCTTCTGCCGTCTCGTAGCCGGCGTACTGGCGGAAGGTCCACAGGCGCCCCCGGTACATGGTGGGGTGGATGCCCCGGGTATAGGGGTACTGGCCGGGGAAGCCGATGTCCCGCAGGAAGTCGATGTCGGCGATGTCCAAGGGGGTATAGAGGCGACGGGTCTCGGTGGAGCTGGTGCGGAACTCAACGTCTTCACGCTCCCCGCCCCGTTCCAGGGCCTTTTTAAGGGTGGAGCCCTCCCATCGCTCCAGCTCTTGGCGGATCCTTGTCAGGGCCTCCTTGTCGAACATGGCCCACCCTCCTTACGCTTCGGCCTTCACCTCGGGGAAGGAATGGGGGAGCCCGGCCTCCCGCTTGGGCACCAGCACTGAGCGCCGGAAGCGCATCACCAGCTCCCCGTGCTGGTTGTAGGCCCTAGTCTCTACGGTGACGATGCCCCGCTCGGGGTTGGAGCGGGACTCCCGCTTCTCCAGCACGGTGGTCTCGGAGTAGATGGTGTCCCCATGGAAGACGGGGCGCAGGAACTCGATCTTCTCAAAGCCCAGGTTGGCGATGGCCTTGCCCGAGATGTCCCGCACGCTCTGGCCCAGGGCGATGTCCACCACCAGGTTGCCCACCACCACGTTGCGCCCGAACTGGGTCTTCTTGCCATATTCCGCATCGATGTGCAGAGGGTGATGGTTCATGGTCAGCATGCAGAAGAGGATGTCGTCCATATCAGTGATGGTGCGCCCGGGCCAATGCCTATAGGTGGCCCCCACCTGGAAGTCCTCGTAGTAGCGGCCAAAGTCATAGTGCTCGGACACGGCTCTCCCCCCTATTCCCCAAACATGCGCAGGATGTTGCGGGCGATGACCAGGCGCTGGATCTCGTTGGTGCCCTCGCCGATGAGCATGAGAGGGGTATCGCGATAGTAGCGTTCCACCCGCATGTCCTTGGTGTAGCCCACGCCCCCGTGGATGCGCAGGGCCTCCAGGGCCACCTCCTGGGCCACCTCGGAGGCGAAGAGCTTGGCCATGCCGCCCCATAGGTCGGCCCGCTCCCCGGCGTCCTTCTTGGCCGCCGCCGCCCGCGTCAAGAGACGGGCGGCCTCCACCTTGGTGGCCATGTCCGCCAGCTTGAGCTGAATGGCCTGGTGTTCGGCGATGGGCCGGCCGAAGGTGACCCTCTGCTTGGCATATCTGATGGCGTCCTCCAGGGCGGCGGTGGCCACCCCCACGGCGCGAGCGGCCACATTGATGCGCCCTACCTCGATGCCGCTCATGATGTGCAGCCAGCCCTGCCCCTCCTGCCCGCCCAGGAGGTTGCTGGCCGGCACCTGGGCGTTCTCGAAGTAGAAGATGGTGGTATCGATGCCCTTATAGCCCAACTTCTGGATCTGGCCGCCTACGGTAAGGCCAGGGGTGGACGCCTTCTCCACCAGGAAGGTGCTCATGCCCCGGTAGGGAGGCTGGGCCTGGGGATCGGTCTTGGTGAGGACGGCGAACAGGTGGCCATAGATGCCGTTGGAGACGAACATCTTGGTGCCGTTAAGGACATAGATGTCGCCGTGGCGGCGGGCCACGGTCTGGATGGCCTGGAGATCGGAGCCGGCGTTGGGCTCAGTCATGCAGATGCCGCAATGGATCTCGCCGCTGGCCATGCGGGGCAGGAAGCGCTCCTTCTGGTCCTGGGTGCCAAAGGTCTTGATCATCCAGGAGAGGATGACGGTGCCGTTGATGATGCCCCCAAGGCTCATCCAACCGCGGGAGAGCTCCTCCACAATGGCCGCGTAGGTGACCAGGGAGAGGCCCAGGCCCCCATACTCCGGGGGCACGGCCACCCCGAAGATGCCCATCTCCTTCATCTTGCGCACCAGCTCGTGGGGATACTCGTCCCGGTGCTCCAGCTCGGAGGCGATGGGCATCACCTCCCGCTCCACAAACCGGCGCACCTGGGCCACGATCATCTGGTCCTCTTCTGAGAGGGTAGCCATGGTGGGCAGGGACATGCTTGCGCACTCCTTTCGCCGCCTGTCTGTGGTGCTGACCTCCAGTGTAAGGCCACCTCCCATCGATGGCAAGGACGGCCCTTGACCCTTCCCCCCCTCCCCCCTACACTGAAGGCCGAAGGCAGGCTAGCAGGGGGAGGGAGATGTTCTATCTGGAGAAGCAGAACCGGGTGGTCATCCCGCGCACCGAGCTCACCTATCCCGCCCACCAGATGCGGTTCCATGAGAACGCGGCCCGGGCCCCCGTAGACCACGTGATGGCCGATTTGGAGGACGCCTGCCCCTATGAGTTCAAGGGGGAGCCCAGCCGTAAGGTGACCGTAGAGGCCCTCAACACCGTGGACTTTGGAAACAAGGTGGTCACCGTGCGCCCCAACAACATCCGCTCCCCCTTCTTTTTGGGCGACCTGCAGGCAGTGATGCTTGGGGCCCCCGACAGGTTCCACGGCATCATCCTGCCCAAGGTGTACGGGCCGGAGGACATTATCTACGTCTCCCGCCTCCTGGACGACTTGGAAAAGGCAGGGGGCTGGACCACCAGGGTCCAGATCGAGGCCCTGATCGAGACCCCCCAGGCCCTGGTGCGCGCCTATGAGATCGCCACCGCCTCCGACCGCATGGCCGGGCTCATCTTCGGCATCGCCGACTTCGCTGCCGCCATCGGGGCCCGGGAGTATGTGGAGGACCAGCACAAGTACTTCCTCTACCCCAAGCAGGCGGTGGTGGTGGCAGCCAAGGCCGCCGGCCTACATGCCATCGACTGCGTCTACTTTAAGATCGTGCGTCGCGACACCCCGCCCGAGGAGGCGCGGCAGATCGAGGAGGGCCTGCGCCGCAAGAATATGGAGGCCGCCAACCTGGGCATGGACGGCTCCTGGATCATCCACCCCTCGCAAGCGGAGATCGTCAACGAGTGCTTCACCCCCACAGACGAGGAGGTGGAGAGGGCGCGGCGGGCCATCGAGGCCTACTACCGGGCTGGGGGCGGCTCCATCATCAACCCGGAAACGGGAGAGTTCGAAGACGACGCCACGGTCAAGGCCAAGCTCATGCTCCTGGCCAAGGCCGTGCAGGCGGGCAAGCTCTCCCAGGAATATCTGGACGAGCTGGCCCGCAAGTCGGCGGAGATCACAGGCTACAATATCCTACGGGTCATGCGGCGGGTGGCCTAGGGGCAGGGTCCAGGAGCACCACCGCCTCCCCGGTGAGCACCGGCTCCCCTTCCTGGTTCCAGCAGTCGGTACGCAGGGTCACCAGCCGCCGCTCGGGGTCGATGGCCTTTACCTCTGCCGCCGCCCGCACCCGGTCGCCGATGTACACGGGGCGCAGGAAGCGCAGGCTCTGGCTCACATAGATGACGCAACAGTGAGGGGCGAGCTTGGTGCCCAGGGCCGCAGAGATGAGCCCGGCAGTAAGCATGCCATGGGCCACGCACCGCCGGAAGCGGGTGCCAGCGGCGTAACCCTCGTCCAGGTGCAGAGGGTTAGTGTCCCCCGTCACCTGGGCGAAGAGGCGCACGTCCTCCCCTGTGACCTCCTTCTCCACCTCCACCCGGTGCCCCACCTTAATGCCGAAGAGCTCAGTCATGGCCCCTCCTAGGGTAGGCCTTTGAGACCTGGCCTAGGGGCCCCCACCAGGGCCACCATATTGCCCTCCGGGTGCCGGTTCTCATACATGAGCTGGTGAGCCAGCCCGATCTCCTCGAACTTGAACAGCCGCGAGGCCATGCAGGGGTCGATCTTCCCTTCCATGACCAGCTGGTTAAAGGCGTAGGCCTGCTCATCGTTGGCGAAGTGGGAGCCCTGTAGCCGCTTCTGGCGCATCCACAGGTAGCGGAGGTCCACCACCCCATTGTAGCCGGTGGTGCCGGCGCAGATGACCACCATCCCGCCCGTGTCGCACACGAAGATGGAGGTGGGGATGGTGTCCTCCCCCGGATGCTCGAAGACGATGCGGGGGTTACGCCGCTCGCCCACCTCCTCCCAGATGGCCCGCCCAAAGGCCCGGGCCCCCTCCAGCCAACGGTTGTAGGCCTCCCGGTCCGTCCAGTGGGGCATCATCCCCCAGTGGTTGAACTTCTTGCGATTGATGCATCCCTTGGCCCCTAGGCGCTGGCAAAAGGCGAACTTCTCCTCGCTGGAGACTACGGCCACCGGGATGCCCCCGAAGATCTTGGTGATCTGGATGCCCATGGAGCCTAGGCCTCCCGCCCCTCCCCACACCAGCACCACGTCTCCCTCCTGCACCGTATGGGGGGGCCAGCCCAGGAGCATGCGGTAGGCGGTGGCCCCCACCAGGGTAGGGGCGGCGGCCTCCTCCCAGGTGAGGTGAGGGGCCTTGGGCATGCACTGATGGGCCTGCACCTTGCAGAACTGGGCGAAGCTTCCCCAATTGGTCTCGTAGCCCCAGATGCGGGCCGAGGGGGCCATGATGGGGTCTCCCCCGGCCTTGATGTAGGGGTCTTCCGCGTCCCACCAGCCGCAGTGGATGACTACGTGGTCGCCTTCCTTCACGTTGCGCACGGCGCTGCCCACCGCCCATACGATGCCTGAGGCATCGGAGCCGCCGATGTGGAAGTCGGAGGGGTCGCCGTCCCGCTGCTGCACGGAGATGACGTCCACAGGGACGCCCAGGGCCGCCCATACGTTGTTGTAATTGATGCCCGCAGCCATCACATATACCAGCACCTCGTCCGGCTTGAGATCCCTGGGCACCTCCACCTTCTCTACCTGAAAGGCCGCGGTGGGCTCCCCGAACCGCTCCCGCCGGATCACCTGCGCATACATGTACTTGGGGACGTGACCCAGGGGAGGCATCTCCCCTATCTCATAGATGTCCTTCAGGAGAACCATAGACACCTCCTTACAAAGGTGAGTCCAGCTATAAAGCGTCCCCCAGTATAACGGAGGGTAGAGGGCCTTTCAAGGGTTAGGGGGGCGGCGGGTGAGGCGGCGGGTGGCCTCGGCGAACCGCTCCTGGTAGTCCTGACCCTGGCGGAGGGAGAGGTTGAGCTGGGCCTCCCGCTGGAAGGCCTCTCGGGCGTCCAGGGCCAGCTCCAGGACCTCTTTGGCCGCCGCTAGGGCCCGGGGGGAGTGGGCGGCCATCTGACCGGCCAGGGCCAGGGCCTGGGGCAGGAGCGCCTCTTTGGGCACTAGGCGGTTGACCAGGCCCATGGCCAGGGCCTCCTGGGCCTCCACCACGCGGGCGGTGAAGATGAGCTCCTTGGCCCGGCCCAGGCCCACCAGGCGGGGCAACTGGGCCGCCCCCGTCACCAGCCCGTATTCGGCGCCGGGGAAGCGGAAGCGGGCATGGGGGGAGGCCAGGCGCAGGTCGCAGTAGATGGCTAGCAGGGCCCCGGCGCCATAGGCGTAGCCATTGACGGCGGCCACTGTCGGCTTGGGGAAGCGCAGGGCTTGGGCCAGGGCCTGGGCCACCAGGGCCCCCACTTGGGGATCGGCTACTGCCTGGGTCATGTCCGCCCCCGCACAAAAGGCGCGGTCGCCCTGGCCGGTGATGACTAGGGCTCGCACCACGGGGTCCTGGGCCAGGTGGCCCAGGGCCGAGGCCAGTTCCTGGGCCATTAGGGAGTCCATGGCGTTGTGGCGGTCGGGCCGGGAAAGGCGCAGCAGGGCCACCAGGCCCGTCCTCTCCAGCGTCAGCCTCTGGTATTCCATAGGCAATAAGGGGGCCTGGGGGAGAGGGCCCCAGGCCCCACACCTCCACTAGATGGAGAGGATATGCACGCTGAGGGCGGCGGCCTCGCCCCTCACCATGCCGCCCCCGTTCTCGGTAAGGCCCACCTTGGCCCCCTCCACCTGGCGAGCCCCGGCCTCGCCCCGCAGCTGCCAGAAGATCTCGCAGATCTGGGCCACGCCGGTGGCCCCGATGGGGTGGCCCTTGGCCAGGAGGCCGCCGCTGGTGTTCACCGGCTGCTTGCCTCCCAGCTTGGTGTGGCCGCTACGGATAAGGGACGGCCCCTCCCCCGCAGGGCAGAGGCCCAGCTCCTCATAGATGATGAGCTCGGCAGGGGCGCTAGCGTCGTGCACCTCCAGGACGTCCAGGTCCTTGGGCCCTACGCCGGCCCGCTCATAGGCCAGACGAGCGGCCTCCTCGGTGATCCCCGGCTCCCCAGGCTGACGGTCGCGCCCGGAGACCAGCACCGAGGCCCGCACGAAGACGGGCTTGGAAGTGAACTGGCGGGCCTTATCTGCGGCCACCAGGACCACCGCCGCCGCCCCGTCGCTTATGGGCGAGCACATGAGGCGGGTGAGGGGCTCCACCACCAAGGGGGCATTAAGGATGTCCTCGATGGTGTAATCGCCCCCGTACTGGGCCTTGGGGTTCAGGGAGCCGTGGTAGAGGTTCTTGACCGCCACCCGGGCAAAGTCCTCCTTGGTGGCCCCTGTCTGCTGCATGTAGCGGCGGGCAAAAGCGGCGTAGAAGTCCATAAACATGCTGCGTCGCTCCCCAGCCCCCTCCTCCACCGGCGGCATGCCCCCCTGGGCCTTCTCCTTGGCCTCCTGGGCCCGACGGGCCATCTCCTGCACCCACTCCACGTCCACGGCGGCCCCAATGGCCTGGAAGGAGCGCCGCTTGTCTTCATGGGTCAGCTTCTCCATGCCCAGGACCAGGGCCACATCGTACAGCCCGGAGGCCACATACAGCCAGCCCAGGTGGAAGGCGGTGGAGGAGCTAGCGCAGGCGTTCTCGGTGTTGATGACCGGGATGCCACCGATGCCCATCTCCCGCAGCACCACCTGACCCCTGATCATCTCTTGGCCGGTGATGAGGCCGGCGGTGGCGTTGCCCACTACCGCCACCTGCAGCTGGGACTTGTCGATACCCGCCGACTGCAGGGCCCCCTCCACCGCCTCGCGGGCCATGTCTTTCAGGCTCCGGTCCAAGAACTTGCCGAACTTGGTCATGCCCGCGCCAATGATGGCTACGTCCCTCATGCCAGCAAACCTCCTTCGCCCGATGCCTTCCGCCCCATTATACCACGCTTCCCCTGGCCTATTCCTGGCCCGCCGCCCGCTGGTAAAGCTCCTCCATCTTCTCCAGGGTGAGGAGGCCGTTGTGCACGGCCACCACCCGCCCCTGAGGATCCAGGAAAACGCTTAGGGGCATGCCGATCCCCCGATAGGCGGGGAAGAGGTCATCTGTGGGGTCGGCCAGGGAGAAGGTGAAGGGGGAGGACCCCTCGCCCAATCCCAGCTCCTGCAGAAAGCGACGGGCCCTCTCCGGAGGCTCGGCCCGGTTGATGCCCAGCACCACCAGGTCCGGGTGGGCCTGACGCAGGCGGGCAATGTCCGGGAGCTCCTCCTTACAGGGGCCGCACCAGGTGGCCCAGAAGTTCAGGTATACGGGATGGCCCCGGAAATCGCTCAGGCGTACCCGTCGGCTGCCGTCCAGGGTGGAGGCCTCAAAATCGGGGGCGAACCGGCCAGGCTCCGGCCCTACCTTGTAGTCGGTGACCCCAGGCGGGGGGCCAGACTCCACCAAGCGTGCCGCCTCCAGGCCCCCTTGCTGGCCCAGGTAGCCGGTGGCGGCCAGGGCCCCCAGCACGGCGGCCACAATGACCGCTATGCCCAAGAGGGCCAGCATCCTGCTTCTCAGGTCCCAGCGCACCGCTGCACCTCAGAGCTTGGAGCCTAGG
>FWWL01005050.1_pt1 | contig 21266 bp, 19 predicted proteins | sample 2228331 | NCBI WGS metagenome assembly FWWL01 (sample SAMEA103939775, study PRJEB20133) | metagenome | reverse complement strand
ATGGCACTTACAAGTTTCTGCTGAATGCCCTCTTCTATCCGGAAGGAAAGTAAAAAAGCTGAGAAAAGCACGGCGGAGAAAGGAAAGGGTTGAAGGATAAGCGGTTCTGACAGGATTTAAATCAGAAAAATAGCTGATCAGTTAGAGATTATTGGCGCAGATGGCCAGAATGATTTCCTCTTTTCGGCGATTTAAGTTAATTGGTCGAAAGAGTAAATACAGCTCTGGCTCTTTATCTTCAAGTTCAGCGTTGATTCAGGTGCCGCGTAGAGATTGGCACTGCCTCCAGAATAATACGATATATGAACGATAGTTCATATTTTTGCTATCCGGATATAAGGTGTAAGACTCGGGATAGAATGTTTGATAAATTTTTTATGGTGAATGATATAATCTGATGAAAATCGGTGAGAATCGGCGAGAGGTGATTTATGACGATTATAAGATTCCGTGAAGATGGGGTTATAAAAACTGGTTCAGCTATTATTGTTATGCTTTTAATACTGGCCAGGCCGGGTCTGGCTAAGGAGCAGTTCCGGGGACGGCTTCTTACCCAGAGAGCACCGGTGGAACCTCCTGCTGTCGACATCTTGATAGAGGTGGATTCATGGACCGCTCCTGAAGAGATTCTGCAGATGGCCGAAACACTGTCCAGATCAGGAGATGAGGCATTTCTGAATCTATTCAACTCCGCTAAAAAAGGAGTTGTCCGCTTTCTTTATGCTCGCGGTTATAATTTAACGATTCACATGGCCCAGATGAGAGAGGAGGCTGATGGCAAGAAGAACGTAATCCTGGTTTTCAGGAAGGAACCCTGGTCTCAGGGAACCCAGATGGGCGTCGGTCGGTTTTACTTCATGGTGATTGAACTCACACTGAATGAGAAGGGTAGAGGTGAGGGCAGATTTTACGAGGACGCTCAGATTCAGTTTGACCTGGTTAACGGCAGGGTATTTCTACAGGAATACGGGATTTCCCCGAAGATAATTGCTTCGGTGCAGGAAGTAAAGAAGAAATAATTCTCCGGCGATAAGAATTCATATCAGAGAGGAATTATAAACTCAACAAAGTCCCGAATATGATATAATCAAAACGGCAGCCGTGCTAAGCGGGGAGCTAGCGGTGCCCTGTACCCACAACCCGCTCCAGTGGGGCTGAATTCCCGGTCGAGGCTGTCAGTCTTCTGGACAGGATCGTTTCCCGGGGCGATGAAGGTTCGGGACCTGCGCAAGGAGCCGGCTTCGAACCCCGCCAGGACCGGAAGGTAGCAACGGTAGGAGTCGGGCTCCTGTGTGGCAGTCAGCCCGGCCGGAGCTTTCGGGGGCGAAGCCCGCAGGGGACGAGCAGTCGACACCGGGTGCACGGCTGCTGTTTTATTATTGATCGTAAGCCACAGTTTTCAGAAAAAGATAGGTTGTTGATGACTCAATACAACCGGCGACCTCAGTTTACCACAAATGCCGGTTATTATTTTATTGTCTAACGAGACCTGGACAATTATGCAGGATAGAGCTTCGCCCGGTTTTCATGCCTGCCGGCGGGTGATCTTGGGCTCCGATTCCTGCTGATTTTTTGCTTTAATTGCTGCCTATTATCCCTGATTCCTGAACCGTGATTTCCAGAATCTAATGCTCTTGAAAACATCCCCTGATAATTCTGAGATGACATCTGAAGGTATGTTTAACATCGAACTGAACGCTTAACCAATAGATTGAAAATTAAAAGGATGAAATTAAGAAAATCTATTCATCCTTCAAGCTTGAGGAGAAGTGGCTTCTTGATACCGGCAAGCGTGAATTAATCGAAAGAGGTTTGTTTGATATAACCCGGTTGGTCGTGGGTTCTGAAGGAGATGTTTACCTTCTGAATTCAGGAAGCAGGGGCGATATGGTTTTTGCAGTCGATAAAACAGGTCAGCTGCAGAAAAGCTTTGCCCGACAGGGGCAGGGACCGGGAGAGCTGGAAAGACCTGCTGAAATATTTCTGACAGCCGATGGCCATATTTTTGTTCTGGATCCTGTCAGGGGGAAAATAGCTATTTATAACAAAGAAGGTATCTTTTTAAATGAGATTAAAAGTCCGCCGCTGATGTTTTTCGTGCAACCGTTGTCCGGCGGAAATTATCTGGGAGTGGAAACAATTTATGGAGTTGAGGTAAAAAAATGGGGCTTTGTCCTGAATTTTTATGATTCAGAATTCAGGAAGGCCAATGAACTTGACAGAATTGTCTATATGAATCCACTAGTTGAAAAAAAAGTGGAAGCAACTCCCCATAGCATTATCTGCCAGGTTTCGGGGGACAGAATATATTCTGCTTACCCGGAAAGGGGCTATGAATTTCTGGTTTATAATCTGAGAGGGGAACTGATAAAAAGAATTAAAAGGAGCTTCAGGAAAAGTACTGACCTGACAGATTATAAGAGGATAATTGATAGAGATATCGGCAACCTGAGCGGATTCGGGGTGTCTTTTGTCTATCCGGAATACGCTCTGCCGTTCTATTCATACTTTACTGATGAAAACGGATACCTATTTATGATGACTTTTAAACCGGGAAACAGGGAAGGCGCAGTCATTTATGAAATTATCAGTCCTGATGGCAAACTGGTTAACACTGTCAGTCTGGGCCCTTCCTTCTCCAACTCCGTCATCCTGGCAAAGGTGTTCAATCAACAGCTCTATTTAGTTAAAGAAAAAGAATCAGGTGAGAAAGAGCTCATAGTTTACCGGATATATTAAGAAGGAACTCCATTAGCTGTAATTACCCGGTTTCATAATTTTTATCTGCTGTATCTCGTCCGGATCGGGAAATCGATTTTGACCGCTAAAAGTATAGGGATGTTGAGTATGATTACATGTAAGGCATCTCAGACATTGTTATAATTAGATAAATTTTCAAATTAAGATGGCACTGCTCTTGACAGATTATTTTTTGGGGATTATATTTCTGACGAAATGAGAACTGAAGAGAGACAGAAAAAATCCCTGGAGCAAAAATTGGCTGTCATCTCTTCAATCCTGCCTCTTTTAACCATCCCTCAATCTTTCAATAATAATTTCTTCAATAACGTCCCCTTCTAAGGGGACGTGTCTGATTTATAGCCATCATCATATTTCCTCATCAGCTTTTTAAATTATTTGAAATTTAGAAATCACCGGAGGTTAAAAAATGATGGATATTACCCGTCTGCTTGAAGATATAAGTTCAACCGAGCTTCGTCTGGCCATTCAGGTTCAGACGAAACTGATCAGCCTGATCAGGGAATTTTTGTTAAGGGAAAAATTTGTTGAGCTGCTGCCTGTTATCATCTCGCCGATCACCGACCCGCTGACCGATTTCCGGGTAAGGGGAGAGGTGGAATGTTATGGGTACAAATACCAGATTACGAAGAGCATGATTTTTCACAAACAGACGGCGCTCAAAGCTTTTCCCAGAATTTTTTGCTTCTCGCCGAATGTGAGAATTGAACCTGCTGAAAGACAGAAAAGCGGGCGTCACCTGATCGAGTTTGTTCAGTTAGACCTGGAAGTAAGAGAAGCCACCCGCGAGGAAATCCTCGGGCTGGGCGAGAGGCTCTTTTCATACGTGATTGAAGGAATAAGAAGGGAAGCGGAGGAGGAACTCACCCTGCTCGGGAGAAAACTGCCCGCCTTCAAGCCTCCTTTTGAAAGGATTACATACGAGGAGGCGGTCAGAGAATTTGGCCAGGATTTTGAATTAAAACTTTCATCCGCCAGGCAAGAGCCCGTCTGGTTGCTGGATTTCCCGCTGGAAGTCAGGGAGTTTTATGACCGGGAATATGATAACAGGCCGGGGGTGCTGGTTGACATGGACCTGATTTATCCTGAAGGTCACGGTGAAGCCCTTTCTGGCGGAGAACGAGAGTACCAGGTTGAGAGAATTCAGGAACGAATAAGGAAAAAGGGAATAGACCCTGAAGCCTATGCCATCTATCTGAGGCTGGCGGAAAGCGGTCTATATCCATCAGCCGGGTTTGGTTTTGGAATTGAGAGGCTGACCAGGTTCGTTTGCGGTCTGAAGGATATCGGCCGGACAAGGTTATTTGCCAAAAAACCCGCCCAGTTTTCTCTGTAACGTGTGCAGATGAATTCTACGGTCAGGCCAGTTCTTCCAGAAGTTTTCTGATGGTTTCCCGGGCTTTTTCGTCAGGAGGAAGAAGTGGCAGGCGGCAGGGACCTCCGTAATAACCCCGCAGGTCAAGCGCGAATTTTATACCTGGAATGCCATAGGTTTCGGTAAGCGCCCGATTGAGTGGTATCAGCCGGTACTGGAGCTTCCGGGCTTCTTCCCGGTTTCCGGCCTGGTAAAGCTCGTACAGTCTGACGCACAGCTCTGGCACCACGTTGGCCAGCGCCAGAATGGCGCCGCGGGCTCCCATTTCCAGTGCCGGATACAGAATGCTTCCCGAGCCGGTAAGATATACAAACTCCGGCGAAACCCGGCTGACGACCTCTCCGAGATAGGCTAAGCTGCCGCCGCTTTCCTTAAGGCCGATAATGTTCTGATGGCTGGAAAGTTCGACTACCAGCTCCACCGGCAGCCAGATCTGAGTATTCTGCGGAATGTTATAAAGTATCACCGGTATTTTAACCCTGTCGGCCACCTCGGTGTAATAGGCTTTGAGAGCTTCATAATTCATACGGCTTTTATAATAGTAAGGCGGCTTGATGAGAGCGGCTCCGGCTCCAGCTTCTGCCAGTCTATTGGTAAGCTTAACGGTCCATTCGGCCGAATCTCGTCCGGTTCCGGCGATTATGATTCTGTCGCCTGGAGCGGCTTTCCTGGCTTCTCTCACCAGCAGTTCCGACTCCTCGTCGTCGACAAACGGAGCTTCGCCGGTTGAGCCCATTACCACGTAGCCGGCCAGCCCGGTCCGGTTGAATTTCTGGATATTTTCCCTGAACTTTTCAAGGGCGATTTTCCCGCCTTCAAAAGGAGTGGTCAGAGCGGCAAAAATTCCTTTGATGGCTGTTTTCATTCTGATTCTCCTGAAATAAAATTCATGAGTTATTGAGAGATCGTGCTTTATTCCTCATCACTTCGATTTCTATTTCCCGCAGGGTCCTTTCGTCCAGGCCGAAATAATGTCCGATTTCGTGAAGAAGAACTTCTTCAATTCTTTCCTGGACCTGATCTTCATTCTCGCAGAGGCTCTCAATCGGCACCCTGTAGAGCACAATGACGTCGGGCGGAACATTTCCGTAGTAAGACCCCCGATGCTTTAAGGGCACACCGTGGTAAAGCCCCAGCAAATTCTGTCCCGGTGGGGGATAGTCTTCGACCAGCACCGCTACATTCTTTATCTGTTGGGCAAACCGCCGGGGAATATTCTTCAGGGCTCGTTCCACCAGTTCCTGAAATCTCTCCCGGCTCAAACGAATCATGCCGTTTTCCTCGAGCTAAACCGATGAATATATCGTAGCCGAAATATGAGAAATATCAAAGCTTCGATTCAGAAACTCTCCGGGCACAGTTAGTTTTAGTTAGAATGTTATAAACCCTGGTTGAAGGTGAGCACCTTTCCTGATCAATGGAGTGATTTCCGGAATTTAAGACAGTCTGGCGCCGGTTGTTCATAAAGAACTATTTCTCTATACCCTTTCTGGCCCTGACTCCCTTTTCGTAATAATGCTTGCGGCAGACCATTTCGGTCACCAGGTCTGCCCTTTGCAGGAAAGACTCAGGCGCATAGCGGCCGGTGAGAACCACCTCGACGTCTGCTGGCTTACGGTCTAGAAACTCCAGCACCTGTTTCTCCTTAAGCAGACCGAGATTTACAGCCACGTTCACTTCATCCAGCACAATAATCTGATATTTCCCGGAAAGCATCGCTTCCAGGCATTTTTTCAATCCATCTTCGGCCAGTTTATAGTCTTCTTCCTCAAAATCTTCGGTGATTTTCAGAAACTTCTTGCGACCGAACTGTTCTATGGTGATCAGACCGGAAAGTTTTCTGACCGCCAGAATTTCCCCGCTTGGCTGCCCTTTGAGAAACTGTCCGAAGTAAGTCCTGAAGCCGTGACCGGCTGCTCTCAGCGCCAGACCGAGCGCCGCGGTGGTTTTTCCTTTGCCTTCTCCGGTATAGACCTGAATCAACCCCTGGAATGAAGCCGAAGAGTTCTTTCTGTTGTTCTGTTCCTTAAGATCTTTCTTTCCCTTGCTGGTTTTTTTCGTTTCCATATTATGCTCGCCGCTTATTTGTATACTTCCGGGCAGAAGAACAAAAAATATTATAAGATAGAACTTGAGTCAACTTTTTATCCTGTGCTATAAGGGAAGGTGCCCGCTTGAAAGAAAGGCAATATGAGCGCAACCATTAAAAGAATGAAAAAGCTAATCGAAGAAGCTCATAGGAGGATAAGGCATTATGCCCTCTGGACTCCTATGTCTGACTCCCTCGAGCTTTCTGAATCGCTTCACGCTCAGGTTTGTTTCAAATGGGAAAACACCCAGCCGACCGGCTCTTTCAAGATAAGAGGAGCCGCCAACAAAATCCTGGCTAACATCGCCCGCTGCCGTCAGCGAGGGGTGGTGGCCGCTTCCACCGGAAATCATGGACTGGCCACCGCCAGTGTCTGCGAACAGGAAAGGCTGGACCTGGAGCTGTTTGTACCCCGAACCATTTCTGAGGTGAAACGTAAATATCTTGAGCAGTACGGCGTGTCACTTAGAATGATTGACGGTCCCTGTGAACTGGCTGAAAGGCTTGCCCGTCATGAGGCTGAGCTCAAAGGCCGTGTGTTCGTCTCTCCTTACAACGATGAACTGGTCATTGCCGGTCAGGGAACCTGTGGTCTGGAAATATGGGAAGACTGGCCACAGGTGGAAGAAGTGGTTGTGCCGGTTGGCGGGGGCGGCCTGATTTCCGGGATTGCCTGTTATCTTAAGGAGAAAAATCCGCGCATCATCATAACCGGGGTTGAACCTGAGAATACCGCCTACGTAAAACATTCGCTTGAGGCGGGGCGGGTGGATAACAGTTTCGGGGAAAAGCCAACCGTTGCCGATGCCGTCTCGGGCGGGCTGGAAGAAGATTCCATAACTTTCAGTTTTATTCAGAAATACGTGGACAGAATGCTGACAGTAACAGAAAAAAGTATCATCCAGTCGATAGTTTTCTGTCTCCAGCATCACCGCTATCAGGTCGAAGGAGCCGGAGCTCTGGCCCTGGCGGCTCTCAGGTCCTATCCGGAGCTTTTTTCCGGCAAAAAGCTGGTGGCCGTGGTCACCGGCGGGAATATAGAAGACAGCTTCTGGGAAAAGCTTATTTTTGCCAAATAAAATCGGAAAATAATCAAATGCAACTGAGAAAAATCAGCAAAAGCCAGCGTCTTATTAAATGGTTTATTATGATTTTAATGATAGCCGGCCCGGTTCTTACAGGGTGCAGAGAAAAAGCGGAAAAACCTGAGGGTGACGGTCAGAGCTTTGCTGTCGGTGTGATCATGGCTTACGATTCCCCAACTTCTGAGGAGGCGCTGCGCGGCCTTGTGGACAGGCTTGAGGAATATCGCAGGTTGAGCGGCAAAAACATAAAAATTGCCGTCAGGCGAGCCGGAGGCCGGGTTGCTGCGCTGCCGGAAATCGTCAGAGAACTGGCTGTTGATTGTGACCTGCTGGTTCCGGTGACGACTCCTGCTTTGCAGGCCGCCATGATAGCTTCGGATGAAAAGCCTGTAGTTTTCTGTTCTGTGGCCAATCCTTATATCGTCAGAGCCGGGAGGACGGTCGTTGACCATGATCCCAGGGTAACCGGAGTTTGTTCCACCGCCCCCATCAGGCAGGTGCTGGAACTTATCAGCCAGGTGCTTACGGGAAAAAAGAGGATCGGAACCATCTGGACTCCTTCGGAAATCAACTCCGAATATTACTGGCAGATGATGAGAGAAGCGGCTGGAGAACTCGGACTGGAAATGGTGAGCCAACCGATAAACGGGGCCGGGGATATCGTCCAGGCCATTCAGTCGCTCATGCGGGAGAAAGTTCAGGTGCTGTTTCCCGTTTCCGATAACACCATAAACGCAAATTTCAGGCTGGTGGCCAGCCTGGCTGACGAAAATCGACTTCCGCTGTTTGCCGCTTTCTCCTCGGGTGCCGAACTCGGAGCCTGTGCTTCGATGGGTTTTGGATTCTATGAAATAGGTCAGAAGGCGGGGGACCTGGTGCTCAGAATCTTGAACGGGGAAAACCCGGCCAGAATACCATTTCAGTACGTTGACCGGGTGATATTTCTGATCAACGAAGGAGCAGCCGCGCGCCAGGGGGTCAGATTTCCGCCTCAGCTTTTGAAGAAAGCCGACCGGGTTCTGAGAGATTCTGCCGGAGAAAAAAGCGCTTTAGCTTCAGAATAGGAGAGTCAAGAATGAGGAAATTTCGTTTTTTGAAATACTTTATCCCGGGATTGATATTCCTTTTACTGGGAGTTTTTTTGTTTGTTTACATTATTTTTCGTTCTTCAATTCCGGTTCCGAAAGATACCCTCTCCATCCCGGGGTTAAAATCTCAGGTAACCGTCAGGTGGGATAAATGGGGTATTCCGCACATCAAAGCTGAAAATGAACATGATTTGTTTATGGCGGCCGGTTACATCCAGGCGAGGGAAAGACTCTGGCAGATGGAATTGCTCCGCCGGCTGGCTAACGGAAGGCTGGCGGAAATCCTGGGAAAGCCCGGTTTGAGTTATGACCTGCGCAGCCGCACGCTCGGTTTTCCGGTGGCCATTGAAAGAGATTATCAGAAACTCCCGGAAGAAGTGAAAATGCTCCTGGCCGCCTATGCCCGCGGGGTGAATGCCTGGATGGAAAGCCGGCGCTGGAACTGGCCACCTGAATTTATCGTCATTAGATTCCGGCCTGAGCCCTGGAAAGTCGAAGACACTCTTTCCATCAAATATGTACTGGCCATGAGCCTGGCGGCCGACCTGAGTTCGGAAATAGCCAGGATGAACATCATGAAACTGAGCGGTCGAAGCGGCCTTGAACTGCTGGAACCTGGAATTGATTTTGCGCCGGACCCTGAAGTCAGGCTCGATATCTTGAGTCTCAGTCAGGTCGAGTCGCCGGCGGTTATGGGTTCCAATAACTGGGTTATATCGGGTGAACTTACCGAGAGCGGGAAGCCTTTGCTGGCAAATGATCCCCATCTTCTGATTTCGCTACCACCCATCTGGATGGAAATCGACCTGGAATGTCCGGAATATAAAGTTTCGGGTGTTACCATACCGGGAGTACCCCTGGTGGTCATCGGCCATAATCAACATATCGCCTGGGGTGTTACCAATTCTTACGTGGATGTTCAGGATATCTACGTGGAGAAGGTCAACTGGAACGAGGAATCTTATTTCCGGAACGGAGAGTGGAAACCTTTTAAGTTCCGGCATGAGGTCATCAAAATCCGCGGGAAGAAAGATCCATACGCCATAAACATTCGCTGGGTGGAAGAAGGTCCGATGCTAAATCCCTTCTATCTTAACTGCGAGATGCCGATAAGTCTGCGCTGGACAATTTACGATGGTGATCAGACGGTGGTAGGCCTGTATCTCATAAATAAAGCTCGTAACTGGGAAGAATTCTGCCGCGGAGCGCGGCTTTTTGAAAACCCTTCCCAGAATTTCGTTTATGCCGATGTTGAGGGCAATATCGGATATTATCTTTCGGGGAAAATTCCGGTCAGAAAAAAGGAAACGGCTGTTTATCCCTATCCCGGCTGGAGGGATGATGCCGTCTGGGCCGGTTGCCTGACTGAAGAGGACAAACCCAACCTGTTCAATCCACCGTCGGGGTTTATCGTTACCGCCAACAGCAACCTTTATCCGGAAAATTATCCTCACTATCTCGGTTTTGACTGGATATCCTCTGACCGAAAGGAAAGAATCGAAGAGCTCATCAGGACTGGCGGCAAACACTCGGTCGAAAGCATGGTGAGGATACAGAACGATGTCCATTCACGGAGGGCGGAAAGGGTGAAGAAGGTTCTCGGCGGAATCCAGCTTGGTGACCCGGCGGCCGAAGAAGCCCGAAAACTCCTGATTCAGTGGGACGGCCAGGTCAGGGAAGGGCTGGCCCCGGCCATTTTCGAAGTTTTCTGGGATGAGCTTCAGCGGTTGACCTTTGAGGATGATTTTCATTCTTATTACCGTCAGATATCTGACTATTTCCGGGCGAAGGAGGCTGGTCTGGAGAGAATTCTTGATCATCCAGACGCTCGCTGGTTCGACATAAAAGGAACGGCAAAAACAGAAACCAGGGATGAGATGATAGAGATGGCGCTGCTCCGGGCGCAGCAGTTTCTTAAGAAAAAGTTTGGTGCCAATCGGGAAAAATGGGACTGGGCGGTTCTCCACCGTCTGTCTTACCGTCATCTTCTCGGGCAGAAATGGTTTCTGGGATTTTTTAATGCCGGAAGCTATTCGATGATCGGAGACGGCACCACCGTCAGGGCGAGTTTCTCCACCGAAGGGTTTGAGACGGCCGGAGGAGCTTCCTGTCGCCTGATCGTCGATTTCTCCGACTTCGACAGGTCGCTCTCGGTTATCACTTCGGGACAGAGCGGTCATTTCCTCAGCCCTCATTACCGTGATCAGATTTCTCTTTATCTGAACGGCCTGTATCATCCCTGGGCTTTTTCCGAAACGGCCATCAGTCAATTCTTAAAAAAGGAAGAAAAGCTCATCCCGGCAAAATCCGATAATTAAGAACCTCAAACTTCAGAATAGACGGGGCCAGAGGTCCGGCTATTTAAGAAGCGTCAACCGCTTTTATATGATCTTCTTCTCTACTGGAATAAGCTCCTGACCACCTGGAAAACTTTCAGGTTGCTACGGCCAGGCGAATAAATTGTTTCTGCACATTTGGAAATTTTAGAAAACAGGCAGCCGGATCATTTGTTTTTTTGTTTAAGACCGGAGCAAAACCTGGATTGTTGATATCCGTCAATAATTAAATCGTAAATTAAATGGCAAAAAGCGACCGGCCCTTTCCTCTTACGGTGGACTTCATGGCCAGCTTTATGGCCTCTGATGCCTTCTGGCAGGCGGCAGCTAGCTTCTCTCCCCGGGCGAGAAAACAGAGTATAGCAGATGAGAGGAAACAACCGGTGCCATGAACATCGACCGGAATTTTTTTCTTTTTAATCTCATATATCTTCTGACCGTCGTAAAGAACATCCACGGCTTGATCTCTCAGGTGACCGCCTTTGATCAAACAGGCTCCCTCTATCATTTCGGCAAGGCTTCTGGCCGCTTCGACCATTTTTTCTGGCCGGTCTATTCTTCTGCCAAGAAGGAGGGATGCTTCGGCCAGATTTGGCGTTAACAGGGTGATTTTTCCTTTTATTAACTTCAGGAAGTGTTTCAGGTTTTCTTTTTCCAGGAGCCAGCAGCCTGAGGACGAACGGAAAACCGGGTCCACCACCACCGGGATCTGCTGGCTTGCCAGCAGAATTTCCTCTATCGCTGGAAAAGCTTTCCGGCTTCCGAGCATGCCCAGCTTGAGTCCATCCGGGCGGAAATCAGCCGTTAATTTTCTGTACTGTGTGAGGATAAACTCCGCAGGCAGGTCAAGATATTCATAAACCCGGCGGGAATTCTGGACGGTGACCGAGGTCAGAACGGCCAGACCGTAGTAGCCGAAACGACCGAAAACCCTGAGGTCCAGCGTGGCTCCTGCCCCGGACGTCGGGTCAAATCCGGCTACTGTCAGAAGAAATTTTTTCATGAAGAAATTTTAACCTAAAACATATGATAATTACAGCCAGACGGGTTCGGCCGGAGCCATTTTTCAGGCTGATTCAATGTGGTAAAATTTAACACATGAAAGCCAGATTTCATGCTTTCATTTCAGGCAGGGTTCAGGGGGTGGCCTTCAGGTTTTTTGCCCGGCATGTGGCCAGTACTCTCGGTATCACCTGCTGGGTACGCAATCTTCATGATGGCCGGGTGGAAGTGGTGGCTGAAGGGGAGAAGGATAAGCTTGAGCTTTTTCTGGAAGAATTGAAAAAGGGCCCGCGGCTGGCCAGAGTTGACCATGTTGATTGCCTCTGGGAAGATTATCGCGGGGAATTTTCCGATTTTTCGATTAAGTTTACCGCCTATTAAGCTTTCTCAGCCGGTGTTTTTTTTCCCGGTCAGAAATTTCTGGCGGCATTCTTCCGAACAGAAATAATAAACCTGGCCCTTCCAGGTCTCTTTCAGGGCTTCCTCTTCCGGGATGTAAGTGTTGCAGATTTCGTCCTTTACCATCCGCTTTCGCGGAAGGGAATCAGCCGTGGACCGATCTTTTCTTGAGGGCTGGCCGATCGACTGAAAAAACCTGACGATCAGGTAGATTAGATAAAGAAGCAGAGCAAGAAAAATCAGTCTGAGCATAGGCATAAAATTTACTCAATAATGAAGCTTCTGTCAAACACCTGAGGTTAACCGGCGGGCTTGCCTATGAGCCCGGAAACGTTTATATTCTCAATGAAAATGATCGAATGCCTGCTGCCGGAAAAGCTCTGCTCTCTCAGAAAAAAAATACGCCGGACAATGGCTGAAAGCTCCAACCGGCAGAATTCTGAAACTTTTTCCTTGTGGTGGCAAACTCCAGGTTCGCCCGCGGTTCAAACAATCAGCGAGTTGCGCGGAGAATTTGTGTCTGATCATGCCGGGAGCAAACTTTTCGAACTGATCTGGGTGGTGGAAGAACTGGCTGCCTGCCGGCCGAAGGCTGCGCTGCGACTGGCGGTAGAAACAGGTCTGATAAACCCGGTGCTGAAAGAAGAGCGGTGTGGGGAAGTTCCTGAAAAACCGTCGCCGGTGGGCTCGGCAGGTCCCGGTCTCGATTTAAGATTTAACCATCTTTTTCTGGCGCCGCCGCTCAGTTTGAGTCTGAGGATGCTCGGAAGGCTGGCACAAAATCCGGTCGACAGATTGCTGTTTCCTGTGTTCAGCTGCGGTCCGGTCGATAAATTCCTCGTTCCGGTGCCTGATGGGTACTCGGCCTCGGGCGAGATCAGAAGTCTCGCTTACTTCCTTTTTCAGGGAAATAATGAACATCTCCAGGATAACGGAAAAGAGACGGAAATTTTCCCCTTCAGGCCGTTGATGATCAGCCCGGCTGAGCTGGCTCCAGGTCGGCTGCCTGTTTTCATGGTTGAATTTGCGGAGTTCAGAAAACGCCTGATAACTTACTTCATACTTCTGTCCGCCTGCTTCAGCGGCTGGACCCGGGCCGGACTGCAGCGACTTATTGGTAAGAAAAGCAGCCTCGCAGGAATCTCCAGAGCTGACGCTGAAATCTGCCACCTGGCCACCGAGGTCGGTCGTTTTCAGTTTGCTCTTTTCCATCTGAGCCGGAAGCGAAAGCTTCAGACGGAGGTTGAAACCAGGAAGGTTGAAAAAATCTGCCTTAAAGGGTTACACTTGGCTTCAAGGGCCTGGAGGTTTCAAACTTCCAGGGACTGAAAGATAAATTTCTTTCGTGGAGACGTAAGATGAAATTAAAAGATTTTTACCGGCTGGCGGTTGAAACCGGGATCAAGAACGACCCGAGACCGAGAGAGGAAATCGAAAGGCTGTTACGTGAAGAAAGAGAATCCTTCGAAAAACTGTCTCCTGCAGAGAAGGAAATCTTTGACCGGGATCGTCTGTTCAATCCTTTTTCTGATACCCGGGTGCTGGTCGGAGATCCGGAGACAGAAATCAGGCGGATACTTGCCGGGATAGACATCGACGGTTCGGAAGTTCTGCTGGCATATCTGTTAAATCGCGATTCAGACCGCCGGATAGACCTGGTGCTCGCTCATCATCCGTCGGGGCGGGCTCTGGCCAGGCTGTTTCAGGTGATGGAACTGCAGATCGACCTGCTGACCGCTTTTGGAGTGACGCCGAGTGTGGCCGAGCAACTGATGGAAAAAAGAATCGGCGAGGTGGAAAGAAGGCTTCTTCCGGTTAACCACAATCGGGTTGTCGACATGGCCAGACTGCTGAACATTCCTCTTGCCTGCGTTCACACGCCGGCAGACAACTGCGTTACCAGATATCTTTCCGACCTTTTCCAGGAGAAAAAGCCTGAGCGGTTGAAAGACGTCCTGGAAATCCTGAAGGAAATTCCCGAATACAGATATTCCAGCCAGAATGCTATTCACCCGAAAATCCTTTCAGGGTCGGAAACCAGCCGCGCGGGAAAAATTTATGTGGACATGACCGGCGGCACCGAGGGCTCAAAGGACATTTACGAAAAGCAGGCCGCTGCCGGCATCTCCACCCTGGTTGGCATGCACTACAGCGAAGAAGCTCTGGAAAAAGCAAAAAAAGCCAACCTCAACGTCATCGTCGCCGGTCATATTGCCAGCGATACCCTCGGGCTCAATTTGCTTCTTGATCAACTCGAGAAAGAATCGAGCGAAACGCTGGAAGTGGTTGAAGTTTCGGGTTTTAAGAGGATAAGACACTACTGAGGCAAAAATCACTGTCTGGCCAGACTGAGAATCCAGCGGGCGAAAGCCCTGGCGTCTTCCAGGTCATTTTCGTCGGGATGATTTCTCGCGGTTACGGCCATCTCTACCCAGAGTTCGTGTTCCGGAGAACGACCGAGTATTTCCATCGCCTGCGGCGAAACCTTGCCCCGGCAGGAAAAAGTTCCGAGTATCCTGGTATGTCCGGCCAGCACCAGCGCCTGCTCCATCGCTTCTCTTGAAAGGCGGCTGCCGGAGATGGAACCGTGGGTCATGAAAAGAGCGGTCTTCAGACCGGCCGGCAGAGATTTAAGAAATGACTCAACTTTAGCCGGAACGCTATGGCTGTGGACCGGAAAGCCCACAAACACCAGAGCATAGTCAGTTACTCCTGCCACCTCTGATAGCGGTTTGAGCTCTTTCGGTTCGGGCAGAGCTTCGTGTATGGCTTCAGCCACTTTTCTGGTATTTCCGGTTAAGCTGTAATAAGTGACCAGTATTTTCATTTGTGCCTCTCGTCAGTTGTTGTTTCTTTCATTTTACAGCCAGTGGCTATTATTACCATAAACTTCATTTCTTAACCAGCCCGGCCCTTCAGCTTGAAAATCCGCGCGGCAGAACTATGGTCACAGCCGTGCCGCGGCCCGGCTGGCTCTGGATCCGGATGCTGCCCTGATGTTCCTCGACGATTCTCCGGCAGATAGCCAGTCCGAGTCCGGTGCCTTTTTCTTTTGTGGAAAAATAGGGTTCGAATATACGGTTGAGAACGTCTTCCGGTATTCCGCAACCGGTATCGACGACCTGAAGTTCCAGTTCTCCGTTGTTTGCTCGCAGGATGATATCAATTCTTCCCGAATCCCTGATGGCTTCGATGGCGTTGATGACTATATTTCTGATAGCAACTTTCAGTTTGCCCCGGTCTCCGAACATCTGAAAATCTTTCCCCTCTGTTTTTAACCTGAACTCAATTTTTCCGGAAGCGGCTTCTTTCAACGGACCGATGATGTCCTGAAGAAGCTTTTTGAGGTCGAACTTTTCTCGAACCAGGCCGCTTTCCCTGGCGATGGTCATGAATTCGCTGGCAATCCGCCGGAGGTTTTCCACTTCGGAGATGATGTAAGAGATTGATTCCTGCAGGATGCGGTCAAAATCAGGATGACGGTCGGAGTGAACTTTGAGGATGTGTTCGGCTGAGAGTTGAATCGGGGTAAGGGGATTTTTTATCTCATGAGCCACCTTTCTGGCCATTTCGGTCCAGGCCACCCGCTGGCTGAGTTCAGCCAGTTCTTTTTCATGAGCTTTGAGATTTTCCACCATCGCGTTGAAGCCGTCTATCAGACTCTGCAGCTCATCGCGCGCCCGGTATTCTACCCTGACGTCGAGGTTGCCCAGGCCAACCGCCCGGGTGGCTTTTATCAGTCGGTTGATCGGCGTGACCACCATCCTCCTGATGGTTCCAACCAGGAAGGCGATCAGCAGAATGATAAAGATCGAAACGAACAGGAAAAACTCCAGAAGTTCTCTTCTGGTGGCTGAAATTTCCTGCTTTTCGAAAGGAAACGGCAGGTTCAGGAAATAAACATCATCCAGATACCTATAGGGGATGGTTACTGTTCGGTAAAAATAATTTCCGAAGGATTTCCGGCTTACGGCCAGCGGTTGCTGCTGATGTCGCAGTCTGAAATAGATTTCCCCGTCAAGCATCTCTGAGAGGATCCCGGTTTCAAAGTATTCGCGGCGGCTGGAGGAAAGAAGCAGTCCGTTTCTGTAAAGGTTGACGTCATTGTTGAGGGTACTGCTTATCCAGAACACCAGGTCTTCCGGCACCGGTGCCGGGGTCGACTCGACCTGTTCCTGCAGGCTGATGAAATCGTGGAGGATGCTCCGGGCAAAATAAGCCCGGCTGGTGGCTTCCTGAACAAACCTTTCGGCGAATATTCTGGACATGATCGTCTGGCTGAAAAAGGTGAAAAAGAAAAGGGGAATCAGTCCGGCGGCCAGGAAAGCCAGATAAACGCGCAAAGAAAACGACTGGCTGAACAGCTGCCAGCGCTTCTTTCTGAGAACGTGCGGAAGAAAGCCGATGCCGGTAAAGATGAAGAAAAGGTAGAAAATTTTCAGAAAGTCAGTGAATTCCCTGGGCCACGATTTTTCTTTCAGATAAAAAACACAGATTTTTTCTTTTTCCGGGGCTATCAGAAAAGCCCGGTAGCGGTTTTTCCCTTCTCTCATTTCGGACCAGAAACCCCGGTAGTTCTCGATAGCTTTCTGTCTCAGAGAGGCGGGAAGGGTCAAACCGGGTTTTTCCTGTTGAAAGAGCGAGCGGCCATCCCGGTCAAATATGGCCAGGCTGACGGGAAAATGCTGCAGGGATGGAAGTATGTTCAACCTGAGAAGTTCGAAATAAGGATTGGCTGAATAGAAGAACGGAAGAAGCTCCGGGTCAAGGCTCACCCAGATAACCAGGCGACCGCCGTATCCTTCAGCGTCGCTGAAGTCCTGGTAGCCAACCAGAAAGTGTTTTTCCTGTCCGAGTATGTCCAGATACTGGTCTTCGATGACCGGCTCGGTGGAGGTCGGCAGGTCGTTTGTTTGTTCGGCAAATACCGGCAGGTTCAGGGCGAAGGAGGAAAGAAGTTTTAATTCCTGATTCTGAAGGTAAAGGCATGAATTCCAGTTAAAACGGGCGAGGGGTGTCAGATTCCAGAGGAAGCGGGCAAATTCTCTGTCATTCGGGCGCCTGAAATAATTGTAAAGGTCACGAGACCTTCTGTTCAGTTCGGCGAAGGACTGCTGCAGAGCCATTCGAGCCCAGCTCTTTTGAGAAGAAACCAGGTAGGCCATGACATTTTCTGTAAGGCTGGCGCTCCTGGTCGCAGTAAATTCCCGAAGAAGAAAATAAGCAAAGCCGGAGACCAGCAGGAGCGAGAGAATCGCCGGGAACAGACTTTTCCAGCACACAAAAAACAGGCCGCTGAGAAGCAACCAGAAGACCGCCGTGATGAGAATTTCTTGCGAACCTGTCCTGAAAAGTAGTTTCAGCAGAACCAGCAGAAAGGCGGCCGGGAGAAAATAAGCGGCGAGAAGGAGTGTCTTCCGGCGAATGGCCGGAAGCTCCTTTCTCATAAACAAAAGGGGTGGAGAGAGCAGAGCTGCCAGCAGAAAGAAAAGACTCAGGTAGATGAGAATTGCTGACAGGTTCAGAGGAAAACTTAAAAGGTTGAGGCTTGAACCTGAGACGATTTTTCCTGTGAGCGAAGCGGCCAGAAAAAATGCTAACACCGAGCCCGAGGCCAGAATAGCCGTTCTTAAGATTGATGAATTTCTGCCAGCCTGTGGAAGATCGTCCGACTGCTGATTGGAAATTGTCCCGGGAATAAAAATTTTAACAGTGATAATGGAGAGGGCAAAAAACAGCAGGCAGCTGACAGAGAACGATGCAGGAGAAGAGGCCAGCCCGGCCGGCCAGTCCAGCCCGAGATCCTGCGGGCTGAAGACTCGCAGCCGGGAAAACGGGAGGCTGACTGCAAGCAGCGAAAATAATAATCTGATGATTACCAGCCCGGAGGCAAATAAAGCATAGCGGCAGAATCTGTTTTTTATGAGAAGATGCCCGGAAGAATAAAGCCAGTAAACAGCCAGAAGCAGTGTGATTATCAGCAGCATCAATCCAGACAGCCTGAGCAGGAATGGCAGGGTTATCAACTGTTTCTGCAGTTTTAGAGAATTCAAGGTAACGGTGGCCACTATCTTTCGCTTTTCATTGCGAAGCGGAAAATAAAGCGTTCTTATCTCCACTTCTTCTGTTTGCTGGCTGAGGTATTCGTCTGCCTGCGTCCGGGAGAAAAATTTTTCCAGCGCTCCGGTATCCTGCTGGAAGTCCCAGAAATTTATGTCAGCGTTGCTTCTGGTGATGGATTTCAGCCTTATAAATTCACGCAGATAAGTTGACTGAAACTGAGGTTGAAAAGCCAGCAGCTCGAAAATGGCCAGGTAATGATTTTCCGGGAAAGAGCTTAGACTTACCAGATAGAAAGAAGCGCGGTCCTGAACGACAAACGAGCCGGAAAGAAGCTTTTCCTTCTGCCCGTTCCAGGCGGCAGTAAGCCCTTTAAGGTTTGCTGTGTTTCCGAGCCAGAGCAGGGGAGTGAGGTCTTCTGCCAGCCAGGCCACCCCTTCATGGGCCTTTTCCAGTCCGGACTTCTGAAATACCAGAAAAATTTCTTCCAGCGTTTCTCCTGGCAGGTGGTTTTGAAAATAGGCCTTTCTTTTTTCCAGAAGGGAGAGGAGATGAGAAAACTCGGATCTTATCTTTTGTGAGTTTTTTTTCAGGCTGGCAATCGTTTCTGCTTCTGTTCGTACTGAACAGCTTTTGATCATCAGAGTGGAGGCAATCAATAGAAGCAGGCTTAATAAAAAAAGCCCGCAGGCAGTAAGCTGAAGCCAGCGGCGGCGGTTTTCAGCCAGCAGATTCTCGATAACACCCTTGAGGATTTTCATCTATCGTTTTTCTGCCCTCAATTCCCGAATTTTTAGCTTCAATGTCTTGCCCTGAAAGTTTTTTTCTTCAGGAAAAACATAGATATAAAGGCGGAAAAGATATTTCCGTCTGTCGTTGTGGTCGACCATAGACCATCTGGCCTGAATGATTGCTCCCCGTGAATCTATGACCGGCTGACTTTCCTGGTCTATGAAGAACTCTAAGGTGGATGTCTGCCGGAAAAGAAGTTTCATGATCAAATTCGCCTGTTCGCGTGAAAAAAAATCAGAAATCTGAAAGGGCTCGGGGAAAGTGATGAGCACCGGACTGCTGGCCGGGAAAAGCTGCGCCACCTGCTCCGGGTCGTTCTGGAGAAAAGCGGTTTCCAGCGAATGGTTAAATTGATTTATAAAGGTCAAAATAAAAGAAAGAACAATACTTACGATTAAACTCACATAATGATTTTATTAAATATCTATGGATAATTCCAGAAGGGAGCGGCTTACTGCCTCTCTTATTGCTCGCTCTTTTTTTCTTCGGTTTTCTGTTCTTCCTGAAGGGCGGCAGCTTCAGCTTCGAGCTTTTTCTGTCTGATTGAGTCCTTGATGCTGGAAATTCCAGCGATGACGGCAATCAGTCCGCCGAAAAACAGTATCGGGGGGATGAAACCAAAAACCAGTTCATAGAATTCTCTCCACCAGACAAAAATTACCAGATAGAGCCCGGCTACCATGGAGATTATACCGAGAACAATAGCCAGATATTTGCCCATGCTGTACCTCCCTTCATTTTTCACGTTGATAACATATTTCTACAAAATTTTAGGTTCAGTGTCAATTTCAGAGTGATTTTTTTCAGCAAAGTTTTGTTTTTATTTCTGTTATTTTTGTCCTCTTCATTTCAAAGGTTGCCCGTCTTCAAGAGGCTTGAAGATAACCATAGCGCCTGGCGAATTTCAACAGGCTGCTGTCGCCATCAGAGCTGATGCTGCGGATTGAATTCCTGACCTGCCGCGGGTAATATAATCCCTGAGATGAGTCTGAAGCTCGTAATTCTTGACCTTGACGGAACGATCGTCGAGAATTCTTACGACTGGGCGGCTATCAGAAGAGAGCTCGGAGTAACCGGAGGTTCCATTCTAGGTTACCTCGATGGTCTGCCCGAGCCTTTAAGGTCGGAGAAATACGCTCTTCTTCAAAAATATGAAAAGGAGCAGACGGAAAATTCCGTCCTCAAGGAAGGGGCCAGGGAATTTTTACAATGGCTGGAAGACAGGGGAATAAAAAGAGCGCTGGTTACCAACAATACACTGGAAAACACCAGACATCTTCTCGATAAATTCCAGCTGAATTTTGACCTGGTGCTTACGAGAGAAAGCGGCCTGCACAAGCCGGCGGGAGCGCCCTTTCTCCGCGTCATGGAACAGTTCGGAGTTGAAGCGGCGGAAACCGCTGTGGTCGGGGATACACATTATGACCTGCAAGCGGCCAGGGAAGCAGGAGTGGAGAGAGTATTTATTCTCGGGAGTGCTATGACGCCGGAGGGACTGGAAGGAGCTGTATTAGTCGATTCTTTTGATGAAATAAAAATAAGGCTGCTGGCAGAGACCTGAATCAGGCCCGATTTTCGGATTGGAAGTGTTTTTTCTGTCTTTGGAACCTGTTATTTGGAATTCTGTTCGTAAACCACCTTTCCGCCGACGATGGTGTAAGCGATCGGAGCTGACAGAATTTCTTTCGGTTCGACGGTGAAAATGTCCCGGGCAAAAACCGTAATGTCAGCCAGCTTGCCCGGTTCCAGCGTGCCTTTTATGTTTTCTTCAAAAGAGGCATAAGCAGACCCCCAGGTGAAATATTTAATGGCTTCAGCCATCGTCAGCTTCTGCTCGGGGAACCAGCCTCCTTCCGGATAGTCAAACTCTATGTTTTTCCTGGTGACAGCAGAGTAGAGTCCGCGCCGCGGGTCCAGAGGCTCCACCGGCCAGTCGGAACCGAAGGCTAAGATCGCTCCGTTATCCAGAAGAGTTCTCCAGGCGTAAGCATACTTCGAACGCTCCCGACCGACACGAATTTCGCAGAAGCGCATGTCGGTGGTGCAGTGAGTCGGCTGCATTGAGGCTATTACCCCGAGTTCCTGGAAGCGTCGAAAGTCTTCCGGTTTTATGATCTGGGCATGCTCGATTCTGAATCGCAGGTCCTTTTTTCCGTATTTTTTCTGGGCTCTTTCTACTGCGTTAAGCACCCAGTTAACGCCCTTATCGCCGATCGCGTGCACCCCGACCTGAAAGCCGTGGGCATAGGCTTTTTCCAGAAGTTCGTAGAAAACTTCTTC
>FWWL01005049.1_pt1 | contig 21268 bp, 22 predicted proteins | sample 2228331 | NCBI WGS metagenome assembly FWWL01 (sample SAMEA103939775, study PRJEB20133) | metagenome | reverse complement strand
CGACGTGGTGACCAAGTCGGTCGGCACCTCGAACCCCTACAACATGATCCGCGCCACCTTCGACGCGCTGACCAACCAGACTTCGCCGAAGTCGGTGGCCCAGCGTCGCGGCAAGAAGGTCGCCGACCTGCTCGGTCGCGGTGGTGCGAGCGCAGCCGAGGCGGAAGCCGACGCTGCTGCTATGGCTGAATAACGGGGGGCGGAGTAAGAAAGATGGCTACCATCAAGATCAAGCAGATCGGTTCGCCGATCCGTCGCCCCGAAAGCCAGCGCAAGATCCTCATCGGTCTCGGGCTGAACAAGATGCACAAGGTCGTCGAACGCCAGGACACCCCTGAGGTGCGCGGCGCGATCGCCAAGATCCCGCATCTGGTGACGATCGTCGACTAACTTCATGAGCCCCGCTGCGGCGGGGCTCGTCATTTCCAGCGCGAACAAAGCGAAAGCGAGTGCAAGACTATGAAACTCAACGACATCCGTGACAACGACGGCGCCCGCAAGGGCCGTATGCGCGTCGGCCGGGGCATCGGCTCGGGCAAGGGCAAGACCTCGGCACGCGGCCAGAAGGGCCAGAAGAGCCGTTCGGGCGTGGCCGTGAAGGGCTTCGAAGGCGGCCAGATGCCGCTGCACATGCGCCTGCCGAAGCGCGGGTTCAACAACCCGTTCGGCAAGGACTACGCCGAAGTGAACATCGGCATGGTGCAGAAGTTCATCGACGCCAAGAAGCTCGACGCCAAGGCCGACGTGACCGAGGACGCGCTGCGCGCCGCCGGTCTGGCCCGCGGCGGCAAGGACGGTATCCGCCTGCTCGGCAAGGGTGAGATCAAGGCGAAGCTCAAGTTCGTCGTCACCGGCGCCACCAAGGGCGCGATCGAAGCGGTCGAAAAGGCCGGCGGCAGCGTCGAAGTGGCCGCTCCGGCGCAGCCCGAGCACGAAAAGAAGGCGGCCCGCGCCGCCGCGAACAAGGCCGCCAAGGCCAAGTAAGCGAAGAAATCGGGGCGCGGGGGTTCGACATCGGACTTCCCGCGCCCTATCTACCCGGTCTGAGCCGGGACGGGCTGGCTCCAACCCAGGATTGACAGCGTATCATGGCTTCACGCGCCGACAATATTGCGAGCAATTTGAGCCTCGCAAACTTTTCCAAAGCCACCGAGCTGCAGAACCGCATCTGGTTCACCATCGGTGCGCTGATCGTTTTCCGCTTCCTCAGCTTCGTGCCGCTGCCCGGGATCAACCCGCTGGCGCTGGAACAGCTTGCACAGCAGACGCAGGGCGGCATTCTCGACCTGTTCAACGCCTTCACCGGCGGCAGCCTCGAGCGCATGAGCCTCATCGCGCTCGGCGTCATGCCGTACATCACCGCATCGATCGTGGTGCAGATGGCCGCAGCCCTCCATCCCGCGCTCATGGCGCTGAAAAAGGAAGGCGCGACGGGCCGCCAGAAGCTCAACCAGTACACCCGTTACGGCGCGGTTTTCCTCTGCATCGTGCAGGGCTGGTTCCTTGCGTCGGGCCTGGAAAGCTTCAGCAGCTCGTCGGGCGTACAGGCGGTCGTCGATCCCGGGCTCATGTTCCGCATCGGCGCCGTGATCAGCCTTGTCGGCGGGACGATGTTCCTGCTGTGGCTCGGCGAGCAGATCACCAGCCGCGGTATCGGCAACGGTATCTCGCTGATCATCATGGCCGGCATCGTCGCCCAGTTTCCGAGCTTTGCCGCCAACATGTTCGAAGGCGGCCGGACCGGTGCGGTCAGCCCGTTCCTGATCGTCGGCTTCCTGCTGATGATCGTGGTCCTGATCCTCGGCATCTGTTTCTTCGAGCGGGCGCAGCGCCGTCTGCTGATCCAGTATCCCAAGCGTGCGACGCAGCGCGGGGTGATGCAGGCCGATCGTTCGCACCTGCCGCTCAAGCTCAACACCGCCGGCGTGATCCCGCCGATCTTCGCCAGCTCGCTGCTGCTGCTGCCCCTGACGATCAGCCAGTTCGCCGGCCAGTCGATGGATGTGACCTCGACCACCGGCAGCATCATTCAGACGCTGAACCAGTATCTGCAGCACGGCCAGCCGATCTACATGACGCTGTATGCCATCGGCATCATCTTCTTCTGTTTCTTCTACACCGCGGTGGTGTTCAATCCCGAGGAAACGGCCGAGAACCTGAAGCGCAACGGCGGTTTCATCCCGGGCATCCGTCCGGGCAAGCGGACGGCGGATTATCTCGACTATGTGCTGACCCGCATCACCGTCATCGGCGCGATCTACCTCACCGTGGTGTGCGTCGTGCCGGAATACGTGATCGCGCAGACCGGCATCCCGCTGTTCCTCGGCGGAACCAGCCTGCTGATCGTGGTCAACGTGACTGTGGATACCATCAGCCAGATCCAGTCGCACCTGCTGGCACATCAGTACGGCGATCTTATCAAGAAGGCCAAGCTGAAGGGCCGGATGCGCTGATCGGCGCCACGGTTCGGACTTTGGGGGATAGCGGCACGTGAATATCATCCTTCTGGGGCCTCCGGGCGCGGGCAAGGGCACGCAGGCCCAGCGCCTGGTCGAACATCACGGCATGCGCCAGCTGTCGACCGGCGACATGCTGCGCGCCGCCGTGAAGAACGCGACCCCCACCGGTCTCAAGGTGAAGGCGATCATGGAAGCGGGCGAACTCGTCAGCGACGAGATCGTCTCGGCCCTCATCTCCGACGAACTGGCCGAAATGGGGCCCGATACGGGCGCGATCTTCGATGGCTATCCCCGCACCGAAGCGCAGGCCCGCGCGCTCGACGCCATCCTCGCGGAGCACGGGCGCACGCTCGACCGCGTGATCGAACTCGAAGTCGACGAAGACGCGCTGGTCGATCGCATCACCGGGCGCTTCACCTGCGCCAGTTGCGGCACCGGCTATCACGATCGCTACAAGCAGCCTGCGGTCGCGGGCGTATGCGACGTCTGCGGCAGCACCGAGTTCAAGCGCCGGCCGGACGACAACGAGGAAACCGTCCGTACGCGGATGCAGGAATATCGCAGCAAGACCGCGCCGATCCTGCCGATCTACGAAGCGCGCGGCATCGTCAGCCGCGTCGACGGCATGGCATCGATGGACGAGGTCAGCGCAGCGATCGAGGCGTTGATCGCCTGACCCTCTTTCCCTCGGTCGCGGTCCGTGGAATAGCGGCAGCGACGAGGAGGAAAGTCTCATGTACCGTTTGCCCGCTGCCGCGCTCGCCGGCCTGATGCTGATCACCGCGCCTGCCCGTGCCGAGATCGTCGAATCCGCGCCCGGTAGCTTCGTGACGCGCGACACTGCCGTCGTCGGGGCCGATCCGCAGGCCGTGTGGCTGCAACTGATCACGCCCGGCAACTGGTGGACCGATTCCCACACATGGTCGGGCGATGCCGCGAACCTGACGATCGTCCCGCAGGGCGGGGGATGCTTCTGCGAGCGGATCCCGGCCACCGAAACCGACGGCGCCGTCGGCCTCGAGGGCAGCGTGCAGCATATGGTCGTGCTCCAGGCCTTCCCGCGCAAGGTGCTGCGGATGCGCGGGGCGCTGGGGCCGCTGCAGAGCGAGCCGGTCGAGGGGGTGCTGACGGTCACCTTGAAACCGATGGAGAAGGGCACGCGCATTCTCTGGGAGTACGTGGTCGGCGGCCACATGCGGTACGAGGCCGCGACGATCGCCAAGGCGGTCGACGGGGTCATGTCGCAGCAACTGGCATCGCTCGCGGCCAAGCTGGGCCGGATCGACGATCCGGCCGCGCGTGCTCCCGCGGTACCGCCGGCCGCTCCGGCACCTGCGGCGAAGGCGCCGGACAAGCCGGCGGCGCCGGCTCCGGCCCAGAAGAAAGCCGGCGGCGTCGGCGCGGATTTTCTTGAGCCCGGCGAGCAGGGCGAGGACGACGGTTCACCGCAAATCTGAGGCACCCGTCGCAGTCGGTTTTGACAGCGGCGGGCCTGCGCGTTAGACCTCCCGATATCGACCGCGTGCGGCCAATTTGGGCGCTCGCCTCGATTTGCGCGCGTCACGGTTGACGGCTGCTGCGAATCTGCCTATGCGCGCCGTTCATTCGACAGTTTCGGACGAGTCCGGCAGGCAGCCGCCTTCAAACGCGCGCCATCCGGGCTTTTTGCCGTCAGGCTGATGTCCGGACCGCCGAATGAACTTGAGCGATGAGATAGGGGCGGCGTGGCGACACGCGAAACCCTGTGGAGCATGGAGAAGTAAGTGGCTCGTATTGCCGGGGTCAATATCCCCACCAACAAGCGCGTGATCATCGCGCTCACCTACATTCACGGGATCGGTCGCACGACCGCCGTGGAAATCGCCGACAAGCTGGGCATCGACCATGCTCGCCGCGTGCAGGACCTCAACGACGAGGAAGTGCTTCGCCTGCGCGAGACGATCGACGCCGATTACACCGTGGAAGGCGACCTGCGTCGCAACACCGCGATGAACATCAAGCGGCTGATGGACCTCAAGTCCTATCGCGGCCTGCGCCATCGCGCCGGCCTTCCCGTCCGTGGCCAGCGCACGCACACCAATGCGCGCACCCGCAAGGGCAAGGCCAAGCCGATCGCCGGCAAGAAGAAGTAAGCAGCGGCCGACGCCTTCCGGCACCCGCTTCTCGCTTTCTGATCTGATTTAGGGGAATACCACCATGGCACGCGAACCAGGCCGCATTCGGCGCCGCGAGCGCAAGAACATCACCAGCGGTGTTGCGCACATCAACGCCAGCTTCAACAACACCATGATCACCATCACCGACGCACAGGGCAATGCCATCAGCTGGTCCAGTGCCGGCATGATGGGCTTCAAGGGCAGCCGCAAGTCGACTCCCTATGCCGCCCAGGTTGCTGCCGATGATGCCGGTCGCAAGGCCGCCGAACACGGCGTCCGCACCCTCGAAGTCGAAGTGAAGGGCCCGGGTTCGGGCCGCGAGAGCGCGCTGCGCGGTCTCGCCGCCGTCGGCTTCACCATCACTTCGATCCGCGACGTCACGCCGATCCCGCACAACGGGGTCCGGCCGTCCAAACGGCGCCGCGTCTGATCCGAACCTGCCCGGCGGCCTTCGGGTCGCCGATACCTCTCTCGGACCGGACGCGCTCGCAAAGGCGCTGCCGGTCCTGCCCGCATCCGAACCCCAGGGGAAATCCATGTCCGTGAACACCAAGAACTGGCAGGAACTCAAGAAACCCACTCAGCTCGAACTGAAGGACAGCAGCGACAAGGCCCGCAAGGCGACCTTCGTTGCCGAACCGCTCGAGCGCGGCTTCGGCCTCACCCTCGGCAACGCGCTGCGCCGCGTGCTTCTCTCGTCGCTCCAGGGTGCGGCGATCACCTCGATCAAGATCGAGAATGTACTTCACGAATTTTCGTCGCTCGCCGGCGTGCGTGAAGACGTGACCGACATCGTCCTCAACGTGAAGCAGATTGCGCTGAAGATGGAAGGCGAAGGCCCGAAGCGGCTCCAGCTTTCTGCCACCGGCCCTGCTGAAGTGAAGGCCGGTGACATCGCCGTGTCGGGCGACATCGAAGTGATGAACAAGGATCTGGTGATCTGCCATCTCGACGAAGGCGCGACGCTGAACATGGAACTGACCGCCGACACCGGCAAGGGTTACGTTCCCGCCGTCCAGAACCGCCCGATCGATGCGCCGATCGGCCTGATCCCGGTCGACTCGCTCTATTCGCCGATCCGTCAGGTCAGCTACAAGGTCGAAAACGCCCGCGTCGGCCAGGAACTCGACTACGACAAGCTGAGCCTGACCGTCGAAACCGATGGCACCGTCACCCCTGAAGACGCCGTGGCCTATGCCGCGCGCATCCTGCAGGACCAGCTGACGCTGTTCGTCCACTTCGAAGACGGCATCCCGCAGCCGCAGAGCGCCATGATCGGCGTCGCTGCCGAGCCGCAGGAATCGGACGCCAACCAGCTCAACCGCTACCTCCTCAAGAAGGTCGACGAGCTGGAACTGTCGGTCCGTTCGGCCAACTGCCTCAAGAACGACAACATCATCTACATCGGCGACCTGGTCCAGAAGACCGAAGCCGAGATGCTGCGCACGCCGAACTTCGGCCGCAAGTCGCTCAACGAGATCAAGGAAGTGCTCAGTTCGATGGGTCTGCGCCTCGGCATGGACATCCCGGGCTGGCCGCCCGAGAACATCGAAGAAATGGCCAAGAAGCTCGAACAGGAGCTGCTCGGCTAAGCAACTGCGTCGCCCCGGCGAAAGCCGGGGCGGTTCGCACAAGGCGGTCGGCCTAACCGACCGGGATGGAGCTACCTGACACGGGCTCCCTACGAACGAAGGAAGATTTGAAATGCGTCACAAGATTTCCGGCCGCAAGCTGCAGCGCAAGACCGGCCACCGCAAGGCCCTGTTCCGCAACATGGCGGCGGCTCTCATCAAGCACGAGCAGATCGTCACCACCGCCGCCAAGGCGAAGGAACTGCGCCCCTACGTCGAAAAGCTGGTCACGCTGGCCAAGCGCGGCGGCCTTTCGAACCGCCGCCTCGCGCAGGCTCGTCTGCTCGACGAGACCCAGCTCAAGAAGCTGTTCGACGTCCTGGCCGAGCGTTATGCCGACCGTGACGGCGGTTACACGCGCGTGATCAAGGCCGGCATCCGCGCCGGCGACGCAGCTCCGATGGCCGTGATCGAGTTCGTCGACCGCGACGAAGACGCCAAGGGCCAGGATTCGGGTCCGGTGATGACCGAGGACGACCTCGAAGACGCGTAAGCCGCTTCGTCGCTGGCAAGAATTGGGGCCGTGCGGAGCAATCCGGCGGCCCTTTTCTTTTGTTCGCGCCGGGTTACGGTGCGTGCCATGATCCGCCTAATACTCGCCGCAACGCCGCTGCTCCTAGCCGTCCCTGCTGCTGCCCAGAGCCAGCAGGAGGAACTCGAAGCCCGCTACGACCGCGCGCTCGCTGCGGGGTACAAGGCTTTGTTTCTGTGCAGCGCCGTCGCCAATGCGGAGCAAGCTGGCAGCTCTCGCTCGGTCGAAAGCGTGGAAGACCTCGAACTGTCGGGAATACAGGCCCCGCTCGACGCGATTATCGGCGAGCTCAAGCCGCGGTTCGCCTGGACCGTCCACGCACGTCAGCCCGCTTCCGCCGGTTTCCCGGACGGAGAGATCAGCAGTCGCACACTGGCGCAGGTCACCGTATCGTGGGCGGATGACATGCAACCACGCGTCGCCGTGCACACCGCGGGGAAGGGCTGTGCCTTGCAGCCTATCGGGCGGCCGGCGGCGCCCCTAGGAGCCGATGCAATTCTCACCGACGGGATCGCGGAAGGATACGATCCGAACGCCCTGCGACTGATCAGGGTGGGATCGACACTGATTCCGAAGGGACGCCTATGGGAAGTCCTCTCCGCCGGTCTCGAAGGCGGCTATGGTGCTGGGGCGCGCACAACAGCGGTCGTCGTCGCAGATGGAGACCACGCCATTTCGCGGCTGTATGGTGACGGAATCGGGGTAGCAACGCCGCAGCGCACTTGGTCGGTGGCGAAGAGCCTGGCCGCGACGATTGTCGGTGCCGCTGTCCATCGCGGTGAGGCCGATATCGCCAAACGCGGCAATTTCCCCGAGTTGCCCGCAGACCACCCGCTGCAATCAATCACCATCGACGACTTCCTGCGCATGGCTTCGGGCCGCTACTCGGACACTCCGGGAAATCGTACCGATCCGCTCTATTTCGGCGGATCGTCGGTCGACGAGGTCGTCATGCAATGGCCATTGGTGCACGAGCCCGGGTCGGTCTTCCGCTATGCCAACAATGATACCTTGATGGCGGTCGAGTCGATCTCCGGAACTTTCGCTGCGCACCCGCCCGCTGATCTTTTTGCCTCGGTGGGAATGGTCGATACCGTTGCCGAAACGGATTGGCGCGGCGACTATATCCTTTCTTCCCAAGTGTGGACCACAGCCAATGACCTAGTGTATTTTGGCCAGCTCTACCTCAACGACGGCAAGTTGCGCGATGGCACGCGCATCCTGCCCGAAGGCTGGGTGAAGTACGTCTCCTCCCCCTCCGGTCCGCAGCCCGAAGGCGAGTTCGGCTATGGCGCGGGGTTCTGGCTGCTCAACAAGTCGGAAGGGGTCCCGCCCGACACCTTCGCTGCCTTCGGCAATCGTGGGCAGTATGTCGTCATCGTGCCGAGCCGCGATGTCGTGATCGTGCGCCGGGGCGAGGATCCGGCAGGCAGCCGTTTCGATATCGCCGCCTTCACCCGCGACGTGCTGGCCGCGCTGGAGGATTGAAACGACCGCCGCGCGCGCTAGACCAATGCCACACATACCCCACCGAGAGGTCGTCCCCAATGCTTCGCAAGACCCTGCTCGCCGGCGCTGCTGCCGTGCTCGTCGCCGCGCTTTCCCCCACTGCCGGATATGCCCAGGACATGAGTGCCCCCGACTATCCCGAAACCCGTGCCACAGAGGTTGCCGACGAGCAGTTCGGCGTTACCGTGGCGGATCCCTACCGCTGGCTGGAGAACGACGTCCGCGTCGATCCGGAAGTCGCCAAGTGGGTGGCCGACCAGAACGCCGTCACCGACGCGTTTCTCGCCAGGATTCCGGGGCGCGAGGCGCTCAAGGCGCGCATCACCGAGCTGACCGACTACGAACGCTTCGGCGTGCCTGAGGAAGCTGGCGGGCGCTATTTCTACACCCGGAACGACGGGCTGCAGAACCAGTCCGTGCTCTTTGTGCGCGACGGTCTGGACGGCGAGCCGCGCATGCTGATCGATCCCAACGCCTGGGCCAAGGATGGGGCGACTGCGCTGGCCGAATGGGTACCGAGCAAGGACGGCACCAGGCTGCTTTACGGCATTCAGGACGGCGGCAGCGACTGGCGCACCGTCAAGGTAATGGATGTCGCCACCGGTGAGACGCTGGCCGACAAGGTCGAGTGGGTGAAGTTCTCCGACCTCAGCTGGGCCAAGGACGGCAGCGGGTTCTACTACAGCCGCTTCCCCTCGACGGGTGAGGGCGAAACCTTCCAGGCGCTCAACACCAACCACGCGGTCTTTTTCCACGATATCGGTTCGCCGCAGAGCAGCGACCAGCTGGTGTTTGCGACACCTGACAAGCCCGAGCTCAACCATATCGCACAGGTAAGCGACGACGGCCGCTGGGTCGTCGTGACGAGCTCGAGCGGGACCGACGACCGCTACGAAGTGACCTTGATCGACCGGACTCGCCCCGATGCTCCTGCACGGGTGATCGTGCCGGGGTTCGACAACAACTATTCCTATGTCGGCAATGTCGGCAGCACCTTCTTCTTCACCACCAATGACGGCGCACCTCTCCAGAAGGTGGTAAAGGTCGGAGTGACCGACGCTCCCCAGCTCACCTGGACGACCGTCATTCCCGAAGCGAAGGAAACGCTCGGCGGGGTCTCGCTGGTCGGCGGGAAGCTGGTGGCAAGCTACCTCGTCGATGCCAAGAGCAAGGTCGCGGTGTTCGATCTCGACGGCAAGCCGGCGGGCGAAGTCTCGCTGCCCGGCATCGGGACTGCAGGCGGGTTCGGCGGATCGCCGGACAAGGCCGAGACCTTCTATTATTTCTCGAGCTACAACCGTGCTGCGACGATTTATCGCTACGATTTGGCGACAGGCGAAAGCAGTGTCTGGGCCGCGCCCGAGGTGGCTTTCAACCCGGACGACTTCGTGGTCGAGCAGAAGTTCTATGCCTCGAAGGACGGCACCCGGGTGCCGATGTTCATCGTCCGCAGCAAGGCCGTGGCCGCGAGCGGCAAGGCTGTGCCGACGCTGCTTTATGGCTATGGTGGCTTCAACATCTCGCTGACCCCCGGCTTCAGCCCCTCGCGTCTTGCCTGGGTGGAGGCAGGGGGTGCCTATGTGGTCGCGAATATTCGCGGCGGGGGCGAGTACGGCAAGGCTTGGCACGACGGCGGGCGACTGCAGAGCAAGCAGAACGTGTTCGATGACTTCATCTCAGCAGGTGAATTCCTCATCGCGCAGGGCATCACGCCCAGGAATGGCCTTGCCATCAACGGCGGGTCAAATGGCGGACTTCTAGTCGGGGCGGTTGTCAACCAGCGGCCCGACCTGTTCGCCGCGGCCAGCCCCGCCGTCGGTGTGATGGACATGCTGCGCTTCGACCGTTTCACCGCTGGCAGGTATTGGGTCGACGACTACGGCTACCCGAACAAGGAAGAGGATTTCCGCAACCTGCTTGCCTATTCGCCCTACCATACGGTCAAGGACGGCTCGGACTATCCCGCGGTGCTGGTCACGACCGCCGACACGGACGACCGCGTAGTGCCCGGACACAGCTTCAAATACACTGCAGCGCTGCAGGCGGCGGAGCTGGGCGACAGGCCGCAGCTGATCCGGATCGAGACGCGGGCGGGGCATGGCTCCGGCAAACCGACCGACAAGGCGATCGAGGAAGCCGCCGATGTCCTGGCCTTCCTCGGCTACTTCACGGGTCTTCAGATCGAGAAATAGGCCACAGCCGGGCGCGTTCACTCAACCGACGCTTTTCATGAACGATGGCTGTCGCGCCAGTTAAGCCTCGCATCACCGGCGAATCGATACATCGATCCTGCCGCAGGCAATCGAGCCTTCGGACGAATGAGGATCAGAGATTATGAAAGCCGTGTCCAAAGCCCTGATCGGAACCGTCGCCGCGGGTGCGATGGCGGTTTCGGCTGCAACACCCGCCATGGCCCGCGATTACGACCGCGACGGCATCAATGCGGGCGACATCATCGCCGGCGCCGTCATCCTCGGCGGGATCGCCGCAGTGGCAGGAGCCATCGGCAACGGCCGCGACGGCTATTACGGCGATGATTATCGCTACCGCGACCAGCGCTATCGTGGCGATCGCTGGGCTGCGCAGGGAAATCCCCGCAGTGCCGTCGAGCGCTGCGTCAACGCCGCCGAGCGCGAGGTGCGTCGATACGGTTACCGCTATGCCGACGTGACTCAGATCCGCGATGTGGACGACACCCGCTACGGTTGGAGAGTGCGCGGAAACTTGGTCGTGGACGGGCAGCAGGGTTACGGGCGCTATGACGGGTACGACCGCTATGATCGCTACGACCGGTACGACCGGTATGATCGCCGGGCCGACGGCGGCAGTTTCACCTGCCACATCGAACGTGGCCGGGTCGTCGATATCGACTTCGACGGAATCCGCGGCCTTCGTTGATCGCCTCTTATCGGGCAACGCGGTTCAGGCTGGTGACAGCCTGGGCCGCGTAGCTCGTTGATCGGTGGGTCGATCTTTCTTCGCAGGGGGTAATGCGATGTCGACAATTTCCAAAGCTTTCGCAGGCCTGGCCCTGGCTGCTCTAGCCGCTGCTCCTTTGGCGGCTGCCAGCTCCGGTGCGGCGGCGCAGCGCAGCGCCTACGCCAAGACGGGCTATGATGAAGCAAGTCAGCGGGCCGACAATCACCGCCGATGGCGTTACCGCGACCGCGTGGATGCGGGCGATGTCATCGCCGGCATCGCCATTATCGGCGGCATCGCCGCCATCGCCAGCGCCGTCGACAAGAGCCAGCGAGGCGACCGGTACGACGACCGCCGTCATCCCGAACGCGATTACCAGCGACGCTTCAGCTCGTCGGATATCGATCGTGCAGTAGACAGCTGCAGCCGCGCCGTCTCGCGCGATGTGCGGGTCGACAGCATCGACAACGTCAGCCGGATGGGCGACGGCTGGCAAGTCAGCGGGCGGCTTTACAACGGCGACGGCTTCACCTGCAGCGTCGGCCGTGACGGACGCATCGAGCGGGTCGACTACGGCAACGGCTATTCCGGTGCGGCGGACGGCGGATACGGTGCCGACTATCGCGACGGTTCCGCTGCTGCCGATGGCCAATGGTCGGACGATGCCTATGCGCAGGCACGTCTGGCGACGCCGCCGGCGCAGCCCGATGTGCAGGCCGATGCTCAGCCCGATGTGCAGGTCGGCGAGGCTCCGGCCTACCCGGGTGGGCCGTTGCCCGGCGACGAGATCGACGGCGACATCGGGGTCTAGCCTGCCTTGCGCTCGCCATAGGCGGGCAGGGCGAGGTTGAACCGGATCGCGGCGCTGCGCAGGGCAAGCCCCGCCAATGCCGCGATACTCCAGACCACGACGCGCGGCCCTTCAAGCCATGTACCGATGACGCAGAGAGTGGCGGAGAGCGCTGCCGCAGTCACATAGAGCTCCGGCCGCATCAGGATGGACGGACGATTGGCGATCACGTCGCGGATGATCCCGCCGACGGTGCCGGTCACGATCCCCATCAGCACGGCCGGCACGGGTGCAACGCCGTAGCTGAGCGCCTTTGCACTCCCGAGCACCGCGTAGGCGGCCAAGCCAACCCCATCGGCGTAATCGAGCAGCTTGCCGTCCCACCAACGCGTGGGCGTCAGCCACACCAGCAGCGCAGTGGCAAGGCAGACGGCGGCCACCCACGGATCGGTGATCCAGAAAACCGGCGCTCCGATGAGCAGGTCGCGGACCGTGCCGCCGCCGACGCCCGTGATGAGCGCGAAAAAGGCGAGCGTGACGAAGGTCTGTTGCTCCTTTGCCGCCAGCAGGGCGCCCGACAGTGCGAACACGGCGACCCCGATGAGGTCGAGCCAGTCGAGGACGGGAGTGAGGATGACCTGTGCTTGGTCCATGTCAGGCGACGCTGCGCGCCTTGCGTCTGCGGAACATCAGGATGCAGCCGAATGTCGCTCCGGCGATGGCGAGGGCGGAGAACACGAGGATCCACGGATTGGGCCCGGGCTCGCGCGTTTCCAGATTCATCACGTGGAGACCGAACAGCACGTCGAAGAAGCGCCACCAGCGCGTCCGCACCGCTTCGATCGCGCCGGACTGCCGGTTCACATAGGCGCGGGTGCCGTTTTGCAGAGTGACTTGCCACACGTCGATCGGCCGGCGGAAATCGAATGGCACCTCGTCGGCATCGAAAGGCTGCGTTGCTGCGATCCGCTCGCCGCCGACAATCCCTTGGCCGACGATCATCCGCGCCTCGACCTCGCTCACCGGAGGCATCGGCTTGCCGACGGCATCGTAGAGCTGCGTGCTTCCGTCGGCGAAGGTGAAAGTGGTCACGACCTTGCCGCGCATCATCTGCGTCTGGACCGAGGTTACGGCCTTGCTCGCCACATCCGGGACATTGATCGCAATGGCAGCCCCCAGGGGCAGGGCAGGTTGCTCGGCCTCGACGCGCAGGTGGTTGCCGCGCACTTCCTCGATCGGCGTTATGACCATCAGCAGACCCGTCACGAGCCACATCAGCATCGGCACGCCGACCAGCCAGCCGAGCCAGATGTGCCAGCGGGCGAAACGCCGCATCCAGATTCCGCGCGCCACTGTTCCTCCCGTCAGCCGTGGAGCAAATGCCCTATGGCCCCGGCCGCGGCGATGCAATCGAAGTCGCCCCAGCGAGGCCCGATAACCTGCATTCCGCAGGGCAGGTTTCCGGTGCCGCCGATGGGGACGACGGTGGAAGGCAGGTTCGGGAAGGTCGCGATGCCCGCCCAGGCCAGAGTGTCGGCAAACGCGCTGTCCTTGCCGTTGATACTGATCCGGCGCTCGGCAATCGGCGTCGCATCATGCGGATAGGCCAGCATCGCCAGCGGCGGGGCGAGCACGAAATCGTAATGCTCGAATAGTGCGGCCCAAGCATATTCGTTTCGGGCCTGCACATCGAGCAACTGGTAATAGTCCGCCAGCGCCATCGTCTTGCCGTCCGCGGCCGGTCGCCCGCGCGCCATCGCGACATTAAGCAGGCGCAAATAGTCGGCGTGCTGCTGCGCCAGGTCGGGGAGCAAATCGCTGTGCCGGTCGACAGTCACGCCCGCAGCGGCAAGCGCTTCCAGTGCCGCCTCGATCGGGCCGCTGACGGCAGCATCGACTTCGCTGACCGGATGTTCGAGCACTGCCAGCACACGGCAGTCCTCCAGCGGCTTCCCCTTGCGACGCAGCGGGAAGCTTGCGGTCAACTCCAGCAGCAGATCGATATCTTCTGCGGTCCTGGCCAACGGGCCAACCACCGACAGCGGGCCGTCATGCACATCATTGTGGCCGGCGAGCGGGTGCGTATGGCCGCGGCGGCTGACGAGACCGAAGCTGGTCTTGTGGCCATATACGCCGTTGAAATGGGCCGGGTTGCGGATCGAGCTGCCAATGTCGCTACCGTATTCGAGCGGCACCATGCCGCTCGCCACCGCGACCGCGCTGCCACCCGATGATCCGCCCGCAACCCGGCTGTGATCGTGCGGGTTGTTGGTCCGGCCGTAGACCGGGTTGTTGCTTTGCAGGTCGGCAAGGTCGGGCGGGACGTTGGTCTTTCCGACGATGATCGCGCCGGCGGCTTTCAGGCGCCTCACGACCTCGGCATCGCGGCTGGCGATATTGTTCTTGTACTCGAGATGGCCGAAGGTGGTCGGCAATCCCGCCACGTTGAAGCTTTCCTTGACCGTCATCGGGACGCCGAACAGCGGCTGGTTGTCCTTGATATCGAGCCGGTCCATGGCTTTGGCCGCATCGCGCGCGCGGTCGAAATCGCGTACCACGACCGCGTTGAGCGGTCCGTCGAGTGCTTCGATCCGGGCAATAGCCGCATCGACCGCTTCGAGAGGAGACAGTGCGCCTCCACGGATTTGCGCGGCGAGCGCGATGCCGCCCGGCTCTTGCGTCAATTGCGGGTATGCCATCATTTCCTCTCCCTCGCAGTCATCCTGCCATGGGGAGGGGATGGGCGCAATTATTCGCGCGGGGCGGCCATTTCCATTCCGTTCTGTAGCAGCGTCACCCCGGTGATCGCCCCGTTGGTATCGCGTTTGAAGCGGATCTTGGCATCGACGGATTTCAGGAAGAAGAGATCGTCGGCCTCCTTGAACATGGGGAAGGCGGGTTGGTTCGTCGCTTGGGCGACGAGCCCGTTTTCGTCGCGCGTGATGGTGATCTTGAACGTCGGGGCGAGTGCATAGGTGCCGAGGAATTCGTCGACGGACGCAAGGTCGGTCGGGATCTCCACCCGCTCGCTAGCCAGCTGGACCTGCCCGCCACGGGCGATCGTCATCAGCTCGCCACCGATCTTGGTCGCAGCGCCACCGTTAAGGTTGGCAAGCACGGCGACCGTGATCCTGCGGTCGGGGTCATAGCCGAGCCAGGAGTTGAAACCCTCGATCCCGCCCGAATGCGAGTAGAGCGTATTGTCCGCATCGCGCGACACCACCACGCCGAGTGCATATTTCTGGCCGCCGCCGCCCATCTCGAGATCCACTGGGGTTACATAGGCCTTCAGGGTTTCGGGCTTGAGCAGCTTGCCGCCGAACAGCCCCTGCTGCCATTTGAGCAGGTCGCCGGTGGTCGAGTACATGGCACCGGCGCCGCGTGGGATCCCCATGAAGACATAGTCGGCATTGGCGACCCCGTTCTCGGCAGGGGAGTAACCGGCCGCCCGCTTCGGCAGGATCGCGGCGCTGCTGTCGATCCCCGTGTTCGCCATGGCGAGCGGGTTGAGGATGCGAGAGCGCAGGACACTCTCGTAATCCTGTCCGCTGGCCGCTTCGACCACTTCGGTGAGGAGGAGGTAGCCGGAATTGGAGTAGTCCCACTTGGAGCCCGGCTCGAATTCGAGCGGTTCGCCGGCAAAGCGGGCAATCATCTCCTCGGGCGTCTTGGGCAGGTACTTCTGGGTCTGGAAGTCTTCGAAATCGGTGACGTTGGGCACGCCCGACGTGTGGTGCAGCAGCTGGCGCACCGTGACCTTGTCCCAGCTCGCCGGGCTTTCGGGCCAGTAGGTCTTGATCGGCGCATCGAGATCGACCTTGCCTTCCTCGGCCAGCATGAGGACGAGCACCGCGGTAAATTGCTTGGTGACGGAGCCGATGCGAAACTTGGTGTCGGTGGTGTTATCGATGTCCCACTCGATATTGGCGTCGCCCACTGCCTTGTCGAGGATGATGTTGCCGTCCTGCGCGACCAGCACCGTGCCCATGAACTTGCCGGCCTCGGCATCGATGACCTGCTCCATCCGGGCGGTATCTTGGGCATGGAGCGCGGGGGCGGCCAGCGACAGGCCAGCGACAACCAGAAGACGAGTCAGCAAGAATTCTCTCCCAAGGTGAATTAGTTGAATAATACACCAAGCGAGAAGGTCGGCAAGCTACTTCGCGAAGAGGTTTGCCGGATTTGCCATGGCCTTGATTTCGAGCGCATTTCCGCTGGGATCGCGGAAGAACATGGTCGCCTGCTCGCCCGGTTCGCCGGCAAATCGGATGGTTGGCGCGATCATGAAATCGGTGCCGGCCGCCGACAATCGGTCGGCCATGGCACGCCAGTCGTCCATCGCCAGCACCAGCCCGAAATGGGGCACCGGCACGCCGTGCCCGTCGACATGATTGCTCGCCGCATCGCGGCTGCGCGAAGGGGCGAGATGGGCGACGATCTGGTGGCCGTGGAAGTCGAAGTCGATCCACTCGTCGGAAGACCGACCCTCGGGGCAACCCAGTAGCCCGCCATAGAACTCGCGTGCGGCAGCAAGGTTGTGGACCGGGAAGGCGAGGTGGAAGGGCGGGATGCTCATGCGTCGCTTCTTTCGATCAGGCCGAGGGCAAATCCATAGCCGAGGATGGGGGCCGCACCATAGCCGATCAGCACGCTGGGATAGTTTCCGAGCAAGGCGGCCACAGAGAAACCGATGAGCGATCCGCACAGGGCATATCGCACAGCCGGTGGCTGCGGCAGCGCGAAGGCAATCAGAGCCATCGCGGCGAGCAGCGAGGTAACGAGCAAACCAGCGTAAGCGACCCCTTCCGCGAAGGCGTCGGAGATGACCTTCTCGACGAAAACCTGCGGCGGCAAGCTGTCCCCGACGGCGGCAACGAACGCCACGATGAGGCCCGCAATGGCGATCACTGCCATTCGCCAGTCGCGTTCGGCCAGCGCCGTTCCGCCCGCCAGCCCGGTGAGCGCTGCAGCGGTCGCGGCATCGGGTTGGGCGAAGGCGAGCGCCAGCGCTGCGACGACGCATAGACGCGCAAGCCGCCCCTCGGTCGCGGCGCAGCAAGCCAGCAGCGGGACAGCGAGGCTTCCCGAATGGAGCCGTACCGGCCCTAGCGGAATCCAGCGCCGCACGCCCTCGATGTCGAAACTGGCGAACAGAGGGACGGCGAGCAGGGCGAGTGCCGCCACGCCGAGGAATATCTGTCCGGTTTCACCGACGATGCCGCGACCCGACGCGATCCACGCCAGCGCGGCGACAAGACAGGCCGCGTTTGCGACCAGAAGATTGCCCGGCGCGCCTGCCATCGCCAACCAGGCCAGCCCGGCCATCACCGGCAGGCCAAGCGCCAGCAGAGCGGGGAGGCGATCTTTCACCGATGCCCCGCGCGCGCCCACCCGGGATCAGATGTGAATCGGCTTGCCCATGATTCCCATCGCCGCTTCCTTGATGGCCTCGGCATGGGTCGGGTGGGCGTGGCACGTGTAGGCGATGTCCTCGCTCGTCGCGCCGAATTCCATCGCCACGGCGGCTTCCGCGATCATGGTCCCGGCAACACTGGCGATGGCCCAGACGCCCAGCACGCGGTCGGTTTTCGCATCGGCGATGACCTTCACGAAGCCGTCTGGCTCGTGATTGGTCTTGGCCCGACTGTTGGCGGCCATGGGGAACTTGCTGGTCTTGACCCTGGCCTTGTCGCCGCCGGCCTTCTCGATCGCCTGTTCGGTGGTGAGGCCGACCCCGGCGATTTCGGGCAGGGTGTAGACGACACTCGGGATCACGTCGTGGTTCACGATGCCGGTCTCGCCGGCGATCCACTCGGCCACGGCAATGCCTTCGTCCTCGGCCTTGTGCGCCAGCATCGGGCCGGGGATCACGTCACCGATGGCGCGAACACCGGCTACGCTGGTGCGGAATTCGTGATCGACTTCGATCTGGCCGCGCTGGTTGGTGGCAAGGCCGATGTTCTCGAGGCCCAGGCCGTCGGTATTGGGACGCCGCCCGATGGAAACGAGCACGCAATCGGCCTCCAGCGTCTCAGCCTCGCCGCCTGCAGCCGGCTCCAGGGTCAGCATGGCCATCTTGCCCTCGACGCTGACGCCGGTGACCTTGGTCGAAAGCCGGAACTCGATGCCCTGCTTCTTGAAGATGCGGTTGGCTTCCTTGCGCACATCGCCGTCCATGCCGGGCAGGATCTGGTCGAGGAATTCGACGCAGATGACATGCGCGCCAAGCCGCCGCCAGACCGAGCCGAGCTCCAGCCCGATCACGCCGCCGCCGATCACGACCATGGTCTTCGGCACCGCCTTGAGTTCCAGCGCGCCAGTGGAATCGACCACTACACCGGCCGCATTGTCGACCTCGACCCCGGGCAGCGGCGTAACCGAGGAACCGGTGGCGATGACGATATCCTTCGCGGTGACCGTCTCGTCGCCGACCTTGACGGTGTGCGCGTCGACGAAGCTGGCGTAACCCTTCTTCCAGTCCACCTTGTTCTTCTTGAACAGGAACTCGATGCCCTTGGTAAGACCATCGACCGCGTCGAGCCGCTGGCCGTGCATCTTGTCCAGATTGAGCCTGGGGGTGACTTCGATGCCCATGCTCTCCATCGCGCCATTGGCTGCCGCGTCGAAGTATTCCGATGCGTGGAGCATCGCCTTCGACGGGATGCAGCCGACATTGAGACAGGTCCCGCCGAGCGTCGCGCGGCCTTCGGCACAGGCGGTCTTCAGCCCCAGCTGCGCCGCACGGATGGCGGCGACATAGCCGCCGGGGCCGGCACCGATGACAAGGACGTCGTAATCGAATTCAGACATAGTCTACTCCGTACCGGCTTGCAGGCCAGGATGGAAAATGCGGTTCCGGCGCTACTGGCCGACACCGTCAGGATCGGTTTCGGCGACGCAGGTATCGATGATGCCCTGCAATCTTTCGCGGCTTAGATCTGCCGGGCTGAGATTGGTGTCCGACTTCAGCTTGTCGGCGCTGCACTGGCACACAGCCGACAGGCGACCCGCAGCGATTCCGGCACCCGATGCCAGTTCCTCGCATTGCGCCACCACAGCGCCGCGCACACCGGTTTCCAGCGTATCGCCTGCGATTTCCGTCGCGGCGTCACAGGCGCCGAGTACGGCTGCCAGGGGGAGCAGGAGCAATGCTTTGCGGTTCATGGCGGGGTCCCTTGCCAGCGTCATCACAGATCGATCAGCATCCGGGTCGGATCCTCGATCGCTTCCTTGATGATCTTGAGCGCGGTCACGGCTTCGCGGCCGTCGATCAGGCGGTGGTCGTAGCTCAGCGCGATGTACATCATCGGGCGGATGACGACCTGGCCGTTCACGGCGACCGGGCGGTCCTCGATGCGGTGGAGGCCCAGCACCGCGCTTTGCGGCGGGTTGATGATCGGGGTCGACATCAGGCTGCCGAACACGCCGCCGTTGCTGATGGTGAAGGTTCCGCCCTTCATGTCTTCCATCGTCAGCGTGCCTTCCTTGGCGCGCTTGCCGAAGTCGGCGATGTCCTTTTCGATCTGCGCAAAGCCCTTGGCCTGCGCATCGCGGATCACCGGCACCACGAGACCGTTGGGGGCCGAGACCGCGACCGAGATGTCGACGTAGTCGTGATAGACGATCTCGTCGCCCTCGATATAGGCGTTGACCGCGGGCACGTCCTTCAGCGCGAGACAGGCGGCCTTTGCGAAGAAGCCCATGAAGCCGAGCCGGACGTCGTGCTTCTTGGCGAACAGGTCCTTGTACCTGTCGCGCGCTGCCATGACGGCCGACATGTCGACATCGTTGAAGGTGGTCAGCAGCGCGGCGTTTTCCTGCGCGCCCTTCAATCGCTTGGCGATTGTCTGGCGCATGCGGGTCATCTTGACGCGCTCTTCGTTTCTGGCCTCGCGGCGTTCCCCGGTGGCTGCGGCAGGCGCAGGCGACGGCGCGGGTGCGCTGGCGGCGGGGGCGGGGGCCGACGTCTTGGCCTTGGCCGCGGCGAGCACGTCTTCCTTGGTCAGGCGGCCGTCCTTGCCGGTGCCCTTGATGGTGGTCGGATCGACCCCGTGTTCGAGCACCGCGCGGCGCACGGCGGGCGAGAGCGTCGTGGCATCGCCGCCTTCATCGTCCGAGGCAGCGGGAGCCGGGGCAGCGGCCACCGCCGGAGCGGGTGCAGGCGCGCTTTCGGTCTTCGCAGCCGCGGCGCCGCCTTCTTCGACGGTCGCAATCACCGCGCCGACTTCGACCGTGTCGCCGACAGCGGCCTTGAGCTCGCCGATGATCCCGGCAACGGGCGAGGGCACCTCGACCGCGACCTTGTCGGTTTCGAGGCTGGCGATGGGTTCGTCCACCGCGACAGCATCGCCGGGCTGCTTGAGCCATTCGCCGATGGTGCCTTCGGTGACCGATTCACCGAGCTGGGGGACCTTGATGTCGGTTGCCATGGATCAGGCCTTCTTCTTTGCGAAATTGGTAGAGGTTGAGAGACCCAGCGCGTCAGCGACCAGCGCGTCCTGCTGTTCCTGGTGCTTTTTGGCGAAGCCCGTCGCGGGCGAAGCCGATGCATCGCGTCCGGCATAGCGCGGCCGCATCCCTGCATGGCCGGCATTGCCCAGCGCGCGCTCGATGTGTTCCTCGACGAAGAACCAGCCGCCGTTGTTGCGCGGTTCTTCTTGGCACCAGACGACCTGTTCAAGGTTCGTCATGCGCTGGAGCCGGGCGGTCAGCGGCTCTCCGGGGAAGGGATAAAGCTGTTCGACGCGGACGACCGAAACGTCATCCAGCCCGGCCTCGTCGCGTTTCTGCATCAGGTCGTACGCGACCTTGCCGCTGCACAGCACCAGGCGCTTTACCTTGGCATCGTCGATCGTCTTGAGATCTGACTTGATCCGCATGAAGTGATGCTCGCCCATGAACTCGGCCGCCTCGCTCTTGGCCAGCGGATGGCGGAGCAGGCTCTTGGGCGTCATGATGACGAGCGGCTTGCGGAAACTGCGGAGCATCTGGCGGCGCAGCAGGTGGAAGTAGTTCGCCGGCGTGGTGATGTTGCACACGCACATGTTGTCGTTGGCGCACAGCTGCAGGAACCGCTCGAGCCGGGCCGAGCTATGCTCCGGACCCTGACCCTCGTAGCCATGCGGCAGCAGCAGCACGAGCCCGTTGGCGCGCAGCCACTTGGCCTCGCCCGCGGCGATGAACTGGTCGATCATGATCTGCGCGCCGTTGGCGAAATCGCCGAACTGCGCTTCCCACAATACCAGCGTCTTCGGATCCGCGAGGGCGAAGCC
>FWWL01005041.1_pt1 | contig 21287 bp, 17 predicted proteins | sample 2228331 | NCBI WGS metagenome assembly FWWL01 (sample SAMEA103939775, study PRJEB20133) | metagenome | reverse complement strand
AATGGGGCTTCCGTAAACGAACTTCACGCCCAAGCCCTCAAGGCGCTGGACATCCGCGCGCAACGCCTCCTTTGGCAAGCGAAATTCCGGGGCAAGGGAGATCATCCCGCCCGGTTCAGAAGAGGCTTCAAAAACGGTCACCTCCACCCCGGCCAGGGCGAGGTAAAACGCGCAGGAAAGGCCAGCAGGGCCGGCGCCCACCACCGCCACCTTATGCCCGCTTGGAGGCGCTGGCTCCAGCGTTAAATCCGCATTCTCTGCGGCGAAGCGCTTCAGGGCTCTGATGGCCACGGGCTTCTCATAGTTCCAGCGGGTACAGCGCTTTTCACAAAATGCCGGGCAAACGTAGCCCGTGACCGCGGGCAGGGGGTTTTGGGCCAGAATCGCCCGCAGGCTGGCCTTGGGGTCTCCCACGGCGATTTGGCCCACGTACTCCGGGACATCCTGCTGGGCAGGGCAGGCGGCCACACACGGCGCGGCGATGCAATCAAAGAATGAAAGCCCATCGGGGATCTTCGGGAGGTCCCCCAAAAAGAAAGCCTTTTTGTACCGCGGATCTTTGAGGCTTGCCGCGGCCGCCCGTCGAAGGTTCTCCGCCCGGTTTTTCGTGAATTCTTCCAAGTCCCGCGCCCCGGCCTTGGCCATGCTCTTCCGCAGCTCCTCAAGCCACTGCCCAAAGCGCGCGTAACCTCCGGGCTTCAAAAGATCGGTGCAGGCTGTGACTGGAAGGGCCCCGCAGGAGATGAGAACGGGAAGGTTTAGAGCGTCCGCGCCCCCGGAGTAGGAGACGTGGATATCGCCGTCCAGATCGGAAAAAAGGCGCCAAAAGAGGTTTATGGTGATGGGGTAAAGGGCCCGGCCGGACATGTAGATCTCCTCCCCAGGCAGGACCTTTCGATGGTTGGCCATGGCCAGGGTGTTGGTGAGCTTCACCCCGAACACAAGTCCCCTCCGTCTCGCGCATTCCCTAAGCTCCCGGATGATGCGCAGCGCATCCACATATTGAAGGTCGTGCTCGAAGACCGCATCGGGGATGTCAATTTCTTTGTATCCCAGATGATCGTGGAGGATGCGCATGACCCGGTCCTTTCCGAGGAGGGTGGGGTTCAGCTTCACAAACGTATGAAAGCCGCGATCGAGGAGGAACTTGGCGATGGCTTCAATCTCCTGGGGCGGGCAGCCGTGCATGGTGGAGAGGGTGACGCTGCGGGATATCTGGGCGGGGATCTCCACGTCCCCGTATTCCGGGAACTCCCGGCGCAGAATGTCCTTAATTTCCTCAAGGGCCTCCGCGGCGTTCGCCAGCTCCTCCAAAAACCCCTGGATTTTTGGGCTTTTTATGCCCTCGAGGTTGTAGCCAACGCTCATGTTGAACACCGTGCCCAACGGCCTTTTCTCCCAGCCCAGGGCCCGCCGAAGGACGTGGATCAAAGCCCAAGCGTGGATGTACTCCCGCGCGGCCTGGGAAACCCGAAGTTCCTGGGACCACTCCACGTTGTAACCCTCATCGGCGGCGTCAATGCAGGGGCGCGGGATCTCCAGATCATCGAGGATTTGCACGGTTTTGAGCTCGATAAAGCGCCCGCCGCAAAGCCAGGCGGCCACGATGTTCTGACTCAGCTGGGTGTGCGGGCCAGCCGAGGGACCAATGGGCGTGGCCAAATGCTCCCCGAAGATTTCCGCGGCGAACGGTTCGTCCTTGGGCTCATAAAAAAGGGCCCGCGGGATCCCGAAGACCGCGTCATCATGCCTTAGCTCCAAAATGGCCCAGCGCAAAAGTTTCTGGAAGGGAAGAGGGCGAAGGTCCGTGGGCATGCGGCCACCTCCTAGACCCGGCTCCAGATCTCCGCGGCCTTCTTTTGCGCCTTGGCGAGGAGAGCGGCCTCGTCCAAATCCGGGACCTTTCCGTCCCTGAGCCTAATTTCCCCGGCGACGATCACATAAAGAGGGCGAAGCCCCTCCGCGATGTTGGCGAAAAGAAGGTGGGAAAGGAGGTTTGTCGGGCCAATGGGGGTGGGAGGAAGATAGTCCCAAAGCACAAGATCGGCGGCGTACCCCGGCGCCACCTTCCCAAACGGCGCGGAGAAGAATTTCTGGGCCAGCGCATAATTTTGGGCCAGAATCCTTTGCGCCACTTGGTCGCCAAAGGCCGTGGGATCGGCCTGGGCGTGGTGGGCAAGGAGCCTTGCGGAAAGAAGCTCACCAAGCATATCGCACCCAAATCCGTCGGTTCCCAAGGCCACTGGGATGCCCCGCGCCAGCATCTTCTCCACCTGGGCTGCGCCCACGGCGTTGTTCATGTTCGAGCGGGGGTTATGGACCACCGTGGGCTTTCGCTCCGCTAAAAGCTCGAGCTCCGCCTGAGAGAGGTTTATCCCGTGGGCGAGCAAAGACTCCTCCCTCAAGATGCCGAATTGATCTAGACGTTCGGCCGTGCGCATCCCGTACTTTTGCAGGGCATCGAGGGGGTCCTCCTTCCCCTCCGCAAGGTGGATGTGGAAACCCAGGCCCAAAGGCTCGGCCAGCGCCCGAGATTTGCTAAGCGTCTCGTCGGAGAGGGTGAAAGAGGCGTGGAGCCCAAAGTGTGCGGAGAACCGGCCGGGCATTTTCTCTTCCTTGGCAAAGCGCACGTTCTCCTCCATGCCCAACGCGCATTCCTCCGGTCCGCCGCGGTCGGTGACCTCGTAACATAGATCGGCCCGAAGCCCAAGCTCGGAGAGGGCCCGCTTTATTTGGGAAAGGGATCCGGAGATGGCGGTGGGCGAGGCATGATGATCGAAGATCACGGACACCCCACGTTTGAGATGGGCCAAGCCCCCTACGAGGGCGGAGAGGTAAACGCCCTCCAAATCCAAAGCGCGATCGAGCCTCCACCAAAGCTGCTCCAGGATCTGGCGGAAGCTTTTGGGGGAGAACTCCCGCAGGACGATCCCGCGGGCCAAGGAGGAATAAAGGTGGGCATGGGCGTTGACCAAGGCCGGGGTGAGGAGGCGGCCCTCGGCGTCAAGGCGCGCCGCCCCGGGAACTTCCGGTGCCGGTCCCTCGCCCACTTTGGCGATCCTCTCCCCCTCAACTATCACGTACCCGGAATCCCAAAAATTCCCGAAAAAGTCGGCAATGCGCGCGTTTTGGATGAGGATCAATGCCACGCTTCCTCCCTCAAAAAGTTAAGGGGGCCTGCCCAAAGCAGGCCCCCTTCCCCACTTCACGGCTCACCGGGCCACGGACCCACCACTCCGGCTGCCGCCCACTCCAAGGTGATGAGGGCGTCGTAGCTCATCCACATCCCCTCGGGAACGCGGAGGACGCCCTTTCGGTCGTAGACCGGCCCCTGGAAGGGGTCGAAGGTGATGCCCGGATCGGCCATCTGATTGAGACGGATGAACACAAGGTCGTACACGGAGACCTTCCCGAAGGCGGGGTGATCGATCACGTGGTTTTTAAGGGCGGCCTCGTACTTGGGGTTGATGACCATCCCGGGCTTTGCCCCCACCTCCACCGCGCCCTGGGAGAGGAGCCACCAGTAGTCCACGTGTTGCAGGTTCTTCGTGGTGTAAACCCCCTTGTAGATCTTCACGAGGAAGTCCTCGTAGATCTTCTCCCAGTGCACGATCTGACCGGAGACCACGTAATCCGGGGCGAAGTCGTACATGGGGGAGTAGTGACCGAAGCTGGGAAGCCCTTTTTCTGCGGCGACCTGGACCACGGTGGGCGAGTCCTCGGTGAAGGCGAAGACGTCGCAGCCCTCGGCGATCAGAGCCTCCGCGGCCTCCTTGGCGGCAGCGGGGTTGAACCACTCATAGATCCAGCGCACATGGACCTCGGCCTTGGGGTTAACCTCCCGCACACCGATGGTGAAGGCGTTGATGTGCCGCTTCACCTCAGGGATGGGGAAGGCCGCGACATACCCGATTTTTCCGGTCTTGGTGAGGGCCCCGGCCATGAGGCCGTTCAGATAATAGACCTGATAGAAGTCGGCCATGTAGCTCATCATGTTCGGGGCGCGCTTGAACCCGGAGCAGTGGGCGAAGATCACGTTGGGATAGCGCTGGGCTGCGGCCAGAGTCCCGTCCATGAACCCAAAGCTCGTGGTGAAAATGACGTTGCAGCCCTGGCGCACCAGCTGGTCGATGTAGGTCTCCACCTCGCCCTCGGGCACGGACTCCACATAAATCGTCTCCAGCCAATCGTATTTCTCATCGACGATGCGGCGAGCTAGATCGTGGGCGTGGGTCCAACCGTAATCGCCAATAGGGCCGACGTAGATGAACCCGGCCTTGATGTTCTCCGCGGAGGAGGCCAAGGCCCCCAACGCCACAACCGCCAACATCACCGCCAAAATGCGCTTCATCCTCCACCTCCTTCTTTTTTCCCGATCGCCGGTTTTCCCAAAGACTTTTCCGCCCGCGCGTTAGCCCTTTTGGCTCTCACCCCCTTTCAGCGCTCTCCGCGCACATACGGGATGCCCAGGGCTCCCGGTGCGCGCCGCCGCCAGCGGGCCGTGCCAAACCCGCTTATGGCCAAAACCACGATGGCAAAAAGGTAGGGCATGAGCTTGAGAAGCTCCGGAGCCAGGAAAGCCTGGAGGCGATAGGAAAGGTGGTAAAGGGCGCCGAAGAAGAAGGCCCCCCACACGGCCTGAAGGGGATCCCAGGCGGCGAAGATGGTGAGGGCAATGACGATCCAGCCCATTCCTGCGGTCATCCCCTCCGTCCAAGACGGCCGGTAGGCCACAGAAAGGTACCCCCCGCCTACCCCGGCCAAGAGGCCCCCGAAAAACACGCATAGATACCGAACCAAGGCCACATTTATCCCCAAGGAGTCGGCGGTAGCCGGGTTCTCCCCGACCGAACGGATCACCATGCCCCAGCGGGTGCGGAAAAGCAAAAGCCAAAGGCCAACGGCCAAGAAAATTCCAAGATACGTGAGGATTGTTTGGTCCTGAAAGAACATGGGCCCCAACACGGGTATTCGGGAAAGGCCGGGGATGGCAAGGGCGGGAAGGGGGGTCCCCAGGGGTTTCCCCTCCCAGCCGCGGCCCAAAAGCCCCGCCAGCCCAAGCCCGAACATGGAGAGGGCCAGCCCCGAAACGTACTGGTTGGCCCGGATGGTCACGGTGACGAAGGCGTGCAAAAGGGCGGCCACCCCCCCGATGACGGCCGCGCAAAAAAGGCCTAAACCGGGATGCCCGGTGCTTTGGGTCACGGAAAAAGCGGTGAAGGCCCCAAGGATCATCATCCCCTCCACCCCGAGGTTCACTACCCCCGCCCGCTCGGCGTAAATCTCCCCGAGCGTGCCCCAAAGGAGGGGCACGCCGAAGGCCAAGGCCCGGCTCACCGTGCTTATGAGCCAGCTTGCGAAACCCATGCCTCCTCCTTGCGGGCAAGCCGCACGCGCCAAAACATGAGAAGGTCAAACCCGATGAGGAAAAAGAGGACAAGCCCGTTGAAAACGCCGGTGATCTGGAAGGGGAGGCCGAGGGTGGTCTTCATGTAATCGCCAGCGGCGAAAAAGAGGCCGAAAAGAAGGGCCGTAAAGATGGCAGCAAGCGGGTTCCCTCGGGCTAGCCAAGCCACAATTATCGCGGTGTATCCGTAGTTCATGGAAATGTGGGAGGGGCTGCGCAGCCGCCAGTGGATGCCCGCCACCTCTCCCACCCCGGCCAGCCCAGCCAACCCTCCGGAGATGAGCATCACCAGCGAAAGAACCGCGGTGAAACTGATCCCGGCATAGCGCGCAGCGTCCGGGTTCTGCCCCACCACCCGGATTTCGTAGCCCAGGCGGGTACGCGCCAAAAGAAGTGCGATCACCACGGCCATGGCCACGCCCAAAACCAAGGTCACCCAATGCACCCGCGTGGCCGGAAGATAAGAAAGACGGGCGGAGAGGGGAAAGGCGTCGGTGTAGGCAAAGCCCCGCATGGTCGGGCCCTTCCAGGGCCCGTGCACCAGCCACTCCACGATGTAGGCCATAACGTAGTTCAGCATGAGGGTGGAAATGACGTCGTTAACCCCAAGCTTCACCCGCAAAAGGGCGGGGATGATCCCCAAGACAGCGCCGGAGAGGAACCCGAAAAGGAACATGAGGGGGAGGCGCAAGCCCTCGGGCACGCGGAGGAAAAGGGCTACGCCTGTGGCCGCCACCGCTCCTGCCAAAAGCTGGCCCTCCGCGCCGATGTTCCAAAACTGCGCCCGGAAGGCCAAAGTCAGCCCTACCCCGCAAAGAATGAGGGGGATCGCCCGCCGCAGGACCTCGGAGAAGCTCGGCCAGCTCCCGAAAATACCCTTGCCGATGGCCGCATACGCCTGCCAAGGGCTAAGACCATAGCCCAAAAACACCGGAGCTGCGGCAAGGAGAGCCACCACCACCGCCAAAACGGAAACACTAAAAACGATGTACCGCGGCGGAGAAAGCCGCTGTTCAAAGACGAAAGGGCCAAACCGCCTCATCCCTCCACCTTCACCCGTCTTTCCCCGGCCATCATGAGGCCGATCTCCTCCAAAGAGGCCTCGGCGGCGGGAACGATCCCCATGATCTCCCCGCGGAAGATGACGGCGATCCGATCGGAAAGCTCCATGATCTCCTCTAGGTCCTCGGAGACCAAAAGTACGGCGGCCCCTTCGTCCCTCTGCCTGAGAAGGATCTGCCTTATCTGTTCGGTCGCCCCCACGTCTAGGCCATAGGTGGGATGGGCAGCGATCACCACTGCTGGCTTCCCCGAAAGCTCACGGGCCAGGATGAGCCGCTGAATGTTCCCTCCCGAAAGGAGCTTAGCTGGAGTTTTTAGCGAAGGAGTGAGGATCCCGTACTCTCCAACGGCCCTTTTCGCGAATTCTCGGATGGCCGAGAACCTAAGGAAACCCCGCCAGCAAAACGGCGGCCGGTGGTGCTTTTTGAGGATAAGGTTTTCTTCCACCGGAAGGCCCGGGACTATCCCCAAACGGATCCTCTCCTCGGGGATGTGGGCGACCCCTAAGTCGGAGATGGCCCGGGCCGAACGGCCATTCACTTCCTTCCCCAAAATCGCGATCCTTCCCCGTTCCGCCTTCCTCAGACCAACCAAGGTCTCCACCAGCTCCCTTTGCCCGTTTCCGGCGACCCCAGCGATGCCGAGGATCTCCCCCCGGCAGACGGCAAAGGAAACGCCCTTTAGGGCCCAAACCCCCCGCTCGCTGCGCACATGGAGGTCTTCCACCAAAAGCGCAGCCTCTTTGGGGTTACAGACGGTTTTCGAAAGGCGAAAGACCACGTCCCTCCCCACCATCATCCTGGCCAGGGTGGTTTTATCCGCCTCCGCCGCCGGGAGGGTTCCCACCACCTTTCCCCGGCGCATAACCGTGATCCGGTCAGCTATTTCCAAAACTTCACCGAGTTTGTGGGAGATGAAGATGATCCCGTGGCCCTCCTCTTTCATCCGGCAGAGAACCTTAAAGAGCTCCGCCGTCTCCTGTGGGGTGAGGACGCTCGTGGGCTCGTCGAGGATGAGGACCTCCGCCCCCCGAATGAGGGCCTTTAGGATCTCCACCCGCTGCTGTTCCCCAGCCGAAAGCTCCCAAATCCTCCGCTCCGGATCGACATGAAGCCCATAGCGCTTAGAGAGCTCCCGGAGCCGTTGAGCTACAACTTTGGCCGGGGCCCAAAACGGGGTTCCTTTGAGGCCCAGGGCCACGTTCTCCGCCACGGTATGGGGGAGGACGAGCTTGAAGTGCTGGTGGACCATGCCGATCCCAAGCTGGATGGCGTCGCGGGGGGAGCGGATCTGGACTTTTTTCCCGCGGACATAGATCTCCCCGGAATCCGGCCGATAAAGGCCGTAGAGGATGTTCATCAGGGTGGTTTTCCCCGCCCCGTTTTCCCCAAGGAGGGCGTGGATCTCCCCGGGCCGAACCTCGAGGTTCACGTGGTCATTGGCCAGGACTCCGGGGAAGGATTTGGTGATATCGCGCAAAAGAACGAGCGGGGGCTGGTCAGCGCGGGCAGGGTTCTCTTTGGGCACCCCCACCATGACGAAGTGAGTATAAAGGGCATCAAGGAGTCTGGTCAAGTTGTCTTACAAGCTGACTTTGGGGTATACTGGCGAAGAAGGGAGGGGCGGTGCGGTTGCGCGGCGTGTCGCGATTTCACTGGGCGAGGGATGTGGACGAGGCCCTCTCCCTCCTTCGCGCCTATGAGGGAAAGGGAGCGCTCCTCGCCGGCGGGGTGGATCTCGCCCGCTCAGCTAGAACCGACATTGCGGGGCTAATCGACATCACCGGAATCGGCCTCTCCTACGTTCGCGAGGATCCCAAAGGCCTGCGCATCGGGGCCACCACCACCCTTTCTGAGCTCCTTTCTCACCCCCTTTCCCGGGAGTATGCCGGCGGGGTCCTCGCGGAAACCCTGGGCCAGGTGGCCTATCCTGCGCTCAGAAACATGGCCACCATCGGCGGAGCCGCCGTCTCCGCCCACCCTTGGGCAGACATCCCCACCCTCCTTGTGGCCTTGGGAGCGGAGGCCCGCTGGCGAAAGGAAAAGGAGGAAAAAGGCAGCGTTGAAGAGCTTTATAAAACGCAATTCCGCAGGATTTTCCAGGAGGCAATTCTTCTGGAGCTCGTCCTGCCCCCTTGGGATGGGGCCTTTGCCTTTGAGAAGATCAGCCGAAACGCAGGGGACATCGCCCTCCTCAACGTCTGTGCCGGGCTCGGCCTAAGGGAGGGAAGGATTGCCTGGGCTAGGGTGGCCGTTGGAGCCCGGCCCGCGCGGGGAGAGCGGCTTCCCTGGCTGGAGGAGATGCTTTTGGGCGAAGAGCCAGGTGAAGCCCTGTGGAAAAGGGCGGAGGAGGAGGTCAAGGCCCGGATCGAGGTGGAAAGCGATCGCCGGGCCTCGGCGGAGTGGCGGAGGGAGGTGGCGGGGGTCTTGGTGCGACGGGCCCTCGCCCGGGCCGCAGGAAAGGCGGGTCAATGAAGATCTATTTCGAGCTCAACGGGACGCCCCAATACGTGGAGGTGGAGCCGGGCCAGTCCCTCCTTTCCCTTCTGCGCCGGCTGGGAATGAAATCGGTGAAGGAGGGGTGCGGCACCGGCGAATGCGGGGCTTGCACGGTGCTTCTTGATGGGAAGCCAATCCGTTCCTGCATCACCTTCGCCCCCAAGGTCCAAGGAAAACAGATCACCACCCTTGAGGGCTTGGGAACCCTCGAGGATCCCCATCCCCTTCAGCGGGCGTTTGTGGAAGCGGGAGCGGTGCAGTGCGGCTTTTGCACCCCCGGCATGATCCTCACCGCCTATGCCCTCCTCCGGGAAAACCCCGCGCCCACACCCTACGAGGTGCGGGAGTATTTGGTGGGGAACCTTTGCCGGTGCACGGGGTACAGGAAGATCGTGGACGCGGTCCTTTTGGCCGCGGAGTGGAAGAGGGAGGGACGATGGCGGTAATCCTCAAGAAGAGGGAAGTGGTGGGCCAAAACGTCCTCAAAGTGGACGGCATTCCCCTTGCCACCGGCCAACCGAAGTTCACCATGGACATGGACCTCCCCGGCGCCCTTGTTGGGAAGATCCTGTACTCGCCCCATGCCCATGCCGAGATCGTCTCCATCGACACAAGCGAGGCGGAGAAGGTCCCAGGTGTTATGTGCATTTTGCACTATGGGAATGTCCCCCGTGTTCCCTACACCACCGCCGGCCAGGGTTGGCCCGAGCCCTCTCCTTACGATACCGTCCTTTTTGACAAAAAGGTGCGGTATGTGGGCGACCGGGTAGCGGCAGTGGCCGCGGAAACCGAGGAAGCCGCCCTGGAGGCCCTGCGCAAGATCCGGGTGGAATACAAGGTCCTTCCCGCGGTGCTCAGCGTGGAGGAGGCCCTCGCTCCCGGAGCTCCCGTCATCCATGACGAGGAGGATGCCGAAGGAATCTACGACGCCAAGAGGAACATCGCCGCAGCCGTAGATGTCCCCATCGGCGATATCGAGAAAGGCTTTGCTGAATCGGACGTAGTTGTGGAGACCACCTGTGAGCTTCCTTATTCTCAGCATGCCGCTTTAGAGCCCCATTGTGTGCTCGCCTATTTCGATGAGGACGGGAGGCTTGTGATCCGAAGTTCCACCCAAGTTCCCTTCCATGTGCGGCGGATCGTCTCCCGGGTCTTAGGGGTTCCCATCCACCGGATCCGCGTGGTGAAGCCGAGGATCGGCGGGGGCTTTGGGTCCAAGCAGGAAATCATCCTCGAGCCGGTGGCTGCCGCCCTGGCCCTGCGCACGGGTCGCCCGGTGAAGATGGCCCTTTCCCGGGAGGAGGTTTTTGTCTCCACCCGCACCATCCATCCGGCCAAGGTCCGGGTGAAGCTCGGGGCCAAAAAGGATGGAACCCTGCATGCTGTCGAGCTTGAGGCCATTTTGAACACCGGGGCTTATGGAGCCCACGGGGGCACGACCCTTTATAACGTGGGCTCCAAGGCCCTTCCTCTTTATAACAAGGCCCGCAACCTCCGCTTCCACGGAAAGGCGGTGTACACCAACCTGCCTGTGGCCGGAGCCTACCGGGGCTATGGGGCAAACCAGGGTTTCTTCGCCCTGGAGGTGGCCATGGATATGCTCGCCGAAAAGCTGGGGATGGACCCCCTCGAGCTCCGCCTCAAAAACCACATCCGGGCCGGGGAGACCTCCCCCATCTTCGAAAAGCTCGGGGAGGGTCGAGAAGGGAAGCCCCAGATAATCCGCTCTTGCGCCCTGGAGGAGTGCCTAAGGATCGGCGCAGAAAGGATCGGCTGGTACGAGAAGAGAAAAAATCCCCGCCGGGAAGGTTCGTGGGCCTATGGGGTGGGCTTGGCCTGTGCCATGCAAGGCTCGGGAATAACGGGAGTGGACATGGCCGCGGCCACCCTCATCATGAATGAGGATGGCTCCTTCCGACTTCTCGTGGGCGCCACCGATTTGGGCACGGGCTCGGACACCATCCTCGCCCAGATCGTCGCGGAAGTTCTGGGCGTCCCGGTGGAAAAGATCTCCATCTATTCCTCGGACACGGACTTTACCCCCTTCGACAAAGGGGCCTACGCCTCAAGTACGACCTATGTTTCCGGAAACGCCGTGTTGAAGGCGGCGGAGGAAGTCAAGCGCCAAATTTTAGAGGTGGCAAGCGAGATCCTTGGGGAGCCGCCTGAAGATTTGGTCCTGGTTGATGAAAAGGTGGTAAGCGAACGCACGGGCCGGGAGGTCTCCCTAAAGGAGGTGGGGCATCGGGCCTTTTATGTGGCCAACCAACGGCAGATCGCGGCCACCGCTTCCTTTGCCTGTCCTGAATCGCCTCCTCCTTTTGCCGCCTTCTTCGCCGAGGTAGCGGTGGACACAGAAACCGGGCTCGTTCGGGTGGAAAAGTTCGTGGCCGTGGCCGATTGCGGCCGGCCCATACATCCCAAGCTTGCCGAGGGCCAGCTGGAAGGGGCGGTGGTGCAAGGGATTGGCCACGCCCTCTACGAGGAGATGCTCTTTTCCGAGCGGGGAAGCTGCGTGAACCGCACATTTTTCGATTACCGCATCCCTACGGCTTTGGACGTCCCAAAGGTCGAGGCCATCTTGGTTCCCTCGGAGGAACCAACGGGGCCTTTCGGGGCGAAATCCATCGCGGAGGTGGGGATCGATGGCCCAGTTCCCGCCATCTCCAACGCCATTTATCATGCAATCGGTGTTCGTCTAACCCGCGCCCCCTTCACTCCCGAACGCGTTCTTTCCGCGTTGCATACGAAAGATAGGCGGTAAGGGCCAAAAAAGATTATCGTTTATTTGCAGCTTGGGCGATGCGCCAAAAGCTCTCCGGATCAAGGGAGGCGCCGCCCACCAGCGCTCCTTGGATTTCCGGAAGGCCCAGGAAATCCCGGGCGTTTTCGGGCTTCACCGAGCCCCCGTATTGAATGCGCACCTCTTTTCCTTTGTCTCCGAACCTCTCTAGAAGCCAAGAGCGAATGTTTTGGGCCATTTCTTGCGCGTCCTTGGGGTGAGCGGGAACACCCGTGCCAATGGCCCAAACGGGCTCGTAGGCGATGACTAAAGGGCCGGAAAGCCCCTCTCCAAGGGCGGCGGAAAGCTGGCCCTCCACCACCTCCCAGGCCCGCCCGGCCCGGCGCTCCTCCAGCGTCTCTCCAACACAAAGGATTGGGGTGATCCCATAGGCCCAAGCGGCGCGCACCTTCGCCGCCACAAATTCGTCGCTCTCCCCGAAAATCCTCCGCCGCTCGGAGTGACCACAGATGACGTAGCGCACCCCAAGGTCCGCAAGCTGATGCATCGAGACCTCTCCGGTGAACGCTCCCTCCCGCTGAGGATGGCCATTTTGCGCCCCGAGCGCCACCGGCGTCCCCTCGAGGATCCTTCTTGCTAGCATGAGGGCGGTGAAGGAGGGGAAGACCGCGAGCTCCACCGGCGGATCAGCGGGAATTACTTCTAAAAGCCGACGCAGATACTCCTCCGTTTCCCCCAGCGTTTTGTGCATTTTCCAGTTCGCCGCCACCAACGGCTTCATCATTAGCCCCCTTTGACAAGGGGGATCGTAGGCGTCTATCATGGTGAAGACAAGGAGGCGAGGAATGTTGTGGGTCATTGTCATCGTTGGGCTGGTCCTCCTCTTTTTTGCGAGCGCCATTCGCATCGTGCGGGAGTATGAACGGGGGGTGATCTTCCGACTTGGCCGCCTGATCGGGGCCAAAGGGCCCGGTCTTTTCTTCATCATCCCCTTTGTGGACAAGATGGTAAAGGTAGACCTGCGCACCATCACCCTGGACGTGCCGCCTCAGGAAGTGATCACCAAGGACAACGTGCCCGTCCACGTCAACGCCGTGGTGTACTTCCGGGTGGTGAACCCCACCGCCGCCGTGGTGGAGGTTCTGGACTTCGTGGAAGCTACCCGGCAGATCTCCATGACCACCCTCCGCTCCATCGTGGGAAAGTCTGAACTGGATGAGCTCCTCACCGAGCGGGAGAGGCTGAATAGGGAGCTACAAAAAGTGATCGACGAGCACACCGATCCCTGGGGGGTAAAGGTGATCACCGTGGAGATCAAGGACGTGAAGATTCCCGCGGAGATGCAGCGGGCCATTGCCCGGCAGGCTGAGGCCGAACGGGAACGGAGGAGCAAGGTCATCCACGCCGAGGGCGAGCTCCAGGCTGCAGAGAAGCTGCGGGAGGCCGCGGCCATCATGCAGCAGTCTCCCGGAGCCTTGCAGCTGCGCTACCTCCAAACCCTCACGGAGATCTCCGCGGAGAAAACCAACACCATCGTCTTCCCCATCCCTTTGGAGATCCTGCAGGCGCTCACTAGGCGCGACGAACGTTGAAGCTCTGCGTTCTGGGAAGCGGTTCATCCGGCAATGCCCTCCTTTTGGATACGGGGGAGGGCCTGCTTTTGGTGGATTGCGGCCTTCTTTGGCAGGATCTGCGAGCCAGAGCTGACCGGGCCGGTTTTTCCCTGCGCGGACTGCGCTTTGTTTATGTAACCCACGAACATGCGGATCATGTGCGGGGGTTGGGGTCCCTTATGCGCCGGGGGGTGAGGGTGGTGGGGAGCCCGGGCACCCTCGCCGCCCTCGGCATCAAAGGCATTCCGGCTGACCCGGGACTGGAGCTTTTGGGCCTGCGCCTCTTTCCCATACCCCTTTCCCACGACGCCCGCCAGCCCACCGGCCTCCGCTTGGAGCTAAATGGCCAAAGGATCGGCATCGTCACCGATCTTGGACGCGTAACCCCGTTGGTGATGGACATGGTGAAAGGCTGCGAAATCCTTGTGTTCGAGACGAATCACGATCTTGGGATGCTCCTCTCCGGGCCGTATCCTTGGCCCCTTAAACTCCGGATCCTTGGGCCATTTGGGCATTTGGCCAATGACGAGGCCGCCCAGGCCCTGCGAAGCCTGCGGGATTGGGCCAAAACCGTGTTCCTCGCCCACCTTTCCCAGGAGAACAACACCCCCTCTTTGGCCTTGGAAACGGTGGCCCGGGCCATGAAAGGATGGGAGGGGCACCTTTTTCTAACCTATCCGGATCGGCCAAGCGCGGTGGTCTCCGCCGGGTAGACGAGGCCCATGGCGGCCATGGCCCGGACGATCCGTCCTACAGAAGGCACCGCCGTGGTCCCGCTCCAAAAATCCTCGGTTTTGCTCGTCTGGTAGACCACGACGATCGTGTAGCTGGGGGAATCCCAGGGGAAGAACGCGGCCATGGCTGTGGTGATGTGTCCGGGCACATATCCTTGCCCAGGGAGGGCGATTTGCGCGGTCCCGGACTTCCCTCCCACCTTGAACCCCGGGACTTTCGCCGGGGAGCCGGTCCCGGTGTTCACAGCATAGCCCAAAAACTCGCGGATCTTTTGACAGGAAGAGGGCTTGGCCACGGAGCCCCGCACCTCCGCCTCCCCGGGAAGGAGGTGAGGGCGAAGCAAAATCCCGTCGTTGCTGAGGGCGGCGTAGGCCGCGGCAAGTTGAATGGCCGTCACCCCCACACTTTGCCCAAATGAACTTACCGCCAAATCCACCTCCGTCCACTTCTCCGGCGGACGAAGAAGGCCGGCCACTTCCCCGGGAAGCTCTATGCCCGTGACCTCGCCGAACCCCATGCGGCGCAGATATTCGTGGAGTTTTGGCGCGCCGAGGCGCTGGGCCACTTGCACGAGCACGGTGTTCACCGATTGGGCCAGGGCATCCCGCAAGGTGAGAGGGGGATAGCTCTGGTTGCGCGCGTTTTTTATGGCCACCCCCGCCACGATCCGGGGGGAGGAGGCCTCGAAATATTCGGTCTCCGAAACGAGGCCGAGGTCCCAGGCGGCCAAGGCCACAAGCCCCTTAAACGTGGAGCCGGGCTCGAATACATCCGTCACCGCCCAGGGTTTGAGGAGGGCGATGTCGGGATTCCCTGGCCCATAGCGCGGGGCCTGCGCCAACGCCAAAACCTCGCCGGTACGGGGATTTAAAACCACCGCGCAGCCCCGATCGGCCGGGGTATTCCGCAAAGTTTCATCCAGCTCACACTCACAAATCCACTGGATGCGGGAATCCAGGGTAAGATGCAAATCTTGACCGGGAGCGCCGGAATCCTCTTCCCAAAGATCATATGGCGTCCCATCGGCCGCCCGTAGGATCCGGATCAACCTGGGTTTCCCCTGAAGCACATCGTCGAAAACGAGTTCCAATCCGGAAAGGCCGTCTCCATCCACTCCAACTATGCCGAGGACCTCGATGGCCGAGGACCCCTGGGGATAGGCCCGCTTCCAGGCGGGAAAGAACAAAAGCCCGCGGATCTTCTGGGCGTGGGCGAGGGCCCGGAATCGCTCGGCCACGTCCAAATCCACGTTCCGCGCAAGCCAGGTGAAGTAGCCAGGGCGATACACCTTGTCCCTGGCCTCTTCCGGCTTCATGCCGAGCTCTTTTACGAGCAAATTCACCAAAAGCTCGGGGTTGGTGAGGTGGTAGTTGTCCACGGCGATGGAATAAGCGGGGACATCGTAGGCCAGGGGAAGGCCGTTTCGGTCGTAGATCGTTCCCCGGCGGGCGGGGACTTCCACGAGGTCCTCCTGAATGGCCTGGGCCATGGCCGCCCAGTCGCGGTGCTCAAAAATTTGGAGCTGAAAAAGGCGGACAAAAATGGCCAAGCCCACCAAAGCCAAAAGGAGGAAAGCAAAAAAGGCGCGCCTAATCGCCGTTGTCATCGGAAACCACTAAATAATGGAGGCGGGAAAGCTCCACCGGCCCCATGCCCAGGGCCTCGGCCCGGGCTCTTAAGGTCTCCAAAGAGTAGGCCGCGCGGAGTTTGTGTTCCAAAAAGAGTTTTTGGCGTCCAAGCTCCTCCACGGCCAGGGCCAGCGCCGCCCGTTCCGCCCGAAGCCGCATGAGCACCGCGCCCTGCCAGAGGTAGAGGAACGTAAGGCCGGCCAAGAAAACACCCAAAAGGAGCAGGGCGAGAACCGCGGTCTTCTCCCACTCACCCCACCTCATCCGCGTTTTTAAGCCTAAGAGCTTTGGCCCCGCAGGCCAGGACAGAGGGGCTATGGGGAGGGAACCTCCGGCACCTGGGCCGCCCGGAGGCGGGCCGAGCGCGCGCGGGGATTGCGCGCCACCTCCTCCGGGCTTGGCCGCACCGGCTTTTTCGTAAGAAGCTTCACCCTTCCCGCACGCGCCTCCTCCCGCAAAAAGCGCTTGACGATCCGATCCTCCAGGGAGTGGAAGGCGATCACGCAGAGGACCCCGCCTGGGGCGAGGAGGGCCACGGCCTGGGGCAGGGCCTCCCGCAGCGCCGAAAGCTCGTCGTTCACGGCGATTCGCAGGGCCTGGAAGGTCCGGGTGGCCGGGTGAATCCGGTAATTCCCGGGCGGATAGCATCGGGCCACAAGGCGCGCAAGCTCTCCGGTGGTCCGTATCGGCCGGCTCTTCACGATCTCCCGGGCAATTCGCTCCGCAAGCCTCTCCTCCCCGTACTCCCGAAGGATCCGCGCCAATTCCCTCTCCGGAAGGCCGTTCACCAGCTCCTCTGCGGTCACGGGATTATCTGGGTCCATGCGCATATCCAAAGGACCCTCGTGCTGGAAAGAAAAGCCCCGCTCCGCCTGGGAAAGGTGGAGCGAGGAAAGGCCGAGATCAAAAAGGATCCCGTCGACTTGGGCAACGTCGACGGTGGCCAAAAGTTCTCGGAGTTTTCGAAAATTCCCGCGCAGAGCCAAAAAGCGCTCTCCAAACGGACGAAGACGCGCCCTGGCCACCTCCAGGCTTTGGGGATCCTGGTCGATCCCGACCACCCGGGCCCCTTGGGCAAGGAGGGCCTCGGCATGGCCTCCTGTGCCCACCGTGGCGTCCACGATCAGCTTGCCCTCTTTGGGGGCGAGGAAACCCAAAACTTCCCGAAGCAGAACGGGCTCATGAAAAACGCCAAAGCCCAGACCCGGCTGCATGGCTAAAGGTGCACGAGTTTTTCTCCGGGAAGACCCAAAGCGGAAAGCTTTTTTGGGGTGGGCCGGCCTCTCTCATCCCACCCGCGCAGACGGTAGTACTCCCAAAGCCAGCGGTGAAAGTCCTCCCGGGTGAAATGGCGGCCGGCAAAGAGCCCGGCCTCATGGGGCTCGGAAAAGAACCGCTCCGGAAGCGCATCCCCTTTCCGGCCCCGCGCAAGATTCATCAGCCGATGCAAATTCTCGATGCGCTCACCTGTGCGCATGAGCGCTTCCTCGGTGACCTCCATACCCGTTAAGGCCGTAAAAATAGGGGCCAGGCGATCAAAGCCGAAGGGAAGGAAGTCGCAGACGATGAGGGAGTTGCGGGCCGCCACCTCGTCCTGGCCCTCCTTGACGAACTTCGGGACGGAATCAAACGTGAGAGCTCCCTGCATTTCCGCGGTGGCCGACCAAAACCGCGTGTGGGAGGCGAAATCCGCGGTAGCCAGGGAAAGCCCCATGGAGGCGCAGCCCTTGGGGTTCACCCCGGAAAGCTCCATTCCGCCCACCTGGATTGCAAAATATTCCGCTTCCTTGCCGAGGGTTTCCGCGGCGATGCGCGTGCCCTCAGCCAAAAGATCGCCCACGCCCTCCCGCGCGGCGATCATGCGGATGAGCGCAAAAACCCCTTCGGCATCCCCAAACCTTTGGGAAAGCGAAAGAAGGCCGCGCTCCGCCGCCTCTAGAGCAAAGGAGATCACCACTCCCGTGGAGATCGTGTCGAGCCCAAGGTCGTCGCAGAGCCAGTTGGCGTAAGCCACGGCCTTGGCCTCGCCGATTCCACAGTTCGCCCCCAAAAACGCGGTGGTTTCATACTCCGGCCCCTCAAGCTCAAACCCGTCCCAGCGGGCGAGCTTCCCGCAACGAATGGGACAGTTGAAGCAGCCCCGCGGCTCCCAGGAAAGTTCCTGCTTCATCGCCTGGGACGTGATCCCCTCGAACCCCTCAAAGCGGCACTCCCGGAAGTTGCGGGTGGGAAGAAAACCCGCTTCCTGGGCCATGCGGATCCACATGGTAGTGCCGAGCTCCTCCCGCTTTTTCCGCATGGGGTGAGAAAGGAGGTCCTCCACGAGTTTTCGATTGAGCTGGCGAAAGCGGGCCTCCTCGGCAATAGGGACCATTTCCTCGCCGGGTGGGACCACGATGGCCTTTAAGTTCTTTGCACCCATGACGGCACCGGCCCCGCCCCGGCCGAACTGGCGCCAAAAGCCCGTGCCAATGCAGGCGAACCGCACCCTTTTCTCCCCAGCCGGCCCAATTGAGGCCACCTCCGCCCCAGGATGCCTTTCCTTTAGAACCCTCTCGGTGGCGAAAATTCCCTGCCCCCAAAGGTTTTCTGCGGGATGAAGCAAAGCCCGATCTGGCCGTACCTCCAAGTACACGGGCTTCTCCGCCCGGCCAAGGAGGATGAGCCCATCAAGGCCGAGCTTGCGCAGGGCTGGCCCGAAATGCCCGCCAGCGTGGGAGTCCACCGGGGCATCCGTGAGGGGCGAGAAAAACACCGCACAGGACCGGGCCGAGGTGGGAACAGGGCTTCCCGTGATGGGGCCGGTCATGAAGATAAGGGGGTTCTCCGGGGAAAAGGGCTCGGGCTCAACCCCAAGATCGTAGAGGATTTTAAGGCCTGCGCCTTTCCCGCCCAGGAAAAGCTCCCAAAGCTCCTCCGGCGGCTTCCAGATCTTGGAGGCCCCCGAAGAAAGCTCTACCAGGAGGATTCGATGAAAATATCCCCGATAGCTCATCGCAGCCCCCGATGGATGGCCAAAAGGTCGGAAAGGACAGCGTGTCCGGTCACCTCCGGCCCTGCTCCCGGGCCGACGATGGTGACCGCTCCCAAGGGATCGAGCTCCAAGGTCAGGGCATTGAGAACCCCGCCCACCTGGGCCAAGGGATCCGCGAGGGGAAGGCGCTCCGGGCTGACCTTGGCCTCCACACCCTCTTCAGTTCGGCGGGCCTCGGCCACAAGCTTCCAGCGAAACCCCTCTTTGGGAGCCCGTTGGACCTCGGTTTGATCAAGATTGGTAATTCCTTGGCAAGGGACATCGCTCGGGAGAAGATCACCGTCCAAGACCATATTGGCGAGGATGACGATTTTGGCGAGGGCATCGAAGCCCTCCACATCGGCCGTAGGGTCGGCTTCAGCATAGCCCAGCCGTTGGGCCTCGGCCAAGGCCTCCGCGTAGCCTTTCCCTGCCTCCATTTGGGTGAGGATGAAGTTAGTGGTGCCGTTGAGGATCCCCCGCACGCGCCGCACCGGTGTGGCCAGGGCGAAGTCCACGAGGGAAAAGAGGGGGGTTCCGGCCATCACCGTGCCCTCAAACCTGAATTGAACGCCGTTCTCTTTGGCCAAGGCAAGGAGCTCCTTCCCAAAGAGGGCTACCGGCCCTTTATTCGTGGTGACCACGTGTTTTTTCGCGGTAAGGGCCATGCGGATGTGCCCGGCCGCGGGTTCCCCGGTGCGCAGATCCGTGGGCGTGAGCTCCAACACCACGTCCGCCCCGGACTCCCGAATCACGGCGAAAGCGTCAAGGCCTGCCCCGCTTTTTCCAAGCTCCGAAAGATCCCGATTTTTCACCCAGGCGGCAGCCAGGGCCTCAAGATCCAAGCCCTCGGGCGCAAGCACAGTGCCGCGGCGGATGTCGTGGACAGCCACGATCTTCGGCACAAACCCAAACCTCTCCTTAAGCCACTCTTTATGCCTCAAAAGGACCCGGACAAACCCATACCCCACATTCCCATACCCAATAAGGCAAAGCTTCATAGGAGCCCAGTATACTTGAGCTTGCACAGGGAGCTCCACTGGCCTAGGTGTTCGGGCCATTTTGTGTGTTGGCCAAGAACTTATGCTTAGCATTCTTGCCGTGCTTTTCTTTGGCTTTGTGGTCCTGGCCGGGCCGCAAATCTTGGCACCCGAAGAAACCCACGATTTTGGAAAGCTCGTGGAGGGGGAGGTTTTCTGCTGGGATTTTGCGCTTGAAAACGTGGGGGACGAGGAGCTTCTCCTTGGGCCGGTGGCACCAAGCTGCGCCTGCACTTCTGCCCCGCTCGCCCGCGATCGCCTTGCTCCCGGGGAGACGCTTACGGTGAGGGTTTGTTTTGACTCCACGGGCTATGGTGGGGAAGAGGTGCGGGAGGCCGTGTCCATCCGCACGAACGACCCAGGGCGGCCGTGGGTAAGGCTCGCCCTCACCGGTTACGTGGAGCCGGCTAAACCCTACGAGGCCCCAGCCAAAAGGCTCTTTCCCTCCCTCTACCTCCTTTTGGACGTCCGGGAGCCCGGGGAATACAAAAAAGGCCACCTTCTTGGGGCAGTAAACCTCCCCTTCCCTGAGCTTTTTAAGTTTTTTGACGCCCTTCCCAAGGGCATGCCCATCATCGTCTATGGCGGGGAAAACGCCGGAAAGGCTGTGGAGATCTTGCGAAGCCATGGTTTTTTGGCCTGGGCCCTGGCCGGAGATCTTGAGGGTTGGCTTGCCAACTTTGGCCCTCTTTTTGTGGTGGGCGAACTTGCGGCCCAAAGCGGCGCTGGTCCAGAAGTTCCTGCCATTTCGCCAAAGGCTTTGGCCAAAAATTTCCTCGTGATCCTTGATCTTCGCCCGGCCGAGCTTTTCCGGAAAGAAACCTTGCCCGGAGCGATCCCTGTAAATCCAAAGGACCTTCGGGAGCTTCTCCAAAAACTCCCCCGGGCGGAGGCCCTGCCGGAAGGGATCGGGCTTACGGTGTGGGTGGTGGACGAGGAGGGAAAGGAAGCGGGGGAAACGGCGCGATTTTTGCAGGAGATGGGGGTTCCAGCGTTTTCCCTTATCGGCGGATTGCGGAACTGGCGGGTCCGCTACGGCCCGGCCTGGCTCATCCCACCCTTTTGGGGCCTTAGCCAGGGGCTGTAGGCCTCTTTGGGCGCCATTTGACAAAAAACGCTTGGTACCCGTGGGTAAGGCTTTTCCCATCCGGCATGGGTGCGCACCCTTGCTATCTTGGCCGAGGAAGAACGTTGCGGTTCCAAGCTTGCGCAAATCCTTGGCTTCAATCCCTTGGTGATTTCACGGAACGTGAGCCTTCTTGCTGATGCCGGCGCCATCATCTCCCCCCCGCGATGGGCTCCGCCTCATTTGACGCTTAAGCCGTCCCCAAATCCCTTTGATCCTCGCGTGCTTAGCTCATCTTGGCTGCAAAGGAAGGGAAGATGGCGGGGTAGCAGATCATCTTGAGCGGGTTTGAAACAAAGCTAGCCAAACGCGTTTTCCCGCGTTGTTCATCTCTTTCACCGCGTTTCCACCCCAAGCGAAGGGCGCGGCCGGCCCTGGACCTTCTCGCGCTGGCCCTGGGCTGAGCCTCCCTAACCGGCTTG